>Ga0207665_10001670_pt1 | contig 14929 bp, 13 predicted proteins | sample LARL112metaG_FD_184351 | JGI IMG/M metagenome (GOLD analysis project Ga0207665, IMG submission 184351) | Corn, switchgrass and miscanthus rhizosphere microbial communities from Kellogg Biological Station, Michigan, USA - LAR L11-2 metaG... | ecosystem: Host-associated > Plants > Roots >...
GTAGAACATCTTGCCGTTCAGGTCCACGTCGAACTTGACCGCGGCAAAGCCGTACGGCGGCGCGTAGACGATCCGGCAGAACGTGGCGAAGCGCCGTTTGGGCGGGCACGACTGCCCTGGGTTGCACACGTAGCCGTCCGCGCCGTACTCGGCCTCGCCAACCCACTTGCCCGTGGGCTGCGCCGCGGTCCGGTCGGTGCTGAAGTCATCCCAGCCGCACGGTGTCTTACCGGAAAGCCCGGTGCAGGTGATCCCGTACTGGCTGCTGCCGCGCACCTGAGCGGAGAAACACTGGTGGTAGACGTAGCACTCCTCGACCACCGCGCCGTCCGTGTACCGGCGTCCCCACCAGGACAGCAGCGGCGAGTTCTTCCACAGGCCGGTCATCCCGTAGCGGTGGATCTCGTTGAACGCGTAGGCCAGATAGTTCTGCGCGTCCCCCGGCGTGAGATGGAAGCCCGTGGTGGACGGCGGGTCGAAGCTGTCGATGTCGTCCAGCTCGACCGCGTCGAAACCCTTGGCCGCGCACATCCGGATCCGCTCGTCCAGCATTGGCTTGAGCGCGTCGAGCTGCCGGAAGTCCACCCACCGTTCCTGCGGGTAGCCGTAGTACACGTTGCCGAGCGCGGCGGCGGGGAAGTACCGCCCCGGTGTCCCGTCCGGCCGGTAGTCCTCCCAGGCCAGGTCGATGTAGCAGACGGCCTTCGGGTGCGGCAGGGTGGCCGCCTGCCACCTGGTGTGCAGCGCGCGCACCTCCGCGGGGGTGGTCAGGAAGCCGTCGATGTCGTAGATGTCCACCGCGTGCGCCCCGGTCCGCTGCAGCGGCGTCACCCGGCCGATCTGCCAGTCCCAGCGCATCGGGTGCCCGGTCGCGTCCAGGTGCGGCGGGTACCAGCAGCGCCGGCCCGGCGCCGCCTGGCAGGGCAGCGGGGCGGGCATCGGCACCACACGCCAGGTGAACCGCGCGGTGGTCGCGCCGGCCTTGTCGGCGGTGCGCACCGCGACCCGGTGCCTGCCGGTGCGCAGCTTGCCGGTGTAGAAGACCCCGCTGGCCGGCATCGGCCGCCAGCGCCCATGGTCCACCCGGTACCGCTGGGCGGCCGGGCCGTCGGCGGCGCTGTAGTGCGGCGCGGCCACGCTGAAAAACTCCTCCGCCGACGCGGTGCGCCGCTCCGGCGTCCCGTTCACGAACGCGCTCACCGGTGGCCGCCCGGTCCGGTAGGCGCGCACGGTCCTGCTGGCGGTGGTGCTCACCGAGACGCTTTTGACGCTGAACGAAAATGTCGCGGGACTGGTCTCCACGACCTCGGAGGCGGTCTCGGTGACCTTCAGGAACCGGCCGGTATCGGCGTGACCTGCGACGTAGCGGTGGGCCGCGAACGGTGCGACCGTGGTGTCCGCGCCCGGCCGGCACTTACCCGATGCGGTGCAGGCGTCCCAGGAGTAGGCGACCTCGAAGGACAGCAGGCGGTCCCCTGGTGGCAGCCGCCCGGGCCGCCAGGACAGGCCCGCCGCCCGCACGGTCCCGCCGTCGCGCAGCGAACCGGTGATCCGCAGCGTCCCACGGTGCTGCGGCGGCCGCAGCTTCGCTGCGCTGGCCCGGGGGAGCACTCCGCTTTCCCCGGGGGCCAAGCCCCCGGACCCCATGGCCCGGAACCCCCCGCTGGCTGACAACCCATGTGACTTCGTCACGAGGCCTTGCGACACGCTGGCCCGGGTGAGTGACCCTCGTGGTGCCGCGGCTGGCGAACCCAAGGCGCTGGCTGGAGCGGCGACGCCGGCGGCAGCCACGGCCAGGGCGAAGGCGGCGATCAGGCCGGGCCGGCGTAGCGCGGCGGTCATGAGATCGCGGGTCAGTGGCATCGGATTCCCTTCCTGGGACCGGGCCGGGGCGGGCCTGGGTCCGGCAGCTAGCGGGAGCCGGGGCGGGCCTGGCGGGGATCAGTGCGTCAGGCCGGGTGGCAGCAGTGCCTTGTGCGCGTCGAGCAGGTCGTCGCACATCGCGACGATCTGCGAGGTGGTCAGGGTGGCGGACGCGTTCGGGTCCAGCAGCGCCGCCTGGTACACGTGCTGGACATTGCCGTCCAGCGCCGCGCGCACGGTCAGCTCGACAACGTTGAGGAAGGTCCGGTTCAGCCCGGCAAGCTGTGGCGGGAGCGCGCCCACAGGCTGGGGCACGGCGCCTCCGGCGCCCAGCCGGCAGGGCACCTCGACGCAGCACTGCGCCGGCAGGCTGGTGATCAGATCGCCGTTCCTGACGTTCACATACAGTTCGCGCTCGGTGCCCGTCTCCAGGGAATGGATGAACTCCGAGGCCAGCTCGCCGGTGGGCTCGAGGTCCAGCGGCGTGCCCGCGTCCAGTTGGCGGGCCAGGTCCTCCAGTTCGCGCAGGTTCTCCTCCGACCTGGCCAGGTAGTCGCCGACGAAGATGCGGAACCGCTCGACCTGGTCGTCGTGGCGCATGAACCACGGCACGTACTCGGCGGAGTGCTCACTGGACTCGGTGGGGAAGTAGCCGAACCGGCGGAAAATCTCCACGCGCACCCGCCGCTGCAGTTCGGGCGAGGCGTCGATGATCTCGCGCAGCCGCGGGTACAGGGACCGGCCCTGGTGCTCGAAGCGCAGCACGAACGCCTGGTGGTTGAAGCCCGCGGTGACGAAGTCCACCTCTGCCGGGTCCAGCCCGGCCAGCCCGGCGAGGAACGCGTGGGTGTCCCTGACCGAATGGCACAGCCCGAACACGTTGCTGAACGGGGTGCCCTCGTACACGGCCCAGGGGAGCATCGCCATGGGGTTGGTGTAGTTCAGCAGGTAGGCGTCCGGGCACAGCCGGTACATGTCCTGGGCCAGGCTGGTCACCACCGGGATCGTCCGCAGCCCGCGGAAGATCCCGCCGATGCCGAGGGTGTCGCCGATCGTCTGCCGTACCCCGTAGCGCGCCGGGATGTCGAAGTCCAGCCGGGTCGCGTCGTACCCGCCGACCTGGATCTCGTTGATCACGTACCCGGCGCCGTCCAGCGCCGCGCTCCGGTCGGCCGAGGCGGTCACGGTCGCGGCCGAGCCGGTCTGCGCCACGATCCGGGTGGCCAGGGCGCGGGCGTGGGCGAGCCGCTCCGCGCTGACATCGTGCAGGGCCAGGTCCAACTCGCCGTTAAGCTCCGGATAGCCGCACAGGTCCGTCACCACGTTACGGGTGAACTCCACGCTGCCGGCGCCGATGAACGCGACTTTGACCACCTCGGCAGTGTCGCATTCCGTACAGCTTCGAGCAAGACTGCGCATCAAAGAGCGCTCAATAGTCCCGAAAGGGTTGACATCGATCCTTGAACGCGCGCGATGATGTCTGAAACATCCGCTCTTCGTGCAAGAATCGTCGGGCAACGGCCCGGATCCGGGGCGGGAACGAGGACGTCATGAGAACTCACTGGCTCAGCCTGGCCGTCGCGTCCTGTCTCGTCGCCCTGGGCCTTGCGGCCTGCGGATCCGACGCGAGCAGCGGTGGCTCTGGCGGCGGGAACTCCATCTCGATCTGGGAGGGGTGGACGGGGGCCGAGGCGAAGGCGTTCGCCCACCTGGTCAGCGTGTACCAGAAGCAGAACCCGGGCACCACGGTGAGCAGCCTGTACGTCAACAACGACAACACGCTGCAGAAGGTGCTCACCGCGGTGCGCGGCGGCAGCCCGCCGGACATCGCCTACCTGTACGGCTCCTGGGCGCCGAACGTGGCGCAGATCCCGCAGGTGGTGAACCTCACCAAGGTGGTACAGCGGCCCGGCGTGAACTGGAACGACTTCTGGGTCGGCGAGCGCGACGCGGCGACCGTCAACGGCAAGGTCATCGGCATCCCGGCGCTGGTGGACAACCTCGCCGTCGTCTACAACAAGACGCTGTTCGCCCAGGCGCACCTCCAGCCCCCGGCCGCGAACTGGACCTGGCAGCAGTTCGTGGCCGACGCCGCCAAGCTCACCAACCCGGCGAAGAAGCAGTTCGGCACCGCGTACGTGACCCCGGGCAGCGAGGACACCGTGTGGCACTGGGAGGTGCTGCTGTGGGAGGCCGGCGGCCAGATCCTCAAGCCGGGTAACAAGCAGGCCGCGTTCGACTCGCCCGCCGGGCTGATGGCCCTGAACACGATTCGGCAGATGGCGGTCACGGACCACTCGATGTACCTGGACCCGGCCGACTCGGCCTACGCCAACCTGTTCAACTCGGGCAAGATCGGCATGCTGGTGACCGGGCCGTGGGACCTGTCCGGGTTCCCCAACATCCACTACGGCGTGCAGATCATGCCGTCGTTCCCCGGCGCCACCGGCGGTCACCAGACCATCTCCGGCCCGGACAACTGGGTGATCTTCAACAACGGCGCGACCCAGACCGCGGCGGCGGAGAAGTTCCTGCTCTGGCTCACCGCGCCGGCGCAGGTGAAGTACTGGTCGCTGGCCACCGGGGACCTGCCGACCCGGCAGTCGGTGACCACACCGGGCTTCCTGTCATCGATGAACAAGGCATTGCCCGGCGTGAACACGTTCGTCACCAACCTGGGCAACGTCCACCAGGCGCGGCCGCAGACCCCCACGTACCCGAAGGTCTCCCAGATACTCGGCACCATGGTCGTGTCGGTGCTGCTCGGCAAGAGCCAGCCGCAGGCCGCGCTCAACAGCGCGGCCCAGCAGGTCAACCAGGCGCTCGCCAGCTCGAACGGCTGACGTGGCCGCGCCCTCTGTCCTGCTCCGGCGCAGGCGCCCCGCGCAGCCCGGCCGCGGGCGCCCGGAGCCGGCGTCGGCCGCGCGACGACGCCCGAGCGCGTCGGAGCAGCTCACCGGGTGGGCCTTCGTGACGCCCGGGGTCGCGATCATCCTGCTGTTCGGCGCGGTGCCGATCGTCTGGTCGGCGGTGATGTCGTTCCAGCGCAACAACCTGCTGACCGGCAACACCCCGTACGTAGGGCTACGGAACTACCGGCTCATGCTGCACGATCCGGTGGTGGCCCAGGCGGTCGAGCACACGTTCGTCTACACCGCGCTGTTCGTGCCCGGCGTAATGATCGTCGGCCTGTTCCTCGCGGTGGCCATGAACCGGAAGATCAGGTTCATCTCGGTGTACCGCACCGCCGCCTACGCCACCATGGCCATCTCGACGATCAGCGAGGCGATCGTCTTCATCTGGCTGTTCGACCCGTCCTACGGGGTGATCAACTACTTCCTCAGCCTGGTGGGCATCCCGCCGCAGCAGTTCCTGAACTCTCCCTCGCAGGCGCTGTTCGTGATCGTGGCCATGACGATCTGGGGCTGGACCGGCTTTTCCGTGGTCATCTACCTCGCGGCGCTGCAAGGCGTGCCGCAGATGCTGATGGACGCGGCGGCCGTGGACGGGGCCAGCAAGTGGACCACGTTCCGCCGGGTCACCCTGCCGCTGCTCAGCCCGGCCTCACTGTTCCTGGCGGTGTGGCTGACGATCAACGCGCTGCAACTGTTCGACGAGGTGTACCTGAGCACCCAGGGCGGGCCGCTGAACGCCACCACCGTCCTCGTGTACTACCTCTACAACCAGGCCTTCGTCAACTTCAACTTCGGCTACGCCTCCGCCATCGCCTACTTCCTGTTCCTGATAATCATCGTGGTCACCGCGATCCAGTTCCGCGTCGGCCGCCGGTTCACGCACTACAGGTCCTGACATGGCCGCATCCGCCCAAGCACTGCCCCGCCGCCGGTTCCGGCTGCCGTTCAGCCCGTGGCACCTGGTGCTGGTGCCCGCCACCCTGGCGCTGATCTTCCCGTTCGTGTGGCTGGTGGTGACCTCGCTGGAGACGCCCGCCGAGGCGCTGCACTTCCCGCCGGTGCTCGTCCCGCGCGAGCTTCACTTCGCCAACTACCCGGACGCCTTGGCGGCCGCCCCGTTCGGCCGGTTCTTCCTCAACAGCGCGGTGGTCGCGGTGACGACCGTGCTGTTCAACCTGGCGTTCTGCTCGCTGGCCGGGTACGCGTTCGCCCGGCTGCGGTTCCTCGGCCGGGGCGCCTTGTTCGCGGTGATCATGACCACGCTCATGGTGCCGTTCCAGGTGACGATGATCCCGCAGTTCATCATCACCAAATGGCTCGGTGTCCACGTCCTCGCGCAGGTCGGGATCAACCACATCGGCGCGCTCATCCTGCCCAACGCGGCGACCGCGTTCGGCATCTTCTTCCTGCGCCAGTTCTTCAAGACACTGCCGGTCGAGTACGAGGAGTCGGCCCGGGTGGACGGCGCGAGCAGGCTCAAGGTGCTGTGGCGCATCGTGCTGCCGCTGTCGGCGCCCGCGCTGGCCACCCTCGCCGCGCTGACGTTCCTTGACTCGTGGAACAACTTCCTGTGGCCGCTGATCGCCGTCACCTCGACCGACCAGATGACGCTGCCGCTCGGGCTGGCCACATTCCAGGGCGCGCACGCGACCGACTGGACGCTGCTGATGGCGGGCAACGTGATGAGCCTGGTCCCGATGCTGCTGATCTTCGTCGTGGCCCAGCGGTACTTCGTCCGCTCGATCGCCGCGACCGGGCTCGCCGGGACATGAGGAGGGGTGACGTGGGCGACGACGACACAAGGCGGGCCGGTGAGCTGGCCGGGGACGGCGTGAGCGCGGCCGGCAGCATCGACGCCGAGGTGGCCTCGCAGCCGGCCTGCTGGCTGCGCGCCGCCGGCCTGGCGGGAAGCGTCGCGCACCTGCTGCCGGCCCCCGGGGAGCGGGTCGCGGTGACCGGCTGCGGCACGTCGTGGTTCATCGCCCAGTCCTACGCCGCGCTGCGTGAGGCGTCCGGGCAGGGCGAGACCGACGCATTCGCCGCCTCGGAGATGCCGGTGCGGCGGCGCTACGACCGCGTCGTGGTGCTGTCCCGGTCCGGCACCACCACCGAGATACTGCAACTGCTTGACCGGCTGGCCGGCGCCGTGCCCACCGTGGCGATCACCGCCGATGCGCAGACCCCGGTCGCGGGGGCGGCCGACGCGATGATCGCGCTTGACTTCGCCGACGAGATGTCGGTGGTGCAGACCCGGTTCGCCACCACGGAACTGGCGCTGCTGCGGGCCCACCTGGGCCAGGACATGACCGCGGTGGCCGCCGCAGGCCAGAAGGCCCTGGCCGAGCCGCTGCCCGCGGCGCTGACCGGCGCCAGGCAGTTCACCTTCCTCGGCACCGGCTGGACCTATGGCCTGGCCAACGAGGCGGCGCTCAAGCTGCGCGAGGCCGCCGGGATGTGGACGGAGTCCTACCCGGCCATGGAGTACCGGCACGGCCCGATCTCGGTCACCGGGCCCGGCAGCGTGGTCTGGCTGCTTGGCCCGGCGCCGGACGGGCTGCCCGCCGAGGTGGCCGCGGCCGGCGGGATGGCCTGGCAGAGCGGCCGGGATCCGCTGGCCGAGCTTGTCCTGGTGCAGCGGCTGGCCGCCACGGTGGCGCGGGCGCGTGGCCTGGACCCGGACCGGCCGCGCAACCTGACCAGGTCCGTGATCCTGGCTCCGCCAGCCCGGGGGGGCGACCCCCCGGGCCCCCCCGATGGCCCCAAGGCCCATTCCTTCGTCACGGGCCTTGGGCCGCGCTGAGCACCGGGCGCCGATGATCCTGGTCGTCAGCCTGAACCCGGCCCTGGATGTGACCCACCACGTGGCCGGGGTGGACTGGTCCGGGGTGAACCGGCCGCAGCAGGTCGGCACCGCACCGGGCGGCAAGGGGCTCAACGTGGCCAGGACGCTGCACGCCCTGGGCGCCGCTGTGCAGGTCGTCGGGCTGGCGGGCGGGGTCACCGGCGAGGCGGTGGCCGCCGGGCTGGCCGCGGCCGGGGTTGCGGGTGCCTTCGCCCCGATCGCCGGGCAGACCCGGCGCACGTTCGCCGTGGTGGATACCAACAGCCACGACACCGCCTTGTTCAACGAGCCAGGGCCCGCCGTCACGGCCGGCGAGTACCACGAGTTTCTCGTTTTGTATGAAAACTCGCTGGCTGGCTGCGACGCGGTCGTCCTGTCCGGGAGCTTGCCGCCGGGACTGCCTGAGGAAAGCTACGCCGGGCTGGCCGCGCGGGCTGCCGCCGCGGCGGTGCCGGTGGTCCTGGACGCCGGGGGCGCGGCGCTGCGGCGCGGCGTGGCCGCGGGCCCGGCGATCGCCAAGCCGAACCTGGCCGAACTGCAGGGTGCGGTGCGCCGGCCGCTCGTCGGCTTGGCCGCCGTCGCAGCCGCCGCGGCGGAGCTGCGGGCCGCTGGAGCGCACGCGGTGGTGGTGTCGCTCGGCGGTGAAGGGCTGCTCGCGGTCACCGGCGAGGGGACCTGGCACGCGGCGCCGCCGGCCCAGGTGGCGGGCAACCCGACCGGGGCCGGTGACGCCGTGGTCGCCGGGCTGGCGCACGGGCTGGTGCTCGGCACGCCGTGGGCCGATCGGCTGCGGCACGCGGCGGCGCTCGGCACCGCCTGCGTCGCGGCCCCGGCCGCCGGGCAGTTCGCCGAGGCGGACTACCAGCGGGCACTGGCCGGGATCCAGGTCACCGAGTGGGCGGGCCGCTGATGCCGGCCGTCGGCATGGCCGAGATCGTCGGCCCCGCGTCCGCGAAGGGCCGGGGGGTCGGCGCGTTCAACATCATCGGGATCGAGCACGCCGAGGCGGTCATCGCCGGGGCGGAGGCGGCCAGCGCGCCGGTGGTGCTGGCGATCAGCCAGAACTGCGTGGCCTACCACGGGGCGCTGGAACCGATCGCCAGGGCCGCACTCGCCCTGGCGGGAGCCGCGGCCGTGCCCGTCGCGGTGCACCTGGACCATGCCACGGGCGAGGACCTGGTGCGGGCCGCGGTGGCCGTGGGCGTGGGTTCGGTCATGTACGACGCGTCCGCCGCGCCGCATGCGCAGAACGTGGCGGCCACGGCGGAGGTGACCCGGTGGTGCCACGAGCGCGGGGTGTGGGTCGAAGCCGAGATCGGCGAGATCGGCGGCAAGGACGGGGTGCACGACGCCGGGGCCAGGACGCCGCCGGCCGACGCGGCAAGGTACGCCGCCGCCACCGGCGTGGACGCGCTGGCCGTGGCGGTCGGCAGCTCGCACGCGATGCTCACCAGGGACGCGGTGCTCGATGTGGACCTGATCGCGGCGATCCACAGGGCCGTCCCCGTGCCGCTGGTGCTGCACGGCTCCTCCGGGGTGCCCGACGCCGGGCTCGCCGCGGCGGTCGCCGCCGGCATGACGAAGATCAACGTGGCGACGCAGCTCAACAAGGCCTACACCGGCGCGGTCCGCGCCTGCCTGGCGGCCGAACCGGCGCTGGTGGACCCGCGGAGGTACGGCGCGGCGGCCAGGGACGCCGTGGCCGCCGAGGTGACCCGGCTGCTGGGGGTGCTGGGCGCGGCGTGGTGATCAGTAGTGCTCTATTTTGAGCAGGATTGAGCAGGAAGGAGACGGTAAGATCTTGCAGGACGATCCGGGGAGCGGGGCATAGGTGAGCCGTTATCGCCGCTGGAACGAGCTGCTGGAACTGCTGGCGGCCGACGGCCAGTTGCAGGTGGAGCGCGCGGCGCAGGTGCTCGGTGTGTCAGCGGCCACCGTACGGCGCGACTTCGACGAACTGGCCAGGCAGCAGATGCTCACCCGGATCCGGGGCGGCGCGGTCGCCAAGGGGGTCACCTACGACCTGCCGCTGCGCTACAAGACCGAACGCCACCCCACGGAGAAGCAGCGGATCGCCGCGGTGGCCGCCGGGCTCGTGCTGCCGGGCCAGATCGCCGGCTTCAACGGGGGCACCACCACCACCGAGGTCGCCCGGGCGCTCGCCGTCCGCGCAGACCTGAACTCCGGCGCATCGTCGCCCGGGCTGACCATCGTCACCAACGCGCTGAACATCGCCACCGAACTCGCCGTCCGCCAGCACATCAAGATCGTGGCTACCGGCGGGGTGGCCCGGCCGCAGTCCTACGAGCTGACCGGCCCGCTGGCCACCGGCGTCCTGGAGCAGGTCACCCTGGACGTCGCGTTCCTCGGGGTGGACGGTATCGACGCGGTAGCCGGGGCCATGGCGCACCACGAGGGCGAGGCGAGCATCGGCCGGCTGATGGCCGGGCGGGCCGCCCAGGTGGTGGTGACCGCGGACAGTTCCAAGGTGGGCCGGCGCGCGTTCGCCAGGATCTGCACGGCCGCCGAGGTGGACATCCTGGTCACCGACACCGGCATCGCACCCGCCGAGGCCGCCAGGCTCGCCGACGCCGGGGTCAAGGTTGTCACCGCCTGAGCGGGACGGGCCCGGAGACGGCGCGCTCGACCTGCTGGTCATCGGGGACTGCAACCCGGACGTGATGGTGGTCGGCGGTGACGTCACCCCCGCCTTCGGCCAGCAGGAAAAGCTGGTGGACGGCATCTCGCTGGAGGTCGGCGGGTCCGCCTCGATCACCGCGGTGGCCGCGGCGCGACTGGGGCTGCGGGTGGCGCTGGCCGCGGCGGTCGGCGACGACCCGGCGGGCCGGTTCATGCTCGGCCAACTGGCCGCCGAGGGGGTGGACACGTCCTTTGTCGCGGTACGCCCTGACCTGCCCACCGGGATGACCGTGGCGCTGTCGGCGGGCGCCGACCGGGCGATCCTCACCGCGACCGGGGCGCTGTCCTCGCTGACCGCGCGGGACGTGCCTTCCGGCCTGCTGGTGCGCGCCCGGCACGTCCATGTCAGCTCCTACTTCCTGGTGGCGGACTCGCTCGGGCCGGGGCTGGCCACCCTGCTCGAGGTGGCCAGGGCGGCCGGGGCCAGCACCTCGCTGGACACCAACTGGGACCCGGCGCAGCGCTGGGCGGACCCGCGGCTCACCGAGGCGCTCGCGCACGCCAGCCTGCTGCTGCCCAACGAGGCCGAGGCGCTGTGCCTGGCCGGCGCGCCGGACCTGGACCTGGCAGTGGCCGCGCTGACCGCGGCCGGCCCGGCGCTCGCGGTCAAGCTCGGCGAGCGCGGCGCGCTGTGTACCGACGGAGACCGCCGCTACCTGGCCGAGCCGCCGCCGGTCACGGTGACCGACACCACCGGCGCCGGGGACTGCTTCAACGCCGGTGTCATCGCCGGGCTGCTCGACGGGCTTGACCTGCCCGCCGCGGTGGCGCTCGGCTGCGCTGTCGGCGCCGCGTCCACCCGCGCACCCGGCGGCACGGCGGGCTGCCCGGACCTTGCCACGGCGCGGGCGCTGGCCCGCGCCGTCACCGTCCGCGAGGTCCTCCCGGCTCCGCCTGGCGGATAGCCGGCAATTCCACCGATGCGGGCCGCATCCGGGCCGCACTAGCGTGACTCTCATGACTGACGCGCCGCCGGTCACCAGGGCAACCGGCCTCACGGGCCGGGTGTGCGTCATCGGCGCGGGTTCGTCGGGGATCGCCGCGTGCCAGGCCCTGCACGGCCGCGGCATTCCCTTCGACTGCTTCGAGGCGGGCTCATCGGTCGGTGGTAACTGGCGTTACGGCAACGACAACGGGATGTCCTGCGCGTATCGCTCCCTGCACGCGAAATCGTCCCGGCGCGGCATGCAGTACGCGGCGTTCCCGATGCCGGACGATTACCCCGACTACCTGAGCCACGAGATGGTCGCGCGGTACCTCGATGACTTCGTCGATCACTTCGAATTCCGCGGGTGCATCCGCTTCCGCACCGAGGTGACCAGGGTGGAGCCGGCGCCCGGCGGTGGCTGGGACGTCACGGCACGGTCGCGGGATACCGGTGCGGCGTACAGCGGGCGCTACGGCGCCGTGCTCGTCGCGAACGGCCACCACTGGGATCCCCGGTACCCCGAACCGGCCTTCCCGGGTGCTGGCACGTTTACCGGTGAGCAGATGCATTCCCATCAGTACCGTGCGCCCGAGCCTTTCGCCGGGAAGCGCGTTCTCGTCCTCGGCATCGGGAACTCCGCGTGCGACGTCGCGGCGGATTGTTCCCGGCTCGGCGCGCGCACCCTGATCGCCATGCGGGCCGGTGCCCACATCATCCCGAGGTACCTGGCCGGCAGGCCGGCCGACCACCTGACGCTCCTGCGCGCGGGCACGTTGCTGCCGCTGTGGCTGCGCCGCCGCGCCGTGGCACTGCTGGTACGGATCGCCCGGGGCGGTCCGACGAGGTATGGGCTGCCCAAGCCCGGTCACCGGCTGCTGTGCGGCCCGCTGGCGGTCTCGGACAGCCTGCTGAACGGGCTGCGGCGCGGTGAGATCGCCGTCAGGCCCGCCATCGACCGGTTCGAGCGGGACCGCGTCCGCTTCCGCGACGGCAGCACCGAGCAGGTCGACGTGGTGATCTACTGCACTGGATACAAGATCAATTTCCCGTTTCTCCGCGAGTCGCTCATCGGCGCCCGCGACGGCGAGATCCCGCTCTACCGTCGCGTCGTGCCGCCAGCGCTGCCCGGCTTGTACTTCATCGGGCTCGTCCAGCCGATCGGGGCGATCATGCCGGTGGCCGAGGCCCAGTCGCAGTGGGTCGCGGATCTGCTCGACGGACGGGCGGCGCTGCCACCGGAGCCGGAGATGAACCGCGAGATCACCAGCTACCGCACGGCGATTGCCCGCCGGTACGGCCGTTCCGGCGGGCACGCCATTCATGTGGACTTCCTGCCCTACCTGCGGGAGATCCGCAAGGAACGCGAGGCAGGCGTAAGGCGCCGCCGCGGTGGTTCTGGCTACCGGCGGGCCCCGGCCGCCTCAGGGTCGTGCCGGGTCTGCGTGGCGGCCGAGGGCTCCTGAGCGGCGGCCGGGGGATCCTGCGTAGCGGCCGGGGGCTCCTGGGCACCGGCCAGGGGATCCTGCATAGCGGCCGAGGGCTCCTGGGCACCGGCCGAGGGCTGCCGCGCGGCGGGGCGCCCGGGCAGTGCGAGCGCCGCGACGAGCGAGGCCGCGGTGAGGCCGAGCGCCACCCAGAACGTGGCGCCGAACGCGTCCGCCATTGCGGGCAGGGCACGGGCCGGGTCCGCGTGCGCCAGCGCGGCCGCGCCGGTGATGCTGCCACCGAAGCCGGGCAGCCGCGCGCCGATCGCGTGCTGCAGGGTGACCGCCAGCAGCGCCGTCCCGAGCGAGCCCGCGATGCGCTGGATGGTGCCGATCGCCGCGGTCGCGGCGGGGATGGCCCGCCGGTCGATGGCGCCGAACGCGGCCGCCATGGCCGGAGTGATGGTCGCGCCCATCCCGGCGCCGATGAGCAGCAGCGCGACGGCCAGGTACCAGTAGCTGGTGGCCGCCGTGAGCTGGGTGTAGGCGGCGATGCCGGCCAGGGCCACCAGGACGCCCCCGGTGACCACCGGGCGGGCGCCGATCCTGTCCGTCAGCGCCCCGGCCACCGGCATGACCAGCGCGGCGCCGAGGCCCTGCGGGATCAGCAGCAGCCCGGTCTGCAGCGGGCTACGGCCCCGGACAATCTCCAGGTACAGCGGCAACAGCAGCGCCACGCCGAACAGCGCGATGCCCAGCATCAGGTTGGCGGCCGCGCCGGCCGCGAACCCACGGCTGCGCAGCAGCCTGAGGTCGATCAGCGGCTTGCGGGCTCGCACCGCGTACCAGCAGAACGCCGCGACCATGGCCAGCCCGGTGGCCATCGCGACACCGGGCAGCGCGCCCCCGGCGGTGCCGGCGCCGATCTCGGCCAGCCCGTAGAGGAAGGCGGCGATGCCGCCGGACAACAGGACCAGCCCGGGCACGTCCAGCTTCGCGGGGCTGCGCGGGGTGTCCGGCAGCAGTCGCAGCGCCAGGGCCAGCGCGAGGGCGCCCACCGGCACGTTGACGAAGAAGATCCACCGCCAGCTCGCGGCGCTGATCAGCGCCCCGCCGATCACCGGCCCGACGACTGGGCCGAGCAACAGCGGCACGCCGACGATGCTCATCACCCGGCCCATCCGCTGCGGCCCAGCGGCCCGCGCCAGGATCGCCTGGCCGACCGGAATGATCATCCCGCCGCCGATGCCCTGCACCACCCGGAAGCAGATCAGCACGGCGACCGACCCGCACAGCCCGCAGCCGAGCGAGCCGGCCAGGAACAGCGCGAGCGAGGTGATCCACACCCGCCGGGCGCCGAACCGCTCGGTCGCCCACCCGGAGGCGGGGATCACGGTGGCGAAGGCCAGCAGATAGATGGTCGGCACCCACTGGATGGTCGCGATCGAGGTGCGGAAGTCCCGGCCCAGGGTGGGCAGGGCGACGTTGACGATCGTCGCGTCCAGGATTGTCATGCTCGCCCCGAGGACGAAGACCGCCGCGAGGGTGAGGATCTCGCGTGTCAGCAGTGGCTGCCCGCCCACCGGTCCGTTGTGTTCGTCCATCCGACTGCTCCATCAGGCTGTGCGGCCATGCCAGTCACGTCAGATAAACCATAGATATCTAAGAATTAGATGTCAAACTTTAGATTTCTGCCTGGAAGCGGTGGCGTGGGTGGCTTACTCGCCACTGAGTTCGTCTCGGATTCTCATGCGCAGCTCGGCTGCGGTCCACGAGGTGATGAGCACGCTGCCGCGGCTGGCATAAAGACGCCGCGCGTCTGGCCCGGCTCCGGCGCTGGCCCAGACTGAGCCGAACGTGAAACCGGAACCGGCGAACTCCTTGCGGAGGTCTGCTAGGTCGCCGCTGAGGGTCTCGTCGGCGCTCATGGCCGTAACCCGCGCTCGGCTTCGGCTTGTTCGATTTCCTGGCGCAGGCCGTCAAGAGTGACCGAGCGGACCACCATCGGCGGAGAAGATCCGGGCCGCCGGGCATACAGAACCCCGGCGAGGACTCCCGGCCAGGCGTGCCAGGGCGGGTAGTCGCGGTCGACGTTGGCGAGGGCCCGGCGCCACTCGGCGCCGGGATCCTCGCGGCTTGGTCCTACGTGATCAGTGGCAGCCATTTTGGGTCCTTGCAGGCAGGTGGCAGGTCCGGGTTACCGGCCAGGGCGGTCTCATCTCCGTCAAGCATTCTACATCGCGGTATAGGTCGGTTA
>Ga0207665_10001671_pt1 | contig 14927 bp, 16 predicted proteins | sample LARL112metaG_FD_184351 | JGI IMG/M metagenome (GOLD analysis project Ga0207665, IMG submission 184351) | Corn, switchgrass and miscanthus rhizosphere microbial communities from Kellogg Biological Station, Michigan, USA - LAR L11-2 metaG... | ecosystem: Host-associated > Plants > Roots >...
ACAAGGCCCTGTGCCCGCCCCAGCGACCAAGCAGGCTGCCCCTATCACACGCCGAAAAAGATCTTTCGGCGCCGCTCTTGACGTAGGAGCTTCGGCGGCAGCGCGCGCTCACACAAGTCGAAGGCTGATCACGGAGCGTGAGCCGCTACGGTGGCAGTGACTCGGCGCAACTGGACGAGCGGTCGGCAAATCATTCACTGAGTCGCCGTGGAATAGATGACTCATCAATGGAATTGATAATCCAGCATGAGCGCCATGACTGAGCGGACCGAGGCGCCCCACACGGCGATTCTCACGGTGGACGACGATCCAGGGGTGTCCCGGGCGGTGGCCAGGGACCTGCGGCGGCGGTACGGAGATCAGTACCGGGTCGTTCGGGCCGAATCGTCATCGGCGGCACTGGACGCACTACGGCAGATGAAGCTGCGCGGTGATCAGGTCGCGGCGATCCTGGCCGACTACCGGATGCCGGAGCTGAACGGGATCGAGTTCCTCGAGCAGGCGATGGACATCTACCCGGGCGCGCGGCGGGCGCTGCTGACCGCCTACGCCGACACCGGCGCCGCGATCGACGCGATCAACGTCGTCGACCTCGACCACTACCTGCTCAAGCCGTGGGACCCGCCGGAGGAGAAGCTCTACCCGGTGATCGACGCCCTGCTGGAGGCGTGGGACACGTCGGATCGCCGACTCGTTGCCGAGACCAAAGTGGTCGGTCACCGCTGGTCGGCGCGCTCGTCGGAGGTTCGCGAGTTTCTCGCCCGCAACCAGGTGCCTTACCGGTGGTACTCGTCCGACGAGCCGGAAGGCCAGCGGCTGATTGAGGCGGCAGGAGCAGATGGCCGCGCGCTGCCGGTGGTGATCACGCCTGGCGGCGACGCGCTGATCGAGCCGACCGACGCCGAGCTGGCTTCACGCGTCGGGCTGGCCACGACGCCGTCGAACGACTTCTATGACCTGATCATCGTCGGCGGCGGGCCCGCGGGGCTCGGGGCGGCGGTGTACGGCTCTTCAGAGGGGCTGCGGACCGTGCTGGTGGAGCGGCTTGCGACCGGCGGCCAGGCGGGACAGAGCTCGCGGATCGAGAACTACCTGGGCTTCCCAGATGGAGTATCGGGGGCCCAGCTCACCGACCGGGCCCGGCGGCAGGCCACGAAGTTCGGCGCCGAGGTGCTGACCACGCGCGAGGTGACTGGCCTGGAGGCGAACGGCTCGGCCAGGACCGTTCGTTTCGCCGATGGGAGCGCGATCGACGCGCACGCCGTCATCCTCGCGACCGGCGTGTCCTACCGGCGTCTGCACGCGCCAGGGCTAGACGAGCTGACCGGGCGCGGCGTGTACTACGGCTCAGCGCTGACCGAGGTGACAGCTTGCCAGGGCCAGGATGTCTACATCGTCGGCGGGGCCAACTCGGCCGGGCAGGCGGCCTTGTTCCTGTCCCGGTATGCCAGGTCGGTGACGCTGCTGGTTCGCGGGCCGTCGCTGGAAAAGTCGATGTCCTACTACCTGATCCAGCGGATCACCGACACACCGAACATCTCGGTGCGGACCTGCACCGAGGTCCTCGGGGCCTCCGGCCAGGACCACCTGGAAAAGCTGACCCTGCGGGACACCGCGCGCGGGATGACCGAGACCGTGGACGCGCAGTGGCTGTACCTGTTCATCGGCGCCGAGCCGCTCACCGATTGGCTGGACGGCGTCGTGGTGCGGGACGCCAAGGGTTTTGTGGTCGCCGGGCCGGACCTGTCGCCCGGCGGGGAGCGGCCCCCCGGCTGGAACCTGGACCGGCCGCCGTACCACCTGGAGACCAGCGTCCCCGGGGTGTTCGTGGTCGGCGACGCCCGCGCTGAGTCGGCCAAGCGGGTCGCCTCCGCGGTCGGCGAGGGGGCCATGGCGGTCATGCTGGTGCACCGCTACCTGGAGAAGCTGTGACCACCAAGTCATGCAGCCCGGACGAGCTCCGCACGCTGTTCCTGTTCGAGAAGCTGACCGATGCCCAGCTTGACTGGCTGTGCCAGAAAGGCCGGGTGGAGGACATCCCCGCAGGTCCGGTGTACGCGGAGGGCGACCCAGCGACGTGTTTTTACGTCCTGCTCGAGGGCACCGTGGTGCTGTCGCGGCGGGTAGGTACCGACGACGTCGAGGTGGGCAGGACGTCACAGCGCGGCGTGTACGCCGGCGCGTGGCAGGCCTACCTGGGCGACCGGGTCCCGCAGGTTTACAACAGCTCGGTGCGGGTCACCGAGCCGTCGCGGTTCTTCGTTCTGGACGCCGAAGTGTTCGCCGGGATGATCGTCACGTGGTTCCCGATGGCGGTGCACCTGCTGGAGGGGGCGTTCTTCGGCACCAGGAACCTGCTGGAGATGACCGGGCAGCGGGAACGGCTGCTGGCGCTCGGCTCGCTGTCGGCCGGCCTGACCCACGAGCTGAACAACCCGGCCGCAGCCGCGGTCCGGGCGACCGTCGGGCTGCGCGAGCGGATCGCTGACATGCGGCGCAAGCTGGGCACGATCGAGGCCGGGCTGTACCACAGAGTTCCCCTGGAAAAGCTGATCGAGCTGCAGGAAGAGGCCGCTGAGCGGGTGCCGAAGGCGCAGGCCCTTCCACCGCTGGAGGCCTCAGACGCCGAGGATGCCATCACCGACTGGCTGGACTCCCACGGGGTGAGCGGTAGCTGGCAGCTGGCGCCGGCCTTCATAACCGCCGGGCTGGACGTCGACTGGCTGGAGCACGTCGCGAGCACCGTGGACGCTGCCGGCCTGCAGGAGGCACTGCGGTGGCTCCACGACACCGTCGAGACAGAGCTGCTGATGAACGAGATCGAGGACGCGACCACGCGGGTCTCCACCCTGGTCGGGGCGGCCAGGCAGTACTCCCAGCTCGACCGAGCCCCGCACCAGGTCGTGGACGTGCATGAGCTGCTGGACAGCACGCTGACGATGCTGGCCGGGAAGATTCCCCCCGGCATCCGCGTGGTAAAGGAGTACGACCGGTCCCTGCCCGCGATCGCCGCGTATCCCGCCGAGCTGAACCAGGTGTGGACCAACCTCATCGACAACGCGGTGGCGGCGATGGGCGAGGCAGGCGTGCTGACCGTCCGTACCGGGCCGGACCGCGACCAGGTCTTCGTGGAAATCGGCGACACCGGTCCGGGAGTGCCGCCGGAGATCCGGGAGCGGATATTCGAGCCGTTCTTCACCACCAAACCGGTGGGCCAGGGCACCGGGCTGGGGCTCGACATCACCTGGCGCATCGTGGTGAACAAACACCACGGGGACATTCAGGTCGAATCGGTCCCCGGCGACACCCGGTTCCGGGTCCATCTGCCGCTCGCCCCCGCAAACACGGAGCACATCAATGACTGAGATCCCGGGCATCGATCCCTCGGTACCGCCAAGCGGGCCCGGCTGCGCCGAGTGCGACGCCACCGGCGGGTGGTGGGTGCACCTGCGCCGCTGTGCCCAGTGCGGACACGTCGGCTGCTGCGACACCTCACCATCGCAGCACGCCACCGCGCACTGGAAGGCCACCGGCCACCCCATCGTGCAGAGCTTTGAGCCTGGCGAGGACTGGTTCTGGAATTACGAGACCAGCGATGCCTTCACGGGCCCGCGGCTCGCCCCGCCGGTACATCACCCCGTTGACCAGCCGGTGCCCGGGCCGGCCGGCCGGGTGCCACGGGACTGGCGATTCCACATCCACTAAACCGCTTCCGCCGTGCCGGTACCACAGATGGCCGACAGACTACGCATGATGGGCCGCTGCGTCCTGCGGCAGCGGGGGCCGCTCCTTTCCTCATCAGCCACAGAGGTGAAGGGCCTTGGAGGCCGTCGGGCGCCATCGTGGCAGCGGGCACAATGGGGGCGGCCGGGGCGGCGTAGGCTCATCTGGCTGGGTTTTGCTGGGAGGGAGACACGGTGACCGGGCCAGTGCGAGTGGTGGGTCTGGGCGGTTCGCTGCGGGCTGGCTCCACCAGCCACACCGCGCTGCAGGTGGCGCTGGAAGGGGCGGCCGCGTCCGGGGCGGAGGTACAGCTGATCGGGGTCCGCGACCTGGACCTGCCGCTGTACACGCCCGAGCACACGCCGCCCGCGGGCGCGCACGAGCTCGCCGACACGGTGTACCGGTCGGATGCGATGATCTGGTCCAGCCCGACCTACCACGGGTCGGTCAGCGGCTCGTTCAAGAACGCCCTGGACTGGCTGATCCTGCTAGCCGAGCGCACCCCGCCGTACCTGTCGAACAAGCCGATCGGGCTGGTCTGCACGGCGGGCGGGGTGCAGGGGCTGCAGGCGGTCAACTCGATGGACTTCATCGCCCGCGCGCTGCGCGGCTGGAGCGTTCCGCTGGTGCTGCCGGTGGCGCAGTCGTGGCAGTCGTTCGACCCAGACGGGCACCTGACCGACGAGGGTGTCGCCGCGCAGCTGCGCAAGCTCGGGACGGAGGTGGTGCGCGCCGCCCGCCAGTTCCAGGCCGAGGGCACCTGCGACTACGCCGACGACCGGCAGTTCCCCGTCGGCGCTCGTACCATCCAGCCCCGGGCCAGCAGACCAGCCCCCTGACCAGAGCGGGCGCCGGGTCCCGGCCAATCACCACGTGCGCCGCTGCCCGTGCCCTTGGGACGCGCGCGCATGACCGCCGCAGATCCGGGCTACCTCGACGCGCAGATCGACCCGTTCGGAGCCATGCGGCAGCGTTCCCGCCAGACAGACGCAGGCGAGCACAATTGGGCGGATAGTTGCGCACCGGCGTGGACCAGCACCGGTCACTGAACGTGGCCAGGGTCGGCGTTCACCAAGCCGCTGACCATCAGCCAGCAGCTGACCCGGTCCAGCGACCCCAGGCTGCGGCTGAGGCTGCCCAGCATCGCCAGTGTGGCTGCGGTGCCTGCGGGCTCGGCGGACATGACGTGCCGGCTGCCCGGCGCACTTGTGTTCTGATCGCCTGCGCAGCATGCCGCAGAACACAGCCCGGGGGGTTACACCCGCGGCACGCCGGGCGAGACGGCCAGCTCGCCCAGCTCGAGGCGGTTCAGCTCCGCGCGCAGCTCGGCCGCTGCCACGCTCCCCTCCCGGACGAGCCGCGGAGCAGGCCCGGTAAGGTCCACCATGCTGGCCGAGCGGCGCCGCCGCGGGGGCACCGCCTCGAACGTGTCGAGCAGGATCAGCGGCACCCGGCCGCCGAACACCGACGCCACCTCGGCGGGATCGGTGATCGTAGGCCGCCCGCTCAGGTTCGCCGACGTTCCGGCCAGAGCGCGGTGCCCCCGCCGCCGCAGCTCGAGCACCAGGTCGCGGAGCGGGGACGCAGGCCGCTGCTCGGTCCAGACGTTCAGCACCGTGCCCGCCTGCACGAGGTGCTGGGGAGCGCCGGGCCGCGCCGCCCGCAAGATCACGCCGATGGCGTGCACCGCCTGGTAGAGAGCCTGTACCTGGCGCAGCGTGAATCTCGTCCGCGGGGAACCGTCCACCGCAACGTGCTCGCCCAGGAACTCGGGCGGGCAGACCAGGGCGGCGCCCTTCGACAGCGGCCGGTGCTTGATGATTGCGATCTTCTCCGACACGGCCGGATCGTCGGCGTCTCCCACGAGGACAAAGATTCCGTTGAACGGGAGGACGACGATCTCGCCGGCCGCCAGGGCCTCCGCCGCCTGTACACGCGCTGCCGGCTCGGTTACCTGCGCGACCTTCGCTCCAGCCCCCGCCACGGAAGAACGATAAAGCGGCAGCCGGCCCGGCACAAGGGCAGCCACCAGCACCCAGACGCTTCGCGGCCGGCTCCGCCCGTGACCCGGCTTCCTCCGGCGGCCGTTCGGCCCTCTATCGTCGCCCCTCTCCTCAGCCTGAAGGAAGCCGCAGGGGTGCATCTAGTGACGCGGAGACTCATGAACGGCGCCGGGAAGCACAGTTCCCGAGATCCAGCTGAAGCACGATTAACCTGCCCAGCGCCCGCCGGGCTTATGCCGGGAGCGTGGCCAGTCCGCACGGCGATCAGGGACACCTGCCGAGTATGCACTGCCTCCCGGTGCTGTTTGCATGGCGGCTGAGCGGTGCATAACCGGCGGTTCTGCCCGCGCGTGGTTGCGATTACCGGCCCAGGGCTCGGGCCGAAGGCGCGGACCTGCTGGCCCCGGCAGCCGGGCGCTGTCGGCCTGTGGCCGAGAGCATGGCCGCTGCAGGCGCGCGACGCGTCGGCGGCCGCCGGGACCGGCTGGCCGGCAGCGGAGCGACTGCTGCCCTGTCTTAGCCCCAGAACTCGTCTACCGTGCGCTGGTCCTCGTCGAAGGCCCAGGACTCGGTCAGCTTGCCGCCGGCGATGTGGACGACATGGGTGCCGCGGCTGTTCATGGTCTTGCCGCCCTTGCTGCCGGACGCGGTGATCAGCGCCACCGCGTGGGTGTCGTTGGCCAGGATGTCGTGCACGTCGACCCTGAACGTGCCCCCGCTGTCTTCGAAGAACTTCACGAACAGCCCGATCGCCGCGTCAACACCGCGGTAGTCCCCGGACAGGTGGTTGCTGCCCGGGTTGTGCCAGACCACATCATCGGCGAGCAGCGACCGCACCGTGTCCAGGTCTGCGGCCTGAAAGGCCGCGTAACTCCGCCGGAACAGCTCGGCATTGGCGTGTTCGGTCATGGCTTCCCCCACCTCCAGGTCCGGTGAACGCAACAGCATGCTAGGCCGTCCCGCACGGTCGCGGGCGGCGGCCGCCAGGCCGCGCCACCGCGGGCGCGCAGGCCAGCGCGTTCTGCGCTGGATCAGACAGCGGAGACGACAGACGCCTGGCCGCTCCGAACGGCGGCGATGCGCGCGGCTGATACTGGCGGATCGGCTACGCCGCGCGGTCGTGCGGTTGGCGGGATTGACGCGGGGTGGCCGGAGCCTGCTGCTGGGTGGCCGGTCGGGTAGCTTCGGCGGGGTGGAGAACCTGGTCGCGCTCGTCACCGGTGCCAACACGGGAATCGGCAAGGAGATTGCCCGTCAGCTCGCGGGCGCTGGCCTCACCGTCTACCTCGGCTCGCGCGACGCCGCGCGAGGAGAGCACGCCGTCGAGGAGATCGGCGGCGACACCAGGCTGCTCGTCCTCGACGTGACCAACGACGCGAGCATCGCCGGCGCCGCCGACCAGGTCGGCGCGCTGGACATCCTGGTCAACAACGCCGGTATGTCTGGCGACGGCAAGACCCCGGACCAGGAGGACACCGGCACCTTCCGCCGGATCTACGAGACGAACGTGTTCGGGGTCGTCGCGGTGACCAATGCCTTCCTGCCCGCGCTGCGGCGCTCGGCGCGTCCCCGCATCGTGAACATTTCCAGCGGTACCGGATCGCTGACCTGGGCCACCGACCCGCAGTCTCGACACCGGTCTGGCAGGTACGCCGCCTACCGCTCGTCCAAGACCGCGCTGAACGCGCTCACGGTGTTCTACGCCCACACCTTGGCTGACGACGGCATCAAGGTCAACGCGCTGGCTCCCGGCCTGCGCCGGACCGGCCTCAACCCGGCCGCCGCGGCCAGCGGCGGCGACCCGGCCGAGGCCGCAGCAGGCGCGGTCCAGCTAGCGCTGCTGCCCGACGACGGGCCCACCGGAGGGTTCTTCTCCTGGGACGGGACCCCGGTCCCCTGGTGAAGGGCTGCACCCCCAGCTGACACTGTCCGGATCATGCTCAGATGGTTGTTCGAATGTCGGCTGACTCCGCTGCTGGCAGGCCTCCGCCTGGCCGCCGCGGTCGGGCCAGGCGGAGTTCCTGTCAGGCTGTTTTACCGGGTGGCACCAGCGAGGTAAGTGGCGACGATGTAGGTGGCGTGCCGGTCCAGGCAGCGGATATGAGAGCCGAGTCCACCGGGGCCCCTCAACACTACGGCCCGGCTCACTTCCATCGGGCCAGAACCGCAACGCCTGCCAGAAACACAATCAGGCGGTTCCTGTGTCTGATACCGATTGCGGATTGCGCCTTGGTGGTGGGGCTGTGGCGGGGAATTGCCGTCGGGGGCGGTGGCTGTCATCGTCGGGGTCAGCGGCCCGGTACGGCGCCTGGCCGTCGGATACCGGGGAGCCGGTACGATGACCGCTGCCGCCTGGCCGCGGGCCGCCGGGTACGGCGATGCGGTCGACCTGGGCCGCTACCCGGTCAGCGCCGCGGCCAGCGCGGCGTGCCGGGGCCTGGTCCGGGGGTGCCGGGACCAGGCGCGCGGCCGGGGGGGCGCCCGGCTGGCCGGGTTCCTCACCCCGGCGGCCGTCGGCCGGATGCTCGCCCTGGCCGGCCGGCTGGCCGCGGGGGCGCGGGCCAGCGGCCAGGGCCGCACCGTCTATTCGGGCCCGCCGGCGATGCGCGGGGCCCCGGTCACCCGCGCGCGCTGCGGCAGCATTCGGCCAAGAAGGCCATCGGCTGTGACCAGGTTCCGGCCGGCGCGCCGGCCGGGCGGCTCTATGAGTGCGGTGACCTCGCCGCCTTCATCGCCGCGGTGCTGGGCAAGCCCGTGCTGTGCCGCGGCGCCGGCCCGCTGGACGCGCTGGAGGTCGCGGTCTTCGGCGGCGCTTGGCCGCCCCGCTGGTCCATGCTGGCGATCAGGGCCGCGGGAAATGTCAGAGGCAAGCCGTAGAGCGGACCTCTACTACCTGCGCTTAGCGGCGCAGGGCGGCCAGGGTTGAGCGGCCGCTCCAGCCGATGCTGGCTCACGGGGAACATCTGCCGACCGGCTTTGGTTGCAATCACTTGTAAGATTGCTCGAACTGCAAATTTATAACTCATGCAAAAATTAGTGATCACACGATGACGCCTCCACGTACGGTTCCCTCAGCCGGCCCGCGCGCATCGCTGCGCGAGCGCAAGAAGCTGGCCACCCGCCGGTCGCTGCGCCGGGTGGCGCTTGACCTGGTCGCCGAGCGCGGTTTCACGCACGTCACCGTCGACGACATCGCTGAGGCGGCGGACGTGTCGACGCGCACGTTCTTCAACTACTTCCCGTCCAAGGAGGCCGCGCTGTTCGGTGCGGACCCGGGCCGGGTCAACGCGCTGCGCGAGCGCGTTGCGCATCACGCCCCCGGCGAGCCGGTCCTGGATGTGCTGCGTCTGGTTATGGTCAGCGACGCCCAGCAGGTCGCCGACGAGCTGAGTGAGCTCGGCGGCGGCCCAGGGGGCTGGCTGCGCCGGATGAAGGAGGCCCGTGCCGACCCGCAGCTGCGCGCGGCCCAGGCCTCGCAGATGGCGATGACCGAGAGGGCCATCACCGAAGGGCTCGCCGAGCGGCTCGGCACCGATCCGGAACAAGATCCCTATCCGGGGCTGCTGGCCGCAACGGCAGCCGGCGTATTCCGGGCCAGCATGACGTTCTGGGCCAGTTCGGGCGGCATGGTGTCGGTCAGCCAGCTCATCGACCTGGGATTCCGGGCGCTCGCCGCCGGGCTGCCTGAGGACTGCGCTTTGCGTCACGTCGGTGCTGGCCCGGCGGGACCACCCCAGCAGACCCCGCCGCCAAATGTGGCGGACAGGAAGGACAACCACTGATGGCCTCAGCCACTCCCGTGCCGGGCAACGGGTCCCGGCCGACCGGCGCGGGCGTCGCCGGCGACGCCGCGCTGCCCGGGCTCAGCCGCCGCAGCATTCTCCTGATCATCGGCGCGCTGATGCTGGGCATGCTGCTCGCCGCGCTGGACCAGACGATCGTATCCACGGCGCTGCCGACGATTGTCGGTGACCTGAAGGGCGGCTCGCATATCGCCTGGGTCATCACGGCCTACCTGCTGGCCGCGACGGTGTCCACGCCGCTGTGGGGCAAGCTGGGTGACCAGTACGGCCGGAAGATCTTCTTCCAGGCCGCGATCGTGATCTTCGTAGCCGGCTCGATCCTGGCCGGGGTCAGCACGTCGATGTTCGAGCTCATCGCGTTCCGCGCGGTGCAGGGGCTGGGCAGCGGCGGCCTGATGGTCGGCGCCCAGGCCATCGTTGGCGACATCGTCTCACCCCGCGAACGTGGCCGATACGTGGGCCTGTTCGGCGCGGTCTTCGGCTTCGCCAGCGTTGTCGGCCCGCTGCTCGGCGGGGTTTTCGTGGATAACCTGACCTGGCGCTGGATCTTCTACATCAACGTGCCGATCGGCGTGCTAGCGCTGCTCGTGGTCGCCAGCCAGGTCCCGGGCCATCTGCGCCGGGTGCACCATGTGATCGACTACCTCGGCACGATCGTGTTGTCGCTGGCCGTCACCGCGCTGATCCTGCTGACCAGCCTGGGCGGCACCACCTACCCGTGGCGGTCGGCACCCATCTACATCCTGGGCCTGGCCGGCGTGCTGCTATTCGGCATGTTCGTGCTGGTCGAGCGGCGGGCCGCCGAGCCGGTGCTGCCGCTGCACCTGTTCAAGCTGCGCACGTTCTCGGTGACCAGCATCGTCGGCTTCATCGTCGGCTTCGCGATGTTCGGCGCGATTACCTACCTGCCCGCGTTCTTCCAAGTGGTTCGCGGCATCTCGCCGACCATCTCCGGGGTGTACCTGCTGCCGCTGATGGCCGGGCTGCTGGTGGTCTCGATCGCGTCCGGCCGGATCATCTCGAAGACCGGCAAGTACCGGTTGTTCCCGATCGCCGGGACCGCGCTGATCACCCTCGGCATGTACCTCCTGTCGCTGATGGGCGTGGCCTCGTCCACCCTGCAAGACGCGGTCTACATGCTGGTACTGGGCATGGGCATCGGCGGTGTCATGCAGGTGCTGGTCATCATCGTGCAGAACAGCGTGCCGCACAGCGAACTGGGCGTCGCGACCTCCGGTGCCACTTTCTTCCGCTCGATCGGCGGGTCGTTCGGCACCGCGATCTTCGGCGCGATCTTCGCCAACGTGCTGGTCGGCAACCTGGCCAGGCACCTGCACGGGGTCAGCCTCCCGCATGGTTTCAGCAGCGCGGATGCCACCCCGGCGCTGCTGTCCCACCTGCCTGCCGCGGTGCATGCGGGCTTCGTAGCCGGCTATGCGGAGTCAATCCAGACGGTGTTCCTCGTCGCGGTGCCAATCGCCGCGCTCGCCTTCCTGGCCACCTGGCTGATTCCGCACGTTGAGCTCCAGCGGTGGGACGGGGCCGAACCGGGAGTGCCCGAGGCGGAGAGGCCGGCGGTGGGCGCCGCCGTGGCGCCGCAGGCACTGCCCGGCGGCATGGAGGCTAGCCAGCCTGTGCCACCGCCGCCGGTGATCCACGAGGCGCTCGACCCGTAGGACGCCAGCAGCACCGACGCCCGGCCTGTCCTCGACTGGCCCGGGCCGACGCCCGAACCCGGGACCTAGTGACGACCCGACCAGGAGCAGGGCACCTGGCGGGGAGGCACCGCCGGATCAGGGCACCTGGCGCAGGCAGCAACGGCCTATTGATGCGCGGTCTGCGCGCGGCGGCGATGAACGCGTAGCGCCTTCTTCCCCCGCCCGCTGTCGGTCCCTGCGCTGTCGGGCCTGGTGGGTGGTGATATCGGCCGGTGCCGGAGGGTTTGCTGGCCGGCTGGCTCGCGAGCGGCGCGTCTACGAGTTGGTTCCCGATTCATCGAGGATGGCGGGGAGGTCAAAGCCGCGGAAGGCGTCTGGGGTGAGGAAGGCGGTGATCTCCTGGATCTGCGCGCCGTGCAGGGTGAGCACGTCGATGGCGCCCGGCATGAAGGTCTGTGTCTTGTCGTTCCAGGCGTAGCGGCCGAAGGCGAGCTGCCCGTTCGCGCGAGCGGGGATGAGGCGCCAGTGGCTCGTCCCTGCAAGTGGCCGGCCGCCGAGGTAGATGGCGACCTGTTCGCGGCCGCGGTACCAGGTGGGTGCGGGCGGCATCGTCAGCTTCGCGTCTTCGGCGAGCATGGCAACGACCGCGTCGACGTCGTTGCGCTCCCAGGCGGTGACGTAGCGCTGCGCGACGAGTCTCAGCGCGCCGTCGTTTAGTGAGCGCAGCGTCGCCTGCTGGCTTCGCTCTGGCAGTCGTTTGTCTACTGTCTTGTGGGCGCGCTGCAGGGCGCTGTCGACCGAGATTGGTGTGGTTTCGAGCGCAGTGGCGGTTTCGCGGGCTGAGAACCCGAGTACGTCGCGGAGTATCAGCACGGCGCGCTGTCGCGCGGGCAGGTACTGGAGTGCCGCGATGAAGGCGAGCTCGACGCCCTCGCGCTGCTCATAACGGGCCTCCGGGCTGGCCAGGCCGCTGCCGAGCCCGAGCCGCTCATCCGGGTAGGGTTCCAGCCATACCGCATCGGCCACTGGCTCGGCGGGGTTGTCGTGGGGGTCGGCGGCGGGCGCGTAGTCAACCGGAAGCACTCGCCTGGGCCGCCGTTCAATCGTCCTGAGGCACGCGTTTGTCGCGATCTTATAGAGCCAGGAACGGACGGAGCTCCGGCCCTCGAAACGCGGCAGGGCGCGCCAGGCGCGCAGCAGCGTCTCCTGCAGTGCATCTTCTGCATCTGCGGCCGAGCCGAGCATCCGGTAGCAGTGGGCGTGGAGCTCGCCGCGGTACGGTCGGGCGAGCCGGCCGAAGGCGTCGTTGTCGCTCCGCCGGGCGGCCTCGAGCAGCTCTCGCTCCTCACTTACGGTCAGCGCCATGCGAGCGGCTTTCGTCCGGTGTTCAGGCTCGGTCGTCATGGTTTTGGCTGCCAGATAGCGAGCTCGCCGCACTGCGGCGCCGAAATGACGCTGCGCCATCCGGCCGGCCCCTCGCGCGGCGCCAGCAGCACCGAGGCGCCGAGCTGGCGCGCGCGTTCGGTGGACTCTTCGATCTGGTCGACCTGGACGTAGGGCAGCCATAGCGGGCGCGCGGTGCCGCATTCGACGATGCCGCCGCCGAAACCGCCTGTCAGGCCGAGGGCGAGGTAGGACCCGGACCCGGCCTCGATCAGCTCCTGGCGCCAGCACAAGAGTTTCGCGTAGAACGCGCTCGCCTGTGCGTGATCACCGGTGTGGAGCTCCAGGTGAACGACGGGCCTGGGACTGGACATATGCATAGTCACGTTACTCGTGATCCGCGCTCTGGCCGGAATCCATCGCCGCCGCAGCAGAATCGGTGAGCGAGATCCCGGCCGCGAGGGTGTGGCCAGACCGTCCGGACCAGCTGCTCATTGTCCGTCACGGACCGCCGCCCCAGCCGCCATCCAAGCCCGAGCAGCGTGGGGCCTGCGCCAAGCCCAGCTTTCGTGGCGAGCGATGGATTGCGGCCTTTCACCGGATCACCACCTCCAGGAGCGGGGACAGAGCCCGCCGGGCGCGTCCGCGGTTCGCGGGCGGCCGGTATCTATGAGGAGGATCTCGCCAGCATGGCACCGCAAGCGCAATGGATTCACAGCTTCGTCACCGACGACAAGATCTACTGTCTGTACCTCGCCGACAACGCCGAACCATCCGCGAGCACGCCCGCCGCGGCGGATTTCCCGCAGACCACATCGCGCTCGTCCGGGCGCTGATCGATCCGACGACCGGAGAGAGACCTCTCGCGGGCGAATAGCCATCGGTTATGCCGATGTCGACGCGAGCACACCCCTGGGCAGCCGCCAGCACTTCGACCCATCGGCCACGATGCGCGCTGCGCATCATCAAGTCTTCCCAGCACCGCCATCCACACACGACAAGGGGACCGCCATGCACCCCACCATCAGCTACTACCTGGCCACGGCCCGGGCCGCCGAGCTGCGCAGCCAGGCCCAGCGATACGCACTGGCCCGCGCCGCCCGCCAAGCGCGAACGCACAAGCTCGAGCATGCCGCACCTAGGCTTGCGGCCGCAGGGCGCCGCCTGCTCACCTCCCTGCGCCCCGCGGCACCTGACCAGCCTCCCGCACCGCCGCCTCGCCAACGCCCTACGACGGTCCGAGTGCCACCTGCTACGAGCCCGGAGGGTCGAACTGAAGTTTCATCGCCGCAGCACGGTCGACCTCCTCTGCCGGGAGCAGTGCGACCATGCGGCTGACCAGCATGCCGCTGGCCGCAGCAGACATCGAAACCGCCGCTGCCGTCACATTGTCCGGCAGGTCGCAGATGATGTAGGCGTCATCCTGGCCGAGTGCGAAATGAAAGCTCTCCAGAGAGCCGCCGGCCTCGGCCAGGAGCTTGCGCGACGCTTCCATACGGGCCGTGCCACCCTTGGCGGTCAAGCCCTTGAGGCCCGCGCATCCAGGCCCAGGATCACCTTGATCTGCGCCAGCGGGACGCCGATCTGGCGCAGCGACGCCACCAGGCGCGCCTGGTCCAGCTGCCCGCAGGCATACCAGCGGTAGCCAGAGTCCAGGTCGACGCGCGCAGGCGGCAACAGTCCCAGCTCGTCGTACAGGCGCAGCGCCTTCGGTGACAGCCGCGACAGCCGGGCGAACTCCCCGATGCCCATCAGGCCCATGACAGCTCCCTCGATCCGGGCGGGTGCCCGGCCGTCACAACTGTGCAGCTTCCCCCAGGGTCAAGGTAAACAGCGCTGCCGCGCGCCTTGATCGCCGCGAGCTGCCGCAGAGCGTTCCGCGCTCGCGGACACTGAGCCGGCCCAGCCGCCCGTCGTGCTGCTGGTCGGCCAGAGCCTGTCACCAGCCTTACTGGCAGCATGCCCTCCTCCGGCCAGTTTCCGGGCAGACTCGAACGTCGACCAATCGTCTCGCCCGCCCATATCGCCCGTTCGGATGCCATACCAGGAAGCCGCGCTCGCACCATGTTGCCGCCCATATCGGCGGTTAGCGCAGCTCAGTCATTCAGGGCGTGGTCACTGAGCGTGTCTGGCGGGCCTGGTTGGCTCAGCGGCGGCGATCTCGCCGGTGCGCTGCTCGCGCAGCGCGCGCAGGTGGACAGCTGCCCAGGTGCGGTAGGGCCGCCACGCTTGCGAGACTTCGGCGAGGGTGCGGCCGGGGCCGTACCGCTCGGTGATTTCGGCGTCCAGCCTGCGTTCGTGGCGGGGCAGGGCGTCGGGGGCGTTCGCGCCGCGGACTACGACCAGCTCGGCGGCGA
>Ga0207665_10001672_pt1 | contig 14925 bp, 16 predicted proteins | sample LARL112metaG_FD_184351 | JGI IMG/M metagenome (GOLD analysis project Ga0207665, IMG submission 184351) | Corn, switchgrass and miscanthus rhizosphere microbial communities from Kellogg Biological Station, Michigan, USA - LAR L11-2 metaG... | ecosystem: Host-associated > Plants > Roots >...
TTTGCAGCAGCACCTCCTCCACGCTCGGCATGCCCGCGGGCATCGTCGGCATCGTGTTTTTCTCGGCCATTGTGATCTCCACTTGCTTTGCTGCGAGACGTTCGCCGGCGCGATGCTCATTGCCGCGCGGGCGCCGGCGGCAGCCACGACGACATTAGCCGCTCGCCCATGCCGACCAGCGCATAGACGAAGATCCCGAGGATGGACAAGGCGAACAGGGCGGCGAACGCGAGCGGCGTGTCGAGCTGCGAGGTGGCGGTCAGCAAGAGAAAGCCGAGCCCCTCGCTCGAGCCCACGAATTCGCCGATCACCGCCCCGATGACCGCCAGCGTGATGGCGACCTTGGCGCCGGTGACCACGAACGGAAGCGCCGCCGGAAGCTGCACCTTGAGGAAGATTTGCAGCGGCGAGGCGTTCAAACTCTGCGCGAGCTCGAGCAGTTCCTTCGGCGTCGCCCGCAGTCCCGCCGCGGTATCAACGATGATGGGAAAGAACGCAACCAGCCAGACGATGGCGAGCTTGGATTCGAGACCCGTGCCGAGCCAAACCAGGATCATCGGCGCCAACGCCACTTTCGGTACCGATTGGAGCGCAATGAGCAGCGGATAGAACATGAGATTGAGCGGACGCGAGTTCGCGACCGCGACCGCGAGCGGAAGTCCGACGAGCAGCGCGAGCACGAATCCGTAGAGCGTCTCCCTGAGCGTGACCCAGCTTTCGCTGAGCAAGAGATCGGAGCGGAGGACCAACGCGCGCAGCACCTTGTCCGGCGAGGGCAGGACGACCGTGGGAATGTTGGCGAGCCAGCAGGCGAGGACCCAGACCGCGATGATCAAGAGAATCCCGGCGAGCGGATAGAGGAACTGGGAAACGAGGCGCGGCCTCATTGGCGCCATGCCTCTTGCGCCGCGTGGGCCGACGCCTCGTCCGCCGTCGGCGCGACGACGCCGAGCGCCTCGCTCGCGATCCGCTCGGCGGCGGTGAACGCGCTCGTGAAGCGAACCTTTTGGCTGCGCGGGTAAGCGAGCGGGATCGTTATCTCTTTCACCACCCGCGCCGGACGCTTGCTGAAAACGACGACTTTGTCGGAGAGGTAGACCGCTTCCGAGATCGAGTGCGTGACGAACAGAACCGACGCCCTGGTTTCGTGACGGATGCGAAGCAGCAGATCGTTCATCTCCATCCTGGTGAGCTCGTCGAGCGCGCCGAATGGCTCGTCCATGAGCAACAGCCGCGGGCGGTGAACCAGCGCTCGGCACAGCGCGACGCGCTGTTGCATTCCGCCGGAGAGCTGATGCGGCCGCGCCGAAAGGAATCCGCTCAGCCCCACCAGCTCCAAAAGCTCGTGGGCGTGGCGGCGCGCCGCGGCGTCGTTCTTCCTCAGGATCTCCATCGGAAACAGGACATTGTCGAGCACATTGCGCCAGGGCATCAGGCTCGGCGCCTGAAACACGAACCCGTAGTCGCCCATCGGCTTGGTGACCTCGCGGCCAGCGATTGCGACCGAGCCGGCGGATTTCGCGATCAGCCCGCCGACGATGCGCAGCAGCGTGGTTTTGCCGCATCCGCTCGGCCCCAAAAGCGCGACGAGCTCGCCCTCCTCGAATTCAAACGTGGCGTCGTCCAAGGCGACGACGGGCTCGAGCGCGGTCCAGCCGATCTCCTCCAGCTGGAACACCTTGCGCACGTTCTTGATGACCCCGAACGCCATCAATGAGCTCGCTAACCACCGGCCCGCACGGGCTTGACGAAGCATGCGCTTAACGAAGCACGCGGAGCCCGATTGCGGCGACCCGCTGCGAGCGGCGTCTTGAGTATCACGTGAAATATCTTATGGTGTTTCGGGCGTCAAATGCCGCTGCGACGGCCGCACTCGCCACTCGATTGCACGCGGACGGTTCACAAGTGAGGGAGGGACAGATGTCTCGAGCGTTGATCGCACGCGTGCTGACCGGCGCCGTTATCGCCGCGTGCCTGCAGTCCGCGGCCGCGCAAGCGCAGGAGCGCGACCTCAAATTCGTGCTCGATTTCATCAGCCTGGGCCGCCACGCGCCGTGGTACGTCGCGCTCGGCAAGGGCTATTTCAAAGAGGAAGGCTTGAACGTCACCATCATGCCCTCGAAGGGCACCGCGGATGCCATCCGCACCGTCGCAACCGGAGGCGCCGAGATCGGCTTCATCGACATCCCGAGCCTGGTCGCCTCGGGCAGCGCCGGCGGCGCGGTCAAGATCGTCGCCGCCAATTATCAGAAGCCGCCCTACTGCATCTTCACCTTGAATCCCGGCGCCAATGTCACCGAGCCGAAGCAAATGGCCGGCCTCGAGCTCGGCTCGAGCACGGCATCGTTCGTGCCGAAGATCTGGGCGGCATTCATGGAAATGAACAAGGTGGACAGCAAGACGCTGAAGATCGTGAATATCGACGCGGCCTCGCGCGTGCCCATGCTCGCCGCCGGCAAGGTGCAATCGATCGATCAGTTTCTGATGAGCGAGCCCGCCATCCGCCGCGCGGTGACCGATGCCAAGCCGGTCTGCCTGTTCGCCGGCGATTACGGCCTCGAGATCTATGCCAACTCGATCGGCGTCGCGGAGGATTTTCTCGCCAAGAATCCCGAGGTCGTGAAGAAATTCGTGCGCGCGGCGCTCAAGGGCTGGAAGGACGCGCTCGCCGATCCCGAAGAGGCCTCGCGCATCGAGACCCAATACGTCAAGGCGCTCGATCCGCAGATCGTGGTCGAGGAAATTCAGATCCTCAAGCGCATCGCCGTCACGCCGGACGTGGAGGCGCACGGCTTCGGCTATGTTTCACCCGAGCGCATGAAGAACACCGTCGACTTCATCAACAAGAACATCGAGGTGCCGGGGGAAAAGCTTACCGCCGAGCAGATCTATCGCGCCGGCTATCTCCCCGAGGTCCCGATCAAGCCGTAACGGATCGGCGCAGTCGCTCGAGGCAAAACGGCGCGGTTGCACCCGCACCACAGGCGTCATGGCCGGCATAGCGGCGCTATGCCGGCCTTCTTCCTAACGCTCAGCGCTCACGAGCTGATAGGCGCCTCGCTCGAACGTATCGTAGAGAGCCAGCGCCTTGGCGTCGGCGAACGGCAGGTACTGCATCAAGATCACGCCCGCGATGCCGCGGGTCGGGTCGATCCAGAAATAGGTGTTGTTGATGCCGCCCCAGCTCAGGCTGCCAGGTGAGCGCTTGCCGGGCACTTGATCGGCCGTGATCAGGAAACCCAGACCCCACTTGTCGCGACCGTCCGCGATGAAGCTGAAGTCGGCGCTGCGCGGCAGCGCGGTCTTGAGCGCCGGCACCGACACGGCGCCGATGTGGTTCTGGCCCATCAGCGTCACCGTCTCGGATTTGAGCACGCGCGCCCCATCGAGCTCGCCGCCATTGAGCAGCATGCGCACGAACCGACCATAATCGTTCGCAGTCGAGGCCAGACCACCGCCGCCGATTGGTTCGGCTATGGTCAGTCCGGGCTGCGGCGTCTGCAATACGATGTCGCCGTCCATGCGCTCGCCTGCGCGCTGCTGCCCGGCGACGAGGCGCGACGCCTTCTCCTGCGGCACGTTGTAGGAGGTATCCGACATCTGCAGTGGCGCGAAGATATGCTCGCGGAAATAGTCCTCGAGTTTCTGGCCTGATACTTTCTCGACCAGCTTGCCGACGACGTCGGTGCTTGTGCCGTAGTGCCAACGCTCGCCCGGGTCGAACAGCAAGGGACCGCCGAACGGATAAGTCTCGCCTGGCTGAGGCTTGAAATCGCGTAAGGCGGCGCTGGTGAACGGATAGCCGAGCCCAGACGTGTGGGTGAGGCTCTGCCGAACCGTGGGCGGCCGGGATGCCGGGCGCAGCCGATAGGCGCCGCTCGCCGGATCGAACGATTCGGAATACCTTCAGGTTTGCAAACTCCGGCAGGTACTTTTCGACCGGATCGTCCAGACCGAAGCGGCCCTGCTCGACGAGCTGCATGGCAGCCGTGGATGTGATCGCCTTGGTCATCGAGGCGATACGGAACAGCGCGTCGGCCGTGAGCGCGCGCCCGGTCGAGACGTCTGCCACGCCGAAGGCACCCTGATAGAGCACGCGCCGGCGATCGGTAACCAACGCGACCACGCCCGGCACGTCCTTGCGCTCAACCGCGCCACGCAGCGCCGCGTCCATGCCCGCGCCGCCGCCGCCCGGAGAATTTTGTGCATGCACCGCGCCAGCGGACGCGGCAAGCAGGATGCCTAGATTGACGACCATTCCAACGATCTTCCCACGCATGAAGACCTCCCTATGAACGCATCGCCCATGTGTCGCCTGGAAATCGAAGTCGTTCCAGTCTGTACCCCTGTTGCGCCGCCCGCAACCGTCCCCTTTAGGAAACTCGCCACGGGCTTTTGTGCATCAAGTTGCGCCTCGCTAGATGTCCATGCGCCGCGCCGCCGAACGGACGCGATTGGAGTGAATCCGCAAAAGTGGGCCAAGCGGACCTAGGATCAGCTCGCTCCACCGGTCGTGATTTTATGATTACCCCCAGGGCGCGTGACCGCAGCCAGGATGCAGCGACGCGACATCCGACACGTGCCCTCGCGGGATTGTGTGGGTTGGAAATCAGTCCAAGCGGCGGACGCGGTCTGCTCCCTCTCCCATGGGGAGAGGGGTGGGGTGAGGGGTTATGCTCTCTCGATGGATCCGAACCACTCACCCCAAACCCTCTTCCCAGCCGAAGTCGGGTTTACCCGACTTCGGCCATTTAAATGCTGAACTCGGGCAAGCCCGTTCGGTGGGAGAGGGAGCGCACCTAGTGCGCGGCACGGAAGTGCTTCGGCCCAGACGAATCCGGGTTAGAAAAATGCCAGCGTGCGGATTTCGATGCTCTCGCGCGGCCGCGCATTGGGCGGCGAGGTCGGATCCTCGAATGCGGTGTGGGCAGACCAGCGGGCGCGCCCGTCCTTCTCCGAATCGAAGACCTTGAACACCAGCGCCTCCTCGCGCCGCATGCGCGGCAGCCAGTACCAGCGGTGCTCGGGATTGTAGGTCACGGCGTAGGTTTGGCCGATTCGGTTGGGATAGCGCCGCTCGCTTATCAGAAAATCGTCGAACGAGATGCTGCGCGCGTCGCAAATCCCGAGCGGGAAGCTCTCGACCGGATGGCGGATCGGCCGCCACACCTGCACGATGGCGAAACGGCGTTGCAGCAGCGCGTCGGCTTCTTGCGGCAGCAGGTCGCGCACGCGCTGCGGGCCGGACCATTCGGTGTAATCGTTGTGCGCGCGGCGCACGACCTCGCGGATCTTGCGCGCCTCGCGCTGGTCGTCGTCGGCGGTGCGCAAGGTGTGGTCGAACACGACGACGCGCGAGGCGCCGCTCTCGGCCTTCACCAGCGCCTCCATCTCCGGGTAGTAGACGCGGCGGATCTCGTCGTCGTCGAAGAAATCGGCGACCTTGGTATCGTGACGCACGAAACGGAAGCCATGGCGATCGAGCGTGAACGGCTCGGTAGTGCGCCGCGCATTGCGAATGGTCACGCGGTGCGGGTCGAGCGTGCCGCCGGCGCGGGTGTCGGTGGCGCCCGGCGTCGCGGTCTGCGTGAACAGCTTCTCGCCGTTGTCGAGGACGTAGTTGACGGTCGCCTCGATGGTTTCGCCGACCGTTTCCCGTTCGATAACCTCTACCATGGGCAGCTCCTTCGCCTTGCCGGCTGCATCGCTGGGCGCCGCCGCCGGCCGCAGCGCACTGTCACGTGATATAGGCCGGCGAGGCAGGCGGGACAATCGCCATGTCCGGCAGGCGCCGCTCTGACATGCCGGCGCGGCAGGGCAGAAACGGCGATTGCTGTTTGAGGCCGAGAACGCGGAAAGTTCTTCTCCACAATCCGCCGCAGGAGGCATGATCTCCACGGCCGCAAAGGCGTTGTGATCAAGCGCGCGCCGCTTGACGGCCGGCGTAACGCTTGCCGATGATCGCGACGATAAATGCCAGCCCTTTCAGGGGAGACCCCCATGAAGTCCTTCGCAGTCCTGATCGCTCTCGGCTTGATCGCCGCCGCGGCTCCCGTTGCGAGCCGAGCGCAGGGACAGGCGCCAAGCCCAACGGCGCCGGTGACGGGAATGAAACCCGATCGCACCATCGCCGACCCGGCCACCCGCAAGGCGATGCGCGAAAGGCAGAACGCGTTGCGGCAGAAACGCGCCGCTTGTCGCAAACAGGCGCGCCAACAGAAAATCCCACTGCTGAAGCGGCGTGCCTACGTCAGAGCCTGCATGTCGCGTTGATCAGCAGTGACATCGCAGCATCCGGAGAAGCGGCATCCGGACACACATTGACCGGACGCTGACCGATGCCACCACGTCACGGCTTTCCGGCGAGCGTTTCCGGAAATCTGCTGGATTTTCAGCGCGTTCCGTCAATGGTGCTAGATTCAACAAAAACCGCTTGACTCGTGTAACGAGAATCTTCCAGAAACGCGTATTCACCGAAATTGCGCCGGAGGCCCGGGCGGGATTGCCGCACCGGGCTTTTTGCTGCGCGGACGCAAGCTTGCGGCCGCGCGCGGCGCATTTCCCTGCGAACAGAAAGGGCTACTTCATGCCGTTCGAGAAGGGCGAGAGTGGAAATCCGGCCGGCCGGCCGCGCGGCGCGCGCAACCGGGCGACCCTGCTCATGCAAAATCTCTTGGCCGACGACGCCGAGGCGATCGGGCGCAAGGCGATCGAGATGGCCATAGCCGGCGACCTGGCAGCCATTCGCCTGTGCATGGACCGGCTTGCGCCGGTGCGCAAGGACGAGCCGGTCGCGTTCGAGTTGCCGCCGATCGAAAAGCCCGCCGACATCGTTGCCGCGACGGCGAGCATCGTCGCCGCGGTCGCCGCCGGCGAGCTCACGACGTCGCAAGCCGCCGAGCTTTGCAAGGTGATCGACGTTTACGTGCGTGCGCTCGAAAACAAGGGCTTCGACGAGCGTCTCACCAAGCTCGAAAACCAGCGGAGGCAAAACGAGCTGAAACGATGACCCCGCACGCATCGGCGCGCCTGCATACCCGTGCAGGCGCTCATCGCGACGCATACCGCCGGTTGCAGAAAACGAGCGGCCGTTGTTTCGGGATTGTTATTTACAATGAAAATACCTACCGATGCGTGTAGAGGCGCACGTGGCCCGCCGCGAACGATGCGGCCCAGCGCGGGTGCGGGCTAGAGCCGATCCTGGCCCGCGCAGCCGGTGAAAGACAGATTCCAGCGCCCGGCGGCGCCGCTCAACCCCGTCGCCGACAGCGGGGCGATGTCGATGCGCCAGAAGCACTCAGCTGGTGCTCCAATCGCGCAAAGGATGACGGCACGAATGACCGCGGGATGCGTGACGACGATGGAGCGCCGATGATGGGCTTGCTCGCCTTGGAGCCAGTCGGCGACCCGCTGCATCAGGCGAAGGATGGACTCGCCCCCGTGTGGCGTCGCCGCGGGATCGTTGAGCCAAACTGCGACGGCGTTCGGCTCGCGTGCGCAAACATCTTCGAAGCTGCGCCCGCTCCAAGAGCCGTAATCGCAATCGCCCAGCGCCTGCTCGACGACGGCATCGAAGCCGAGCGCCCTCGCGGTGTCGCGTGCGCGCAATTCCGGGCTCGTGAGCCAACGATCGGCACTCGGCAATCGACCGGCCAGCGCCGCGGCACTGGCCTCGCCGTGCTGGTCGAGTGGCTCGTCGGCCGGAAACGAAGAACTGCGCACCGCCGCGGTCGAGGCGTGACAAATCAGAATGAGGCGCGCCGTCACCGCAATGCTTCGGCTAGACGCGCAGCCCGTCAGGCGCCGCGGCGCGCTGCGTCAATGCTCCGAACAGCAAACCGAGCGTAGCCCACATGATGAACTGCGCGCCGATCGAAGCGACGCGGAACTTCCACAGGACCACCGCGGGAAACTGCGCAGGGACTTCGTTGACGGCCGGCAACAAGAGGCCCGCGATTGCCACGATCACCACGTAGTAAGCGACGACAGCCAGCGTCGAATTCCAATCGCTGAGGCGATGGGCCAGGAGGCGCTTGAGCGAGAATGCGCCGATCATTGCCGCAATCGAGACAGCGATCATGATAAAATACAGCGCGGTGCGCACGCCGATGGTTTTGGCGTCGCCCACCGCGGGCGGGTTGGCCGGATATTTGAGATTCGGCACCAGATAAATGGCGACGAAACCCGCGGCAGCGAGCAAGATCGCTACCCCTAGCGGCGTCACCGCTCCCGGTACGCGCCGATAGGCGAAAGCATAGGCCAAACCGAACAATCCGCCGAAGGCGACCGAATAGGCCATCACCGCAACAAACAGCCCAAGGCCTGCTTGCACCTTCCGGCTAACCAATTCGTGTTCGTGTTCGTGTTCGACAGATGAAGCAGCCGCTGCTTCAGCGGCCTCCATCTGTGTCTCGAAGGCAATGGCGATGTCGACTTGCGGCTCGCCGTAGATTTTCAAAAAAGCGAAGGACAGCAATCCCGCGACGATGCCGACCAGCATGCCGCGCACGAGAAGAGACCTCACCATGGCGGATCGAATCAGTGGCAGGGGAAGCCGAGCAGATGCCGTCCGTCGTGCAAGAACTCGTGCACATACATGCCGCTGATAAGCGAGGTCGCGCCTTGCTCGGCACCGACGAAATAGAGCGCCAAAAGCAGGAGCAGGCCGGCGAAGATTGCCCAGGGCAGAACTTCGCGGACCGGGATGGCCGTCGGCAGCGCCGGTGCAAACGACCTCAATGTCGTGTCTGTCATGAATATTCTCCTGGGATTACGCGTCCCGTTAGAACGTCAAAGCTATCGCGAACGGCGTCCGGCTCTCGACGCCTAAAGGTCGAATACGGTGGCGCGACCGCGCCGGACTCTCACCGGCTTCCCGCTTCGCGAATACATCTGCACGATAGGAAACGATGCTTGGTCTTGTCAAACGCCGAGGCGAAACGAAGGCATCACCACACGCGCTAGGCCGAGCGCGCCGCGCGCCGCGCCGGAGAGGTTTCTCCCGCAACGGAGCTTTCCGCCTCCTCGCGCGTGCCGGGCGGGTTGAGCGCCGCGGCGACCGCGTCGTCCACCCGTTCGAGCCAGACGAAACGCACCTGTTGGCGCGCGGCCTCCGGCACGTCCTCCAAATCCTTTTGGTTGCGCGCGGGTAAGAGCACCGTGGTGATGCCGGCGCGCGCCGCCGCCAGCACCTTCTCCTTCACCCCGCCGATGGGCAGCACGAGACCGCGCAACGAGATCTCGCCGGTCATCGCCGTGTCGTTGCGCGCGGTGCGGCCGGTGAGCAGCGACGCCAGCGCCACGAACATGGCGACGCCCGCGCTCGGGCCATCCTTGGGGATCGCGCCTGCCGGCACGTGGATGTGAATATCGGATTTCTCGAACAGGGCGACGTCGAAGCCGAGCTCTGCCGCGCGCGCCTTCGCCAGCGTGAGCGCCGCCTGCGCGCTTTCCTTCATCACCTCGCCGAGTTGGCCGGTGAGGATGAGCCTACCGCTGCCGGGAACCCGCGTCGCCTCGATGAAGAGGATGTCGCCGCCGGTCGGCGTCCAGGCAAGGCCGGTGGCGACGCCCGGGACGCTCGTGCGCATGGCGGCCTCGTTCTCGAATCGTCGCGGCCCGAGGATCGCGGGTAGCGCGCCGGCCTCGATGCGCATGCGCTCGATCGTACCCTCGGCGACGCGCATGGCGACGTGGCGGCATACCGCGCCGATCAGGCGCTCCAAATTGCGCACACCGGCCTCGCGCGTGTAGTCGCGGATGATGGTCCTGATGGCGTCCTCGGTGATGTCGCACTGCTCGGCGGTGAGCCCGTTGGCGTCAAGCTGGCGCTTGAGCAGATAGCGCCTGGCGATCTCGAGCTTCTCGTCCTCGGTGTAACCGGGGAGCTCGATCACCTCCATGCGGTCGCGAACCGGGCCGGGAATGGTGTCGAGCACGTTGGCGGTGGCGATGAACATCACCCGTGAGAGGTCGAAGGCGACGCCGAGATAATTGTCGCGGAAGGTCGAATTCTGCTCCGGGTCGAGGACTTCGAGCAGCGCGGAGGCCGGATCGCCCTGAAAGCCGGCGCCGAGCTTGTCGACCTCGTCGAGCATCATCACGGGATTGCGCGTTCCGGCCTTGCGGATCGACTGGATGATGTTTCCCGGCAGCGCGCCGATATAGGTGCGCCGATGCCCTCTGATCTCTGCCTCGTCGTGCACGCCGCCGAGGCTCAGGCGGACGAACTTGCGCCCCGTCGCGCGCGCGATGCTCTGTCCGAGCGAGGTCTTGCCCACGCCCGGCGGTCCGACGAAGCAGAGGATCGGGCTCCTGCCGTCGGGCTTGAGCTTGCGCACCGCGAGATATTCGAGGATGCGCCGCTTGATCTTGGGCAGCCCGTAGTGATCCTCGTCCAGGATGCGGCGCGCTTCGGCGACGTCGATGTTGTCGGTGTCGAGCTTCGACCAGGGCAGATCGATGAGCCAATCCAAATAGGCACGGATCATGCCGTATTCGGCGGCGGCCTCGGGCATGCGCTCGAGCCGCTTGAGCTCCTTCGTCGCCTGATCCTTGGCCTCCTTCGGCATACCCGCCTTTTCGACCGTATCGCGCAGCTCGGCGATCTCGACCGATTTCTCGTCGCCCTCGCCCAGCTCCTTCTGGATGTGGCGCAGCTGCTCGCGCAGGATGTGCTCGCGCTGCTGCGAGGACAGCGATTGCTGCGTCTGCTCGCCGATCTGTTTCGAGAGTTTGAGTACCTCGATACGCTGCGCAAGAAGCGCAAGCACCTTGTCGAGCCGCTCGCGGATATCGACCGTCTCCAGCACGTCCTGCTTTTCCGACGGCTTGGCGTCGAGGATGCCGGCAATGAAATCGGCAAGCGCGGAGGCCGAATCCAGGTTTTCGATCGTCGCCGCCACTTCCGGGGGAACGTTGGCCAAGAGTTGGATGGCTTCGCGCGCACGGGTTCGCACGAGGCCGATGCGGGCCTCGATATCGGGCGTGACCACCTCGGCGAGGCCGATCTCCTCGACGCGGGCGACCAGGAACGGAAACCCGGGCAGCTGCTCGATCACGCGGAAGCGCCGCACGCCTTGCACGACGGCGTGATGCGTCCCGTCGGGGGCGGTGACGTAGCGCAGGATCTGCGCCGCGGTCCCCACCCGGTGCAATTGGTCCAACGTCGGCTCCTCGACCGCCGGATCGATCTGCAGGAGCACGCCGAGCGGGCGCTGGTTGCGCACCGCGCTCTGGGCCGCGGCGATGGACGATTTGTGCCCGATCGTCAGCGGCAGCACGATGCCGGGAAACAGCACGAGCTGCCGCACCGGCAGGAGGATCATGCGGTCTGGCGGGAACGGCGGGTGGCCCTCGCCCTGATCGAGAGGTCTGCTCTGTGCCTGTTCTGCCATGGCGTGCGCCGTATCACCGGGACTGCGTGAGGGTGAGAACGAGACAGCCGTTCACGAGCACGGAGCGGCCCAATTCCCAACCTTGGTCGGGCAGCCGCAAGCGGCGCTCGAAACGTCCGTGCGGGATTTCCAAGCGATGGATCGCGGCGCCCTGCACGCAGGCGGGCAGCTGCCGCACGCCGGCGACGCGCAGCACGCCGCGCTCGAGCGCGATTTCGATCTCCTGGGGCTCGACCCCGGGCAGCGCCGCGACGATGGTCAATTCCTGTTCGCTCTCGTACACATCGACCGGGGGCTCCCAGTTGACCCCGGCGGCCGGCGCCAGCCCGGGCTGGAAGAAGCGCCGGTGTAACTGTTCCGCCCGCTCGATCATCGCGCAGGCTTCGGCCCACATCCAGTTTCTCGGATCGGCTGCACTCATGGCACCTGACCTTCTTGCAATCGGATCATCTCATCCCAGTCTTAGAGCATGCTCGTCATTCCGGCCGACCCGCGCGGGCTCCCACGAAAATGGCCAAGCCGTGGCTTGCCACACCGAGTACTGCAGGACCGCCATTTTCGTGGGGTCCCGACGGCGGCGGGAGCCGGAATTCAGGAGCCGCCGGCACATTATAGAATCCGTTCGTGGGCTTCGCCCGCCCCCGGAATGACGGCTCACTCCTGGCCGCTGGCTTAGATATATGAACGCATATCATCAAGTTGCAGGTGGTCGAGCCCCTCTTCGATCATCGCACGTTGGCGTGAACACGGCCGGACGGCGGCGCTGAGAAGGGGCAGTTTGCGCGTGCCATCGAAAGCGTGTACCGCAAGCAAGCCTTCCCACGCGGAGCGAGCGCACGATGCCTCGGTACTACTTTCGCATCAGCAACGGGCAAGAAAGCCTGGACAATTCAAAAGGCATGGATTTGCCTGGCAATGCCGCGGCGCGTGAACAGGCGGTGGTGCTCGCGGGCGAACTCCGGCACGGCAAGGTGATGCCGGGGCGAAGCTGGAAAGGCTGGTTCATCACCGTCGTGGATCAGCACGGGCATGACGTCGATTCCGTGCCGATCGCCGACATGCCGGATGCATAAAGGCCGCCGCGCGGTTCAGCGCGACCGCTTCCCCCGCATCTCGCGAAAGTAGGCCCACTCGTCCACCACGCGCCCATCGGGCAACCGGCACACGCCGTACTGCCCGCGCGGCCCCTTGCGGATCTCGGTCTTGCCGCCGCTCTTGGCGCAGAACACCGAAGCCGGATTTGCCAGCGCCCAGGCGCTCTGCGGTCCCATGAGCAGCATGCCGATCAAGATCAATCCCAAGGTTCGACGCATCCTGGTCTCCCCGTTCGCGTGCTTTGCGCTGGTGCCAACATATCGCATCCCGGGCGGCGTTTCATTCGATCACCTCGTCGGCGAGCAATTGCATCGAGTTGGGCACCACGAGGCCGAGCGCCTTGGCGGTCTTGAGGTTGATGACGAGCTCGAAGCGCGATGACTGGACAACCGGGAGGTCGGCAGGCTTCTCGCCCTTGAGTATGCGCGCAGCATAGCGTCCAGCTTCTTGCCCTACTTCATTCCGATCGGTGCTGTAACTCATCAGGCCGCCGGCAGTGACAAATTCGCGCCATTCGTAGAGTGCCGGAATCCGGTAACGCGCAGCGAGGACAACGAGACGCTCCCTGATCACCTGGAAAAGCAGCGTTGCCCCGTAGAGAATCGCAGAGACGTTGCGCTCTGCCATGGTAGCGAACGCCTCATCAGCCTGCTCTTCAGTGCCGACGCTGACGACAAGCAAGGGTTGCCCGATCGCCTGCGCCGCCGCTTGCATTTCCTGTATTTGAAACGGTGTCGAGTTAGAATTCGGATTGACGACAAAGGCGATCATGCCTGGTCGGGGCAATAGTTCACGCAATAGTCCCAAACGTTTTGGCCCAAGTGTGGTGGTCAACAGGCTCACACCGGTAGCGTTACCGCCCGGCTGGTTGAAGCTGGCGACGAGACCAGATTGGACCGGATCGAACCCGCTGGTGAACACGATGGGAATTGTCGCGGTCGCCGCTTTTGCTGCCAAGGCCGAGGGCCTATCGGTGGCAACCAGCATGGCCACCTGTCGGCGGACAAGTTCGGCCGCGAGCTCCGGTAGACGCTCATCCTGGCCGTGAGCGAAACGATACTCGATTACAACGTTCTGCCCGGCCGCAAAGCCCGATGCGTCCAACGCCTTTAGGAACGGCACCCGTATCGGCGCCTCCGCATCGGGCGATCGGCCGCTGAAATAACCGATGACTGGTATCGCCGTCTGCTGCGCGCGCGCCGCGAGCGGCCACGCCGCCGCGCCGCCGAGCAGCATGATGAATTCGCGGCGCCTCATTCGATCACCTCGTCGGCGCGCTGCTGGAGGAACCAGGGCACCTCGAGGCCGATCGCTTTCGCCGTCTTGAGATTGATCACCAGCTCGATCTTGGTCGGTTGCTCGACCGGGATGTCGGCGGGCCTGACCCCCTTGAGAATGCGGTCGACGTGGCCGGCGACTTGGCGGAACGCATCCCGGAGGTTCGGCCCATATGACAGCAGGCCACCGGCTTCGACGTTTTCCCGGCGCTGGAACACGGTCGGCAGCCGGGCCTGCTGCGCCAGCGCGGCGATCGCGTCCGCGTGCTCGAGCACGGAGGAATCGGGCACCATCACCACGCCCTGGATGCCGCCTTGGCGCAGCTGCGCAAAGGCGGCTTCGAACTCGGCGGGCACGCGGGCATCGACGACCTGAAACTCGAGCCCCAGCGCGCGCGCCGCATCAACGAGCTGGCGAAGCTGGAAGGCGACGCCGGGATTATCGGGATTACGCACCGCCCCGAGGCGGCGCGCGTCGGGAACGATCTCTCGCAACAGCTCGATCATCTTGCCGCTCAGATCGCTGGCGAAATTGGCGATGCCGGTGACATTCGCTCCCGGCCGCGCCAGGCCGGCGACCAGGCCTTGACCGACGGGATCGGTGACGCCGACGAAGACGATGGGGATCGTCGAGGTCGCGCGGCTGGCGGCGATCACCCAGCCTGTGGTCCATGTCAGGATGACATCGTAGCCACCGCGCACGAGATCGGCCGCAACGTCCCGCTGCTCGGAAGGGCCCGCCGGGGCGCGGAATTCGATGACGAGGTTCTGGCCTTCGACATAGCCGCGCTCGCGCATTCCGTCGCGGAACGCGTTCATGAAGCCTTCCGCCGCCCGTAACGACGTGGCACCCAGGATCCCGATGCGATAGATTCGGCGACCCGGCGACTGCGCGCGCGCCGCCAGCGGCCATGCTGCCGCGCCGACGAGCAGCGTGATGAATTCCCGCCGCCCTTGGTCCGACATCGGGCTCGTTCCCGCTTTCGTTGCCGCTCTCGGTTTACGGCAGGGTCAGGATAGCATAGCGCTGGACGGCAACGTCCTTGGAAGCGAGCTGAATTGTTCTGAATCGGGGCCTGAAGTCCGGTCAGGGTCAAAACCAGTAAAGCTCAAAATGAGCAAATGTTTTCCGAAGTGCCGCCAATAGCGAACGTAAG
>Ga0207665_10001673_pt1 | contig 14924 bp, 10 predicted proteins | sample LARL112metaG_FD_184351 | JGI IMG/M metagenome (GOLD analysis project Ga0207665, IMG submission 184351) | Corn, switchgrass and miscanthus rhizosphere microbial communities from Kellogg Biological Station, Michigan, USA - LAR L11-2 metaG... | ecosystem: Host-associated > Plants > Roots >...
GGATTATGAATCACATTTCAAGTCCACGCGTCAAAAGGCACAGTTACTTGACTGTCATGGCCGGTCCATTCTGATTATGGATGGTAATAATAATAACTATGGTTATAATACCAAAAATAAGAATAATTGATCTAGCAGGAATATTTTTTAGTTAGCTAGTTATATTAGTTAGTTTTATAGTATTAAGTGAAATCTTTTCAGAATAGGTAATTTGTCTGTCTAACATCCTTGTGTTGAAACTACTTATTGCCAAAATTTAGAACGATAAATAATGAACAATATCCACAATATCGGTATATATTTATGATGGTTTGATTCCCGAAAGCGCCATTTAAACACAATATCTGATATTTTATTGCATAATTCTGCTTAGATTTTACTTTATCTTTTAAAAATAAGCAAACTTAAATACTTTGCCGTCTATAATATAAATGATATAATTGAATTTTTTAATTAGCCTTGGACTATATATTCCACTACCAATCAATTATAATTTGATTAGCAAGTGGAATCTGATGCTATAATGGGGCAACGGCTGTCAGCTAAGGAGCATATTCTAGACAAGCATGATTATCAGATACTCAATCTTCTGACACAGGGTGCAGATAATAAAATCATTGCTGAAAAACTGAGAATTCCACTATCCACAGTACAAAGAAGATCAAGGATTCTGTTAAGAGAGGGATATGTTAAGCAGATATTCCAACCCAATTACAAGAAATTAGGATTAAAGAAAGGTTTACTTCATGTATATATACGGACTGGCAATATTAAGGAAATGGCAGAAGAACTATTATCAAGAGAGGGTATAATGTCTGCTGGAATTCATGTCGGTAATTCCGATATAGTAGGAGAATTTGTTTATGAAGATAGCGAACAATTAGTGGATCTGATTTCACACGTAAAGGAGGTGAATTCGGTAGATAGAGTAGTATGGTCAGAAGAGGTCTTTCTCCTCCAGGGAAAAGAACATAGCATTCTTGCAGTTTTGGACAGAATAATTGATAGACAGTAATATGTTTATTAATATCACTCATTGGCTATAGGTAGTCTGTAATTTAGTCGATCAACTGTAACATAAGATTAGATTAAAAAATGATTTTAAAAATATTTAGATAGATAGATTAATTAACTAATTCTAAACGCCCCTACTGAAGATCATTATGGAGAAATATATTAGAATGTGATAAGATAGATAATTAATTAAATATAATAATTTTAACCAATTAAAGTTATGTCAATGACATAACGAATTAAATCTATTGTTATCATTAATTGCCTATCATTTTTTGTCATCACTTTACTGGTTTAATCAAAGAAAGCATTAAATAATTCATTATTAGTTCTACTCTTCAGGACAATATAAGATGGTACTCATAATCTATGATGATGATTATGATATTGCATTTAATCCAGACTAGTTTGGAGAAAGCAGATCTTTCAGTATCATCTTTTACTGATCCGTTAATGGCCTTGGAAACGTTTAGGCAGACGCCATCCAGTTATGATCTTGTAATCTCAGATATCCGAACACTACATCTTACATCTTATCTTTAAACTTGAAGTATACTTTTATAGTTAAAATACATATTTTTACCTGATAATGCCAAAGTTAGCCGGACCAAGAAAAGGAAGTAGAAGCTCAAGTAGTAATAGTAGAAGAGAGACCAAGGGAAAAGATAAAGAGCTATCTGCTAGAACAAAAAAGCAAATCGATTCTTTACCAGAACATGCACAGCATATATAAAAAAAACACATGCAAGCTCTCTAGAACAATATAAAAATCCTGAAAAAAGAAGTGATGGCAAAAGACAGAGTCCAGAGCAGGTAGCTTACAAAGCAGCTTGGGCTGCAGTAAAAAAGCAGTACAAGAAAAAGGGAAGTCAATGGATAAAGGAAGAAGAAGAAGAGCAATAAATACGTAATTTAGAAGAAGATTGCATTGAATCTATTCGATATATAAGATAACCTTAAGTATTGTTCCTGCAAATCTCCTCTTTACTCATCTCAACTCAACCATTACATCTCCTGCACCAGAATATCAGGACAATTTATTGACTGATCTGTATGAAAATCAGTTATTATCGATCCACTATTTGAGGTCAGGCCATGGTATGGATAACTCCTATCTGTGGACGTACTATTCCCTCAGCCATTCAGTATTAGGTGGGACCAATCAAAACTTCACAGTACAAGCAAACTAATGCCAAAATATTAGTCTACCAGCAGACCATAATTGTGTCCATTAACATTATCCAAAGTAATAATTTCCGATAATGGCAAGGCTTAAACGCGGGTCGAGGTGCTGAACAGCGTTACGTTGCAGATGACATTTCTTAAATCCCATGATCTATTCTGGTCTACTATAAATCAGGCAGCGTAGGTCTATGTAGACGTTATAGTAATAGTGGGTATTTTATTATCAATCAATGATCTGGATGCCGCCATCAGAAAACATTGTTTTTTAGATTACAATGACGATGGGTAGTATTAGTCGGAGTAATAAAATATCTTTGTTCAACACCATCACTAAAAGTATTTCATACGGTCTACTTGTAAAATGAACATTAGGTATTAATTTTTGTAAAAACTTAAAGCTTTGATCCAAATAGGTCTACTGTTGGCTGCCAAACCGGATAATCAATCTTAAATATGGTGATGGTTACGTAGAACATCTGAATGATTTTTCCATCATCTCTTATTCGCGATATAGTCGACATTTACTATGCAAGTATTCATGATAGATTGCTGCCTGTAAAATGTACAGCCATTTTAGCCAAACGAATAATCGAAGAGTATATTGTTCGTACGTATAACGACAGGAGGATACAACAAGTCAACATTGCTTATGTGGAGAAACGATAATTCTTATATAAGACGCTTGCCAAAAGGATATTCTTTGATGTAGATCTATCGCCTTTGATTAATCAATCCGTGATCATGTATGATCCCTCACTTTCCAATGGATATTCAATACATAACAATTTGCTACTATTAAATAATGCCGCTCAACTAATCATTGGTATAGGCAATTCCTGTTGGCGTTGGAAACTTCCATCGGAGTATAGAAAAGTTCTTACTATTCTCTTCCATACTCCAACGGCAGCACATTCACCTAATTTTGATAGGTAGTTCTGAAGTCCTCGTTTGTCTGTTATATAAAATATTGTTTTAGCAAATATGTACCATGCTCTCTCAGTTCGAGCTGTCTATACTATTTCTTAGATAATAAATAATATATAGCATAATTAGATCAGCAGACTTGTAATTCATAGTTAAATCTGTAAACTAGGAAACAAGACAGTTACTGAAGAAGAGGCGCTACTTTCTGTTAGGACATTACTGGTTAGAACAGACATTGCTATGATAATTGTAGCTACAGCACTGTACCTGCTACCAGAGTCCTTATTCAAACTCCTAATTATTACACGATATAATATATTAATATTAAGTCACGGAATTAAACTAATATAGAATATACTGGTTAGAATTATTACATACTTAACACTTATATAAGCTGCATATTGTTCTTCTATGGAGAAACGGGCCAAATATTGGTTGCACACACTTAAAACCTGAAATCAATTGTAGTGCTCTATATAGTAACACTACAAATTGTTAGTGTCGTAACTAATAAGTAGCACAAGGAATATGGTTTGAATATGAGAAAATTGTTAGCTGTAGGTTTATTAATAACAACAACAATTCTTCTGAGTGCATTCACTATGGGATCTGCATTTACTACAAATCCATCCTGAACTGAACTATAAATAGTTAATATCATAAGTGCTAATAACATCTCAATTATCATACAATATTAGAAGCTGTCAAAAGCGACTGCAGGATATACAGAGAATGAATATTCTGAAAAATGCGAATTTATACATAAGGTTTCAGAGATGAAAAAGTGTTTCTCCAAATCTCATCAATATATATGTTCAATTAGCAGGCCTCACTAATACATAAAATCACTTATAGGAAGATTTGTTTTCTTGTAGCTCAAGTTGTCTCTTTTTTTAATTGACCAACTAACTCTTCCAATACCTGGATTAATCGCTTTTTTTGTGCCTTATCTGTTGTACTCCATTTTTCGCTCGTGGATCGCTTGTGTGCTAATTTGTATTTGATTCCGGTCATAGAAGTTGTATAACTATTCGCATCTAGTTTTTTAACATTTTGATGCGCAAGGATATACCAATGATACTCTGTCCCCACCGGAACACCCGATCCTTCTGGAGCGTGGCCTGCCCTTCTTTTGTTGACATCATAATTAAATTCCCATTTATCTGGCATTATCTTTTTCTCCTTCCATTCTCCTTTATCATAATACCACTTGTGGCTTCCTCCTACTTTCATGCCAGTATATTTCTTGCCTTCAAACTCTTTGTATTCATTATAAGAGTTCAAGTCATTTCTTTTAATTTGACCATTTTTTCTTTGAATAGTTTCTTGGCCCATAAGAAGATCATGTCCATAATAATTTATTAAAGGTATAGAATTACGAAGAATACTACACTCCTAAAATCTTTCCTGTGTTAAAATATATCAACGAAACCAGGGATTCTCAACAGTTAGAATGTACTCGACTTTCATAAACCATATTTATGAACAGTATATTCTCAAGCTATTCATTTTTGAGATGAGCTCTAAGCAGAATATGCATCAGAAGGAGTCAATGTTGCAGAGCCAGTAACATACTCTATTTGAGGATCGTCAATTAATAATTTGTCAAGCTCATTAATATACATGCGCATTACTTTGAATCTGAGCACTCTGTCTTCTTCCATTGAAGGAACACGTTGATATCTCTTGAATATCAATTCCTTTTTAGCCTCTAGATTTGTTCCTGCTGGATAGACTACCTTGAGCATCACACTCCCTTCCCAGTCCTTGTACATACCTTCTAAGTGTAAAATATCCAATACTAACTTTTGATCTACCTTGGGAAACAAGGTCTGCACATCATGAAGAAGATTTTGGTATGAAGACTTCAATTTTGAGGAGGATAATGACATCTTTGTATATTCACCAGCACGATCGATTGTCATACAAATAAGAAATGGATAGCATATAATTTAACTATTTATAACTTATTCAAATTTATAATTTTCATCTATAAATTCTGAGGTGTTATTCAAATGTACAACTCCGCTTTCGAAATCCTTTACAGATGATGTCGGAATAAGGTACTTGTCTGGAGTGATCGGTCCGGATGTAACTAGAAGTTTTTCGGATTGAACTGAAGAAATAATCCCGATTTCCTTACCATCGCTAGCATATACAGGTTTGTTTACCAAGTTTTGTAGTTCATTAATCCATTTATTTTCAGAGCCCATGATATATACAAAGGATCTAAAACATCGTTTATATCAATTCTAGTTTAGGGGTATTTGAGATGTTATCCCAAGATATGAACTAAACCAAATTGATTGACTTTATATTCCATTACAACCCACGGTCTTATCTGGTACGTGGTTTGATCTTTTAGATTCAGTATAACTTGAACTATAGTTCGAGATGCATTGTAAAAATCATGCTTGAATACAGTTAGATCTTTCTAAACGCATGATCCGCTATACGTGTTGAGAGCCAAGATATGTCAGGCTAGCGAATACTATCTAACAGCTTCTCCTGAAGGCATTACCTAAGAATAAAGGATGCCATATAAAGTCAAGTTAACACAGATTTCGCGAACATCAATATGAGTTATATATAATAAGTACCGATTTTTAAAGTATCAATACCCCTTCTTGTAGTACTGCCTATTCCTCTAATTGTTGAGGTTAATCTGTGACTAGCCGTCACTATTACATCAAATTGGCTCTGATTTGCTACCTTAATTATTTCGCCTACAGCACAACCTATGAATCTCAAACGCAATATTCTTTAGTACTCTTTTTTACATAATCTTACCTTCTCCTCTATTATTCCCTTCAATAACCTTAGGCAGAAAATCTTACTTTACATTTTCAAAATGAATGACAAGAAGTGATGATATACGAATAAATAGTGTAAAAGAATCCACTGAACTAGGCTACGAGCTAATAAAGTAGAGATTCTATGGCAACAGATATTTTATTCAAAAATTTAGTCACACCATGTCTATATAATATTTATCTACAGTGTAGAATCTCGATTATATTATAAAGCCTATCACCGTTGGAATGGTCAGTTTTGTTTGTATGTCTTGCATATAAGATCATGTACAAAGACCAGCACTTATTAAAATGACAAGTTCATAAATATACCAAATGATAAATACATAGATAGATAGAATTTTATCAAGCTTCAATGTCTACAGCTTGAAGGTGTAAACTTGGAAAGGAGGGCTATTAACCAATATGGACTACCTGTCCCGAAGAATTTCTTGGAAAGAGTAGATGTCACCTCCTCCCCAGCTCATATAGGAACACTCCGAAATGCAATAGATTTCCTCGTTCCTGAAAATACTCCAGTGCTTGCTGCGACTAACGGTATGGTTACTTATGTTAAAGACGATTCCGACATTGGTGGGCCTAATCCGGTTTATTGGAACTATACGAACTTTATAACTATTATGCATGCCAATGAAGAATATTCAAGGTATGATCATTTGGCACCTCGAAGCTCAAAAGTCAAGGCGGGCGAAACTGTTACCGAAGGGCAAGTGATCGCAGAAGTAGGCATGACAGGATATACATTCCGACCACATCTTCACTTTCAGGTCTTTATTTATACTGGATCTAATATCTGGACGGATTTTGACACTGTACATATTCAAGAGTTTAGGTCATGAGTAGACACTTTAAATTCAATTTCTATAATTAACGATCATTATCATTTTTCTTCTTGCTTCTGTTGGCAGCTAACTTACGATTTATCAATGTCTGTAATCGCGACGTTTGTAAACTGCACCATCACTATTAAAATTAAACTAGGAAGTAATACTAGAGTGAATAAAAAAGCTACCGATCAACATAAATGCAAAAACAAAAAAGAAGAGTGCATAGCATTAGGTAAACAAATAAATGAATACGACATCTGCAGTGCCTTGTCTATCTAAAACGAAATGTTTACAGCAGCAAGCAAGTATTTCTATTTTCTTCTTCTAGATAATAATTCATTAAATATGGTTTTAAACCCATCGATATAGTGTGAATTAGAGAATTTATTTATACCATTCCTCATCTTGATTCGATCTGTATTTGGCAAATGGTTAAAAATACAAGTTATAATTTCCGCAGCTTGCTCTATTGTATTAAATTGATATTCTTGTGGAACAAACTCAGCAGGGCCACTGTCTTTTGGGACCACTGGGATTAGTCCAGCAGCCATAGCCTCTACTACTGTCATACCAAAATGTTCTCCTACCATTGGATGAAAATATATTCTTGATTTTTGTATGATAGAAAGAAGCTTATCTAAGCTAGCATTAACTTCAAATGTAACATAGTCGGTCAAACCAAGTTCCAGAATCATCTGTTTGAGCCCTAAGTAATAATCAAGAAAATAATGGTAGAGGTTTCCAACAATTTTCATTCCTTTGGCTATGTTGTTATCTTTTAATACTTTTGCAAGTTTGATTGCATTTTCAAGCTTCTTATGAGGAGCGATTCTGGCTATTACAAGAATGATATCATTTCTTTCATTATCGCAATTTGCCATCAATGTACAATTACGAAAAGTCTCAACATCTATCGGCGGGCTGAGTATGTAAATATTGTCTAATCCTAATGCGTTAATTATTGCCCTGCGACTGAATTCAGAATTAGTAATCACTGTAGAGTTTCTCATCAAGTTCCAATATCCATAGTTTATTATTTTAAAACATTCATTTTTTCTGCGAACCAGAACCTTAGTTTTTAAATCCTTGGAATTATTGATATTTTGATAATCCATATTATCTAAAAAACCATTTGAGCTTTCTGTCATACCAAGATCTGTTTTTAGATAATCAATATTTTCAAATTCTATATGAAATTTTGTACTAGGAAAGTGACAGTAAGTAATAGAATTATCTTTTGAAAAAGATGAATGATAGTAAGGAGCTGCATCACCGTTAGTATTTATTGTAATATCATAATCGTACTCTTTATGATGTTGTTGTCGCCGTTGTTGAAGTTCTTCCATTATATTTATGACATTTATTTTGTTTGTGCTTTTCATAACTGAGACAAGATTTTTACCATATGAATTTTCTAATTTTGATATATTAGGGGTCTTCAAGGTTGTAACATCAAAGTCAATTCCGATTTCTAATAATGCCTGCATAGTCACAAGTGACACTCTTTCAGCACCTCCACAGGGATTAAAATCTCCATGTATAACATTTGCTTTCATATTAGACAGCCTATTCTACAAAAGACCAAATTCAGTCACCATCTTTTTCATTTGTATTTTCTCTTTCTTCATCAGGCCACAAAGTATATAGAGATAAGCATTACACGCTAAGGTCTGTATAGTTAAGATCACCTGTCCACGTGGTGAATTAAGCCATAATGGATAATGTATAATGGATATCAACCTTGCCACAAATTTCCAGCTTGCAAGCTAAGCCGATAAGATCTAATCAAAACCAAAAGATTATATTAGTTAGTCAAATTTGGGGCTATTCATATTTACTAATGATGATGAGTCAGTCATGAATAAGCGATGCAGTATATGGATCTTCAACGATCTTCGATTTGAGGGATAATAAAGTATAAACCATAAGCGGTCTCTATAATTATTATTAAACATCAATGCATATACTGATTGGTGTTCGCAAACGAAAGTATTGGTCATAAGTAGCCCTAATTTACCTACTCCACCTCCCGATTAATTTCATCTCGAAGTTTGAAGATCGAATGGAGGTCTGGAAGCCATAGTTATGTGGGTTTCTAAAAATATAGCCAGAAAATCTCATGATGTGACTTTGATATCATCTAGAGGTTCTTCAGGTAAGGTAAAAGAACTGCCATCCAACCTACACATAATAGAAACGATAAAACCTTCCTGGGAAGGAATGGCTGCTGAAGAAGCACACTATCTCAGGTACAAGGAAGTTCTGGAGAAAGAATATGGAAGTGGAAAGGGAATAGTATGGGATAATACATGGCATTGCTTTTCCTATCTGTCAGCAAAGAAATTTCCAAAGATGAAAATAATTCATACTAATCATGGTACCGTAGAACGCCAAAAAGTTCCGGTTAAACAGTTGCGATATCCTAGGTACATTGGACTATCTAGTCTTCATGCAAAATATATGTCGTCTATTCTTAAAAAACCAGTTAGGTATGTACATCATGGAATTCCTCTACCTCTGATAGAGGAACTAAAAAGTAATTATAACGCTAAGAACGGGGGGTACCTTCTCTCGATAAATAGAATAGTCAGAGAAAAAGGAATTGAAGACTCTATTGATTTAGCTATTAGAACAAGAAATGCTATAAAAATAGCTGGTGACGATATATATGTACGAGATCTTTCATATGTACAAATGATAAGAGAAAAATGCCAAAATTCCAATGGTTTGGCAGAGTACATTGGACTTGTAGACAATAAAACAAAGGCAGAATTAATTAAGAAATGTAAAGCGGTTATTGCTTGCCCTAAGCCCACCTGGATAGAGGCATTTGGACTATATGCTGTAGAAGCTAATGCTTATGGTAAACCGGTACTTGCTCGAGCTAATGGAGGGCTAAACGATATAATTGTAAACCAAATCAATGGATTTCTAGCTAGAACTCCACGAGAGTTAGAAGAATATGTTGAGAAGATTCACGAATGTTCGCCAGAATCTTGTAGAGACAGGGTTGAAAGGCATTTTACAGATGAAATAATGACTAAAAATTATCTTCAGATCTTCGATAAAGTAATAGAAGATGATCCCACCTTTCGATGGTAGTAAAGAAGAGGATTGAATTAACAATCGAATTTTTATCTTCAAAATCTTAAAGGCTAAGCGGCCATTCATTATTAAATATGTCTTAAAGAAAATTAACTACTATACAAATAGTTGATTTACATAGAAGAAATACATAGTATTAAGATCTTTCAAGTTCCAGAAGATGAATATCCAAAGTAAAAGGCTTACGTTTAAGACCAATCGAATGTTTTAGATTGTTACTATATTGGCCGTGGTAATAAGAGGCATTTACTAGCGATACATACCCAAGAGGATGAAATAAAAATAATAAGCAAGTTGAAATACGGCTTGGTTAATACAAAACAGCAACATCCAGCTACTAAATTGTAGCTCATCTCAATAAGAGTTCCTATACAAGCTATGGATAGACCTCTAAACTTTAATACCGAGTATTTTAAGACAAAATGCGAAAGGATTATTGACAGGATATATGATACCAATAATAATAACGAAGATACATTATGATAATAATGAAATTCATGAAAGGCAGGAGATTGTTATATTTTCTCCACGATCGGACGGCCAGAATTGCAGCAATAAATAAAGCCTTCGTATTCGAGTTGCGCTGCTTTATTTAATAGCTCATCAGCTAGTTCGTTTTCCATTTCTCGCTTCATAGATTGGGCCAATCTTTTATAGAATTTTGCTTTAATCGTTGGTATTTCCTCTGGCTTTAGGATATCTCTTGCAAGCGCAATTTCAATTGCCTTGGAAAACCCATCAGTATCAACTCTTGCTTTTATTTGATTAAAATTGCTCTGACCTATTCTGGTTCTTGAAGCTTGATATTTCATAAAACTTGGTATTCTGTATTTAGTCGGGATTGATGAAGTATATTTAAAGTTGGCTCCAAAAGCTGACATTCTCATCCAAGAATGAAAGTCTTCTGACGCTTTCTCATCCGGGAAAGGGCATTGATATGCAAATTTTGTACGTACAGCTGTAGAGGAGGTTATATTAGTAATCCCAGTTTCTGTTCCCATTTTTATCCAGATGTTATTGCCTTCCAAGGGGTTCTGCATATGAGATTCCAATATTTCTAAAATTGGTGAAGAAATTTTTTCAGCAGGTGTTAATCTATTATTCTCATCTATTACTTCAAAGGTAGAATATACTACATCGATTTGAGGCTGTTCCAAAAATATTTTCTTGACCACTTCCAGCCGCTTTGGGTGAGATATGTCATCTGAATCATTAAAAAGTATTATACTATGATTACGTTCTAATGCTGCGAGAATCCCTACATTTCTACTTACTCCAGGACCCACATTTCGCTCCAAAAAAATGATGTCAATCTTTGGATAGTAATTTTGCTTTAATTTCATCAAGTAATCGTGGCTTTCTTTACTAAGATGCATATCGACTACAATAATTGCACTCCAGTCTTCATCAGTTTGTAAAAACAATCCTTCGATTGTATCAGCAATTACTAGCTTTTTTCCGCCATGTTGATCATCATATCCATTTGTATGATATGGAATAATAAATGCACTTGAAAGCTCTTTACTATTGCTTGTTTTTATCATTTGAGCTTGTTACTCCTCCTCATCCTCCATTTTTTCAGCTAACTATAATCTATAATTCCGTAACTACCCTACTTTCTAACCTCTAACTTGAGGAATTACCTCTTTTGAAAGCAGCCCTACCAAATTGTTTCTGTCAGGGCTGGAGTTAATTAATACTATATCAGTAAATCCTATCTCAGTATATTGTTTTATTTTCTTTATACCTTCTTCTGCATTTGATACGACAAATGCCATTTGCTGCATTGTATAATCCCCTACTACCTGACCATTTTCCTGTATTTCTCTGGGGTCATGGACATCTACTTCGAAAAATGCCTTTATCATTGCACCTTTCCAAAAGGCAATTGACTTGATCGCCTTCTCTTTATCTTGGTCATATGAGGCCGGTATAAATACTGCTTTTGTTAATAAATTATAATCTTTTCCGGATTTCTCTGCGCCTTTTCTGAATGCTGGTAAGACTTTATTCTTTAGATTTTCCAAATCAAGCTCATTTGTTACTAGCCCATCACCTTCTTCACCAGCTAGCATAGCTGACTGTGGTTTCATGGCTGCCACAAACAAGGGAATTGGCTTCTGAGGCTTGGTATATAGATTAGAATTCTTAACCCAATAGTACTTGCCATAAAAATTAACCCATTCTTCTGTCCATAGCTTTTTAATAAGAGCTATTGCTTCCTTTAATCTTTCGAATCTTTCCATATTTGATGGCCAATTGTTTCCAGAGGGAATTTCATTTACTGCTTCTCCTGTTCCAACAGTTAAAAACACCCTATTTGGAAACATGTATCCTAACGTAGAAAATGCTTGAGCTACAATTGCAGGATGATATCTTAGTATTGGTGCTGTTACGGAAGTTCCAACATGTATCTTATTCGTCTTGGCTAGCGCTGCTCCTAACCATGGCCAAGTGGCGCCGGCAAACCCTCCATCATGCCACCAAGGCATATAATGGTCACTAACCCAACATCTTTCTAAACCGCCTTCTTCCATTGTTATGACATCAGATAACAGATCAATTGCATTCACTTGTTCCTGAGATGCCATAATACCAATTCTTATAGCCAAATTACATTATCAATGCTAATAGCATATTGCACTGTCCTCTCACTTCCCTAAGTATACAATATTATATAAATTACTTGTAGTATATACAAAATGATAATAATATCATGATTAGTATTTTTTGTTCTCCTCCATTAATGTTATAGAAACTGATTCTAATTACGCTAAATTTGCCTACAGTCCATCTCATTAAGAGCAAAGTATACACATACCAACCTTGATATTAAAAATATAGCCCTGCATTAATTGTGATCCAGTCAAGACAGCCTGGATGAAATAGTGAGGAAAATGAATAGCGTGATTGAGCTAAGTCCTAATAATAATCTGTAAACCTTGTTAGCTGATCACTGGCTAATCCACCTAATACAAGTTAGAAAATGAACGTATAGGAGAAGGATGTACCATACCTCTTTAATATTGGTAAGAGTCACAAATTAATGGTTAATTCTAGTTGATAGTTTTAATTGACTTACGGTAGTAAGGACTAAAGATATATCTTATGATAACCAATCTCGGACAATACATACCCCAATTTTACTCTCAATAAATAAGTGATGGTATTTTATGTTTACTGCGTCAATTTCTCTTGTTTTGCTTCTTTTGCTAATGCCTCTCGCAACATCGGCAAATGTCTAGTCCGATCTTGCTTTATCGTGTTCCACATATCTACAAGATCCGATCTGTTTTCTTTTTCTGCATGACTTGTAGGTATCTACAGTAGAGTAGAGAAACTGAGCCTCTTTACCAAGAGCTATTAGTATATTAAATGTCGTATTTTCTAATCCTGTTGTTTGATGTTTTGTATCCATAGTGGGTGTCTGTATTCAAGACAATAAGACTAAAAACAGTTATAGTAAGGTCATTATTCTTTACAATAGACCTATTGGTTTATAACATCATTATACTGATAGAATATGGTTTATATGTAATCCATATTCAATTATTTAACCACAAATAACTAGAACATAATTATTTATCTGTGTATGCGTGGCTCACAACTTCCAATCAGTCTTCAGTCATTATTTGTTTGAAGATGAATATCAAATTCAGTAGGATCTTTATATTCATGCTTTCTATACCTATACCGGTTATCATTAGAGTTTATCTAATCTTATCCTCAGTTTCATAGTAAGCGTACAATACTATCCCATTATCCTCAAATGACACCTCACAATAATTAGAATAACTCTCTATGGGCGAACATAGATCTGTGTAAAGGAGGATATTGTGCTATCCATGTTCTGTCATACTGAATAAGTATAGTAATCATCTAGTCCTCGTCTCTATTACTGATATCTCATAATCTAAGGTAACATGAGTACAGACTTTAGTCCAAGAGAAAAACCCAATTTCTAAATTTCTTAGATACGTTATCTTTTTATGCAGTAGACACCAATCTGTTACAAACAGCAAAGTTCGTACAAATGTATCTGTTCTCAATATACTAATAGTTACACTATAAGCACTTGTTTTACTGTACTTGCTTTAATATCCCTGATTGCTTGAGTTAGTATCGAATTACAGCAAGGGCAGCGTAATATGTCGGTTTTGGTAGCAGTGATAAATTCACATATCCTACAGCGCTTCAGGCCAAGATCTTTGTGTTTAATCGTATAACGTTTGGCTAGGCTTGATTTCATCCTTGATTTGACTGTATATAGTTTATTCATGCTACTGCGCCAGAATGTATAGTTCTCTTTGTTTTGTAGTAACTTGATTGAGAAGCATTCGCTCCTACATAAACCGTTACATTGTCTTGGACCCATAAGGTACTAATTATAACATGGATTACTTAGTAAATAAAAGCATCATTACCCACTTACCTATCTATTGTTGTATTACAATTATCTTAAACATGTACTGACCAAGCAGTGACAGTTGTTTCTCTACACTTATTAATAGTAAGAATAATATGGAAGAAACCGTAAGCAATTTTGAAATACTACCAGTTCGATTCTCGGAAAAAAGACATTTACAATTGCGTACGAGACTGACTAAAAAACTGCTATGTAGTAAGACATTTACATTCTTATTAATCTGTATAATAGTTGATGGCTGAAAGCGCCATTTATCATAATTATCCAATAGAAAAGCAATTAACTAGCCCGTCTACCTTGTCCTAGTTCTACTAAATTCATCTGAGAAAACGGAACTTATATGAAACCCAGTGACAGTATATAATATAATATCCAATCTCCATAATAATATAGATTATGAAATAGATTACGAATTGTTAGCTTACTACAGATTTGATAGCAATAGTCGATAGGAGATTATTATTGGTATAATAGTTACAAGATATCTATACAGGTGTAACATGCATTGTAACATTCACTGTAACACTTTGTTCATGTTATCCTATCTTCGACCTTTTTATTTTTTCCTGTAGCAGCATTGTGCCTTGAATCAATGTTTCTGGTCTAGGAGGACAGCCAGGAACATATACA
>Ga0207665_10001675_pt1 | contig 14908 bp, 13 predicted proteins | sample LARL112metaG_FD_184351 | JGI IMG/M metagenome (GOLD analysis project Ga0207665, IMG submission 184351) | Corn, switchgrass and miscanthus rhizosphere microbial communities from Kellogg Biological Station, Michigan, USA - LAR L11-2 metaG... | ecosystem: Host-associated > Plants > Roots >...
GCTGGGGCCCGACAACGAGCATCCCTGATACGCGGGCCTGTTGCAGGGTCAACAGCACGTGGCTGATTTGGTGAACGCAGTGAAACACAGCGATTATTGGGAAGACACGCTGATCATCGTGACCTATGACGAGCATGGTGGCCGGTGGGATCACGTGACGCCGCCAGTTACCGGCATTTGGGGCGACGGTTCGCGCGTTCCGGGAATCATCATCGGGCCGCTGGCGAAGCGCCATTATGTGGATCACACGCAGTACGACACACTATCGATTCTGAAGACGATCGAAGAGCGCTTCGGACTGCAACCATTGAGCGATCTCGATGCGCATGCTACCTCGCTGAAGAACGCTTTGCGCTAAAGAAAGAGAACGACAAACCGAACCCTGGGTGGCGCACCACCCAGGGTATTTTCATGGGTGCGGTACCTCGCACTTCGACAGGCCGATCGACCTGCAATCCGTTCTTTGGCTGCAGGGCTCCAGTGAACACGGCGAATAGGCAGTGCCACACGTGCCTCTTGTGCGATTGGCTGAGGTTACTTTTGAAGTGGTGGAAGGCCGTAACTCATGGTTGGGCGCAGATTCAGGATTTCCACGGTCGTCGTCGCGATCAAGCCTTTGACCGTGCCCGGCAGTTCCTGTTCGTCCTTGGATTCAAGAATCGCCGACAGGCTTGGCCGCGGGCGGAAGCGCACATAGCAGGGCGTCTTCCCACCGGCGATCATGCGATACCAGAGCGTCTCTTCCTTCAGGAATGAGCGCTCGGAGGAAAGGATGGACTCGAAACCCTGTGCTGAGCCGGGCAAAAGTTCTACGGTGAGCAACTCTACTTTCGCCGTTGGCTGCGGCACACCGGTACCCCGCGAGAGGGCCGGAAGGAACTCATAAATGCCAACGCCCTCAAACTTCGCGTGAGGCGTGATGTTCGGAATGGTGTCGCGTTCGTCGTCGGCGGGTGGGACTGGGTTGTCGAGACTGGCGGCCGAGTGGCCGAAGGTTGCATAGACAAAGCTGCGCGGCCGCTCTCCGTTCGAGATGGTCCACCCGTACCACGTCCAACGATCGTTGGCTTGCCGGTGCCAGTCGAGATGGCGGATGTATCCCGCTTCGAAATCCACCGTATCCCCGTCATGAGGGCGCAGGATGCCGATCCGCGCGTAGGGCCCGTCTGCGGCTTGCGAGCTCAGGTGCGTGGGAAGTATCGCGGCGAAACAAAGCGCGATCCCGATACAGCGCACGAACCCTTGCCACGCCGGCTGCGTTTGTAACTCAAGAACTCTCATAAGCCCTGCCTTGCCATGAAGGGTCTTCACTGAAATCGGGCATCAGCGTAGGCCATAGCTTCGGACGAATCCCGCCAAAGTCCCGACAATTCTGGCCAAATCCTCCAAGTCCCACTTGGCAGTTGGAGATGTGTGTTGCATAGTTGGGTCCCGTGATGACGAACCGCGAGCGGTCTCGGGTGAAGGCCGCAGCTTCCCCTCTGCGAGTGGTGGTTGTGGTGGTGCCACCAGTCGAAGAACTGGATCTGGTCGGTCCGATTCAGGTTTTCAGCGCGGCGAATCGACTGGCTCGCAAGCCGATGTACAACCTCGAGATTGCCACTAACGGAAAAGACCTCACCGTGGAAGGGGAAGGTGGCCTGCTTTCGTTCCTTGCACAAAAGCATTTCGGGTCTCTCAACGGAAGTTGCGACTCCGTATTGCTGGTGTGCGGCGTCGGCACGCGCAATGCGCGCGACCCCTCACTTTTTCGCTGGCTCCGGAAGATAGCTCCGAAGGTTCGGCGACTGGGATCGGTTTGCGCGGGCGCGCTGCTGCTTGCCGAGGCGGGCCTTCTCAACGGACGCCGGGCCACCTCGCATTGGAGATTCAGCGAGGAACTGGCGCGACGCTATCCACGGGTGAAGGTAGTCTCGGAGCCCGTGTGGGTGAAAGACGGAAACATCTACACTTCGGCAGGGATCTCGGCTGGGATTGACCTGGCGCTGGGATGGGTGGAAGAGGATTGCGGCAACGCGGTCGCCACTGATATCGCCCGCGAATTCGTCCTGTTCCTGCGCCGGCCCGGCGGCCAGCCCCAACTCAGCGTTTCGCTCGCTGCCCAAGGCAATGCGATGCGATCCATTCAGGAGTTGCTCGTTTGGGCTGCGGACAATCTGGACCGGGACCTGTCTTTGGCGATTCTGGCCGACCGTGTCGCAATGAGCACGCGCAATTTCGAGCGCGTGTTCCGGAGAGAAGTGGGCGTCTCGCCGGCACAGTATGTGCGCAAGATCCGAGTGGAAGCGGCGCAACGACTGATCGAGCGTGGCGGAAAAGGACTGGAACAAATCGCGCTCACTTGCGGATTTTCTAATGCTGACTCCATGCGGCGCGTCTTGAAGAAGGTACTCAGCACAACGCCGCGCGCTCTCCGCCGGGCGCAGGCCAGCCCGTAGAGCTAGCCACCCTTTGTGAAGCAAGCGCATCCCCCGGATGTTTTGTCGCCAATACCAACCCCCTTAGTAAGTAGCTGAGTTTATGGGAGTTAGAATGCTTGACAGAAGTGTCTATAAGACACTAATATGGTGTCTGTAAGACACCAAAGGAGGGTTGCCATGCTGAACTTCATTAAGGTGCCGCCCACAACCTACGTTTTGCAGTACAAGCACGGAAAGATCAAGCGCGAGGGCGCGGGATTGTCATTCTTCTACTACGCTCCTTCGTCCACGATCGTCACGATCCCGTTGGCCAGTGCTGATGTGCCGTTCGTGTTTCAGGAAACGACCGCGGACTTTCAGGCGGTGACGCTGCAAGGGCAGCTTACTTACCGGGTGGTGGATCCCAAAGGGCTGGCGAGCCTTCTGGATTTCAGCGACAACCGGCGCAGTTACTACGCCGCCGATCGTGCCGCGAGTGACGATCCGCACAAGCTGCCTGAGCGCCTCATCCACATCACGCACACGCTGGCGCGGGCGATCACCCAGCGGATCGGGTTACGAGATCTGCTGCTGAGTTCGGATGCGATCGTCGCGGAGGTGCTGGAAAAATTGAGGACGTCGGATGCGGTCTCGACGCTGGGTGTCGAGATTCTCGGCCTCTCGTTGCTGTCGATCAAACCGACGCCGGAAACATCCCGAGCGCTTGAAGCCGACGCGCGCGAGGCGCTGCAACGGCGAGCCGACGAAGCGATCTATGCTCGACGCAATGCTGCCGTGGAACAGGAGCGCCTGATCAAGGAGAGCGAACTGAACACCGAAATCGCGGTCGAGGAAAAGAAGCGACAGATTCGCGAAACGCAAATGGCGGCCGAGATTGCGGTCGAAGAGCAGCGCGCGCAATTGATCGACCGGCGCGTGGAGAACGAGCACAAAGATGCAGACAGCCGGGCCTACGCGCTTACGGAGACGCTGAAGCCGCTGCGGGATCTCGACTGGAAGACTCTGATGATGCTGGGCGGCAAGGGAACCGATCCGAAGACGATGATCGCTGTCGCCTTCCAGGAGATGGCTGGCAACGCGCAGAAGATCGGAGAACTGAACGTGTCGCCCGACCTGCTGCGGTCGCTGATCGGCACTGCGGGAAAATGATCATGTTCAAGAAGCTGGTGATCGTAACCCGGAACACGCGCTTGCAGGAACTGGTGGCGCGCTTTAACACCCGGTCGCAGGCGAAGTTCTACATCGAGCACGCGGGCGGGGACTTCGCCGACTACGCGCGCGAGGACGACGCCTACGGCCGGGCGCTGGAGACTCTGGAGAGATCACTGGAGTTCGAAATCCCAAAGCAATTGGTCGATCGCGCGCTGGTTCCGACCTTCCAGTTCCAGAAGGAAGACCTGGTGATCACGCTCGGGCAGGATGGACTGGTCGCCAACACCGCCAAGTACGTTGGCGCCCAGCCCATCGTGGCCGTGAACCCGGATCCCCAACGGTTTGACGGAATCCTGCTGCCGTTTCTGGTGGACGGCGTTCGAGGGGCCGTGGCGCGATTGCTGGAAGGGAAGGCCAAGCTGCGCGAGGTCACGCTGGCGGAGGCGAAACTCAACGATAGTCAGCGGCTGCTGGGGTTCAACGACCTGTTCATCGGAGCGCACAGTCATGTCTCAGCCCTATATAAGCTGGGGTGCGGGAAGCGGCAGGAGACGCAGTCTTCGAGTGGGGTGCTGGTGGCGACCGGGGCGGGATCGACCGGCTGGGTTTCGTCCGTCTTCAATATGGCGGCAGGCGTGGCCGCTTTTTGCGGCGGGGCGCCGGGGAAGGCGGTCCGGATGAGTTGGGAAGACCCGAGGCTTCTGTATGTGGTGCGTGAACCGTTCGTGAGCCGCCATTCGCAGGCGGGAATTGTGGCCGGCCTGCTGCAGTCTGGTGAAGAACTGACGCTGGAGTCGCTTATGCCGTCGGGTGGCGTGATCTTCAGCGACGGGATGGAGGCCGACTTTCTGCAGTTCAACTCGGGGGCGATTGGGCGGGTGCGGGCCGCGGAACAAAAAGCACGGCTCGTTGTAGGCTAGGTATCCATGAAGGTCACTGTCGACATTGTCATCTTCACCATCCAGGCCGGAGAGTTGAAGGTCCTTCTCGTGAAGAGAGGCGTGGCGCCGTACGCCGGACAATATGCGATTCCAGGCGGTTTTGTGCTTGATGGCGAGGGCCTGGATCAAGCCGCCCTTCGCGAACTGCGCGAGGAAACTGGCGTCAGCGAAGTCTATCTGGAGCAGCTATATTCTTTCGGGGATCCGCAACGCGATCCGCGCGGGCGTGTGGTCACGGTCGCCTACTTCGCGCTGATTTCTGCCGAAGACTCGCAGTTACATGCGGGCACGGACGCTGCCGCGGCTGCGTGGCTCGCAGTCGACGATGTACCTGAGCTGGCCTTCGATCATGCCAAGATCCTCGGATATGCGGTGGAGCGTCTGCGCAACAAGCTGGAGTACACCACGGTTGGCTTTCAACTCCTACCCGAAAAGTTTTCCTTGTCTCAGTTGCAGGAAGTGTATGAAGCGATCCTGGGCAGGAAGCTGGACAAGCGAAATTTCCGGCGGAAGCTGGCCTTACTGAAGATTCTGAAGCCGACGTCGGAGTATCGGCGCGACGGACGGAAACCGGCGCGCCTGTATCGGTTCGTTGCGGCTCGATTCGAGAAGCTCAAGGACAAGGGGATCGTGTTTCCGTTCTAGCCTGGGAGTTGTCCTTGACGTCGTGCGTTCCGGGCGCTTGTTGACCGAAACATCGGACGGGGAGCAAACTTATTCGCACGGAAGAAACCCGTCTGCGCTACGCGTTTCGAGTGCTGTTCCGCCCGTTCGGCTCTCGATTCACTAGTTGAAGAGAACAAAACCCACAAAGGAAGATACCTGTCTTTCTTTCCACCAAAAGCTCGGCCGAAAAATCATTGGAGGAATTCATGGCAACGTTGAGAGTAGCGCCAAAACCAGAGGTGGCACCAAATAAGGTGGCGCAGATTTCTAAACCAGGCGGCGATTTCGAAATCGTCGAGCGCGCGATGCCTGAACCGGGTGCAGGACAGGTGCGCATCAAGGTGCAAGCCTGTGGTGTCTGCCATAGTGATGTGCTCACGAAAGAAGGCGGCTGGCCTGGACTTGAGTACCCTCGCGTTCCGGGGCACGAGGTCGCAGGTGTGATTGATGAAGTGGGCGAGGGCGTGTCCGCCTGGAAGAAAGGACAGCGTGTCGGCGTCGGATGGCATGGCGGTCAGGACAACACGTGCCGGGAGTGCCGGCGCGGAGATTTTCGCAATTGCCGCAACCTGAAAGTCTGCGGTATTCATTATGACGGGGGATACCAACAATACATGGTGGCTCCAGTGGAGGCACTGGTGCCGATCCCCGACGGTCTTAAGGACGCTGAAGCCGCGCCCCTGCTCTGCGCCGGCATTACTACCTACAACGCGCTGCGGCACAGCGGTGCTCTTCCTGGCGACCTGGTTGGCGTGCAAGGGGTCGGCGGGCTTGGTCACCTCGGCATTCAATTCGCGAACAAATTTGGTTACAAGGTGGTGGCGATCGGGCGCGGTCCCGAAAATGGAGCTCTCGCAAAGAAACTCGGAGCGACTGCATATATCGACAGCCAAGCGACGAATGCGGCCGAGGCATTGCAGAAGCTGGGTGGAGCGCGAGTGATTCTGGCGACCGCTCCCAACTCGAAAGCGATGTCGGCACTGATCGATGGGTTGGGGCCGAACGGTGAGCTCATGGTGGTCGGTGCGACTTTCGACCCTATCGAAGTCACGCCCCTACAACTCATCACCGGAAGCCGGACGATTCAGGGCTGGGCTTCGGGGACACCGGCAGATTCCGAGGACACGCTGAACTTCGCCGAACTGAGCGGTGTGCGGCCCATGATCGAAACTTATCCGCTCGAGAAGGCCGCCGAGGCATTCGCTCGCATGATGAGTGGCAACGCGCAGTTCCGGGTGGTTCTGACGATGTAGGGTTGTTTGGCAGCAAGGGGAAACACTGCGTGGCCCACGCGGATTGTGTGGGCCACGCCAACCGGAGAGCGTCGGGATCGTGCCAGCCGCATCGTATCCCCACTCAATCGCACAGGACGCGATTGAATGGGGCACCCTTGGGTTGTAGAGGCGGTCCACCGGTAAGGAAAACAATGGCCCACAGGTCCGTTTACTGCGAATCTGTGGGCCATTGTATTTGAAGAGAATTAGGGAGCGCATTCCCAACTCAGCTTTCTACGCAGCCGGTGCGGCTGCTGCCCTGAGTCCGACAACGAAGTCGAGGATGTCGGCATTGATTTGATCCGCATGAGTAGTGGGCATTCCGTGCGGGTAGCCGGGATAGAATTTCGACTTTGCATTTTTCAGCAGCTTCGCTGAAAGGGGGCCAGAGTCGGCGAAGGGAACAATCTGGTCGTCTTCGCCGTGCAGAACCAGCGTGGGAACGTCGATTTTCTTGAGGTCTTCCGTAAAGTCCGTTTCAGAGAAGGCCTTGATGCAGTCGTACTGGGCCTTGATGCCGCCCATCATTGCCTGTCTCCACCAGTTGTCTCTGATCCCTTGGGAGATCTTCGCTCCCGGACGGTTGTATCCGTAGAAAGGAAGCGTAAAGTCCTGGTAGTACTGCGCTCGATGGTAGGCAGTGCTCTCGCGAATCTGGTCCAAGACCTCCATCGGCAATCCACCTGGATTTTTCTCGGATTTCACCATGACGGGTGGAACCGCGCTGATCAGGATGGCCGCGGCGACCCGTCCCTTGCCGTAGCGGGCGACGTAGCGTGCGACCTCACCGCCTCCGGTGGAATGGCCAATGTGGATTGCGTTTTTCAAGTCGAGCTTCTCGACCAATTCGGCGACATCCGCCGCATAGGTATCCATCTCGTTTCCGGTCACTGTCTGCGTGGAGCGGCCGTGTCCGCGGCGATCATGAGCGATGACGCGGTAACCGCGCTCGAGGAAGTACATCATCTGCCCATCCCAGTCGTCTGCAGAGAGCGGCCAACCGTGATGAAAGAAGAGAGGCTGGCCAGTGCCCCAGTCTTTGTAGAAAATCTGCGTGCCATCTTTTACCGTAATGGTATCCATCGGTCGTCTCCTGTGTGTCCTGTCAGGCGTTGATACGAGGGCTTGCTGATCAGCGGTTGACACTTCGTTGCAGTGGTTCCGACCGCGTGCTAGCGACAAACCCAGTTGAATATTCGAGGTGAGACGGTTTGACGTACTTTAGCACCGGACGAAGATGAGCGCACGCCAGGGAGGGGGATTCTTTAGGGCAAGGTCGTGGGAGAGGGCGCATCGCAGGGTGCTGATGTGGAGAGAACCAGGGGGCACGTTGGTCAGGCCGATTTTTTCACCGGGGGTGCGAACTGGACAATCTTTCCGCGCGTTTCCGGAGAAATCCACTTCGATTGTTTGCGGAAATTCTTTGGTATGTAGAACTCAATTACTTTTGCCACAGCCGCCTGCCTTCTCCTTTGAAATTCCCACATGCTTTCTACTGAGTCGCACTCCGCTTTCGATCGGTGTGCCCCTGCCATTCCCATCCGCACTGGCAGCGCACGAAATCGCTCAAACTCAGCTTCTTCAGTAGAGCATTACAAATTGCGCATGACCTCATCCACATCGCGTTTCTCCAAACCAGCGACTTTTCACGAAAGCCGCTTTGGTGGTATGAACATTGGAGTATTGCGGGTTAGGTTGGGATTCCGCGCAGTTGTCTTGAAATTGTTAAATGATTGTCCGCGCACTTGACGTTGGGAAATCAAAGACGGTGCGGGCAGGAAGTTGCCTGCTTCAGTCGTGGGAGTTGCCAACAGCATCGTATCCCCACTCAATCGCACAAAAAGCGATTGAATCGGGCACACCCGCTAACTCAGCAAAGAATTGTTAACGTGAGCTGTTTTGGACAGACGTGCTTACGCTACACGCGCACCATGTCGTCTCGGCTTGATTTGCCGACGGTCAAAAGAATTGTCTTTGCGAGACTTCCCATTCCTGCAAGGCGCTTAACCCTTGAAAGATTTTGGGTTGTTGTAACACTCACCCGCGGATGCGTGGCCGAACCGGCGTCCGAAGGAGTATACCGTGAAGATAAAGACTGTTTCTGTTGATAGCCTGTCTCACCCTGACCTTCATGCTGGTTCCGAACGCGGGTAAAGCCGCTAGTTCTGGTGGCGACGACGATTTTCTCGAATCACTGATGAGGAACTGTGGCCAGCAGCCATGCGAAGCGATTGTGCGAGGATTCCACAATTTTTTCGATCGCCGCCTGGAGGGTCTCAACGCCAATGGACGTTCCTGTGCCGATTGTCACACTGCCGCCGACCACTTCCAGCTTTCACCCGCTGATGCCGAGGTTCGATTCCAACGGCTACAATGGCGGCGCCGCAGGAACCCTGACGCAGACGATCCATTGTTTCGTGCCATCGATGCGGATGATTTTCCTACGAACGGAAGCAACGCGAGCGACTTCAGCAATCTTCGGCAAAATGGATTGATCCGGATCACTTTTGATCTGCCGTCGAACATGAAGTTGATTGACCCACTCACGAACCTTCCCTCCAGTGAGACTTCCGTAGACGTGTGGCGCATGGTGCCATCGGTATTCAATGTGAAGCTTACTGGACCAGACGGCCAGAACCCATGGCCTCGTGGCCCCAACCCCACCGGTGGATATCAACTCGACGGGCGCCGGGGCACGCTGCAGGAGCAAGCGCTCGGCGCACTCATGGCCCACGCACAGATCCAAAACGCGCCCAGCCCGCAGTTTCTGGACGACCTGGCGACTTTCCAAAACGTGCTTTTCAGCAGCCACGGAGTGCGCGAGCTCTCCGAAGCGGTGGATGTGGGAGCTTTGCCACTGCCGGATCCTGATCCGGAGCTCAACGAACTGGAGCAGCAGGGGAAGGTGGTTTTCACCCGTGCTTGCGCCCAGTGTCACGGCGGCGCGGGGCAGTCGACCGCTTCTGTGCCGCGTCGTTTTCATGACATCAACACGCAGTGTCCGCGGAGAGTGGATACAGTGATCCCGCCGCGCTGGAATTTCAAACCGTGTCCTCCGAGTCTCGCTCGCAATGCACGTACGTACCAAATTACTCTGATCGATGGCACTACAGCCCGCCGGACAAGTTCGGATCCCGGGCGTGCGCTGTTGACGGGTTTTGTTGGAGGACAGGCGCCGGCGGATGACTGGAACAAGTTCGATGTCCCTGGTCTTCACGGCATCGGCAAGACCGCGCCGTATTTCCATAACAATAGCGCAGCTACCTTGGAAGACGTGGTTAATCACTACATCGAAGTGTTTAAGTTCGCGATCGCTAACGCAGCTCCAGGCGTCGTGCCACCGTTCACCACAACCGACGGAGTGCATTTTGACCGCGCGCCCACTCCGGAGGAACGCGCTGCGCTGGTTGCGTACTTGAAGAAGCTATAGAAAGCACAGGGTGGCTCACTCATCCCCACTGAACCCGAATGAGTGGCCACCCTCTGTTTCTCTGTGCTTGGTCCTGAGAAAGAGCTCTTATGTCGCCCCCACTTCCACCTTCGCCGCGTAGTGCGATTCCACGTACTCATCCAGAATGGCAATAAACTCCGCGACGATTTTGTCGCCCTTCAGCGTTGTGAACAGGCGGCCGTCGACGTAGACCGGAGCTTTCGGTTCTTCGAAGGTGCCGGGCAGGGAGATGCCAAGGCTGGCGTGCTTCGACTCTCCGGGGCCGTTCACAACGCATCCCATCACCGCGACCTTCATTTCTTCGACGCCCGTGTAGCGGTCTTTCCAGACGGGCATCTGCTCGCGCAGGTAGGTCTGGATCTGCTCGGCCATTTCCTGGAAGAAGGTGCTGGTGGTGCGCCCGCAGCCGGGGCAGGCCGTTACTTGCGGGGTGAAGCTGCGGATGCCGAGCGATTGCAGAATCTGCTGGCCGACGCGGACCTCTTCCGTGCGGTCGCCGCCGGGGGCGGGCGTGAGTGAGACGCGGATGGTGTCTCCGATTCCTTCCTGCAGAACCACTCCCAGCGCGGCGGCGGAGGCGACGATGCCTTTCGCGCCCATGCCGGCTTCGGTCAGGCCGAGATGCAGCGGGTAGTTGCAGCGCGCGGCGAGCGAGCGGTAGACGTCGATCAAGTCCTGCACGCCGCTGACTTTCGCGCTGAGAATGATCTGGTCGGGACGCAGGCCGTATTTTTCCGCGAGCGCGGCCGAGTTCAGGGCACTGACGACCATGGCTTCCATGGTGACTTCGCGCGCGTCCTTGGGCTCGGGGAGAAGGGAATTCTCGTCCATCATTTTGGTCAGCAGGGCGCTGTCGAGCGAGCCCCAGTTCACGCCGATGCGGACGGGCTTCTGATTCTTGACGGCGACCTCGATCATGGTGCGGAAGTTGTCGTCGTTCTTGCGGCCTACGCTCACGTTGCCGGGATTGATGCGGTACTTGGCGAGCGCGCGGGCGCACTCGGGATACTTGGTCAACAGCAGGTGGCCGTTGTAATGGAAGTCTCCGATGATCGGGACGCGGATGCCTTGGCGGTCGAGTTCGTCGACGATGGGGGCGACGGCGGCCGCGGCTTCTTCGTTGTTGACGGTGACGCGGACGAGTTCGGAGCCGGCGCGAGCCAGGGCGGCGACCTGCTTTACGGTCGAGGGGATGTCGGCCGTGTCGGTGTTGGTCATGGACTGCACCACGACCGGTGCATCGCTGCCGACGCGCACACCGCCGATGGTGGCGGTAACTGTCTTTCTACGCTGGATTTGAGCCATGGAACCTCTATTTTAGCATGCGAGAGAGGGGCGCTTTGCGCCCCTGACGGGCGAGGACGCCCGTCGCTCCATCGACTGAAATTGGGAAAGGTCTAACGTCAACGGCATAAACCACAGAGGACACAGAGGAACACAGAGTAATTACTTTTTTCCTCTGTGTTACTCCGTGTCCTCTGTGGTTAAAGTTCTTAAATTCTCAGCTACCCAGCGGCCAGCGCTTGGCGATGTCGTTGTAGATCACCGTCACGGCGAACAGCACCAGGAAGACAAATGCCGCCTGGTAGATGCGTTCTTTGATCTGCAGGCTGATGTCGCGCCGCATTAAGCCTTCAATCAACAGCAGTAGTATGACCCCGCCGTCGAGGATCGGAATCGGCAGCAGGTTGAAGATGCCGAGGTTCAGGCTGATGCCGGCGGTCAGGCCGAGCAGTGGCGTCCAGCCTTTTTCGGTGACGGCGTGGCCGATGGCGCTGCCTATGCCGATTGGGCCTTCGACCTGACGCATAGAGACTTTTGCCTGCGCCATTTTCTGGATCAGTTCCAGCAGGACCAGGGAGTAGCGCCTGTTGTCTTCGAGCGAGCGCTGGAAGGCCGGGATGAGCGGAAGCTGTCCGACTTTCATGCGCGCCGTGCTTTCAAAGCCGACGCGATAGCGTTTGGTCTTGTCTTCGGCGTCGGCGAGCACAGGCTGCAGCTTGAATGTCAGGTGCTGATTGCCCCGAAGCACGTCGACGTCGACGACTTGGTCTTTTGTTTCTTGAAGATTGTCGATAAGTGCGTCGATCACGCGCACCGGTTTGCCGTTAACGGCAACGATCTCGTCGCCTTCCTTCAGGCCTGCCTTCGCGGCCGGCATCCCGGGATCTACATCAGCCACCACGATCGATTGCTCCGGGCTCCATCCGGCGGAACCGACTTCGGAACTGGTGATCGGCTTGGGTACGATGGTTTTCTCGAGAATCTTTCCGCCTCGATCGATAGTGATGGGCAGCTCATCGTTGGGGCTGAGCATGACTTTCAGGCCAATCTGTTCCCACGTTGGATTTTCGATTCCCGCAATGCGAACAATGCGGTCACCCGGCTGCAAACCAATCTGCGCTGCAGCGGAGCCGGTCTTCACATAGGCGATCACGCCCGGCTGGTCGACGAATGCCGGGTATTCGTAATGCACCATGTAGACCAGGGTCAGCAGGCCAACGGCGAGCACGATGTTCATGAACGGGCCGGCAATGGCAATGACGAAACGCTGCCAGCGCGGGTGCGAGAGGAATTCGCCCGGGTCGCCCGTGCGCTCGTCCATGGGATTCTCGCCCGACATCTTCACGTAGCCGCCCAGGGGGATAGCGCTAATGCGATAGTCGGTTTCACCCCGGCGGAAGCCCAGCAGGCGCTTGCCGAAGCCGATGGAAAAGACCTCCACCCGGACTTTGAAAAATTTGGCCGCTGCGTAGTGTCCCCATTCGTGTATGAGGATCATTACGCCCAAGACAATCGCCATCGTCACCGCGGTTAGCAAAAAGTGCGCCATAAATTCTTGATTACTCCCCCTGACAGGAAACGGAAGCGGCGTGCGGCATGGGGGACCTACCGCGAATTTCGTCTACGCGTTCATGAGCAACGCGGCGCGCTTCCAGGTCTGTCGCAAGCACCTGATGAATAGATTCCATTTTCCCAGTTTTTGTTGCAGAAAGCACGTCTTCGATAATCCTGGGAATTTCATCGAAGCGAATTTGTCCATCCAGAAAAGCGGCGACGGCAACCTCATCGGCGGCGTTCAGCGCGACGGGTTTCGCCCCGCCCGCCTCGGCCGCTTCATAGGCCAGCCCCAGACATCTAAATTTCTGCATGTCGGGCGGGTAGAAGTCCAGCTGCCTTAAGTCCATGACCGGGAAGCGGAGATCTGATTGAATCCGCTCGGGATAGGTCAGGGCGTAAAGGATGGGGAGCCGCATATCGGTCACCGAGAACTGAGCAAGTATGCTGCCATCGATGAACTCGACCATGGAATGGATCGTAGACTGTGGATGGACAATGACTTCCACCTGACTCGGCGGCACATGGAAGAGGCGGCAAGCCTCGATTACCTCAAATCCCTTGTTCATTAATGTTGCCGAGTCGATGGTGATCCGTTTCCCCATCTTCCACGTAGGATGATTCAGGGCTTGGTCGATGGTAATCGAGGGAAACTCTGATTTTGGTGTTTTCAGAAACGGACCGCCCGAGGCCGTGAGCCAGATGCGCTGGACTTCTTCCATCCGGCCACCACGCATGCATTGGTGCACCGCGTTGTGTTCACTGTCGATCGGAAGCAGTGGCTTGCCTTGCTTGCGGGCTTCGGCGGTGATGAGCTCACCGGCGGCAACCAGACATTCCTTGTTCGCCAGGCCGACAGACTTTCCGGCTTTTACGGCTTCGTAGGTGGCTTCGAGGCCGGCCACGCCCACGATGGCGCTGACTACGAAATCGACTTCGGGATGGGTTGCGACGCGCACATTTCCGGCAGGACCGTGGACGACTTCTATGTCGTGCCCGAGCCCTTTTGCTTTCAGCTTGCTGCGGAGTTTGTCGGCATCGGCTTCGCGAGCTACCGAAAGAACCTGGGGCTTCCAGCGTACGGCCTGGTCGAAGGCGGCTTCGAGGTTTGATCCGGCGGCGAGAGCGACGATCTGAAAACGGTCGGGATAGGATTCGGCGACGCTGAGAGTGCTCCGGCCAATGGAGCCGGTGGAACCCAGAATGGCGATGCGTCGCATGGGAATCTTTATCTTACGCGGGAGCAGGGGAGCGTGCCAGCTACCCGATGGTGCTATGGGAAGCCGGGGCGTTACAGCGGGCCGAGAAATTGGGGAATTGGGGAATTTTGGTAATTGGGAAGTTGAGATTTGTAATTGGTAATTTGCAATTTGTGATTTGAGAGTCTTATCGTGTGGGGCAGAGGCGTAGTCTCGATCGCTCAATCAGGGCGCTAACGTGAGGCGTAGTGGTGGATCCAGCGACTTTGTTCTTCGGTTTCCGGGACCGGCAGAGCTCGGGCTGCGCTGAGGTGCTCCATTGCTTTTTGCGGAGTCCAACCGCTTTTCAGCAGGAGACAGGCTGCTATCAGGCCGGTTCGTCCTATTCCCTGACGACAGTGTATGAACACGTTCCGTCCTGAGGAGAGTTCTGAAGTAATTGTGTCAACCACGTGCGTGACTCCTTCGCTCGAAGACGGGACCTGCATATCTGGAATCGAACGAGATAAACGTTATGCCATGGGTCTTGGCGACGCTACCTTCGTTCAGCAAACCGAGGTTTTTTCCCTCTTCCGCGGTGAGGAGGGAGAGAATGGCGTCGATGCCTTCGCTCCGCAAGCGAGCGATATCGTCATCCAGCCAATCGTCGCCGCGCGGTCGAGGGCCGACGCACAGCTTTCCTTGCCATGGGCCTGAAACCCAGTGAATGTCCGCCCACATTGTCGAATCTCCCCCGTTTCCGACTAAACCTGAATCGCTTGAAAATTACCCAATTACCAAATTTCCCAATTACTCAATACGATTGATCTCGTGGTTGTGGGCGAGGCCGGGACGGCCTTGCGACTGCCGGCGGGACGCCGGCGCTACTTTTGTTACTGCGTCACTCGCCAGGCGGCCCAGACCCAAAGTATCGGTGCGGCGAAGAGCAGGGCGTCGATGCGGTCGAGCATGCCGCCGTGGCCGGGGA
>Ga0207665_10001676_pt1 | contig 14904 bp, 7 predicted proteins | sample LARL112metaG_FD_184351 | JGI IMG/M metagenome (GOLD analysis project Ga0207665, IMG submission 184351) | Corn, switchgrass and miscanthus rhizosphere microbial communities from Kellogg Biological Station, Michigan, USA - LAR L11-2 metaG... | ecosystem: Host-associated > Plants > Roots >...
GCCGCGCTTGGTATCTACAAAAAGCTAACCCTGCGCGACGGAAAACTTTCCGGCGCCATTCTCGTTGGCGACACAGCCGACAGCCACCGCTACATGGATTGGCTCCGCACAAAGGAAGACATTACGTCTCATCGGCGCCAGCTTCTCTTCCCTACCGCTTCGGAAGATCCAGGGCTCGACGTGGCGGCCATGCCGGACACCAAAATCGTGTGCGGCTGCGTTGGTGTCACCAAGGGCGCGATCATCGAAGCAATCCACAGCAAAGGCGTGAATACGCTCGCTCAGCTAAAAGAATGTACGCGCGCTTCCACCGGCTGCGGCAGTTGTACAGAACATTGCCAACAACTCCTCAAAGCCGTCGTTCCGGAATTTCAGGAAAAATCCGAACGCACTCTCTGCAAATGCCTATCGTATAGCGAGGAAAAACTCCGCGACATCGTTCGCGGCCAGCGCATCTTTTCGGTCCAGCAGGTCCTCGACATATATGGCAACGGCCTGGGCTGCGAAATTTGCAAACCTGCTCTCAGCTACATGATGGACGTGGTTTGGTGCGGCGATCATGACGAGGACCGTTCTGCTCGTTATATAAATGATCGCGTTCACGCCAACATTCAAAAAGACGGAACTTTCTCGGTGGTTCCTCGCATGCGCGGCGGCGTAACTTCCGCAAAGGAACTCCGCCGCATTGCCGACGTCGCTGACAAATACAAAGTGCCGATGGTCAAAGTCACGGGCAGCCAGCGCATCGATCTCCTCGGCGTGAAGAAGGCGGATCTACCAAAGATCTGGGCCGACCTCGGCATGCCGAGTGGCCAAGCGTACACAAAAGGCGTGCGCATGGTGAAAACGTGCGTCGGCACAGATTTCTGCCGCTTCGGCGTCCAGGATTCCACGAAGGCCGGCATCGAACTCGAACGCCGGCTCGAACACCTTTTCACTCCAGCCAAAGTAAAAATGGGCGCCGTCGGCTGCCCACGCAATTGTGCCGAAGCCACGGTGAAAGACATCGGCCTCGTCGGCCAGGAAGGTACGTGGCAAGTAGTTGTCGGCGGCGCAGCTGGAAAAAAAGTTCGCAAAGCGGATTTGCTTATTACCGTCGAATCCGCCGAAGAGGCTCTTCAGGCTGCAACGCTCTTTTTCCAGTACTACCGCGAGAACGCGAACTATCTGGAACGCACCTACGATTTCATCGAGCGCATCGGCATTGAGAAAGTCCGGCGCGAAACCGTTTACGCGCCGCTCGCCGTACAGCAAGGCTTGCGCGAACGCCTCCGCAAATCGAAACGCCTTGCCCGCGACGCATGGCTGGAAGGCGATGAGCCGCGTCATCCCACTCAGTTTGTTCAGATCGAGCCGATTGAAAAGGTGTTCCAATGAGCCAAAACGAATCTCTTGCAAAACGCTGGGTGCGCATTGCGCGCTTTGACAGCATTCCACTGCGCGAAGGCCGTGCTGTTCAGATCGCGGGGCATGACATCGCAGTCTTCAACCTCGGCAATCGTTTCCTCGCCGTCGAGAACAAGTGTCCGCATCGCGGCGGCCCGCTCGCCGACGGTATCGTCTCCGGTGGAAATGTGGTTTGCCCGCTCCACGCATGGAAAGTCGACCTTGCTTCAGGCGAAGTGACCAATCAGCCTGCCCCGCCGCAATGCGTAAAAACGTTTCCGGTGCGCGTCGAGAATGGCGTGATTTCACTCGAGGTTGCCATCACCAGTTCTGCGATTACGCATTTCCAGGCGGACTGCTTGGCTTCGATTTCTCAGGGCCCCTATCTCAGCAAAAGTGCGTCACACGAGGTCTAATCATGGACACAAAAGGCTTCTTCAAATCAGGACACTTCCCCACTCTCATGGCTGCGTTTCTTTATTTCGACGTGAGCTTCATGGTGTGGGTACTGCTCGGTCCGCTTGCGCCGTTTCTGGGCGAACAGATGCACCTCACTGCAACGCAAAAAGGTTTGCTCACCGCAATTCCTCTGCTGGGCGGTTCGCTCTTTCGGCCCATCCTGGGAGTTCTCGGCGATCGCCTCGGCGGGCGCAACACGGGTTTACTCGGCCTTTGCCTTACGCTCGTGCCGCTGCTCCTGGCTTGGAAGTTCGCACATACACCGGGTCAGTTTTACTTCCTCGGTCTGTTGCTGGGTATCGGTGGCGCGAGTTTCGCGGTGGCGTTGCCGCTCGCGGGTAAATGGTATCCCCCCGAATATCAAGGACTCGTGATGGGAATAGCGGGAGCGGGAAATTCCGGAACGCTGGTCGCCACACTTTTCGCTCCGCGCCTCGCGCAAAAATTCGGTTACGCCAACACGTTTGCATTAGCAATGCTTCCGGTCTTGCTCGTCATTCTCCTCTTCGCCCTTCTCGCCAAGGACAGCCCACGCCAAGGCAAACCACTCGCCTGGAGTGACATCAATTCGGTTCTCAAAGAATCGGACACCGCCTGGTTCTGTTTTTTTTACTGTTTCACGTTCGGCGGATTCGTCGGTTTCGCCAGCTTTCTCACCGTTTTCTTTCACGATCAATACGGCCTCGCCAAAGTACGCGCCGGCGATTTCACGACGATCGTTGTGCTCGCGGGAAGTTTTCTGCGCCCGGTCGGCGGCTGGCTCTCGGACAAGATTGGCGGCTATCGCTTGTTACTCGTGCTTCTTTGCGCGCTTTCCATCTTACTTTGTTCTGTCGCTACGCTGCCCACGCTGACAACGGAAGTCGTTCTCTTGTTCTTCACTATGGGCATGCTCGGTATGGGCAATGGCGCCGTCTTCCAACTTGTTCCACAACGATTTCCGGAGCGCATCGGCGTGCTGACGGGGCTCGTCGGCGCCGCCGGCGGCTTCGGCGGCTTCCTGCTTCCCTCACTTCTTGGCACGATCAAAGACCGTACCGGGCAATACTCCTGGGGTTTGTATCTGTGCGCCGCGGCATTTTTCCTCGCAACCGCTACGTTGCTGCAGCTGGGCACACAGTGGCACCTAAAGTGGCACCAAGCCTCTGTCGATCGCGCTGGAATTTTTTCGTATCAAAAACTTTTTCGGGCTCCTTCTCCAGAGGTTGTGGAATAGCCGCGCATTCGCGCGGACTTTATGCAGAAAGGAAAACTGACCATGATTTTCACAAAACTTACTCGAAGTGTATTTCCAGTGCTCGCGCTGCTCTTGGCCAGCGGCTCCTGCGCGCAAGGACTCTTCTCCGCCGCCACTCCAGCGGAACCGACGTCAGCCACCTCAAAAACCGAATCGAGCCCGACGCCGAAGCCGGAAACTGCATCACCGCACAAGCTTGGACCGCTCGATCTCACCATCAACTGGCGATTCCGCACAGAAGCGTGGGATTGGTTCGAGCCTCCTGTTGCCGCCCAAAACGCATATCCGCTTGAACACTCGCTGCTACGCATTGGCCTTGGCCAAAAATCAGAGCGCTTCGAATGGTTCATTGAAAGCGCGCAAGATGCGATTCTCGATCTTCCCACTGGCGCGGTTCTGGCCGGACGCCCGGGTCAACTCGGCCTGGGTGGAACTTATTTCGCGGCCAACGGTAGCGGCCAGAACAACGCCAATGGCTTCGTTCGTCAGGCTTATGTGGCCTTCGCGCTACCGGCCGACGCGAAACTGAAATTGGGCCGTTTCACGTTTCTCGATGGGGCCGAAGTTACGCCCAAAGACAAATCTCTGGCGACGCTCGTGAGCACGCGCATCACTCAGCGTCTCGTCGGCGATTTTGGCTTCTCCGCCGTCGGGCGCAGCTACGATGGCGCGCAACTCGCCTTCAATACACACGCTGGAAATTTTACTCTTCTGGGCGCGCGGCCAACGCGCGGCGTCTACCAGATAGACGCCATGGGCGAGCTTGACGTCGATCTTTTCTATGGCGCATATACGGTGCCAGTCAATCTCGCCAAATCGTCCGGCGAACTTCGCATCTTCACCCTCGGTTACATAGATGAGCGCGCCTCCGTTCTGAAAACGGATAATCGGGCCACGGCATCGCGGGCCGCGGACCACAATCACATCCGCATTGGAACATATGGCGCCGACTACGTTCACGTTTTCCGAACGCAAGATCACGGTCAATTTGACGTGCTATTTTGGGGCGCCTTGCAAACCGGCAGCTGGGGAGCTCTCACGCAGCGCGCTGGGGCATTTGTGGGCGAAGCCGGCTGGCAACCCACGATCCACGTCATAAATCCCTGGTTTCGTGCCGGCTATTCCTTCGGCAGTGGCGATGACAATCCCACTGACACGCGCCACGGGACGTTCTTCCAAGTGCTTCCAACACCTCGTCCGTACGCGCGCTTTCCGTTCTACAATATGATGAACAATGAAGATTTCTTCGGTTCAGCAACGTTTCGCTTGCCCCGTAAGTTCGTGGTCAAGAGCGAGTTGCATGCGCTGCGTTTGGCCAACGCGAACGACCTCTGGTACAGCGGTGGCGGAGCGTTTCAACCCCACACGTTCGGTTACACTGGCCGCGCCAGCGGCGGCAATCGGTCTCTGGCCAACGTGTGGGACGTCAGCATGGATGTTCCGTTGCGCTACGGATTCTCGCTCACGACGTATTACGCGCATGCCTGGGGCAAGGATCTCGTCCAAAGTATTTACCCAGCGGGTTCCAACGCTCAGTTCGGCTACGTCGAAACGAATTTTCATTTTTAGCAATTTGCTCTGGAGAGTTCTGGAGAGCCCGCAAAGAAGGACGAATGCCGCCGGCCAGCTTTAACGATCTGCGCGTGTTGGCCCTGGAAAGCCGCCACGCCAGGGAAATCTCGAAGCTCATCGCCTCTTACGGAGGCCGGCCTACAGTCGCCCCCGCAATGCGCGAAGTTTCCATAGACTCGTCCGAGGCGCTGGCCTTTGCCAAGGCGCTCACCGAAGGCAAATTCGACATGGTGATTTTTCTCACCGGCGCGGGCACCCGCGCCATTGTCACCGCCGTCGAAGGCAGCTACTCACGCCCACAGCTCACGGAAGCGCTCGAGAGGGTAGTCGTCGTGGCGCGCGGGGCGAAACCCGTGTCAGCCCTCCGCGAACTGGGCGTGCGTCCCTCGCTCATCGCGCCCGAACCCAATACCTGGCGCGAAGTCCTCCGAGTCCTCGACGACGAAATCGCCGCATCCCATCCGATCAAAGATCTCCAAATCGCCGTGCAGGAATATGGGGTCCCCGCGCCGGAGCTTCTCGCCGGACTCCACGAGCGCGGCGCACACGTCACCACCGTTCCCGTTTATCAATGGTCGCTTCCGGAAGACGTCGAGCCGCTTCGCCAGGCCGCACGGTCCATTGCCGCCGGAGAATTTGACGTTGTAATCCTCACCTCGGCTATCCAGATCACCCATCTTTTCCAAATCGCCGCCGACCTGAAAATCCAGGACGAAGTTCGACGGGGTCTTGAGCGTCTCGTCATCGCCTCGATTGGCCCGTCCACTTCCGAATGCATCCGCTCACTTGGCCTCCAGCCGGACATGGAGGCTTCTCATCCACGCATGGGCTTTCTCGTCAAGGAAGCCGCCGAACGCTCCACCGAACTGCTCGAGCAAAAACACAGGGATCCCGCGCTGAGCATCCTTCACGAAATCGGCAGGCGAATGGCTACCGCAAGTCCGCTGCGCGAAGTCCTCGACCGCATTATTGACTTTGCGGCGTCCGTTGCCCGTTTCGATTCTTGCTTCATATTCGTGCTGGAAGAAGACGAACTCGTTCTCCGCGCATCCAAGAATCCTCATCCTGCCGAAATCGGCCACGTCAGTTTGCGCCTTGGCGAGGGCATCACCGGATGGGTCGCCGAACACCATCAACCCGTCGCGATCGCCCGCAACGCCTTTCAAGATCCGCGTTTCCAGTTCTTCAATGAACTCCCGGAAGACCGCTACGAATCTTTTCTCTCTGTGCCGCTCTTGAGCCGTGGCCGAGCTGTGGGCGTGATAAATCTCCAGAACCGCGAGCCGCACACCTACAGCAAGATCGAAATCCGCCTGATTTCCACTATCGGCTTTCTTGTCGGAGCAGAAATCGAAATGGCCCGGCTGGAGGACAAAAGTTCAGAACTTACCGAAGAGCTGGAAACGCGGAAAGTCGTCGAGCGCGCAAAAGGAATTTTGCAACGGGAATCCCGCATTAGCGAAGAAGAAGCGTATCTAACGCTGCGGCGCCAAAGCCGCCAGCAGCGCAAATCCATGAGAGAAGTTGCGGAACGCATCCTGGGCGAAGACGCGGAACACGGACAAAAAAAACGAAATGCGTCCTGAATGCTTGCGAGGCTCGGCTGATTATTCTCCGCGGCTTTGCGTGAACAATTCCTCTGTTTTGAGATCGATCGCGAATATGAGAGGTTCGGAGTTCGGAATGAATTTGTCATTTTCAAATGCATAACGCTCGGCGACAGCGCCTACAATTACGACAACCGGCGCCTCATACTTCGGACTGTCACCTAGGTTGTCGAGCCTCGCAAAATGGATTTGTTGCTGCGTTGTGGTGGCTTGCGACACGATTAGGCACGGTGTGTTTGGATCGAGCCCTTCAGAGCAGAGCCGCGTCGCCAACCCTACATAATCAGCGCCTGGCATATAGATGACTGCGGTCGTGTCCTTGGTCAGAACTCCGTTCCAGTCAAACAGGTCTTTTCCGGCACACTGATGGTTGCTGAGGAACACCAGCTTCGAGGCTAGATGCCGGTCCGTCAGTGGAATGCCAGCTCGCGCAGCCGCGCCGAAAGCCGCCGTAATTCCAGGCACGACTTCGTACTCGACCCCAGCCTGGCGAAGCGCTTCCATCTCTTCGCCAGCCCGCCCGAAAATAAGCGGGTCGCCGGATTTAAGCCGTACCACTTTCCAACCTTCTTTTGCGGCATTGATCATCAATGAATGAATTTGGTGCTGCACAAGGCGTGCGTGGCCACAACGCTTGCCAACGCTTTCTACGTGAACCTGGTCTGGAATCAGGTCTAGTATTTCTGAAGAAACCAAATCGTCGTGAAAAACTACATCCGCAGACTGTAGTAGTCGCGCAGCTTTAACAGTCAAAAGGCCAGGATCACCGGGTCCGGCGCCTACCAGATAGACTTTTCCGTTGGCCATAGGCTATATCGGCGGAACGCCCTTGGCACCGCGCCGAACTCCATCAAGGATCGATCTCTCGCGTGATCCTAGCATCCACGCGCACGAATGCGTGCCGTGAAAGAAACTATGCAATGCATCGAAGCCGTTGATGGAGCGCGGCGGGAGTAAAGAGAACCGTAAAATTAAGTACTTGTTAATAATATGAGCACAAGTGGAGCCGAGCGTGGGAGTTGAACCCACAACTTGCCGATTACGAATCGCAACCGAGAGAGCTGCAGCAAAGAGCGGGCAACCGCACACAAGCGCAATCCGACTGAAACTGATTGCTTTAGGCCCAAACACTAAACGTACCATGATGCACGAGGGTGCATGGTGTTACCCCCCCCACTTTGGGGACAATTCGGGTACAGTCAATAGTAAGCCCTTGATACGATGCGACTGCTCGAAATGAACTTACTCCGCCGTGGACCATTCGGCAAGATGGCAAGTTCATTAGTTAGGGTCCGTTCCAGGCGTAATCTCTGTTCAAGGCTTCTCTACTTTTTCTTTTTTGTTGTCTTCTTTGTCTTCTTTTTTGCACGCATGCCGGTCTCACGCTGAAGCAACCTGTAAGCATCATCAGCTCGCCTGAAAGAGCTCTCAAGATCCAGTTCCAGGACGGTACGTTTCCCGTCCAAACGCGGCACTTCGGCCCCCACAGTGAACGCACCCCAAACACTCAACTCCTCTAGCACGGCATCGGGATCGCATTTCCGAATTGTGATTGGACTCCGAGGAAATGTGTCGTGCAGATGGAAGCGAACGGGGCCGTGAAGCTCGGAACCGTCCGTTGAGCTCACGCGTAAGGCTAGTCCGTAGTCTTCGGGGCCATGTTTGGTGACATCGGCCGTTAATCTTCGACCATCTGCGGTGTGGCGTCCACCCCAACGGGACTTCTGAATGTCATCTGCGTGTTTCTTGCGCAGCGGGTATTTCTCCAGAGCATTCGCCGAGCGGTAAGTGAGCGCATTCTCTTTTGCAGCGAACTTCGAAGAAGTCTGGGGCTGCGACGGAGTTGGACGCTCGACCCTCTCCGACACAATTCTCTTCCCACCTTGTTTGAGTATGGCCTCCGCCATGCTAACTAAAGTTTGCGTCGCTTCGCTAATAAGAAGACGGAATCGATCAGTCTGCCTATACTGCGGATTTGTCACGAGCTCAGACAGATCAAGCGAGCGGATGCGAGCTAAGGGGTCCGGCAGTCTAGATGGGCCCAAAAGGGTGATTGGAAGGATGGCATTGTGGCCTGGAAATCGGGCATTCAGCAACTTATTAAAGGTCCGGAGTTCTCCATCTGCAGAAGGAGACTGCAGATAACCCGAAGTCACAATAATGACCAAACATACGCTCTTGTCCAGAGCCTCACGAAGTACTCGTGGAAGAGGCTCCGCCTCGTGATGAGAAGAATTGGAGAACAGCGGAGCATTGAGCAAATACTTGCGTTGCAGCTCCGCGTCAAGGGCGTTTATGATGGCGTTGATAGGGTCCCTTTCGCGTTCGTTAGAAGGTAACGCGTAGCTAACGAACGCCAAATATCTGAAGCCCGCCGCCTTCAACCGCTCGCGAAGTGACTGAGAATAGTCGTCATCCCTCTTGTAGAACATCCCAGCTTCGTCAAGTCTCCCCGCGTTTCGAAGCACTTGACGTAGGTTGTCCCGACTTCTAGGTAGGTTTGGCTCAAGTTTGATGGCTGTTTGCAAATACTCAATCGCTTCATCGATCTTTCCGGCGTTGGCCAAAACGAGACCAATGTCATTGTAGCTTTCCACATCGCGTGGATTGATCTGAACGGCTTTCCGATAGGACTTAATGCCTTCTTCAATTCGATTAAGTTGGATCAAGGAATGACCCAACCAAACGTAAGCCTTGGCGTTGCGAGGAGCGATTTCCAGCGCTCCATTGAGGGACTGCACAGCATCTTGAAGCTTACCAATGTGATAGAGAGCCTGAGCCATATCGATTCGTGCATGAATCGCGCGAGGATTGATTTGAATTGCTTGCCGATAATGCTCAATCGCCGCTTCATACTTTTTCAAGCTTCGCAACGCGTCGCCCCAATTCGAATGCGCCGAGGCATAGTTAGGGTTTAAGGTAACGGCACGCTGATACTGGTCGATGGCTTCCGAGTATTTCCCTTGCCTGAAAAACGCGTCTCCGTTGTTTTTGAAGGCCGAGGCGTAACGTGGCTTAAGTCGGATCGCCTTTCTGTACTCGGAAACCGCTTCATCGAATCGGCGTTCCGCCGAAAGAGCCGTTCCCAAATTCTTGTATGCCACAGCGTCGGTCGGATTGAGCTGAATTGCCTTTTGATACATCGATATCGCTTCGTCGTATTTCTTTTGCCCTGATAGGGCAAGCCCTAGGTTTCTGTAGGCCTCCGAGTACGCAGGATTGAGTGCAATGGCTTTACGGAAGTTTTCAACCGCTTTTTCATACCACCTCTGAGATCGAAGGATGTGGCCAAACCCGTTGTAGATTTCCGGACGGTCCGGGTCGAGCTGAATCGCCATCTCATACTGGGAAAAGGCCTCATCATATTTCCTACTTGAGATAAACGCTTTCGCCCGCTTAACGTGGACGTCTGCTGGGCTCTTAGAATCGCTCTCGACCACTTGCTCAGACATCTGCTCCAGTACGGCGAAGCAAAATGCAGCAGCATGGCGGGCCGCGACTTCTGTCTCGGCTCGTGCGCCCCTCTCTTGCCCTGGCAAAGCCGAAATACCGCGAACAACCAGTCCCTTCGCTCCAGCTTTCCGACTGACAATGTCGAGGAATTCGAAAGCAGTCGGGTCGAGTGCGCTTGGTTTGAGGTCCCTCATGGGGACCTCCGCGCCATTTGTATCCGAGAGGATTGGCCCTACATACGCGTGAGGATTGCGATCTCCTCCACTGGTCAATACCATCGTTAACCAGCGGGTTTCCCCAGCCGCCACTTTGGCAGATTCTAGGAGAGCGGCATCTGGTTCGACGATGGAGGCCAGACGGTCGGGCGTTGAGCCGTTGCCGATTCGTTCAAAGACCCGGTCCGAGACAATGACATCGCCCAATCGGGCGCCTCCGAAGCCGGATGCCGTTCCTACCGAAATGAACGTACGTGCGCCGAGGTGGAACGCTTGGTCAATAGTTGAGGCTAGATTCTGAGATGCGTGAAGAACGGGGAGAATCGCGACCCGCAGTTCATTGCCAGCATGGCTAAGACTGCCGATGTGAAATTGCAACCCTGAGGTGTGCACCCATTTTGAATCTCTAAGATGCGCTTGGGCAGCTTGTTGTTCAACAGGCAGGCTTGTGACTATCACTGATTCTGGCAATCCTACTTCCGCAGAAATAGGAGCCTCAGTCGCCCAGCCCCGCCTTTCTGAATCTGAAACGAGCACTATCTCCGGACCGCTCTGTTCAAAGAACACTTTAGCCCGGCCCATGCGAGCGTCCAAAAAGGAGCGGAGTGACGAGCCTGTGATTTCGCCTGATGGCGTAGCGGCCGCACCCTGAAGGCCATCGACCAGAAGAGTGGTCAGTGAAGACGTCTGGCTTCTTGGCCCAAATGCGAACTCGTCTCTCAAGACAAGCAAGCTCGGGGGTGGTCCACTCCGCCTCGACTCGGGAACGGGAAGAGTCTCCCAAGGCGCGCTAAGAAAACTTGCAGTAGGACCATCGACGATGCAGACAATCTCATCGAATTCAGAGTTGACGGTTAGCCATCGGACATATTCCAAAATGGCGATGCTGCGACGCTTAATTGCCGAAACTTCCGATGTGAGCAGCAACGGTTGACGGTCGGAGGAAAGACAATAATGTCCTGAAAAGTAGAAGTAGAACCTGCGGGCATCGAGTTTCTGAGTCACAATTTTCGCGAACTGGAAAAAGGCTTCGGCTATGGCGCTCGATGTAACGGGCGTGTCGCTGTCATTCGAGATCAGAGTGCGGATTTGATTTGCAGGTATCGCGTGGCCCGGCCTACCGAGCCAATGGGCGAACCTGCTCGCACCGTCGCTCGCAAATGCGAGCTGAGGTAATTCTGCATACCAGTTGATTCCAACGATCAGAGCGAAGTCGTTGCCTCCTACAGACCCTTGCGAGGTAAAAGTATCCTGCAGTTCGACGGGTTTCTGCACAATTGGGCTGACTTCTCGAGGCTCTAAGACTTCCGCAAACAAGGCCTCGATTCCAGGAATTCCCTCCCACTGTCTCGACGAGTTCTGTCGGACCAATCGAGCCGATATAAGAGCATCCAATGCTTCTTTGGTGACGACACTTGAGAGGACGCGATCCGGCTCTGAAAGAACAGAGTCCCGTACTGAGTTAAAGACTTCGTCCGAGGCTTGTGCGCGGAACGCGTTAAAGAGCTCGCGGGGGTTTTGGTCTTTTTGAGGAGCGCCTAGCAAGGCAACTCCAAGGTGGGCAAATGGCTGCGCCCATTCTGGCAATGTGTATTGGCCGTTTGCATCTGGGATGAGAGCGCGGAAGGAAAATGGCCGTCCTTTTATTCCCTCGATGTATAGAGAAAGGTGGTGTTCGAGCGACCTTGAAATTGCCTCTGCGTCTTCCAGTCGAAGAGAACGATGTAATAGCCGCTTGGCCTCTGGATAGAACTCGTAGTAAGTGGTATTGGGGTCAGCTTGTAAATCGTCTGTCGCGTGCGCGAAAATCAGGCCGCTCAATAGCACATCGGCCAAGTGGGAACTTTGTGCCGCCGGCCCAAACTTTGCTTCCTGAATCAATCGCGCCACGGGAAGCGTAAAGGGTTTTGACGAAAGGTAGACGGCCAACCTGAAGGCTTCCGGTGATTCGGATCTTAGCAAGGAGACTACACGCTGAGCACTCGGTTGGCTCGCCACCTGAACAGGTGTTCGCGGTGAATCGAGAGGTTGGTCGTAACACACGAAAACGGGCGATTTGCGACCGCGAGCCATCTGCATTTGCGCCCATTCGGAGAGTTCGGGGTGGTTCATAGCCACGACGGGGAGGAAAAGTCGGCGTTCACTCAGCTCCATAGAGCTCTTCCACCAGAACTGGTTGACGGTCAGTCGTGCGCTGGGCAGGCCAGGATCCTGACTGCGACAAGTGCCAACAGGTTCTCCGAGAGGAGTGCGTCTCCACAGTTCCTTCGAGAGCATGTGGAGGAGGACTACGCTGCAGGTAGGAAACCAAGATTCGAGGATGCGGAGGTACGTACCGTCAAACCACCGCGACGAAGATCCGTGAGTAGCAAAGAAGATCAGACGACGCGTGCCACTCCCTGCCACAAAACGTGTGGAGACGTGCCCCCCTGCGAAAGCTTCGAGAATGTCGGAGGAAGAGCTGCTCACAGATCCAGTGCGTCCAACCCTTAGGCGCCAGGTGCGGACATCCATAAATGCTCCGGTCTCGCGAAGCATTTGGGAGAAACCAAGAAGCGCGTCCTGCCACACGTCGATGACCGGATCGTCCTCGAGGACGAGATCGACGGTAAACCAAGGCTCTTGGAGTGGGCGGAACACGGGAAAGAAAAGACCATTCAGGTTGGCCGTTGCTTCGACCGTCCGCTGCTCATCGATCTCAACGCCGTGGTGAGACGGCCATCTCTCGCGAAATGGCCGCAGGGCACGCGCCAATTGCAATCGATTTGTAAGAGCCTTGCCAGCTGGAACGGCGACGGGTGACGCCTTTTTAGTGGGCCCTGGCTCACGGGCGGCACCGGAAGGATAGACCGAGGCAGTTCCTTCAACATCGGGAGCAGGTGGCTCGGTAGAAGGCGTCACCTCTGGCGGCGGTTGCTCAGCCTCCGACTCTGTTTCTCCGCTCCTGCTGCTGGGAGGTCGATTGGGTCTTCGGGTGGCTGGCAGTGATGCTCGGGCGGACGAATAAAGCATGAGGTCGCGCTTTTGCTGAGCCAACCAGAGTGCATCGAGCAGATCTTCTACGTAGGTCTCTCGATTTGCTCGCCGAAGGATTTCGATGAATCGCTTAAAGCTCACATGCTTGAACCGCTAAGTTCTCGAAATAGATTCTTCCTGAGCTCATCAAGTTCTGTCTCTGAGAATGAACGAGCTTCCTCGTCACGTAAGGCGACTGTCAAGAACACGGCATTCAGAAGTTGATCTGTAGCGATATCTCGCCCTTCCTCGAATTTCTTGATCAACAGATTGATTTCCTTCTTTGCTTCCTCCGAGCTTAGCTTTGCTGAGAATTGGGTCAGGTGAGAATTGAGAATAGCTGATAACTGTTCTGGTGTCGGCTGAGCGATTCCTAGTCGAACGCAGCGACGGAGAAAAGGCGGCGGAAATTCGCGCTCGGCATTCGAGGTCATGACCACAAATGGAAACTGACCACAGCGGATTCGGCCTTCGCGTATCTCTACCGGTTTTCCAAAACTGTCACGAACGGTCGCCACACTCTTTCCCAAACGGCGGAGTTCCGGGATTTCGTAGTCGCCTTCCTCGATTACGTTCAAGAGATCATTAGCAAAATCAAGGTCCGACTTATCAATTTCATCGATGAGCAGTGGGCGTGGCCACGACTGCGCCATGAGGGAGGTACCGAGTGGACCGAGCGTTAGGAACTGCTCGACAGGAGGATCTTCCTGCTTACTCGCTTGTAGCCGTCCAACGGCGTCATACTCGTATACGCCGCTGCGCACAGTCGAGCGCGACGTGATCGGCCAGCGAAGAACCGGACCAAGTCTCAGCTCATGCGCTACTTTCGAAATGAGAGTGGATTTGCCCGTGCCCGGCTTGCCTGTCAGCAGCAGTGGACGCCTTAGGTACAAGGCCGCGTTTACGGCAAGGATCATTCCATCGGTGGGCAGGAAGGGCTCGGCGCGAGCAGCCTCTCTCTCCAGGTCCAGGTCGGCGGGCCGCTCCAACCTTTTTAATTGACCCGCGAACCTCCAGGGAGGAGCATCTGGCAGATTGAGCAGTCCGTCGTGTTGGGGTCCCTTGCCAAGAAACACTTTCCAATCGTTCATTTGAAGTCTACTCCACTAGTTTTCAAGAAAGCGTTGAATTGGGGATCATCCCATAGAAGCGTGGCGTGGAAAGCGAAAGGATCTCTGCCTATTCGACGCTGCGCAACAGCAGTTGGAAAAGACGTGAGGTTCTCTGAACTCTTCAACCAGGACGTTAGCGAGGCTTCTAAGGCGTCCCAACAATCGCACTCAAGATTGATCGGCATCTTGTGAAGCCAATACAGGTATGGAAAACCCATGTTCAACAATTGATTGACGATCCGCTTCTCGTCTGAGGACCCTAGAGTCGAGGCATTTGCGTACTGCAGCAAGAAGCCCATGTAGCAAAGGCCCTTCGTCTCAAGAAATAATCCAAGATTGTCCTGGCGAGAAGGGATCTTGACCAGGGTTACGTCCGCCGGCTTGGTGGGACGCAGGGCGTCCGTGTACGCCTGCCAGTTCTTGCGAACGACTGCCCTCGGAGTTCGGGCCCGTTCCCGGTGCTTGAGGATGACGACGAACAGCTCGCCGAGCGTAGCTCCTCCGTCGGCCGGTAGTGGAATCAGGTGAAAAGGGTGGTCAAACAGCGGAGCATCAACGAGGAATTGAATCTCCAAGTCCTTGACCCCCTGCCCCCGTAAGATTTCAACAATCTTTTGGATTTTCGAACAGAAATCCTCCCAATTCTTCACAGTTTCCTGCCCGCCAGGCTGTTCAAGGGCGGGTGAAAGGTCTTGCATTCGCAGGAAGGGACGAAAGGCGGAAAGTTGTTCCTTTTCGTCGTGTTCGACTTCGATCAAAAGAATTTTTGTCGATTTTTCCATTCGGATCGTCTCACGAATGTCCGCAAGATTGCTCTGCTGGTCGGCGGCGTTCTTGTCAATCCATTT
>Ga0207665_10001677_pt1 | contig 14902 bp, 10 predicted proteins | sample LARL112metaG_FD_184351 | JGI IMG/M metagenome (GOLD analysis project Ga0207665, IMG submission 184351) | Corn, switchgrass and miscanthus rhizosphere microbial communities from Kellogg Biological Station, Michigan, USA - LAR L11-2 metaG... | ecosystem: Host-associated > Plants > Roots >...
GGACAGCGCCGAGTACATTGCTCACGGCTCCGAGGGCGGGCACTCCGATTTTGCTCCAACGGATGCGCTTCAAATCCGATTGCTGCAATATATGCTTCCGCGTTTCGGACACGTGGGAGTAGAGCGTGTCTGCTCCGGAATCGGCGTTCCCAACCTCTACGAATTCTTACGCGACGAGGAAAACATCCCCGAACGACCGGAGAGTGCTCAGTCGATTGCATCCGCCAAAGATCACACCAAAGCCATTGTTGAGGCAGCTCTCGATCCGCAACATCCAAGCGACTTGTGCCTGGCAACGGTCGATTTGCTCGTCTCAATCCTGGCGAGCGAGGCTGGCAATCTCGCATTGAAAGTTCTGGCAACGGGAGGAGTTTACCTAGCTGGCGGCATTGCCCTTCACCTCGTGAAGTTCTTGCAAGAACCAAAGTTCGTAGAGACTTTTACGAGGAAAGGCCGCTTCAAAGATTTAATGGAGCAAATTCCGATTCACGTCATCACTACGCGCGCAGCTCTTCTTGGGGCTGCCACATTCGGACTGCAGAGCCTGAATACTGTCAAGAAGCGGGATGAAGAAAAAGCATCCCTCGCGGCTGTTTAGTTCGCGTGTCGAGGTGTCAACAAGAATGAGAACAAGAAGGAGATCAGAATGGCAGCAAGCCCTCAACCACAAGTGAAGAAACAAGCGATCAAACAATCCGCGTGGAAAGCACTGACGTCTCACTACAAAACAGTTTCAAAACTCCACTTGCGGCAGTTATTCGCAGATGACGCAAAGCGCGGGCAGCGCATGGCCGTGGAAGCGATCGGTCTATACCTCGACTATTCCAAGAATCGCGCTACGGACGAAACTCTCAAGCTCCTTCTCCAACTTGCCACAGAATCCGGCCTGCGGGCGCGCATCGACGCCATGTTTAGCGGCGAGAAGATCAACATCACCGAGAAGCGGGCGGTACTGCATGTAGCCCTGCGTGCTCCGAAAAATGAATCGATTTTTGTGGATGGAAAGGATGTAGTACCCGAAGTTCATGCGGTGCTGGACCGCATGGCTGATTTCTCGAATCGTGTACGCGGCGGCGAATGGAAGGGTCATACCGGCAAGCGCATTCGGAATGTGATCAACATAGGAATCGGGGGCTCCGACCTCGGTCCGGTCATGGCGTACGAGGCGCTCAAGCACTACTCGGATCGGTCGATGACCTTTCGCTTTGTCTCGAATGTCGATGGAACTGACTTCGCCGAGGCAGTGCAGGATCTCGATCCAGCGGAGACGCTATTCATCGTCTCGTCAAAAACGTTCACCACTCTCGAAACCATGACGAATGCTCAGACCGCTCGCGCCTGGTCGCTGGCCGGACTGGGTGGCGAAGAAAAGTCGGTCGCAAAACATTTTGTCGCCGTTTCGACGAACGCAGCGGAGGTCTCAAAGTTCGGTATTGATACCGCCAACATGTTCGGATTTTGGGATTGGGTTGGCGGACGCTATTCGATGGATTCTGCCATTGGCCTGTCAACGATGGTTGCCATCGGTCCCGAAAACTTCCGCGCAATGTTGCGCGGCTTCCACGAAATGGATGAGCACTTCCGTACAGCTCCGTTTGACGCCAATCTGCCGGTGCTCATGGGCCTACTAGCAGTGTGGAACAACGACTTCTTCGGTGCGAATACAGTCGCTGTATTGCCCTATGAACAGTACCTGAAACGCTTTCCCGCTTATTTGCAGCAACTAACGATGGAAAGCAACGGGAAGCATGTCACGCTCGATGGAAAAGCAGTCAGTCACGACACAGGTCCCATCTACTGGGGTGAACCCGGGACCAACGGTCAACACTCTTTTTATCAGCTGATCCATCAAGGAACCCGCCTCATTCCCTGCGATTTCATTGGCTTCGGGAAGCCGCTCAATCCGCTGGGCCGCCATCATGACGTGCTGCTCGCAAATGTTTTCGCTCAAGCGGAGGCGCTGGCATTTGGTAAGACGCCAGAGCAAGTGAAAGCAGAGGGCACTCCGGAGTGGCTGGTGCCGCATCGCGTGTTTGAAGGCAATCGCCCATCCAATACGATTCTCACGGACCGGCTCACCCCCGAAACCCTGGGCAAGCTCATCGCCCTCTACGAGCACTCGGTCTTCACTCAAGGCGTCATCTGGAACATTGATTCATTCGATCAATGGGGTGTGGAACTGGGAAAAGTTCTCGCGCAACGCATCGTTCCCGAACTCGAGAACCCAGCAGAGCCCGTGCTGAATCACGACAGCTCCACCAACACCTTAATTCGGCGTTACCGCAAATTTAAGGAGCAGCAATGACGGCAATTGGAACTCTCAGGAACACGACCAAAGATACGCTACGCGAGGTTTTGACGCGTTTGCAAACAGAAGGCGCGGCGCTCGGACATTTCAATGTCGCCGACCACGTCTTGTTGAAAGCGGTGAGCGCGGCCGCATCTGAGACAAAACTTCCGGTATTCGTCGGCGCCTCCGAAGGAGAGCGGGAGTTCTTTGGTGCTCACCAGTTGGCCGCTCTAGTGAAAAGCCTGCGCCAGGAATTGGACGTACCGGTTTTTCTCAATGCAGATCATACACATTCCTTGGCGAAAGCAGTGGAAGCGGCAAATGCGGGCTTTGACTCTGTGGGCGTTGATTTTTCCGCATTGCCCTTTGAACAAAATGTGGCTCGCACGAAAGAAACGGTTCAAGCGATCAAGGCGATCAATCCCGTAATCCTTGCCGAAGGGGAGATCGGCGATATAGGTACAGGATCCGAAATCCACGAAAGCGCTCAAGCCGACTTTAGCAAGCTCACGACCCCCGAGGAAGCCCGACAATTCGTCGAGGCAACCGGAATTGACATCCTCGCTCCCTCCGTTGGCAACCGGCACGGCATGCTTAAGAGCATGGTGGAGGGAAAAGCGAAGAAGCATCTGGATCTCGAAAGAATTGCGCAAATCAAGCGAGCGGCCGCGGTCTTTCTCACGCTACACGGTGGCTCAGGGACCGACGATGAACATTTTCGCAAGGCAATCCGCTCGGGAATCAACATCATTCACATCAATACCGAACTGCGTGTCGCCTGGAGGGAGTCACTGGCAGCAAGCCTGGCCCGAGACTCCAATGAAGTCGTGCCCTACAAGATTCTGCGGCCCGTCGTAGATTCTGTGAAGCAGGTAGTCAGCGCGCGCTTACGACTGTTCCACGGTGAATCGGTCAGGCCTAGCGCGGTCGGGACCGTGGCCTGAGCAGTCTCCAGAACGCACGTCTCTCTCTCTCGGAATGTGTGAACATTTTCGAACTGTGGGGGGAACGAAACTCAGTAAGTGGTGAGCTAGAGAGATATTTGCAACATGCAACACGATCTGATCAAACTCGCTCCGTCGATTCTTGCGGCAGACTTTGCTCGCCTCGGGGAGCAAGTTGCAGACGCCGAGCGGGCGGGAGCCGATCGGATTCACGTCGATGTGATGGACGGACATTTCGTCCCCAACATCGCCATCGGAGCGCCGATTGTACAGTCGCTTCGCCGAGTCACGCGCCTGCCGTTTGAGACGCACTTGATGATTTCCAATCCGGATTGTTTCCTCGACGAGTTTGCCGAGGCGGGTTCGACGTCATTTCTCGTTCATTGGGAAGGAAACAACAATTTGCACCGCACTGTGCAGCGTATTAAGGCACTGGAAAAGGGCGCTGGAGTGGCAATAAATCCAGCGACTCCTGCCACAGTTCTGGAAGACATTCTTCCGGATCTCGACCAGGTATTAGTCATGACGGTGAATCCGGGTTTCGGGCACCAGCACTTTCTGCGATCAACTTTGCCCAAGATTCGGCGGGTCGCGGAAATGATTGATCAGATCAACCCCGATTGTGATCTAGAAGTCGACGGCGGCGTTGATGCGGTGACGGCTCCAATGGCAGTTGCGGCGGGAGCCAACGTTCTTGTCGCAGGTACGTCAGTCTTCGGCACTGACAAAAGTGTAGCGGCGGCGATGGAGTCACTGCGTAACTCAGTGATGCAAGTAACACAGTGAATCAAACGACTTTTTTTGAAGAGGAGAGCTTATGCAACTTGGAATGATAGGGCTGGGCCGGATGGGCGCCAACATGGTGCGGCGGCTGATTAAAAAAGGACACAGTTGCGTGGTGTTCGATCGATCTCCACAGGTTGTGAGTGAATTAGTCACAGAGAATGCAGTCGGAGCTGATTCTCTTGTCGATCTCGTGAAAAAACTAGCGAAGCCACGTGTGCTGTGGCTCATGGTACCAGCTGCGGCGGTCGATCAGACGATCGCCGATCTGTTGCCGCACCTCGAGGCAGGTGACATCCTCATCGACGGCGGAAACTCCTACTACATCGACGACATTAAGCGCGCAAAAGACCTCGCTCCCAAACAGATTCACTACGTGGATGTGGGCACTAGCGGTGGCGTTTGGGGTCTCGAGCGTGGCTACTGCATGATGATCGGTGGCGAAAAGAATACCGTTCAGCATCTCGATCCAATCTTCTCGGCGCTCGCTCCAGGAATCGGTGATATATCGCGCACCGCGGGGCGCGAAAAACTCGATGGGACCGCTGAGCAGGGCTATCTGCACTGCGGCCCCAACGGTGGCGGCCACTTCGTCAAAATGGTCCACAACGGAATTGAGTACGGAGTCATGGCGGCCTACGCAGAAGGGCTGTCGGTGCTGCGCTCAGCGAATGTTGGCAAGCAACAACATGGTGTGGATGCGGAAACAACACCGCTACGCGACCCTGAACATTACCAGTACGATTTCAATCTGCGGGACGTTGCCGAAGTGTGGCGCCGGGGCAGTGTGATCGCCTCGTGGCTGCTGGACCTGACGGCAACCGCCTTGATTCAAGATCCCGGGCTTTCGAAGTTCGCCGGCCGCGTGTCGGATTCCGGCGAAGGCCGCTGGACAATCAAAGCGGCAATCGACGAAGCGGTGCCAACCCCCGTTCTCACCGCTTCGCTTTACGAGCGCTTCAGTTCACGCGGTGAAGCAGACTATGCCGACAAACTCTTGTCCGCAATGCGTTTCGAATTTGGCGGGCACCTGGAAAAACCTAAAGAAAAATCTGAGGCTGCTTAAGGGAGAGCTATTCATGACCAGTTTGCATTCAGACGCGCTCGTTTTTTTCGGCGCTACCGGCGATCTCGCCTACAAAAAGATATTTCCGTCCCTGCAGGCAATGGTGAAACGAGGACGCCTCAACGTTCCTGTGGTCGGCGTGGCCAAAGCTGGATGGAATCTCGATCAGCTTCGCGCGCGTGCGAAAGACAGTTTGGAGAAGCATGGCGGCCTCGATCTCGTGGCATTCGAAAAATTGATCGGCTTGTTACGCTACGTGGACGGCGACTACCAGGATCCGTCGACCTTCACCCAACTCCGTAACGAGCTTAAAGACGCACAGCGGCCTGCGCATTACCTGGCAATTCCGCCGGTCATGTTCGAAGCCGTCGTCGAGCACCTGTCGGCGTCGAACTGTGGCCGCGGCGCGCGAGTCATCGTGGAAAAGCCTTTCGGCCATGACCTCGCCTCTGCGCAGGAACTCAACAAGGTTCTGCTTGGCACCTTCGACGAAGGCGACATCTTTCGCATCGATCATTACCTGGGCAAGCGAGCGGTCAACAATGTCTTGGCGTTCCGGTTTGCCAACACTTTTGTGGAGTCCTTTTGGAACCGCAATTTTATCGAGAGGGTCGAGATCACGATGGCAGAGGACTTCGGGGTCCAGGGCCGCGGCGGATTCTATGATCAGACGGGAACCATCCGCGACGTTGTCCAGAACCACTTGTTTCAGGTGTTATCGAATCTCGCCATGGAGCCGCCGGTCCGTTCGGATAGCGATTCGCTTCGTGACGAGAAAGTTAAGGTCTTGCGAGCGATTCCAGCCATTGAGGAACAGGACCTAGTGCGTGGTCAATTCCGCGGCTACCGTGACGAAAACGGCGTGGCGAAAGATTCGCAAACCGAGACCTTCGCCGCAGTGAAGATTGAAATCAATTCCTGGCGTTGGAAGGGCGTGCCATTTTACATTCGAGCCGGCAAGTGCTTGCCTACAACTTGCACCGAGATTGTCGCCAAGTTTCGTAAGCCACCGACACTGATTCCCGACAGCCAGTTGGTTGAAAACCATCTCCGGCTCCGTTTGAGTCCAGAGGTCACCATCGCAATGGGGATGATGAACCTAGCTCCTGACGCGGAAGGGCTGGCGCTTCAAACTGGCGAAATGGTGGCTAGCCATTCTCCGCGCGCGGATGAAATGGATGCGTACGAACGCGTGCTCGGCGCGGCGATGGCGGGAGACAGCACCTTATTCGCGCGTGAGGACTACGTCGAAGAAGCATGGCGGATCGTGGAACCAGTGCTGAAACAGAGAACGCCTGTTTATCAATATGCGCCAGGAAGCTGGGGCCCGAACGAAGTTGATCGAGTCACGCCACCTGGAGGTTGGAGCAATCCAAGCGAGAAGAAAGCATTCAAGGTTGCTAGCGAGGCCGCGTGATGCAGATTGAAATCCATTCCGATGCTGACGCCGTCGCACTCGCAGCTGCGAAGCTCATCGCCAAAGAGGCCCGAGATGCGGTTGCTACTCGCGGCAAATTTGTCATGGCCGTGAGCGGGGGCAAGACCCCATGGGTCATGCTTCGTCATCTCGCGCAGCAAGATGTTCCCTGGAAAGACGTACATGTCTTCCAGGTGGACGAAAGAGTTGCACCTGAAGGCGACCCCGACAGAAATCTGACTCATCTGCGTGAAAGTCTGCTTGAGCATGCGCCTTTGCGCCCTGATCAGATCCATGCCATGCCGGTGGGAGCCAGCAATTTGGAAAGCGCTTGCGTCCAATATGCGCAGGCTCTCGCCGAAATCGCCGGTTCACCACCAGTACTCGACCTCGTTCATTTGGGACTTGGTCCCGACGGCCACACCGCGTCGCTAGTGCCGGGGGACGCGGTCCTCAATGTGACAAATACAGATGTCGCACTTACAGGAATCTACCAGGGACGTCGCCGCATGACTCTGACGTATCCCGTCATCAGCCGCTCGGGTCGCGTGCTGTGGGTAGTAACCGGAGCCGAAAAGGCAGGAATGCTTACCCGTCTGCAAGCTGGAGATGTTTCCATTCCAGCAGGCCGCTTAAGCGGGGATCGTGCCGTCGTTTTCGCCGATCGTGCTGCCGCCGGCCAAGTTGTTAGCGAGTCGAAGATGGAAGTGGCTTGATCCGGGTGAAGCCGGGTCATTCTACCCGATAAAAGGAGAGCATTATGCGCATTGGAATCGCCGCCGATCACGGTGGGTTTGGACTGAAAGAGGATCTTTGCGGCCGTCTTACTGCCGCGGGTCATGATGTTGTTGACTTCGGTGCAAACCGGCTCGAGCCAGGCGACGACTACCCGGATTTTGTGACTTCATTGGCGCGGGAAGTGGCGTCAGGAAGGCTAGAGCGCGGAGTTGCGGTTTGTGGCAGCGGCGTCGGTGCTTCCGTCTGCGCCAATAAGGTCCCTGGAGTTCGCGCCGCCTTGATCAATGATCACTTCTCGGCTCGGCAAGGAGTCGAGGACGACCACATGAACATTATTTGTCTCGGTGGGCGGGTCATGGGAACCATGCTTGCCTGGGATATTGTCGAAACCTTTCTCGCAGCTGAATTCAGCCAGGCGGATCGCCACTTGCGACGTCTGGGCAAAGTTGCTGCACTCGAGAAAAAGGCACCTAACGGAGTTGGGACAGCAGCTCCAGGAGTGCCCGCGTAACTGGCAAAACACGATTATCAAAATTACTACGGAGGCAGTCATGAGTACCGCAGTAGCCCCAGTTGAGAAACTGAGCGCCGCAGAACTAGATCAGTTGTGCATCAACACGATTCGCACATTGTCCATCGACGCCGTGCAGCAGGCCAATTCCGGTCATCCCGGAACGCCCATGGCGCTCGCGCCGCTCGTCTACACGATATGGAACCGTGCGCTCAAATTTGATCCGCAGGATCCCATCTGGCCCAATCGCGACCGCTTCGTGCTGTCAAACGGCCATGCCTCCATGTTGCTCTGGTCTGCGCTTCATCTCACCGGCGTTCAAGCCGTGAATGCCGACTATGAAAGATTGGGGCAACCTTCGGTCACGCTCGACGATATTCGCCGCTTCCGCCAACTCGACAGCAAGGCTCCCGGCCATCCTGAATACCACTGGGTCTCAGGTGTCGAGACTACGACTGGCCCACTCGGGCAGGGTGTGGCCACGAGCGTTGGCATGGCAATCGCTGAAAAATGGCTCGCCCACCGCTACAACCGGCCTGGCTTCGACATCTTCAACTACAACATTTATAGCGTCTGCGGTGACGGATGCTTGATGGAAGGAATCGCGTCGGAGGCTGCATCACTGGCTGCACATCTCGGGCTCGACAATCTGTGCTGGATTTACGACAACAATCACATCACGATCGAAGGCAACACGCGCATCGCGTTCACCGAAGACGTTGCAGGTCGGTTCCTCGCCTACGGTTGGAACGTGTTGCGCGTCGGTGATGCGAATGACATCGACCGGATTGAACAAGCCCTCGAGGTCTTTCGAAAGACCAAAGGCCGCCCCACCTTCATTGTTCTCGACAGTCATATCGGGTACGGTTCACCACATAAACAGGACACCGCCGCTGCGCATGGAGAGCCGCTCGGAGAAGACGAAGTTCGGTTGTGCAAGAAGGCCTATGGATTTCCTGAAGATGCAAAGTTCTTTGTCCCCGATGGCGTGTACGACCACTTCACAGCCGGGATCGGCAAACGCGGCTCTGCAGCCCGACAGAAGTGGACGGAACTTTTTGAGTCCTACCGCACTCAATACCCAGACCTCGCAGCGGAGGTTGAGTTAATGCAGAAGCGTGAGCTTCCGACGGGATGGGACCGCAACCTTCCCGTGTTTCCTGCCGATGCGAAGGGTCTCGCCGGTCGCGACGCTTCAGGAAAAGTGCTGAACTTGCTCGCACAGAACATTCCGTGGTTCCTTGGCGGATCGGCCGACCTCGGTCCCTCCAACAAAACCACCTTCACTTACCCAGGAGCAGGGGATTTCCAGGCTGACAGCCCGCAGGGAAAAAATCTACACTTTGGCATTCGCGAGCACGCGATGGCTGCAATCGTCAACGGACTCTCTTTATCCAAGCTCCGTGCGTTTGGCGCGTCGTTTTTCATATTCAGCGATTACGCGCGTCCAGCGATCCGGCTGGCAGCGCTCATGGAATTGCCCTCTCTCTTTGTTTTTACGCATGATGCCATGGGAGACGGCGAGGATGGCCCTACTCACCAACCGATCGAGCACCTCATATCCCTGCGGGCGATACCAGGCCTGATCACACTGCGCCCGGGAGATGCCAACGAAGTGGTCGAGGCGTATCGCTTTACCATGCAACAGCGGCACCAGCCCACGGTGCTGGCTTTGTCGCGTCAGCCTTTGTCGACTCTGGATCGCAATAAGTATGCTTCGGCTTCCGGCGTCGCGCAGGGAGCCTATGTCCTCGCAGATGACCCCGAAGGAAATCCGGAAGTGATCATCATCGCATCCGGCAGCGAGCTTAGCCCAGCAATTGCTGCCCACGAAACTCTCGTCGCGGAAGGCGTTCGCTCGCGCGTCGTGTCGATGCCCTCGTGGGAAATCTTCGAGCACCAGCCGCAGGCTTACCGGGACAGCGTTTTGCCCCCCAACGTGAAAGCTCGGGTAGCGGTGGAGCAGGGATCAATCCTCGGGTGGGATCGATACGTTGGCAATTCCGGCCGGGTCATCGGGATGAATACTTTTGGCGCTTCGGCTCCCCTGAAGGAACTGCAAAAAAAGTTTGGTTTTGAGCCGAACCAGATTGTCATGGCAGCCAAGGAACAGTTAAAGAAAGGCTGATTTCAACGAACTAAGCTGTCACGCTCCTAACACAAAACGACTCCAGCGGCGGAACAGGAGGTGGTCTCACGATTCGGTTCCAAGAATGACCACCGACCGACCTTACTGACTACGGCATGCATACGAACTCTTGGTTCAGTGAGGACGGAGCGGAATTTGAAGTTTGCGTATGCGATAGGCCAAGGTCGTCCGCTTCATACCTAAGCGTGCGGCCGCACCATTCGGACCACCGAGCACCCAGTTGGACGCTCGGATCGCCCGTAACACATGTTCACGCTCCACTTCTTCCAACGTGCTCAGCTCCGCACTTGGCGTCTCGACAGCAGCCTCTTTCAGTTCCCCGAGGGGCGGACGCAGGTCGCTGCCAGGCGACAGGATCACCGCACGCTCAATAAAGTTCTGCAGTTCGCGCACATTGCCCGACCATGAATAACGTGTAAAGGCTTCCATTGCTTGCGCAGGAATACTTTCAATGCGCCGGTTCATGCGGCGAGCATATTGGTTCACGAAATGGCGCACCAAGAGAGGAATGTCTTCGCGGCGCTCTCGTAGCGCCGGAATCTGCAATGGGAAAACGTGCAAGCGATAATACAGGTCGCTTCTGAACTTCCCATCTTCCACCATCTGCTTCAGATTGCGATGAGTAGCGGCAACCACGCGCACATTTACTTGCTGCGTATGGTTGCTGCCTAATCTTTCAAATTCATGTTCCTGCAATACCCGCAGCAATTTGGGCTGAAGTTCGAGGGGAATATCACCTACTTCATCGAGGAACAGAGTGCCCTTGTCTGCAACCTCGAAGCGGCCCGCCTTGCGCATGAGGGCGCCCGTAAATGCGCCTCTTTCATGGCCAAAAAGTTCACTTTCCAGCAAGCCGGACGGTATGGCGGCGCAGTTCAGTTTGATGAAGGGCCGATCCCGTCGGGCGCTCAGATTGTGGATAGCGCGGGCGATCAACTCTTTTCCGGTACCTGTCTCTCCTAGAATCAGCACGCCGCAATCGGTCGGCGCGACAACCTGAAGTTCCTGGAGTGCGCGTTGCAAAGCCGCGCTTCTGCCCACCATACCCTCGAAAACCTGTTCTCGGCGCTCCTCATCCCTCCAGGACGCATGATTGATGTTCAGCGCTGCCGCCGCGCGATCTACTCTCCCGGCAGTGGTTTCGGAGTGTTCACCCGGGCATCTCAAAGGTACTAGAGGCAACATGCTCACAGGTAGTTCAGGCCTGATTGCGGACTCAGCGGTGTTCATGACGTAACCTCCCAACTATTTCGGCCTCGTGCTAAAGAAGTCCTGGTGAGCGCGCCCCCGATTGGATCCCGATGCAATGACGCGATAACACCACAGACGCGCAGGCGAGAACAATTGGACGATGGTACAACCCGACTTTGGTACTGGACGTGAGACGACCTCGCAGTGTTGAGCTACGTCAATATGAGCGTTCAGAGTGACTCAACCTGCCCAAATGGAGGATAATTCGTGACCATTGGATTCTTCGGACCGGTATAGGCCCGATTTGCTAGGGCGTTCCTCCCCGAAAACAAGCTTTCTGGGGAAAGGCTGGACACGACGCCAAGAGAACAGGTTTCCACTCGTGCGGTTGGGCAACGAGATTCTAAAGGCGTTACACACGAATCGAGGGAGGATCTTGTGGGGACCTCACTGGCGGCAGAACCGCTGCTCGCCTTAGCAGTCACCGTTACCTCAGAGCAGCACGTCGACTCTGTCTTGAAGAGTATTGTTCAAGGGTTGGCATCCCAGCCGGGGGTGGCATTGGCTCGGATTTGGCTGCTGCCGTCCGTCCACCTGCCCGGCTTTGGCCACTCTGTGTCAGATCTCCCAGATTGTCTTTGTCTCGTCGCAAGCGCTGGAATTCCCATCAATTCACCAGGGGAAGATTGGTGTTTCCTGCAGGGGCACTTTGCTCGAATGCCGTTCAATGTCGGAAAGGTTGGTCAAGTGGCAGCAAGCCGGCATCCGATTCTCATCGAAGACGTTGCCGCTCAAAACGATTGGATTGTGCGACCAGAGTGGGCGAAACGCGAGAAGATTCGCAGTTTTGCAGGTCATCCCCTCATCTTTCGAGATAGATTACTGGGTGTTATCGCAGTTTTCAGCCGGCACCCACTAGGTCCACAAGAGTTCACTTGGTTAGGTCTGTTTGCGAATCAGGCCGCGCTCGCTATCAGCAATGCCTGTGCGGAACAGGCTTTGCAGTCGAGCGAGCACAATCTCGCCGCCATCATTGATACGATCCCCACACTGGCATGGTGCAATCTGCCCGACGGTTCTAACGAGTTCCTCAATAAAGGTTGGCACGAATACACGGGTCTCTCCCCTGGAGAGTCGCATGGTTGGGGCTGGCAAGCTGCTTTCCATCCGGAGGACCTGCCGCCATTAATGGAAAAATGGCAGGAGATGTTGGTTTCAGGAGAGTCAGACGAAATCGAAGCGCGCCTTCGCCGTCATGATGGCGTTTATCGTTGGTTTCTCATTCGCGCTCAGGCCCTTCGCAACGACTCTGGCAAGATCGTGAGGTGGTACGGTACAAGCACGGATATCGAGGATCTCAAGCAGTCGGAGCAGGGGCGGCGAGCAAGCGAGCGTAACCTTGCTGCCATCATCAATACAATCCCCACGACAGCATGGACTACTCGTCCGGATGGCTATTGCGACTTCCTAAATCAGGGCTGGCTCGATTACACGGGCATGAGTGCGCAACAAGCGCTGGGTTGGGGCTGGGGAGATGCGATTCATCCCGACGACCGTAAGAGCCTTGTCGCCGAGTGGCAATCGTGTCTGGCTTCGGGCAACCCAGTCGACACGGAAGCTCGGATTCGCCGCTTCGACGCTTCGTATCGATGGTTCCTGATTCGCGCCAATCCACTGCGGGATGAAGCGAGCAACATCCTCAAATGGTACGGAACCTGTATAGACATCGAGGATCACAAACGGGGAGAGCAAGACCTGCGCGCCAGAGAACTATCCTGGCGGCAGATCGTCGACAACATTCCCGGGCTGGTGGCCACAACGGGTGCATTGGGCGAGATTGAGTTTCTGAACCGCCAGACCTTGGAGTATTTCGGCAAAACAAATGAGGAGTTGAAGGACTGGGCCCTCATCGGTGCGGTTCATCCCGATGACCTTCCGCGTGTGATTGAGGCGCGCAAAAAGTCGATCGAGACGGGCCAGATTTACGAGATCGAGCACCGTTGCCGCCGCGCAGATGGCATTTTCCGATGGTTCCAGGTGCGCGGCGTCCCAGTCCGCGATGCGAAAGATACGGTAACTGGCTGGTATCTCCTCCTTACAGACATCGACGACCGGAAGCGAGCCGAGGACCAGGTCGAGCAGGCCTATCTTCGTCTCACCGAAGCCCAGCGGCTAAGCAAGACGGGCAGCTTCATCACGGATTTGGTAGCCGACGACCACAACTGGTCCGAAGAGACTTTCCGCATCTTCGACTTCGACCCCGCAACTAATGTTACGGTGCAGAGGATTCGGGATATCATCCACCCTGAGGACCTACCGTCGTTCGACGCCATGATTGCGCGCGCCATGACGGGTGCGGATGTTGATTTCGTGTTTCGGATTTTGACCGCCCGAGGTGCCGTGAAACACATACGTGGCATGGCCCGTATCATGGTGCAAAACGCAAATCGGCCTCTGTTTATCGGCGCTCTTCAAGACATAACGGAAAGCAAGGTCGCGGAGCAAGCCCTGGACAAGGCCCGCTCCGAACTCGCGCATGTGGCGCGTGTCACGACCCTGAACGCGCTAACCGCCTCCATCGCCCACGAGATCAACCAACCGCTCGCGAGCCTCGTCACCAACGCTAGTATTTGTCTGCGGAGATTGAATGCTGATCCTCCAAATGTCGACGGTGCGCGCGAAACAGTGCAACGAACCATTCGCGATGCCAACCGCGCGTCCGATGTGATCACGCGACTGCGTGCCCTGTTTAGCAAAAAGGAATTCACGCTGGAGACGCTTGATCTGAACGAACTCATCCGAGAAGTGATCGCATTGTCGTTGAGCGATCTTCAGAGAAATCAAGTGATTCTGCGGTCTGAACTTGCGGATCTCCCGCCCATCATCGGTGATCGTGTCCAACTGCAACAGGTGGCCCTCAACCTGCTCCGCAATGCTTCCGACGCGATGGTTGGTGTTGAAGACCGTCCCCGACAACTGTTAGTCAGAACCCAACGAGAAGAAGACGACCGTGTGCGCCTGAGCGTGCAAGATGCTGGGTGCGGTGTCAATCATCAAGATTTTGAGAAGCTGTTTGAGGCCTTCTACACGACGAAGAGCGGGGGTATGGGTATCGGGTTGTCGGTCAGCCGGTCGATCATCGAGAAACATCAAGGCCGGCTCTGGGCCGAGCCGAATGACGGGCCAGGTACCACCTTCTCGTTTTCTATTCCCTGTGGTCCGGAGCACGTCACGGACGCGGCTGCCTAGCGGACTCGTAATGGCCGGCGACGTCGTGCATCGCACAGCGCATTTGGGCTAAGATGTCTGGCGCAGGAGGGGGGCTATGTCTACCGTAATCGCTTCCGACAGTGACGTCCGGGCGTTCATCGAGGAGTATTTTGAAGCATGGTCAGGAACAGATGAGGACTTGATTCTGTCCTACTATTCCGAAACCATCTCGCTGGAAATTCCTGGCACGATCATAAATGGCAAAGCAGCCCTCCGTGACCAGTTTGTTCGGCCTTTTGTCGCCGGCTTTCCTGGAAACCATCATGTCGTGAAGAACATGATCTTCGGGAAAGACGTCGTCGTCGTGGAGTGGAGCTTCGAAGCCGCACACAAAGGATCTTTTGCTGGCGCCGCTGCAACCGGCACAGCGATAAGCCTGCCCGGCTGCGGAGTGTATCAATTTGACTCGGTAAAGCGACAGATCACCTCGGCCCGTATCTATTTCGACGTTACGGCACTACTCAAACAGATTTCATCACATCAGCCTCAGTTGCTGCAGAACCTGCTGATAACGTGGTACGCTGCACGGACCTATCCACAATC
>Ga0207665_10001681_pt1 | contig 14891 bp, 11 predicted proteins | sample LARL112metaG_FD_184351 | JGI IMG/M metagenome (GOLD analysis project Ga0207665, IMG submission 184351) | Corn, switchgrass and miscanthus rhizosphere microbial communities from Kellogg Biological Station, Michigan, USA - LAR L11-2 metaG... | ecosystem: Host-associated > Plants > Roots >...
GCGCGGGCGGACTTCGACGATTGGGCGAATTCCGTCGTGGCGACCGTAAGGAAACACAGGTCGCGGTTCGGCTCGTCTCCGAGCTCGGCGCCCGGACGCAGCCGCTTGGGCCTTCGCAGGTGGGCGACGCGCATGCTCACGAAGATCGCCGACTGATTCCTCAGGCGCTGGCAGCAAGCTCCGCCGCGATTGCCGCGACCGAGTCCCCCGCGGGCAGGCGGGTCGGGACGACGAGCCGGACCACTGCGGCTGTCTGCGCGAACGCGGCGTGCAGGAGTGCCTTCTCCTCGGCAAGCACGGACTCCAGGCGCTCGTGCCACCATGCTTCCTCGACGCGCTCGAGCGCACGGCGTTGCGCGCGCAACACGCCGACTGCGGTCTCGACGAGCTCGTCGCGCGATAGGGCTTCGTCGACGAGCCGCGGCACCTCGCGCCGTTCGAGAACGACGACCCGGTCGAGCGGGAGCGGGTCGCGCTGCACGGCTCCGAGCGTCTCGATCGGGACGCGCACGGGCGGCGCGACCGCACCGCCGGTGGCCCTCCGCACGAAACCGAGCAGGCGGAGCTGCGCACGTGTCCGGGCCGGTAACGCCGCGCGCGCGGCGGGAGCAGTCTCCGCGACATCCGGGTAGAGCCGAAGCCGCCGCGGGAAGGCGCGGCACCCGTCTAGGCCGACCAGGACGTGGTCGTCCCCGAGCACGGCCGTCCCGGTCGCGGCGGCGCGCGCGACGAGGGAGCTCTTACCGCTCCGCGAGCGGCCGAGCAGGAGGAGCGCTCCGCCCTCCGATGCGAGAGCTGCAGCCGGCAGGAGGACGTGCCCTGTGGCGGGCGCAAGCAAGCCCAGGAGCGGCTCGACGACGTAGCCCTGCAGGAGGGAGAGGCCGAAGTTCCTGGGGGCGCCACGGAGGTCGATCGTCGCTCGCAGCGGGCCGTCCCCGATCTCGTCGAGAGCGACCCGCCAGCGGAGGCTTCGGTAGCTCCCCTCGAAGCAGCGCGAGCGTGAGGACGTCGCACCGAACGAGACGACGAGGTTTGCCTCCGCGCCGGGGTCGGCGCGCGCGGCTCGGTACTCCGCGCGGAAGTGCGCGAGCGCCCGCTCGTCTCCGCGTACCTCGAGGCGGAGGTCGTCGAGGAAAGCGAAGGTCTCGCGGCGTGGCGGGGCCACTAGAGCAGCGGGCGGACCGTCTCGACGATGCGCCTCGGATCGGTCGGGAACGGTGTCCGCACCTCGATCACTCGCGAAGACGCGAGGAGTGACCCAAGCTTTCGTTCCTCGCGGTCCTCGATCAGGTCGGCGATGTCCGAGCCGCGGCCGTCGCCGCGGAGGTAACGGGCCCGCTCGGCGAGGGCGAGGTAGTCGCGCCGCTCGTATGTCGCCGAACGTGCGAGTCGCCGCGCCGCCCAGGCCGCGTCTCGCAGCTCGGCGCGAGGTTGGCCCTCGGCCGTCGTCGTGAGCAGGACGAGCGCGGCGAGCGGCGCGCTAGCCGTCGGCGGCGGCTGCCCGTAGGCGGCGCTGAGCTCGGACGGCGAGAGCGAGGCTCGTTGCGCGAGGGTGGCGAGGTCGGCCAGGGCGGCGTGCGTCGCCGCCACGACACCGCCGCGACGGGCGAACCGACCTGACGCGTGTGCAGCAGCCTCCCCGGCCGCGGCAGCGGCGAACTGGAGCCGCGCAGCGCGCGGGAGCTTCTGCCGCAGCGTCGGCGCGTAAGCAAGGACCCAGCGCCGGACGCCGATCGAGATCGGGAAGCAGGCGAGCGATCCGTCGCCGAACACGAGCGTCCACTTGTCGGAGAGGAAGGACGCGCCCTGCTCGACGAACGAGAGTGCCGTCTCGGTCTTGCCCGCCTCCGACCAGCCTGCGACGACGATCCCGCCTCCGTCGACGACGACGGCGCTTCCGTGGACCGCGACCGCGCCGTGGCCGGCCACGGCGAGTTGCAGTGCAGGTCGGACGAAGCGGCCGAAGACTCGGCCGAGCGGGAAGCCGTGCTCGGCCGCGAATACGAACGGGCCCTCGGCCGCAGGCGGGGCGACGAGGCACCAGCGCCCGTCCGCGCGGACGTACGTGCCGCCGTCGTCGATCGCCGTGCTGAGGCCGTCGCCTGCGGGGTTCTGGAGCTCCGCGTCGCCCGGGCGCGTTGTGAGTTCGCCAAGCTCAACGTCGGCCGGGCCGCCACCGCCGGGCGCGGCACCCCAGGGATCCAGTGCAGCTTCGAGGAAGCGGGCGGCCCGATCGTCGGCGGCGGTGAACTCGAGGCGGAGCGCCCGGGCGATCTCGTACTGCACCTTCGGCCCACTGTAGAAGACCGCGCCGTTACGGCGTACGACCGAAGGCGGTCGAATGGTCCGAAAGTATGGGTCCCCGGGCTGGCCTAGCCGATCGTGCTATTCCCGACATGTCCCGGCAGGTCTAGCGTGTCATTCCTCGCCGCGGTGCGTCCTTTTCGGGGGAGGCGCGTCGGGTCTCACACGGCGACGGTGGGCGAGCACCGTCGGTGGCAAAGGGGGAGGGATGGGCAGGCTCGAAGCGCCTGTTGGCGCAACCCGAACCGTTCGGTCGCCGCGGATCAGCATCGTGATCCCGGCGCTGAACGAGGCCGAGAACCTGCCGCACGTGCTGGCGGAATTGCCGGCCGACACGTACGAGCTCGTTCTCGTAGACGGGCACTCGACCGACGGAACGTCGACCGTCGCCCGTACGCACTATCCGGAGGTCAAGATCGTCGGCCAGCCGGGCCGCGGCAAGGGTGACGCGCTGCGGGCTGGGTTCGCCGCCTGCACCGGCGACGTGATCGTGATGATGGACGCGGACGGCTCGACCGACGGCGCCGAGATCCAGCGCTTCGTCGCCGCACTGCGCGAGGGCGCGGACTACGCAAAGGGGTCGAGGTTCATGCCGGGCGGCGGAAGCGAGGACATCACGTTCCTACGGAGCGCCGGGAACCGGCTGCTCTGCTGGCTGGTCAACCGGCTATACAAGACCTCGTACACCGACCTCTGCTACGGGTACAACGCCTTCTGGCGTTCCTCGCTGCCGGCGATCATGCCCGACTGCCGGGGATTCGAGGTCGAGACTCTGCTGAACGTGCGGGCCGCGAAGGCGGGGCTGCACGTTGTCGAGGTGCCGAGCGTCGAGCGCCCGCGGATCCACGGCGAGTCGAATCTGCGACCACTGCGCGACGGGTGGCGCGTGCTGCGCACGATCCTGCGTGAGTGGGAATATCGACCACGCTCGGCGCGCATCGAGCCGGCACCGGTAGTCGAGATGGTCGGTGCGGAGGTGGAGATCGTCCGCGCGGACGGGTACCGCGGCGCATGACGGACGATCGCCGCAGAACACGGACCGCGCTAGCCCCCGTCGTCGCGTCGCCCGGCCAGGCCGGCGACCACACGGTCGGGGATGAGGCTGCCGACTCGCCGGGGTCGCGCGAGACGCGCGCCTCGCAGGGCGCCCAGCCTTGGCCCATCACGCTGATCGTGGCCGATGCCCGGCCCATGTACCGGCTCGGCCTTCGCGCGCTGCTGCGCGACCACGCAGACTTCGAGATCCACGAGGCGGCGGACCTCGCCACGCTTGTCGCGCTGGCCTCGCGGGCCCAGCCGCCTGCGACCGCACTCATCGACCTCGACCTGCCTCCCGCAGGCGGCGCTGCGGCCGTCACGAGCATTCGCGAATCCTCGGCCGCCCCGGTCGTCTGGTGCAGCGACTCGAGACTGACGCCGGACGTCGTCTACGAGCTCGTTCGCGGCGGCGCAGTAGGGATCCTGCGCAAGGAGATCCCGTCGAACGGCGTCGTCCGCGCGCTCCGGGCGGCCGCGAACGGGGAGGCGCCGCTCCCGCGCGATCTCGTCACCGGACTGCTGATGCGGATCCACTCGCTCAACGTCCCACTGGCAACCCCACCCCCGATCTCGACGCTCTCAGGCCGTGAGCGCGAGGTGCTCTCGCTCGTGGCCGAGGGCCACAGCAACAAGACGATCGCGCGGAAGCTCTACATCTCGGAGTTCACCGCCAAGCGGCACGTACAGAACGTGCTCAACAAGCTCGCGCTCCACAGCCGGCAGGACGCCGCCACGCGCTTCCGCGAGGAGGTGGAGGCGGGCCTGACCCACGCTCTGCCGTTCGTGCCGGAGCAGTCGTGACCGGTGCGGCGGCGGGGGTCGAGGCTACCCCGCAGCCCGCCACCACAGACGGTCTGCCCGTCTCAGCGCTCACCGTCTCCGTGGTCATCTGCACCTGGACCGGTGCTCGCTGGCGTGAGCTGCGCGAGGCGGTGGAGAGCGTGGGCCGCCAGTCGCACCAGCCGCTGGAGACGATCGTGGTGGTCGATCACGACCCCGCGGTCCTTGTGCGGGCGCGGGCCGAGCTGACGGATGTCGTCGTCTCCCCGAACGTCGAGGAGCGCGGCCTCTCGGGTGCGCGGAACAGCGGGCTGGCATTGGCGCAGGGCAATGTCGTGGCCTTCCTCGACGACGATGCGATCGCGGCGCCCGACTGGCTTCGGCTGCTCACGCGTGAGTACGAAGATGAGCATGTGCTCGGGGTCGGCGGCTCGATCGTGCCGGTCTGGGAGGAGCGGCCTCGCTGGTTCCCCGCCGAGTTCGGCTGGGTCGTCGGTTGCACATACCGGGGGCTGCCGCGGGAGCGTGCAGCCGTCCGGAACCTGATCGGGGCGAGCATGTCGTTCCGCCGGGAGCTGTTTTCCGAGTTCGGTGGCTTCCGCCACGGCATCGGCCGCGTCGGCACGCGCCCGGTCGGGTGCGAGGAGACGGAGTTCTGTCTCAGGGTCGGACGGGCTCGGCCGACTGGTCGCTTCGTTTATCAGCCGCTCGCGCTAGTGCATCACCGGGTCCCCGCGCGCCGCGCGCGCTGGGGCTACTTCCTTGCCCGTTGCTACGGAGAAGGACTCTCGAAGGCGCTGATCGTGCGGGCCGCAGGGGTCCGTCGCGGCCTCGCAGCCGAGAGCTCCTACACCGCCCGCGCCCTAACGAGCGGGTTCTGCTCGTCGGTGCTCGCGGGGCTCACCTTTCGCGACCGCTGGGGATTCCCGCGCGCAGCGGCGATCGGCGCCGGGCTCGCGGCCGCGGGTGCCGGGTTCTGCAGCGGCCAGCTCCGGCGGTCTACGGGATCCACGGCGTGAACGACGTCTCGGTGGTCGTCCCGGCGCGGAACGCGGAGGCGATGCTCGACGAGTGCCTCGCCTCGATCGAGGCGCAGCAGCCGCGCGAGATCATCGTCGTCGACGGGAACTCGACCGATGGCACGCTCGCGATCGCGCGCCGGCACGGCGCGACCATCCTCTCCGACGGCGGCCGAGGCTTGCCTGCAGCACGCATGCTGGGCGGCCAGGCCGCCTCCGGCCGTTTCGTCGCGCTCGTCGACGCGGACGTCGTGCTGCGGCCGGGCTCGCTCGTGGACCTGCGCGACGAACTGGTCGCGGGCGGGTACGACGCGATCCAGGCCGGGCTCGAGAGCGTCTCCGGGCCGGGCTACTGGGGACAGGCGCTCGCACAGCATCACCGCTCGGGTCGAAGCAAGCGCTGGTTCGGCCTCGTGGCGACCGTGCTCGAGCGCGAGACACTGCTCTCCTTCGGGTTCGACCCGCGCTTCTCGTCGGGGGAGGACATCGAACTGCGCTGGCGCCTGCGCAGCGCAGGCGCGAAGGCCGTCGTCTCGGAGACGACCGTGGTGGAGCACCGCTTCGGCGACACCTTTCCCATCGCGAAGGGACAGTGGCTCGCTGACGGCGAGGGCCTCGGGCGGATGATCCGGAAGCACCGCCTCCGCGGTCTGCCGCTCCTTGCGCTGCCGCTCGCCGCGGGGCTGCGAGGTCTCGGCCTCAGCGCGCTCCGGCGCGAGCCCCGCTGGATCCCCTACTACGTCTGCTTCACGCTCTTCAACTACGCCGGCATGGCGCGACGGCTGGCGACCGGCTGACGTGGCGTCGCAACTCGCGGTAGAAGCGCAGAGAGCCGGCGAGAGACGGCCGCTGAGCGTCACCTGGAACGCGCTCGCCGTGATGGCCGGCAAGACGCTGACGATGGGCTTCGGCTTCCTCTTCTGGCTGGTCGCGGCCCATCAGTTCTCACGTCCCCAGGTTGGAGTCGCGGCGGCGGCCGTCGCGGCGATGATGCTCTGCACGCAGCTCGCGATCGGCGGGGTCGGCTCGGCCGTGATCACGTGTTACCACGAGTTCCGCGACCGGCCGGCGACGCTCCTCGACACCTCCATAACCGTCGTCATCGGCTCCTCCGTCTTCGCGGCAGGGGTCTTCTTCGTCGTCGCCGCCTTCGGCCTGCAGCATCTCGACGTCGTCGCCTCGGATCCAATGTATGTGGGCGCATTCGTCGCGGCGACCGTGTTCGGGACGCTGGCGATCCTGCTCGACCAGCTCTCGATCGCGCTCGGTCGCGGCGACCAGGTGCTCGTGCGCGGCGTCGTCTTCGGCGGAACGATCGTGGTCGGCATCGGCGTGCTTCCGGAACTCCTTCCGCACGCGGGCTCGGCGGCGATCTTCGCACCGTGGGCGGTGGCCGGCGCTGTGAACGTCGGCGTCGGCGTCGTCCAGCTCCGCCGCATGCTGCCGGGCTACCGCTTCCACCCACGAGTCGAGCGCGCGACTCGCCGGCTGCTCGTGCGGCACGGGATGCCGAACTATTCGCTTACCCTCGCCGAGCGGGCGCCCGGCCTCATTCTTCCGATCGTCGTCACGCAGGTGCTCACGCCGGCGGACAACTCCACCTGGTACGCGGTCTGGATGATGGCGTGGGTCGTCTACACGCTGCCAATCTCGGCCGGCCTGACCCTGTTCGCCGAGGGGTCGAACCGCCCCGCGCAACTAGCCGAGGCGACGCGCGCGGCCGTTCGAGTCGCGCTACTGGTCGGGCTCGTCGCGTCGCTCTTCCTCGGTGCGCTCTCACACTTCGTTCTCTCGCTGCTCGGATCCGCCTATGGCGCGACGGGTGCGACCCCGCTGCGGATCCTCCTGCTCGCGTTCGTGCCGATCACCTTCGTGCAGGCGTACTTCGCGGGCAGCCGTGCGCGCCGGCGGCTCGGGGAGGCGGTCGCAACCGGCTGGGTCTCCGCCGCCGCCTCGATCGCCGCCGCTGCGGCGGGGGCAGTGGTCAACGGCCTCGAGGGCATGGCATACGGCTGGCTCGCCGTACAGACGGCGACCGGGGTCTGGGCGGTCGCCCGCACCGGAACGTTCTGGCGGCACCCGCGCGATGGGATGCGGGACCTCTTCGAGCCGATCGCCGAAGGGGCGGCATTTGTCGCGGTGCGTGGGAGCGCCGCCGTCCGCGCGGCAGCAACGGCAGTCGGTCCCGCCAACGGCGTTGCAATCGGGGGCGCGGCCGGCGCGCTTCTGCTGTGGACGTTCTCCCTGCGGCACGTCGTTCTCGAGCGGATGAGCGGCCTCGGCCTCGTCTCCGTGCTTCATGTTTCCTTCTACGTCGCGGTCGCGGTCCTGACGGTGACCTTCGCTGTGGCGTTACTGCGCCAGCAGGTGTCGGACCGGGTGCTCCTCGGGCTCGTGGTCGTGCTGATCCTGATGCTCTTCGGGCTGACGCCGCTACTCGAGGCCGTCCCACGCTACGCCGTCGCCTGGAGGCATGTCGGGATTGCACAGGCGATCCTCGACCTAGGCCACATCAACCCGCACATCGACGCGTACTTCAACTGGCCCGGTTTCTTCGCGCTCGTGGCGGTGCTTGCGAAAGTGTCCGGGTTTCACAACGCCCTGCCGCTCACGGCCTGGTCGCCGGTCTACTTCAACCTCGCGTATCTGGCACCGCTGCTCGTGATCGCGCGCTCGCTGACCACCAGCAGACGACTGATCTGGCTGAGCATCTGGTTCTTCTACCTCGGCAACTGGATCGGACAGGACTACTTCTCGCCGCAGGGGTCCTCGTACTTCCTCTACCTCGTGATCGTGGCCATCCTCCTGCACTACTTCGTGCAGCAGCCTCCGGACCCGACCATGAGGAGGCCGTTCCTCCTCCGCGCGCTTGGGAAGGTACGCGACCCGGAACCTGTGACGCCCGCCCATCCCGCGCCGCGGAGGTGGGCGCTCCTCGTATGCATCGTGTTCCTCTTTGCGGCGACGGTACCGACGCACCAGCTCACGCCGATCGCGGTTCTCTTCGCCGCGACTGCAGTCGTGATCGTCGAGGCGCGGTCGCTGTTGTGGCTTCCGCCGCTGATGCTGACCCTGATCGGCGGCTGGTATGCAACCGGAGCGCAGACGTACCTCAACGGCCACCTCTCCAAGATGCTCAGTCAGGCGGGCCAAATCGAGGCCGTCTTCGCGCAGAACGTGGCGAACCGCGTGGGCGGCGACCCAGGCCACCGGATCGTGGCCGACCTGACGATCCTCGCCGGGGCCACGATGTGGGGCCTCGCCTTCGTCGGCGCCTCGCGCCTCCTGCGGCGCGACAGCCGCTACCGAATCCCAGTTGCGCTCGCGCTTGCGCCGTTGCCGCTCCTGCCGATGCAGACGTACGGCGGCGAGATGCTGCTCCGGGTCGAGCTCTTCGCGCTGCCGTTCACTGCCTTCTTGGCGGCGGGCGCCCTCGTCGGCGACGACGACGTGATCCGGCTTCGCGCCGGCCGGTCTGTGGTGGTGAGCGGCGTTCTGCTCGTCTGCGCCGGTCTCTTCCTCTTCGCGCGTTATGGCAACGAGCGGATCGACTACTTCACGAAGGCTGAGACCACGGCGACCGCGCATCTCTACGCACTCGCGAAGCCGGGGTCGGTTCTCGTCTCCGGCACCGGCAATCTGCCATGGAAGTACACGCAGTACCAGGATCACCGCTACCGACTTGTGATCGACATGCCCCATTGGTCGGCTACCGCTCCGGTGACCGCAGACCCGGGGCCTCTCCTTCAGGACGTGCGCGACGCTATGCACTCGAGCAGTCGCCGCTCGTACCTGATCATCGCGCGCAGCGAGGAGGACGAGGTCGACCAGCTCGGCTATGGGCAGCCGGGCTCACTGGCTCGCTTCGCGGACGCGGTGGCGGCGTCGCCCCGCTTCGAGGTCGTCTACAGGAACCCCGACGCCACGATCTTCACACTCTCCTCGACCGGGAGCGGCCCTTCCCAGAGCGGTCACAGCGTCCGGCCTCCGGCCGGCGCGATAAGAGAGCGTTTCGCGAGCGAGCCGACGAACCCGACGACGAGGAGCCACCTGCGATGACGGTGGCCAGCGTCGCCGTCGAATTCAGGACGCGCCGCACGGGCCTCCGCCAGGCCGTGGTCTCGGGCTGGGCAGTGCTCGCCTGCGTCCTCGTCGCTGCCGATGCCCCAGCCGGTATCCGCGCGCCGATCATGATCGCCTTTTTCTGCTTCGTTCCCGGCACCGCGCTGGTCGGTCTGCTCAAGCCGGATTCGTTCGCGCTGGAACTCGCGCTGGCGATCGCGCTCAGCGTCGCGATCTCCGGGTTTACGGCCGGCGTTCTCGTGTACGCGCACCTATGGTCGCCGACGGCGGTGGTCGTGATCGTCGCTGCCATCAGCATCGCCGCGGCCCTGCGCGACTTCGCGCTCGGCCCGCGGGTACGCCACACGGCACCGCGGATCCTCCGGCAGCAGCGGGCACTCCTCGACGGCGCGTGGAACGGCGCCAGGGCCGCCTTCCCTGCCCCCGGCACCGCGGTCGCCAAGCTCCCGCGTCGCGCTGCCGCGGGCCAGTCGACCGGAAGTGCGGCGGCTCGCGAACCAGCGGCCCGGCCACTGGGGCACATCGCCTCGGTGTACCCAACCCCCGCGACCACGCATCGTCCCCCTCCCGAGCCGATCGCACCCTCGTCGCCGGCCGCGCCGTCGCTGCAACGCTTCCTCCTCGACGAGCTCCGGCGGCGCACGATCTCCGAGGGCAACGGCCGACGCCGGACTCCCCGCTCGCTCGCCCACCTCGAGCCGCACGAACTCGCCGACCTGCTCTCGTGGTCTTCTCTGCAGCGTTTCGTTGCGCAACGCGCGATCCAGGAGGTCAAGCCCGAGCTCTGGTTCGTCGACGACCTCGAGCAAGTGCTCCGGCGGCAGGGGCTCTCCTCGCGCCGCGGGCAGCCCGGGCCGCGGCCCCCGGCCCCGCGCGGCGCCTGGATCACAGGGCTGTCGACACGCAACAGCGTCCCCATCGCCTGGCGCGTGCTCGAGGAGGACCCGGAGTCGAAGGAGTGGCGGACTCGCCTCGCGCTCGAGATGATCGACTCGCTCCCCGAGCCGGGTCTCGGGGAAGCCGTCGTCGCGGCCGGCACCGCCTACGGCTCGCTATCCGGCTTCCGGCGTGGGCTCGAGGCGCGCGGCCTGCCGTACCTGCTCCGAGTCGACCCGGTCACGGCGGCCCGCGAGCTCGCTCCCGACAAACCGAAGCGCTCCGCCGCCGAAGCGCGGGAAGTCGTGCACGGGCGGATCGCGGGCGGCGCCGGCGTCACGGTCCGTGCGCAGTCGAACGGCGCACGTGCTGAGCCACAGCTCGTGGTGATGCTGGGCATCGAGCATCTACTGATCTGCGAGATCGACGCAGACGGCGAAGCGAGCCTCTTCTGGCTCTCAAACCTTCCGACGGTGACCTCTCCGCAACGGCTCGCCTCTCTCGTACGGCTTGCCAACCGGAGCCGCATCGAGCGCGCCAGCCGCGACCTCCTTCTCGATGCGCTCAAGGTCCACGGCGGGGACGGCGCAGCGTTGGACCGCGATCTTGCGCGCCTCGCGCTCGCGCAAGGCCTCCGTACACTCGACCTCTCCACGGGCCAGGCAAAAGACGAGGTCGACGCGTGAGAGCAATCGTTCTCTCGGACCTTCACCTTGGCGCCCCCGGCACCGCGACAGACGACGCGTTCATCTCGTTCGTGGAGTGGCTCACCGAGGGTGCGCGCCGTGACGCGACGCCGACGCGGCTCGTCCTGCTCGGCGATCTCCTCGACCTGCTGCACGCGCCTATCGGTGCGCGTGACCCGCTTGCCGCCCTCGACGCCGTCGCTGCGCGGCACCGGTCGGCGCTGGCCGCCCTGGGAGCCGCCGCCGCAAATGACGTCGTGGTCGACATCGTCCCCGGGAACCACGACAGCGAACTCGTCCAACCCGACCTGCAAGAGCACCTGCGCGACCTCGTCGCCGACGCCGCGGGCACGAGCACCGCGCGCCTGCGGTCGAACTTCCGCGTTCGGCCCTGGTTTCTGCTCGTCCCGGGGCTCCTTTATGCCGAACACGGCAGCCAGTACCACGCCCTGAACGCCGTGGCGGACCCGTTGGCTCCGTTCGGACGTTGGAGCGGCCGCCTACCGCTGGGGGGTGCGATTGACGGTTTCTTGTCCGAGACGGAGCATCGCGCGCGAGCACGCGCGCTGCCGCGCGTCTTGCCCGCCGCGCTGCGTGCGCTCGCCCAGCGCGGGAGGACAGACCCGTCGACCGCCGCGGCGCTCCATGCGTGCGCACGAGAGGTCGGGCTGAGCGCCGAGGCGTCCGCCGCCCTACGGCGCCTCGCCGACGACACGTGGGCCGCGCTACTGCAGAACGCGCGCGCCGCTGTGCTCGGGCGTACCGGGTACGTCGAGTCGCGGCAGCAGCAGGCCGTCGCCGCCATCCACGAGATCCTGGCGCGGGAGGGGAAGCGTGTTCCGGTCTACGTCTTCGGGCACACGCACCGCGCCGGACACCGCGCGATCGACGCGAACGGCACGCGGCTGTTCTGGTTCAACACCGGCGCTTGGGCGAACGGTGGCCGTGGCTTTCTCGAGGTGAGTGGCGGGGCCGACGGCGTCGTCGCCCGTCTTTGCGAGTGGGATCCTGTCGCGCGGTCCGGCGTCCCTCAGGACCGCGCGGAGCCGACCCGTGTGCGTAGCTCCGGAAGCATGTCGATCGACCCGGTGGCGAGCCCGTGATCGTGAGCCCAGGCACCCGCTGCGGTGCGATTGGTCACGCCGAGCTTCCCGTAGATGTGGGAGAGATGGAGCTTGACCGTCGCCTGGCTGACCCAGAGCATCCGGGCCACCTCGGCGTTCGAGCGGCCTCCGGCGACGAGGCCGAGGATCTCGAGCTCGCGCTCCGTCAGCGCCTGTTCTGGGCGGCGCTCACCAAGCCGGCGGCGGGGCGGCGGGGCGAACAGGTAGATCGTCCGTTCGAACGCCAGACGGATCGCGCAGCGCACGTCCTCCTCCGACAGCGTCTTGAGGATGTAAGCGGCAGCCCCCGCCTCGAGCACTCGTCGGATCCGGATGGGGTCGCGGCGGCTCGAGCAGACGAGAACGATGGTCTCCTTTGCGGCAGCTCGCGCAGTGCGGACGTACTCGGCCTCCTCCGAGCCATCGGCGTACTCCAGCGCGAGCATGAAGAGAGCCGGGCGCTCGTCTACGAGGACATCGAGCGCCGCCCCCGGATCGTCGAGCTTCGCCGCCACCTGGATGCTGAGTTCACCCAGGACGCGTTCGAGCGCGTCGAGCCAAACCGGTTGCTGGTCGAGGAGGAGTGCGCGCGTCGGCTGTGGCAGAACTGCTCCCATCTCCGTTGGGGAAAGCCGTGGGGAAACCATGGGGAATGCCTTGTGGAAAGAATGTAACGATGCCGAGACGCTTGTTCAAGCCTGACACCACTTCGCAAAAGCGGCCGGTCCTTCGAAGCGCGGCCCTCGCCGCCGGCACAGCCGCGCTCATCGTCGCGGCGTTCGCCGCCGCGCCACCGCCCGGGCCCGCCGCCGTCGCAGGCTCAACGCTCGCCGTGACGGTGCGACTGACGGACCGTGGTTGCGTCGTCCCGCGGACTGTGCAGTCGCGCTCCTTGCGCATCCTCGTGGTCAACCGAGGGCGGTACTCGCACACGTTCACCATCGCCGGCCACCGCTCGAGCCCGAGCCCGGGCAAGACGGCCGTGGTCCACGTGCGGTTCCCACGGATCGGGCGTTATCCATACACGTGCTCGCGGCGTGCCGGTCCGCGGCTGCGCGGCCAGCTCCTCGTCGCTGCCGTCCCGACCGCGGCGAAGCCCTGCGGCGTGGCGCCGGCGCCCCCGGTCGTCTACCGCCACGTCGTCTGGATCGTGATGGAGAACAAGGCCTGGTACGACGTGATGGGATCGTCCGCACAAGCGCCGAACATCAAGCGGGTCGCAGCTCTCTGCGGCGTCGCCGCCGCGTTCTACGGCGAGGCACATCCGAGTCTGCCGAACTACATCGCGATGACTTCAGGCGGGACGCAGGGCGTGACCGACGATGGAGCCCCGAGCTCCCATCAGCTGACCGTCGACAACGTCTTCCGACAGGTCGGCGACTGGCGTGCGCTCCAGGAGTCGATGCCGGCGGCGTGCAGCACGTCCGACTCCGGCGACTATGCGGTGCGGCACAACCCGGCGCTGTATTACGTGCGGCTCCACTCGACGTGTCCGGTGCGCGACGTGCCGCTCGGCGCGAAGCCGGACCTATCCGCGAAGTTCACGTTCGTCACCCCGGACGGCTGCCACGACATGCACTCGTCGTCCTGCGCGAACACGATCCAGGACCAGGTACGCGTGGGCGACACCTGGCTGGGGTCCTTCCTCAACGAAGTCTTTGCGACGCCTCAGTACCGGAGCGGCACGACGGCGGTCTTCGTCACGTGGGACGAGAGCAGCCACGGCGACCCCGCGACGCAGGAGATCCCGACGCTCGTCATCGCACCCTCCATCCGTCCCGGCACCGTGACCACGAAGCGCTTCGACCACTATTCACTCCTTCGCACCACCGAGGAGCTGCTCGGCCTGCGCACGTTCCTAGGAGCCGCCGAGAAGGCACCGTCGATGCGCGCTGCGTTCCACTTCTGATCCGCGCCTTCGCGCGGTCGTGCGCGGAGCACGGGGGGCGCTCCACAAGGCCGCACTCGGTGCAGTGGATCCAGTGCTCGGCGCCTGCCCGGAGCACTGCCACTGCGCTGCAGACTCGGCAGGGGAAGTAGACACCGCAGTCCGCCCCCGGGGGGCGGTGACGGGTGGCAGGCAAGTAGGTGTGCAGCCGGTTCACGGAAGGCACGAGGGCGGGGCGACGCCGGGAGAAGCGTCTCAACTATCCGGGCTCTCGGCAATAACCAAAATGGGGTTAGTCCGCGGCAGGGCGTCAGTGTCTGCTTTGCTTCCGAAACCGGTGCGGGTCGTCTGTCTGATCGTGATGCTTGTGGCACTAGCGTCGATGGGGCTCGCCTCGCGGGTCGGCGCCGGCGCCAGCGCCGTGCTGCACAGCTCCCCCAAGGCTGGGCGGCCCTGTCGTGGCGCCGTGGCGCCGGTTCGGTATGCGCACGTGATCTGGTTCGTCTTCGAGAACCAGGGCTACGACCAGGTTGTCGGTAACCACACCCTCCCCTACACGAACCGTCTGGCGAGGTCCTGCGGGCTCGCCGCGAACTACTACGGTGTCGGAGACCCCTCGCTTCCGAACTACATCGCGATGACCTCGGGCGGGACGTGGGGTGTCACCGGCGACTCATCGTCACAGCTCCACGTCCCGAGCATCTTCTCGCAGGTCAAGTCCCGGCACCTGCAGTGGCGGAGCTACTCGGAAAGCATGCCGCACAATTGCGACCAGTCGGACTACCCCGGCGACAACCCTGTCTACACGGCCCACCACGAGCCGGTCATCTACTACGCGGGGATCCGACGCGATTGCGCTCGCTGGGACGTTCCGCTCGGAACGGTGCACAAGGGGGCGCTTGCGCAGGCTCTCGCTGCCAACACGCTGCCGGCGTTCGCGATCGTCGGGCCGAACGACGACGGCGGCACGACGAAGCCCGGTTGCTCACGGCCGTGCGGGAACGTAGACCCGCCACTCAGTGACCACTTCCTACGGGACTGGATGGCGAAGATCCTGGCCTCGAAGGCATACGCCTCGGGCCGGACTGCCGTGTTCGTCACGTGGGACGAGGAC
>Ga0207665_10001682_pt1 | contig 14889 bp, 11 predicted proteins | sample LARL112metaG_FD_184351 | JGI IMG/M metagenome (GOLD analysis project Ga0207665, IMG submission 184351) | Corn, switchgrass and miscanthus rhizosphere microbial communities from Kellogg Biological Station, Michigan, USA - LAR L11-2 metaG... | ecosystem: Host-associated > Plants > Roots >...
CCTCGGCGTCCAGCGCCCCCAGCCGGATGATCGTGCACTCGGTCTCAGGCTGCATCGCGCCCAGCATGTCGCCGAGCAAATCCTCGTTGGCCATTTCGGTCGTGCGATAGGCGCCAGCGATCAAGAGCCGGCGCTGTCCGCAGGTCCTGGCCACATGACGCATCATCATCGCCGTACCCGCGTCGGCCCAGTGCAGGTCATCCAGAACGAGCAGCACCAGCGCCCGGCCGGACAAGGCCGTGAAGAACTGCGCCCCCGCGTCCAGGAGCCGGGACCGTTCCTCGTCCGGCTGCAGCGCAGGGGGCGAGCCAAGATCTGGCAGCAGCTGAGCCAGCCGGGGCGCGATGCGGACCAGCGCGGCACCCGCAGGGCCAAGATCAGCCCGCAGCCGTTCAGGGCCGGCCGTTTCGCCGTACCCAGCAATCGCCTCGGCGAACGGGCGGAAGGGCGGCACCCACGCACCCTCGACGCAGCGACCGACGAGCACGATCGCTGAGCCAGCCCGGGCCCAGTCGATGAGCTGCCGCAGCGCGTGGGACTTGCCAATCCCGGGCTCCCCTGCCAGCAGCACCACACCGCCCCGCCCCGCGGCCGCCTTCTCCAGGCACGCCAGCAGACGAGACATCTCCGGCGCGCGCCCGAAGTACCCTGCCCGCCCGGCCGCATCGCGCCGCCGCGGATGCCAGGTAAGTTCGGAGGAGTGCTGCAAGATCGCCTGATGCAGAAGGCGCAATTCAGCACCCGGGACGACTCCCAGGTCCTCATCAAGGACCCGCCGCAGCCGGTGGAACGCGTCCAGGGCCTCGGCCTGCCGCCCGTCACGGTAAAGCGCGACCATCAGCTGCCCCTACCGCCGCTCGCGCAGCGGGCCACGGGCCACCAGGCCCTCAAGCCCCGCCACCACCTCGTGGTGGCGTCCCAGCGCAAGCTCGGCGTCGAACAGATCCTCGAGCGCCGCCTCGCGCAGCTCCTCCAGCCGCGACGCTTCCGCCGCTGCGAACGGACGGTCAGCGAACTCCTGCAACGCCGGGCCCCGCCACAAGTCCAAAGCCCGCCTCAACAGCCGCGCGGCAGCGGCAGGGTCGCCTCCGGCCAGCTCCCCGCGGCCCTCACCGATCAGGCTCTCCGCCAGCTTCGCATCGACCATGCCAGGCGGAGCCCGCAAGCAGTATCCAGACGGCTGAGTGGCGATGCTCGGGCCGGCCTCCCCGGCCACCCCGGCCATCGTGCGGCGAAGGCGGAGCACATAGTTCTGCAGTGTCTTCCCGGCTGTCCGAGGCGGATCATCGCCCCACAGCGCGTCCACCAGGGCTCCAGCGCTGACAGCCTCCCCGCAATGCACTGCCAGCACGGCCAGCAGGCAGCGCTCCATGGCCCCGCCAAGCTGAACCGGCCCGTCACCCGCCAGCTCGACCGGCCCGAGGATCCCGATCCGCCACCGGCCACCCTGCCCGTTCATCTGTCCAGTGTGACGCGGGCGCGACCTCCGGTACAGGCAGCTAAGCGTCCCCGCTCACCGCTCTCCAGAAGGGTGCTGGTTACGTACCGTGAGCTACATGACTCTGCGACTGATTCTGGTCGTCCCGGAATCGGTCGTCATCCCCGCACGCTAGCCGGATCCGCGTGCTGCAGCAGCTCCCGAGATTTGCGCCTCTAGCTGTACAGACGTTCTGATGGGACTTTTGACACGTACTAATCACGCTTGGAAGAATCCCGAGCTTATGCTGGTCAGCGCCTGTGGCCAGGCTGGAACATGGCCTGGAACTGAGACTGGCACGTAGCACCGACAGCGCCGACCGTCAGGCGCCGACGACGTTCTGCCGGGTCACAACGGCGGAGGATGCGAGATTCGAACTCGCAAAGGCGTTGCCACCAACATGAGGTCCTGCATGATGCAGCGCAGGCAATCCGCACCGGCCACTTGGGCCTTGGGACTAGGAGGCCGTCCCCGCAGGCGCTGCTTCCAGGTGCCGCTTGAGGCTGGCCCATATTCGCTGCTCCTGGCGTCTGCCCATCCAGGCGATGAGTGGACCCAGCAGCCTAAAGGCGCCCTTCGGCCGCACCTGGCCTGACCATCGCATCCGCGTGCCCGAGGCCACGGGCTCGAAGGTGAGCGTGTAGCTGATGCCAGCTTGTTGCATCGTTGTGGCAGAGGCCAGACGGGTCGGCCTGTCATAGCCCGTGACCTCGATCAGCATCTCAGCAGTGCGCCCCATGGATGCCACGGCTGAGCGGAACCGGGTTCCCTTCCCGACCGGCCCGGGGGTGACCTTTTCCGCCCGTACCATGCGGGGGTTGTACTGCGGCTCATTGCTCTGGTCAGCGACATAGTCAAAGACCGCATCGATGGGCCGGTCGATGACGATCTCGCCGTCAATCCTGGCCATGTCATGTCCCCAATCCGAAGCTATTCCCATCGAATTCCGGGCCTGGTCGCGGTTCTTTGCCGGCGTGTAGGTGCCTGCACACGGGCCAGTCGAACTCACACGCCGGACTTGACGTGTAGCTGCGCTGCGATGAGATCGGCCCAGGCGTCGATCGCGGGCCAGTTCCGGTGATCGGCGTAGCGGCCGCCGGTGACCAGGAAGAACGCGCGCCCGGTAGCTGGCCAGTCTGAACGCGTGATCGCACCGGCGAAGTTACGGTGCTCTCGCGGACGCAGCAGCCGCCGCAGCTGGGTCACCTCCGGGGTTTCCTTGCGCAGGGCGCGCAACCGGTTGGCTATCCGGGGCGGGAACATGCTCTCCTGGTCCCCGAGGGTGCTGACGCTGAACAGCCAGACCGGCCGCTCCCGCAGCGGTGCCGCGTTTCGGTCGGCGAACTGCCGTGCCTCGGGGAGCCACTTGCCGCCGTGGATGGCGCTGCCGAGGACGACCGCCTCATACCTCGATATCTCTAGGACATCCGTGACTGCGCGCGTCTCAGCGTCGGCGCCGCGTTGCTGTAGCCGATCGGCAATTCGGTCAGCCACGCCCCGCGTTGAACCGTGGTCAGTCGCGTAGGCGACGAGAACGAGCATGACTGCCCACCTCCCAAGGAGGGCTACCTCGACCCGGCGCAACCTGAAACAGATCACGCCAGGACCGATGCCATAGACTCATCGTCGGCCGTCGCAAGCCCCCTGAGTAGGGGCCTTTGTCACCACCCGAGCAGGGCCTTCATCGCCACCCGCCGCCGCTAACCATCAGGAACCTACCGCTGCGCGCGGGATATAGGTGGGATGACCATGATCTTCACTGCCAACCAGCCGGGCATCCGCCCGGATCAGACCACAAGACGCGGAACCTGTAGCTGCCCACGGTCGGTGGCGGCGGTCTGAACGCACTCGACGGTAATGGGGCCGCCATGAGCTGTAGCAGGAGGCCGTCGTGGTTTAGCTGAAGCCTATATATGCCCTGGTCAACGCCCGTTGGGCAGGGATTTCTGGACCAAAGTTGAGACCAGCACCCGCCCGCGATAAGGGGCAGCGCCCGGGCACGCCATGGGTACTGCCCGGTCAGCGTGGCGGAGGATGCGAGATTCGAACTCGCGAGGCGTTGCCACCAACACGCTTTCCAAGCGTGCGCCCTAGGCCACTAGGCGAATCCTCCGCCGGGTAGCTTACCGGAGCGCGGGTACTCGAACCACCTGCTCGTGTCGGACGGCCCGGCAAGCGAGGGCCGGCCGTGCCCGATATGGGGCATTCGTTCCTTACGGCGGCCGGGGCTTGGCGCGAGCGGTGCCCGGGGTGACTAGACTTACCGAACGACCCCCCGTGCGGCGTTTACCTCGCCAACCCCCCCAGGGCCGGAAGGCAGCAAGGGTACGTGGGCTCTGACGGGTGCGCGGGGGGTCCTTACTTCCTTCCCTGTCTCAATCGCGGGGTGGCGACGGGCTTGGCCTGCGAGGATAACGTCATGGCGGAAGACTCCGAGGAAACGGGCCGCACGCGGCAGAACCTGGCCCTGTACCGCAAGTACCGCCCCGCCACCTTCGCCGAAGTCCGCGGCCAGGACCACGTCACGCAGCCGCTCCGCCAGGCGCTGCGCAGCGGCCGGATCAATCACGCCTATCTGTTCAGCGGCCCGCGCGGCTGCGGCAAGACGTCCAGCGCCCGCATCCTGGCCCGCTCCCTCAACTGCGTGAACGGCCCGACCCCTGACCCGTGCGGGGTCTGCGACTCGTGCGTGGCGCTCGCCCCGTCCGGGCCCGGCTCGATTGACGTCATCGAGATCGACGCTGCCAGCCACGGCGGCGTTGACGACGCCCGCGACCTGCGCGAGCGGGCTTTCTACGCCCCGGTCGCCGGCCGGTTCAAGATCTACATCATCGACGAGGCGCACATGGTGACGCAGCAGGGCTTCAACGCCCTGCTCAAGCTCGTCGAAGAGCCGCCGCCGCACCTGAAGTTCATCTTCGCGACCACCGAGCCTGAGAAGGTCATCGCGACGATCAGGTCCAGGACGCACCACTACCCGTTCCGGTTGATGGCGCCGTCGGTGATGCGCGAGCTCACCGAGGAGATCCTCAACTCCGAAGGGGTCAAGTTCGACCCGGCGGTGCTGCCGCTCGTGGTGCGGGCCGGCGCCGGCTCCGCGCGTGACACGCTGTCCATCCTCGACCAGCTGCTCGCCGGCTCTGACGACAGCGGCATCAGGTACGACCGCGCGGTCGCGCTGCTCGGCTACACCGATGCCACCCTGCTCGACGAGATCGTGGACGCGTTCGCGGCGGGCGACGGCGCGGCGGTGTTCCGGGCGATGAACCGGGTGATCGAAGGCGGCCACGAGCCGCGCCGGTTCGCGACCGACATGCTGGACAGGTTCCGCGACCTGATCGTGCTCGCCTCGGTGCCTGACGCGATCACCACCGGCCTGCTCGACGTGCCGCCGGACCGCGCGGAGGCGCTGACCGCGCAGGCCAGCCGCTCCGGCCTGGCGGCGCTGACCCGTGCCGCCGAGATCATCAGCGCGGGCCTCGACCAGATGCGCGGCGCGACCTCACCGCGGCTGCTGCTCGAGCTGATGTGCGCGCAGGTGCTCCTCCCGGCGGCGGCGACCGACGAGCGTTCCGTCCTGGCCAGGCTCGAGCGACTCGAATCGGGTGCGGTAAATCAGTCTTATCCGGAACGTACGCTGCCGGCTCCGGAACCTTCCGTTACTCCCGAGCCGGGCCGCCCTGTCAGCGCGGCGCCTTCCCAGCCAGCCCCCGCGCCTGACGGCGGCCGGCAGCCGGCCGCTAAGAACGCCCAGCCGGCGCCGACGGCGCCGGCTGGCCCGGAGACTGATGGCCCACCACAGCCGCCGCCGGAGCCATCGCGCCCGCAGGCGGCGAGCCCGGCACCCGCCGGCCCCCCCGTCGAACCGGCGCCATCTCGGCCCGCCCCCGGCGCTGCCGCTCCCGCTGGCCCGCGCGGCGCGGCCACGGCGGAGACGCTCCGGCAGGGGTGGGACAGCGTGCTCGAGGCGCTGAAGGCAAAGCGGCGGGTCGCCTGGATGCTGCTCAGCAACGCCAGCGTCGTCTCGCTCGATGAAGGAGTGCTCACCCTCAGGTTCCCCAGGCAGGGCGACGTCAAGGGCTTCCAGAGCAGCGGGTACGAGGATCTGCTCAAGCAGGTGCTGCAGGCGCGGTTCGGGGTGAACGTCGTGGTCCGGGCCGTCTCCGGGGGAGACTCGCCGCCCGGCGAGCGGCGTCGCCAGGGACCAGGGCCGGTACCGCCGCCGCCCGCGCCGCCCGCGGGCCAGCCCGCAGGCGCCCGTTCCGGAGAGGCGCCCGCCGCGGCGGACCCGCCCTCGGACCCGCCGCCCGTGGCGTCCAGGCCGGCCGCGGCCGAGCCGCCGTCGGCGCCTGCCCCGCCAGCGGACGGAGCGGGGCGCCGGGGCGGAGGGACGGGCCCGTTCGGGATATCTGATCTTCCCCCGCCGCCGGATGCGGAGTTCGATCCTGACGACGAGGACATGACGGTGCCCGCGGCGGCCGATCTGACCGGCATGGCGCTGGTGCAGCGCGAACTGGGTGCCCAGATCATCGCCGAATACGAGGACTAGCGGCGGGTTCGTGGGCTTAGCAGAAGCCGCACGGAAGTAGGCTTCCGGTTATGGAACCTGGCGGTTTTGACATGCAGCAGATTTTCGCTGCCGCGCAGCAGATGCAGGCGCAGCTGGCGAACGCTCAGCAGGCGCTCGCCGACAGCGAAGTGACCGGGACGGCGGGCGGCGGCGCCGTGCGCGCCGTCGTGAGCGGGGCCGGCGAGCTGCTCGATCTGACCATCGATCCTGGCGTGATCGACGCGTCGGATCCGGTGGAGACCGCGACGACGGTCGCCGACCTCGTGCTCGCGGCCGTGCGCGACGCGGCCCGCGCCGCGGCTGACCTTCAGCAGCGGCAGCTCGACGCGATCAGCGGCGGGGTACCCGGACTCAACCTCTCCGGCCTCGGCATCGGTGGCGCCGGCGCGGGGGCAGCCGGCGAGGCTTACTACGACGAAGAAGACGACGACGAAGAAGACGACGACGAAGAAGACGACGACGAAGAAGACGAAGACAAAGAAGACGACAAAGAAAGCTGACGGCAGGGCATGTACGAAGGCGTCATACAGGGCCTTATCGATGAGCTCGGGCGGCTGCCCGGCGTTGGGCCGAAGGGCGCGCAGCGCATCGCCTTTTACCTGCTCGCTGCCGACCCGGAGGACGTCAGGCGGCTGGCGGCCGCGCTGGTCGAGGTGACAGAGCGGATCAGGTTCTGCAAGACCTGCGGCAACGTCGCCGAGGCCGAGGAGTGCCGGATCTGCCTCGACACCCGGCGCGACCCGTCGGTGATCTGCGTCGTGGAGGAGCCCAAGGACATCGCGGCGGTGGAGAAGATCCGCGAGTACCGCGGCAGGTATCACGTGCTGGGCGGCGCGATCAGCCCCATCGACGGGGTCGGTCCCGACGACCTGCGGATCCGCGAGCTGATGGCCAGGCTGGCGGACGGCTCCGTCACCGAGCTGATCCTGGCGACCGACCCGAACCTCGAGGGCGAGGCGACCGCGACCTATCTCGCCCGGCTGGTCAAGCCGCTGGGGCTGCGGGTCACCAGGCCCGCTAGCGGGCTGCCGGTCGGCGGTGACCTGGAGTACGCCGACGAGGTCACGCTCGGCCGGGCCTTCGAGGGCCGACGGCTGCTTGACGTGTGACTAATTAGATTGGGCGTAGCCTCCGGGTGGCAGCTACACTCTGGCCACGTGGCCCTTGTCGTGCAGAAATATGGTGGTTCCTCAGTAGCCGACGCGGAGGGCATTAAGCGCGTAGCCCGGCGCATCGTCGCCACCCGCGAGGCCGGCGATCAGGTGGGCGTGGGGGTCTCCGCGATGGGGGACTCGACTGACGAGCTGATTGACCTCGCCAACCGGGTCAGCCCGGTGCCGCCGGCCCGCGAACTCGACATGCTGCTCACCGCGGGGGAGCGGATCTCGATGGCACTGCTCGCGATGGCGATCGCCAGCCTGGGCATGGAGGCGCGGTCGTTCACCGGGTCGCAGGCGGGCGTGATCACCGACGCGGTGCACGGCAGGGCGCGGATCATCGACGTCACGCCAGGGCGCATCTCCAGCGCCCTGACGGCGGGCGCGATCCCGATCGTGGCGGGCTTCCAGGGCGTCTCGCAGACCACCAAGGACATCACGACGCTGGGCCGCGGCGGCTCTGACACCACGGCCGTCGCGCTCGCCGCGGCGCTGCGCGCCGACGTGTGCGAGATCTACACCGACGTGGACGGCGTGTTCACCGAGGACCCGCGCCTGGTGCCCGGCGCACGCCGGATCCCGCGGATCAGTTACGAGGAAATGCTTGAGCTGGCCGCGTGCGGCGCCAAGGTGCTGATGCCCCGGTGCGTCGAGTACGCGCGGCGGTACGCACTGCCGATTCACGTCAGGTCGTCGTTCAGCGACAAGACGGGTACCTGGGTCATGGGGAACGCAACGGACGAGTCGGAGGAAGCCGGAATGGAGCAGGCCATTATCTCCGGGGTGGCGCATGACCGGAGCGAGGCGAAGATCACCGTGGTCGGAGTGCCTGACCGGGTGGGCGAGGCGGCGCGGATCTTCGGCATCGTCGCGGCGGCCGGCATCAACATCGACATGATCGTGCAGAACGTCTCCGCGATCGCCACCGGCCGCACCGACATCTCGTTCACCCTGCCGGTCGCCGACGGGCAGCAGGCCCTGGAGCTGCTGCGCGCCGCCCAGGACACGGTCGGCTTCCAGGAAGTGCTCTACGACGACCGGATAGGCAAGGTCTCGCTGATCGGCGCCGGCATGCGATCGCACCCAGGGGTGAGCGCCAAGTTCTTCGCCGCTCTCGCCGAGGGGGGCGTGAACATCCAGATGATCTCCACTTCGGAGATCCGGATCTCGGTGGTGGTGAGCCAGAGCGACGTGGATGTCGCGGTGAACGCGACGCACAAGGCGTTCGACCTGGAAGCTGAAGAGGTCGAGGCCGTGGTGTACGGGGGGACCGGCCGATGAGCGCACGTCCCACGCTGGCCGTGGTCGGCGCGACAGGCGCGGTCGGCACCGTCATGCTCGACCTGCTGTCCACCAGGGAGAACGTGTGGGGAGAAATCAGGCTGATCGCGTCGGCGCGGTCCGCGGGCCGGCGGCTGCCGGTGCGCGGCGGCGAGGCCGAGGTCATCGCGCTGTCTGAGGACGCCTTCGACGGCGTGGACGTGGCCATGTTCGACGTGCCTGACGAGGTGTCCGCCGCCTGGGTGCCGGTGGCTGCCGCGCGCGGCGCCGTGTGCGTGGACAACTCGGGGGCGTTCCGGATGGACCCGGAGGTGCCGCTCGTGGTGCCGGAGGTGAACCCGGCCGACGCCGCGCGGCGGCCTAAGGGGGTCATCGCGAACCCGAACTGCACCACGCTGTCGCTGATCGTCGCGGTGGGCGCGCTGCACCGCGCTTTCGGTCTGGAAGAGCTGGTTGTCGCCTCCTACCAGGCTGCGTCCGGCGCGGGCCAGGCCGGCATCGACACGCTCTACGGGCAGCTGGACAAGCTGGCCGGCACCAGGTCGCTCGGCCAGCGGGCCGGCGACCTGCGCGGCACTGTCGGCGACCTCGGCCCGTTCCCCGCGCCACTGGCACTGAACGTGGTGCCGTGGGCCGGCTCGCTGCGCGACGAGGGATGGACCTCGGAAGAGCTCAAGATCCGCAACGAGTCGCGGAAGATTCTCGGCCTGCCGTCGCTGCGCGTCAACGCGACCTGCGTCCGGGTGCCGGTCGTGACGACCCACTCGGTCGCGGTGCACGCCCGCTTCTCGCGGCCCGTCGGCCGGGCGGCCGCCTGGGACACGCTGCGGGCCGCGCCCGGCGTGGTGCTGTGCGACGATCCGTCGCGCGGCGAGTTCCCGACGCCCGCCGACGTGGTAGGCACCGACCCGACGTGGGTCGGGCGGGTCCGCGAGTCCCTCGACGACCCGAACGGGATCGAGTTCTTCGTCTGCGGCGACAACCTGCGCAAAGGCGCGGCGCTCAACACCGCTCAGATCGCGGAACTGGTCGCCGCCGAGCGCTCGTGATCGGGTTTCGCGATTGATGCCGGTTCTGCGTTGTTACATTTTCGTCCGCAATTTGACAGGCATCGCTTTAGGCATCGCGGTATAAAGGTTGCTGCACGCTCCGCGGGGGTCCTTGCGCGGAGTGCGTAGCTGGTGACGCATCGAAATCCACGTATCTAGCAGGTTGCTGGATATATATCGATTTGTGTTCCAACGGTTATCTGCACTGCTAGAGTCAGACCGCTTGTGTTACGGATGACCGACGCTGTTGCGGGCACGCGCCGGAGTTACGCACTACGCACAGAATTGCTTGCAGTGACTGTCGAGGAGGTAACCCCGTGGCAACGACTCGCAGCCGTCCCCGCGGCCGTGAGAGCGCTCGCCCGTCCACAGGCGGGGTGGTCGCCGACCACGCGACGAAGATCTACTCGGTCGCGGTCGGCGCCGTCGTGGTCATCATCGCGTTCCTGGCGCTGACCGGTACCGGCCACGTCATCGACGCGGCTACCCAGGACTTCATGCTCTACTACGCGGGTGTCTTCACGCTGATCGCGCTCTGCGGGTCGGTGGCGCTCGGCCTGGTGGCGACGGACCGCATGATCCTGAACCCGGGCCACCGGATCTGGGTGCAGTCGGCGCATCGCGCCGCGTCCTTCGGTGCCCTGGTGTTCCTGGTCATCCATATCGTCACCGAGATCCTCGCGCAGCGCGTGCACGTGCTCGACGCGTTCGTGCCGTTCCTGTCACCGTTCCGCACCTTCTACATCGGCCTGGGGACGATTGCCTCCGATCTCATCCTGCTACTCGTCATTACGGGCATCCTGCGCAAGCGGTTCACCGCGAACGGAAATGCGTGGCGCTGGCGGGCGATTCACTACGCGTCTTACATCGCGTTCGTCTTCGGCGTCTGGCATGGCCTGCTCGGCGGGCGGCCAGGAAAGCCCTACGTGGACTGGAGCTACGGGTTCGTCGTCGCGTTCGTCGCGCTCGGCGTGGCGGTGCGGATCCTGGCCAACTCGATGCGGCCCAAGGAGAACCTGAGCGGGCCGCCGGTGCCGGACTCGGCGGGTTCCGGGTCCGCCCCGATGCGTGCGGCATCCATGTTCGCCCAGCTCAGCCTGGCGCGCGCCGCCGCTTCGCAGACGGCGCTTAACGCCAGGTCCGGACCGCAGCCGATGCTGACCGCCCCGGTGGGCGACTGGAACGAGCCGCCGGCCACGGGGCCGCGTGCCGCCGTGGCCGCGCTGCCCGCCGCCGGTCCTGGCTCCGACGGGCGGCCGCCGCTCTACGAGCCCGGCTACGAGGGACCGCCGCGCTACCTGGGCGCCCCGCGCAGCGGCACTACCGGTCCGCAGCCGCGGCTGGCAACCGGCCCGCAGCCTCGCCTGGCGACGGGCCCGCAGCCGCGGGCGGCCACGGGGCCGATGCCGCGCGCGACGGGGTCGTATCCGGCGGGATCGTATCCGGCGGCGTCGTACTCGGCAGGGTCGTACCCGGCGGGGGCACTGCCGCGGGCCACGACAGGGCCGATGCCGCGGGCGGCTACGGGGCCGATGCCACGCGCGAACACCGGCCCCATGCCGCAGGCCGGGAATGCCGCGCGGGGTGGCGGCGCCAGGGGCGCCACGGGCCCGCGGCCGAGGCCAGCCACCGGGCCGATGCCACGGGCCGCGGGTCCGGCGACCGGACCGGGCACCGGGCCGATGCCGCGCGCCGCGACAGGCCCGATGCCGCGAGCGGCGAGCGGCCCGCACCCACGGCCGGCGACCGGTCCGATGCCGCGGCCAGGAACCGGGCCAATGCCCCGGGCGGCGACCGGTCCGATGCCGCGCGCCGCGACGGGGCCGATGCCCCGGGCCGCGACCGGACCAAGGCCCCGGCCACGGGCGGGCGCGCCGTCGGGCGAGTGGGAGACTGCAACGCCCAGCGCGCCCCGGGCACCTCGGGCGTCTGCGGCGCCCCGCGCGCCCCAGGCGAATGGCCGGCACCGGAACGGCGGCCAGCAGGACGGCGACCGTCGGCCACGGCGGCCAGCGCCGCGCGACGCGGCGGACTGGACAGAACGTGACGGCGGCAACGTCGAGTGGAACTACGACCTGCCGCCGTGGGACGGCGGCGCGCCCGAGCCCGATCCCGGCTTCAGGTACCGCGAGCCCGGGCCTGGCATGCCCGGCTACCGTGGCTCCCGCAATCCGTACCGTGGTGGTGACAACCTCCGATGAACCCGAGTTCCGCGACAGAACTCGACGTGCCGCCGATCATGCGGATCGGGGCTGCCCGGATGACGGCCGGCCTGGACCGGATGACGCGGCTTGACCTCGAGGCGCACACCGAGATCTTCGGCCCGCTGCCGCGGATGTCGGCCGATGAGCTGATCACGATGGCCCAGCAGGTCGACCTGCGCGGCCAGGGCGGCGCGGCCTTCCCGTTCGCGCGCAAGCTCCAGGCGGTGGTCGACGCGTCGAAGAAGACCGGTCAGCCGACGATCGTCGTGGTCAATGCGACCGAGGGCGAACCGGGCTCGTTCAAGGACAAGATGCTCATGATCAGGTCGCCGTACCTGATCCTGAGCGGCGCGGTCCTGGTCGCCGAGGCCCTCGAGGCCGAGGAGATCATCATCGGCGTGGCGGGCAACGAGCTCGCGAACCGGTCGATCGAGGCGGCGATCGCGGCTGAGCCAGGGCTGCGCAGAATGGTCCGGGTCGTCGAGCAGCCGGATCGGTTCATTTCCGGGGAGTCTGGCGCGCTGGTCCGGGGCATCAACGGCAAGAAGCCGGTGCCGCCGGGACGCAAGACGCTCGCCTCCGATCGGGGCGTGGACGACCTGCCCACCCTGCTCTCCAACGCTTCGACGTTCGCCCAGGTATCGGTGCTCGCGCTCCTCGGCGCGGCGAGGTTCGCCTCGGTTGGCCTGCCCGAGGAACCGGGCACGGTACTGCTCAGCGTCAGCGGATCGGCGAAGAACGCGGCCGTCGTGGAGGCCCCCACCGGCATCCCGCTGGGCGCGGTGCTGGACATCTGCCAGGCGCCCGCGGGTGACGGCGTGCTGGTCGGCGGCTACCACGGCATGTGGCTGGACGCCGAGACCGCCTACCAGGTTCCGATCGGCCGGGAGGGGCTGGCCTCCGCCGGCGGCACCTTCGGGTCCGGCATCGTGCTCCCGCTCGGCGACGGCACCTGCCCGCTCGGCGAGGTCTCCAGGATCGCGAACTACATGGCTGGCGAGTCCGCCGGGCAATGCGGTCCGTGCAAGCTCGGGCTGCCCTCCATCGCCAGGGCGCTCGCGGCGATTGTCGACGGATCGGGCGGGATCGAGGCGCTCGACGTGGCCCGGCGCGCGGCGGCCACGGTCAACGGCCGTGGCGCCTGCTCCCATCCCGATGGCACCACGCGATTCGTGCTCTCCGCGCTCGAGGTCTTCACCGAGGACCTGGCGGCGCACGTCTTCCACTCCTCCTGCGGCCGCCCGGTCCGCGGCGTGCTGCCGCTTCCCGAAGGCCCGGAGACGGCGGACGCCAAGCAGCTCATGGTCGACTGGGTGCGGTGCGAGGGGCACGGCCTGTGCGCGCACCTGGTGCCAGAGCTGATCCACCTGGACAAGACCGGCTTCCCCGTCATCTTGCCGATCCCGGTGCCGCCGTGGCTGGAGAAGGACGCGCGGCAGGCCGTGGAGATGTGCCCGGCGCTGGCGCTGCGGATCGCCGCCGACCCGAAGAAGCGCGGTGCCGGCGGCCAGCCTGCCACGCCGTTGCCGATCCCCGCTCCCACGCTGCGCTCTAACCTGCTCAGCGGCCGCGTCACAGGCCAGAAGTCCATCACCGCTGGCTAACGCCGACGGCTAGCGTGGGCGCCTGAACGCCACACCCCGGCACGCCGCACCCGCACCCCGCACTCGCACCCGCGCGAACGTGGTCGATGCGACATCGTCCACGTAAGAGGGTGGACGATGTCACATCGGCTCCCTTCGAGGGTGACGTCGGGAAGGGGGCGGCAACCGTCCAGCCCGCTGCCCGCCACCGCGCCGGGTCGACGGCCTGGCACGCGTCGATGAGCAGGCGGTCGCGGACCGCGGCGGTAGTCTCGGCCGGATCGAGCATCGCGAACTCCGGCCAGGCGGTGACCACGAGCACGGCGTCCGCCTGACGCGCGGCCGCCGCCGCGCTGTCCGCGTAGCCGAGGTGCGGGAACGCCACCAGGGCGTTGCCGGTGGCCTGCGGGTCGTGCACCACAACCTCCGCACCCAGGCGGCAGAGCCGGTCGGCGACGTCAAGGCCAGGCGAGTCGCGCACGTCGTCGGTGCCGGGCTTGAACGCCGCGCCCCACAGCGCGATCCGCTTGCCGGGCAGCTCGCCGAGCAGGGTCTGCGCGAGGCCCACGACCTGCCAGCGGCGGGCGGAGTTGATCTCGTCGAGCACCGTGAGGAGGCGGACGGCGCCGGCGCCCCGGGCACCGGTACTGGCGGCGAAGGCGCGCAGACCGCGGACGTCCTTCGGCAGGCAGCCGCCGCCGTAGCCGAGGCCAGCGGTGAGGAACGCGCGCCCGATGCGGGCGTCCATGCCCAGCGCGTCTGCCAGCGTCGCCACGTCCGCTCCGGTAACGGCGCAGATGTCGGACATCGCGTTGATGAACGACACCTTGGCGGCCAGGAATGCGTTGGCCGCGCCCTTGACCAGTTCCGCCGTCACCGCGTCGGTCACGATCAGCGGCACGCCCGCATCGGTGAGCGGCCGGTAAATCTCGCGCGTGATCGCCTCTGCCATCGGGCTCTGCACCCCGGCGACGATCCGGTCCGGGCGCAGCGTGTCGGCCACCGCGTGCCCCTCGCGGAGGAATTCCGGGTTCCACGCGACCTCGATCGCGTCCGCGGCGGGCGCGGTCTTGCCGAGTTCCGCGGCCAGCCGAAGGGCCATGCCCGGCGGGACCGTGGACTTGCCGATGATGAGGGCGGGACCGGTCAGGTGCGGTGCGAGCGCCCTCGCCGCGCCGAACACCTGTGACAGGTCGTAGCCTCCGCCCTCTGGCAGGTCCGGCGTGCCTACGCCGAGGAAGTGCACGGTGCCGAACCTGGCCGCCTCGGCGAAGCTGGTAGTGAAGCGCAGCCTGCCTGCTTGCGTGTGGCGGGAGAGCATCTCGTCGAGCCCGGGCTCGAAGAACCAGGCCCTGCCGGTGTTCAGCAGGCCGACCTTGTCTTCGTCGATGTCGACGCCCAGCACGTCATGACCGATCTCAGCCATGCACGCGGCATGCGTGGCGCCGAGGTGCCCGCACCCGATCACGGTCAGCCTCATGGGCGGGTCCTCCCGATCCTGGCGCTCGTCGCAGGCGGTAGCCGATCGCGATAGCACCTGGTGGTGTGCGGCGCGGTATGCGTCGCTT
>Ga0207665_10001683_pt1 | contig 14878 bp, 13 predicted proteins | sample LARL112metaG_FD_184351 | JGI IMG/M metagenome (GOLD analysis project Ga0207665, IMG submission 184351) | Corn, switchgrass and miscanthus rhizosphere microbial communities from Kellogg Biological Station, Michigan, USA - LAR L11-2 metaG... | ecosystem: Host-associated > Plants > Roots >...
TAAGTTAACAGCGCCTCTTAACTAGTGATAAAGTATTTATCGGGTGAATGTCCACTTATTTTGAACCTCGGATGTCTGCACAAAGCATTAATACAGAGCAGGTTTATTCTGCACTAAGAAAATGCATGGATCCAGAAATTCCAGTGAATGTGGTAGATCTTGGACTTATATATGGCGTTCAGGTTAATCCTGAAAATAACGTTGATATTAAAATGACTATGACAACACGCGGTTGTCCACTTCATGATACCCTTGTCAGTGATGTAAAAAGATATGTTGGCAGGATCAATGGAATTGGCAATATTAATGTAGAAATTGTCTGGGATCCGCCATGGAATATTGAGAAGATGGAGCCAACTATAAGAGAAAAGATGGGATTCGGAAAACCAAAACTTCGATTTCAAGTAGATTATGAAAGATATCAACCTCTAAAAAAGGGTCAAGTCAACAAACAAGATGACGGTTCATTAATTCTTATAAACGAGAAACAACAGGGATTTATGATAAATCAAGCAATTGTAGATTTCTGGTATACATGTGATGGGACAAAGACGATCAATCAGCTGACGGATCAGTTTTCTACTAAACTCGGGATGCCAAGACAGCAAGTAGAGCAAGAAGTAGTCCAGCTTGTTCAACAATTGCTTGAAGCCGAGTTGCTTAATCCATAATTAATGATTTATTTCCCTTTAGCTGTAATTAGATACAGTTTGACGCCATGATAAAATCATTTAGTTTCTCAAAATCTTCAAAAGTTATTGTTGAGCTGGGTATGGGTGACGGACGCCTTCTGGAAAAACTGGCAAAATGTGATGGTAATATTCATTCGGATTATTATATTGGGATAGAAATAGACAAACAGCAATATGAAGAAGCCAACAGACGGATTAATCTTGTTAATATTGGATTATTGAATGGTTCTTTTGAAGACATTGTTCCTATTTTTCCTGACGACTGCTTTGATTTGGTTATTGCAGTATTGCCAGATCCGGATTTCATCGACATACTTAAACGGCAGAAATGGGAATCATTCTACAAAGTTGTCTATTCGAAACTAAAAAATCATGGCTCATTTCAACTTATTACTGAGCTTACCGATGAGTTATTGCAACCAATATCTAATAAAGTATATTATAAGTGGGTTGAATGGCTTTCAACAACTTTTCAATCTATGGGATTTATCCTACTGACTAAGGAAGAAGGTGCACCACTAGACTATTCAACAAGATGTATAGATCAGTTCAGAGGTGATCCTGAGCGGATACGGATGATTACTTTGACTTTCGGAAAGTCAATCATGATGAATCTAAATCAAGACTGGCTCACATCTGAACATCAGCTTTAGATTGTGTGCATGTGTGATATATACACATATAGAAGAAAGAGATTTGGGAGCGCCTTAGTAGTAGATCACAACATCTTGCTTGACATCATTCCTCAAGATTAAGTTAACTATCTATAAATCGAAAATCTTCTTTGACAGTTAATAATACAACATGAGTATTAGTTCTTTCAACATATGGCATCGATAAATCTCTTTTTACAAAATTGCTAAGATCTTTGCGATTTTTGAATTTTGCGATTATTACCATATCTGTTAATCCAGTAATATCATATACTGCACACACATTTGACAACCTTGCTATGTGTCTTTCTACTTCTGTTATCTTACCCTTAACAGCCGTAACTTCAATGATTGCCGTTAGATCATAACCTAATTTCTCGTGATCAAGTACTGCTGAATAAAATTTGATGATATTGTCGCTCTCTAATTTTTCTACTCTGCTTAGAATTGTAGGGGGCGATACACCTATCTCCTCAGCTATTTTTCTATATGAGAGTCTAGCATCTGAAAGCAACTTTCTAAGGATTTTAACATTTGTTTCATCCATATCCATAATATTCAGAATAAATTGACAAATAAAAAGTCGTCGAAATGAGAAGTTTTCATGTATTAATAGAATGGATCTTAATTTTTATATCACGCTCTTTCCATATAAATATAAGGTTGTCATTTAGAAACAATTCTTCATTAGAAATAGAGCAAGGTATAGATAACGTAAAACTGGATGACGTTGAATTTATTCAAGTAAGATATACTGATGTTCCTGGTAGATTTCTTGCAAAGTATTATCTAAGCGATAAAGAGGGTTTGTATGATTTCTTAAGATGTGGTATTGGAGTGGACGGTTCATCTGTCAAAGGCTTTGCAAGTATTGATGAGTCCGATATGCTACTCATTCCAGATAGCTCAACAATAAGAGTGGCTCCTCATATGTCTTCAAGCTTTAAACTGGCTACGGTCATCGCAGACGTGTATAGAGGTTTTAGACAAGGGAGGTTAACGAAAGATCCTAGATATGTATCGCAACGTATGGAAGAACATCTCGCACAAAGTAGTCTCTTGTGCCAGGTTGGGCCAGAAGTTGAATGCTTTATCTTTGACGATATAGTTTTCCATAACAGTAGTGACAAAAATAATGAAACTGAAGTCATATCGGCAGAACAACACGGAATAGGTAAGTATCCAATACGTAGAAAATGTGGATATGATGCACCTCCTTTTCAGGATTCTCTATTAGAATTCAGATTCGAAGTTGCTGAGATTTTAAACAAAAGCTATTCTATGAAAGTCACAAACCTAAACCACGAGGTAGCAAGCAGTGGTCAAATTGAAATTAATTTTGTACACAATACCTTGACAAAAGCTGCTGACAGTGTCCAGATCTATAAAGATGTTGTTAGAAATGTAGCAAAACAATACAATAAAGTAGCGAACTTTATGCCAAAACCAATTTTTGAAGAAAGTAACCCAAGAAATGGTGGTGATAATGGTTCAGGTATGCATGTTAGCATTAGTTTGTGGAGTAAGTCTTCTTCTTCGACTAGTGAAAACATTTTCTATGATGATGAAGATCATTATGCAGAGATCAGCCAGCAAGGAAGATACTTTATCGGTGGAGTGCTAAACCATGCATCATCCTTGGCTGCAATTGTAGCACCGACAACAAACTCATATCAACGCATGGTTCCTGGATTTGAGGCTCCTGTCTATGTAGCATGGGCGAAAGGAAATAGGTCGGCAGTTATAAGAGTACCTGTCAATGAAAGGAATAACTTCAAATCAAAACGTATAGAATTTAGAGCACCTGATCCATCATCTAATCCGTACCTGGCATTTTCAGCAATAATAGCCGCAGGACTTGATGGTATAAAGGAGAAAATAGATCCTGGAAATCCTGTCAATGAAAATATCTATAAAATGTCTGATTCAAGGAGAAATAGTTTAGGAATCAAGTCCTTGCCGGGTAGTCTGAGAGAATCACTTGGAGCGTTAAAAAGTGATTCAGACTACCTTAAAACATGTTTTCATGGTGAACTCCTAGAGACCTACTTTATGTTGAAACAAGATGAGATAACCGAAACTGAAGACAAATCAAAGTCACAGCAGTTTATGCTTTACTATGATGTGTGAGGCAAGAAGAATGGAAAATGGAATTAGAATAAGCAAAACTTGCCTTCACATAGAAGAAAGCAAGAGCCGGAATATCCTATCCGCTCCTAGAATTATGTCTCATTTTGTAATGATCCATCATACATTCCTTTGAGCAAAACTCTGCAAGACAATCTTCTTTTATACAGGGAATAGGATCTATGTGATTGAATTTATTGTTACAATAAGTACAAAATGATTCTAATTGTAGGTAATTGTTATTGATGTAAGCATATCCGCAGTTCCTTTTTTCCTTAAACCACAGAATAGTGAGTTTTAATTTCTCTGCATAGGTCGCAACTATGTCATATGCTTCATAAAAACCAGGTGCATAAAATTGTCGTACAAAAATAGATGATTCTGGATTTTTCTTTGAATTAGGATTTTTAAAGGCTACCAGCCATTTTTCAGGTAGCAAAATCTCATCTTCTCTGACCGCAGACTCTTTCTCATGAATCTTTCTCTGTTTTCGATTTTCACTCAAATATATGTTGATTGTGTAATTTTTCAGATTTAACTGTACCTTTTGGCATCAGCTGCCTAATAGAGAGTTTTAAATAAGGCCTGAGCATACAACATTCTACTCCTATCATTGAAATAACAGAACAAGATTGATGTGAGAATGATGAATTTGGGTTGGACGATTCTCACAAGATCGTTTATTGAAAAACAAATATTTTAGAACTCTTCTTAATACTTTGAATACACCTCATGCTGCCATTTTCTACTATGTATTTTCTTTAATAATCATCGACACTAGAAACAACAAAATGCAACATCACTTTTGAAATAGAATATTCAACGGTGCTTGGCGATTCTGAATATATGGACCTAATTTTACATCCTTTGTCGTTAGAGGTTCCAAAGTATCAGTTTTGTTCACTGCGTCACCAAGCATCAACTTCATGTGTTCCTTTGGTGCTATCGATAATGTATTATTATAAGTACAAAAAGGGTTAATATAATAATATATATTATTACGATTATTTAATAGTAATTATATGTATTGATCTATAATAATTAATATATTACAATCATTAGAGTCTGCAAAAAGAAATTAAGCATGGCTTGAACTAGATAAGCTATCTTTTAAGGATTCTTCCATTTTTTCTTGACCACTAATGCTCTAAACATATGCACAGGATTCTAAACTGATTTTGTAGCGATTTCCCACTGTGCCAATAGATATACCATCAAAGTAAAAGAAATTAGAGTATCGAGGCACCTTGTTCGTCCAATCCACTCGACTGTTTATCTACACTCAGGTGGTAGACTCAATCTACGACCAAATTTTGTATGTTACATTAACATGATATTTTTTAGCTTCCATCGTTTAAAATTCGGTACATCAGATGATCCGGTCATTATCAAAACTACAGCTAATAATAATATGCTATACCAATTAACATTAATTCGCTGACGGTTTGCTAATATTTTGAGTTGAAATATATCGATAGTTGTTAGCGAACTTTTGTTAACTGGTATAGAATCAAAGAAACAAGACACAAAATGGACAAAGCGCATTTTAGATCAGATACTGATAGATTGTGGATTCAGATAGAGACGCTACAATGGGCTTTGGCGCAAATATGTAGATTGATGCAATAGCGTTATTTACAGTCACCAATTTCCTTCTTTTAACACTTCAAGCATATGGCCCCCCAACACTATCGATTCACTTGAACTATCTTCTGATAATGGTAACTTTCAAAAAGAGGAAGTTGGCAAACTGGGAATTTAATTGAAATCAGCAAAGTAAAGAAATCCTTGAAAAAAGACTATAATATAGATCGGTCCGCTACTGAGATAAGTATTATGACTAAAGTTAACATCATCCTGATATTCTACCAATTCTTTTTTCTACGACAAAAGGAGAGACTACACCTAAATCATACATCCACTGACTTTCTTGCCTTTTAATTAGTTATAGGGATTTGAGATATTCCGGAAATTTACATATATAAAAAAACAACAGCTATCTTATTAAAAATAATTTAATATGAATGAATTATTATCATCGACGGCTTCCAATTTTCCAGTATTATAAATATTTTCATATGTAGCATGTGGGACATAAACCTCATTCCAGTATCTTAGGCATACTAACCTCTGATATCCGTCGATTCTGATATCTTCGCCTAGAATGGTATTCCGGAATACAATATCCGGTTCGTTTATTCCTGCTGCAGAACGCATAGGACATGTTGCTGAAAAACGCGGATTGATTTCAAATATTTTCGGTTCACTTCCTTTGAGTTTAGCTTGGATATTAATGGCTCCTCTAGCCCCCAACTTTAGAGCAACTTCTTCAGCGGATCTTCGTATATTTTCAAAGCTATCGATAAAGGCCTTGTAAGTTTGTCCACTCTTTACTATTTTTCGAATTGATATTGAAGACATAACATACTTTCCAGACCTATCGACTGTAACACCAGATGTGAACTCTGCATTGTTACTATTATTAATATTGCTACTATCACCATCACTACCCTCATCATCCTTCAAATACTCTTGAAGCAGAGGGTTCCAACCTGCTTTTTGAATTTTAGAAATAGCATATTTCATTTCATCCCTGTCGTTTACTATGTAAAAATGCTTTGAGCCGTATCCTTCTCGGGGTTTTACAACTATGGGAAAACCAAACTCTTGGATGAATTTTTCGTTATCTTCAGGTAAAGAAGATGCAGCACAAGGTAGATTATTTGCATTTATGAATTCAAAGGTCCTCCACTTGTCTCTAGATGTAATAATTACTTCTATTGGATTTGTTAATACTTTTGCATCTGTCTCATCTTCTATTCGTTCCCTTGCATTCACCACTGTGGACAATTCTTCGTCAGATCCTACGTAAATTGCATGAATATTTTGTTCTTTACTAACATCGATGATCGAATCTATATAGCTTGGAGATGATGCTGATGGTATCAAAACACCGCTATCGCATCTATAAAGACCTGCTGCCTGCGCACTTAAATCAGCTGCAATAATTTTGTATTTTACAGGAGAGTTATTCGATGCATTCGCTAGTTTCAATGATTTTATAATTCCCTGCGCTACGATACCCCCTGCAGCAGTTACTAGTACGTTTGCCGTCATTGTCTTCTTGGATTCGTCATAGTTTTCCTGTTTTTTATAATTGTTGTTTTTTTCCTTTGCACGCACCATACGCCACACACATATACACTCTATACAAAATCCACGTTTTGGGTCGTCTTCTTTTCCTCTTTTACTTCGTGGTAGCGGTAGTAGTACTTGTTGTCGGTATTGCTCCCGTCATCATAAGAATTGGTGCAGCTAAACTGTTTTCATTATTTAGTAAATGCCCACGCCATTGTATTTGTGTGTTGGCCATTCCAAAATTAACAGCATAGTCTACAAAACAAGGACTCATTTCTACAGCATTCTTAACTTTATATGTAATCTTGATAAGCCGACGGATTTTTCGCTGCTCTTCCTTCAAATTAAACAGCTCTAAAAGAAGCGTCTCTATGGATTTGCCAGATTTTAGTCGCCTGTTTCTTTCCTCTATAAGAGGTCGTATTTTATCCCCATATTCAGCATCCTTTTGCTTTAATGATTGCAGGTATGGCATAACATCAGACTGCTTTGTCAGCTCTACAAGTTCCAAAGCCTCTAACTGTCCAATGCCATGGTAGACATCCCTAGAAGGCCAGACCAGAGTCAGGGACGGCATATTAATCGACAATTCTTTGAAGGCAATGCTGCCAACTACAGTATAATCCATGCTGCCTCCAGTACCAGATGCATAACATGTAACTCCAAGGTCCCTAGAAAGCAATAATAGTATTGGAATCGCTCGTGGGGAAAGCTGATGAAGAACATGTTCTTCTTTTAAACGCTCCAACGTATGCTTATTGCCTAGGTTTATCTGAAGATCACTTTTGCAGGATAAACATTTACCTTTAAGTATTATTTGTTTTTGTACTTTTTTTTCTTCTTTTTGTTGTTGTAGTGGTAGATCTTCTCGTTCTTCTACTACCCCACTTCTTCGTTGTTCTTGTTGTTGTATTAATAGCTCTTTCTCATAAATCTTTACAGAAGCCTTGCCGCCGCATTTGCAGTGAAGCCAGACAGGTGCATTGAGATATGAACTTGCGCTTACACCAGTATCCACACCGTGGCGCAGAAACATACTTTCAGCTTTTCTTAATGCATCCGAATATCTGTTAAAATTAGAAATCAAATACCCAAAACCGTCTGCAAAAACGGAAGACATCTCGGTAAGTCTTACAAACAAGGCATCATATCCCCATACCTTATTTACGATTTGCGACATCAAGAAAGAATTAAAATCTGAATAAGATTTTGCTTTTGAGCATGAGAGCTCTACTTCCTGCCAGAACTGCTCAAAATTATCATGGATATAGGATTTATTAGATGCAGATGAAATTAGAGATGATGCGGAATTCTTCCGTATCCAGGAAGTTATCTGTTTTCTCCAGTAATTTAAAACTGTCTGTCCTGGTACTGGCATATTAGACGCCATTTGCCATTTCTCAGAGGTACTAACTGGTAGTCTAAGTTCAAGCCTTCCCAAAGAATGTTTTACACTTGGCAGTAGGGCAAGTCGAATCCAGCCATCCATAAAATCATGATCAACTATAAGAAACAAGTTGACAATTTTTTTGTTGGTAAGGTCTTTCCCTTCCTCTTCTCCTCCCCAGCCTGCCCCCCTCTGTTCCATTTTTTCTCCCCTTCCTTCTTCACGCTGATTCTCCTTCTCCTTCTTTTCTACTTCATTTTTGAGAGTCTGAAGCAGGACAATTTTTTTGAATACACCGCTATATGCAAAAAGGTTGGGTTGATGTATTGATACAAATAGCTTTGTCGATGGATCCTTTAATAACACAATACTATTACTTACAGCCTTGGTCATCGTGCCTGCTTCCGAATGAAATTTACTGATGGCTTTCTGTAACTTCACTCTGTTATTTAAGATAGAATCATTTACGGGTGGAGGAGGTGAATAAGAAGAAGTATTATTATTGATTATCTCTAACATTCTATCAATGGCATCTGGGAAACTATCTGGTATTGATGATATAAACTGGGAGACTATAGGATCTTTAACCCTTTCATATTTTGAAAATAACGACTTTGCACCTCTACTATGTGGCCGCTCGTCGTCTAATGTTGTTGTTTTTGTAGGAGGACGAGCAGGTGGGTCTGTGGAGGAATTTATCAACATAGTATCCGACTCTAACACTTATATAAATAAATAACACCATCCGTAAAAAAGGATGCTCTCATTTGTTGGGATGCCTACAGACTATTAATAAGAGGTTGATTTGATTTGGGAAACAGAGCATACACAATTTTTTTGTTGTGAGACAATGCAGATGTAAATTATGATACAAGAGCCATCACTGTTGTTAATAGTCGAGTATGTTGTTGCATGTACACACATCTAGCAACACATAATAATCAACAATAGCCAATTACCTACAACATAAGAGAATTTTTTAACATATATTTAGTAATGTAAGAAAAAACAAAATTTTAGCAAGTCCTGACAATTTTATATAACGGTTAAGCATCTGTCTATGGTTGCACAAATGAAAAGAAAAAAACGATCCCAAGGCATAAGAAATAAAAACGCACGTAAGAATTACAATAATAATATTAAGGTTAGTAATAGCAAGAGCAGGTTTGACGTCAATAGTTCCGAGGATACACATTCTCCTCCTCCTTCCTCCTCCATCGACTCTTCGTTGATGCAAAAATCATTATCAGCATCAACAATAACAAAAAAGCAAGGAGAAAAAATATCATCTGGAGTCATTGACTCTTCAAAATACGAACCAGCGAGAGAAAAGGAAGAAGGAGAATCATTATCAGCAGCAGCGACTATTTATGAAAAAGATTTGTGGAACAGGAAGAATGAATTTTTTGGTATCCAGAATGATGAATCAATAAGTCCTGAAATGTCGGTAAGTACCAAGCTTTCAGCTAGTCCTGATAGCATCAATAGCAATTCGAATTTTTCGAATGCAAATTTAGTTATAATAGAAAAAGAAGTGGAACAACAACAACCATCCACTGTCACCGATAAAACGAATGATGGGAAAAGGAATTTTGGGAACAATAAGAGCAATATCAAGAATAACAATAACTATAATAATCCACACATTGGTGGTACTATTATTGGTAAGTTGCAAGACCCAGCGATAGCTTGGTTTGACATGTACAACGAATTTTCTAGGAACGCTGCAAGGATGACGGAGCGTTGGCTTAACCTCTTTTGGAATCCTTGGATAACAACCGAGAGAAAAAACAACAACACTAAAAAATAAAGGTAGAATGACTAAAAAGGCAAAAATTCCAAAGTCTTATCGACTAACTTTTTGAATTCTCCAATTCGATAAAATAGCCGAGTGTGGGCGTAATAGCTGCCATAAAATCCATCATTTGTCTTCCATACAACAACGTCCTATTCCGCCTCCTCCTCAACGTCGTCATCATCCTCCTCATCTTCTAACTCATCTTGTTCGTCATCTTCTAACTCATGGTTTTCTTCTTTAATTTCTTCTCTTTTGGTTCCATCTTCGCTCATTACGAATATGGTAAACCCATAGATACTTAATAACTACTTGCACGCTACGCTATGTATAGCAGGTCTTTCTATATACATATATAAAAAGAACCGTAATATGGATATTACTATAAACTGGAGTTTTATAATGCAATATAAAAACTCGACAATTCCGTGAATTATTCATTCATTTCTAAACCTAATAATAACAATTGGGAGATTTTTTTAAATGCATCAAAAATAATGGCTAACATGGAAGCATATCGGATACAAGTGATTCAACAGCAAATATTCTGATTCAAAAATCATCGACACGATTTCGCATATTCATTCTTCTCCTGTTATTCTGTATAGAATAAAAGCTTATTTTCATTGTTTTTGAATAAATTAATAAGAATGAATAGTGACATATATAACACAATAGAAAAAAAGGAAGAAGTAGACGAAATAGTGATCAATCAATTAAAAGTCATCTGCTTGAAAGGCAATTTTGTACCTGGGGGTTTACCATAGCTTTGGCTCTTCAGCAACGAAAAACTGAAAAAGTTATAGAATGAAGAATGGAGGGTAAGGCATGGCATGGAAGAAGATGAAATGTTGTTGGCGGCAAGTCAGACATGAAGAATAATAATAATAATAATAATAATAATAATAATAATAATAATAATAAGAGTAATGATCTAAAAGTGAAGAGGGAGGAGAAAGGGAAGAAGAGAAGATGGGATGCTGCCATAGTAGCGGTTGGAATGCTGATAGGTTTTTCTGTAATCATTATGAAAACCACTGGCTACTGGCCTTGCAATATAATAAGCACCCTGCAAATCAAGCAAATCTCTTGCGGTAAATCTATCCAGGAGAATGTGTCTTCGATAATACGTTGGATTCAGCAGCAGTATCAAGGCCGATTTCTTTCTCCTTTCTTATCACAATTTCTTCAAAGTATCTAATTACAGTAATCTCTGAAACTTTAGGCATTGGAGAAATTTCCTTTCCCTCTACCATATCGAGTATCATTGCAGGAAAGTTGGCTCCGGCCAAAGCCGTAAATATTGTCCCACCACCAAGCCGTGGATTGACTTCTATCAGTTTAATCACACCTTCCGGCGACTCTTTCATTTGAATGCATGAAGGCCCCCTTATTCCAAGATGTTCTGCAATTTTCATACAATTTGTTTCAAGATCCGGATTTAGTGTGATTTTTCCTTTGGTAGAAATACCTCCCTTTGTCTGTATTCTGACTCTGGGTACTGCCATCAATGGTTTTTTGTCAAGATCAGACAGCACATCTACAGTATATTCAGTTCCAGGCAGAAACTCCTGAAATATCATGTCCACAAACCTCGATGATACATACTTCAGGTCAGATTCATCTTCTATTTTCAGAATATCTCGACTTCCTTTCCCGAATCGTGGTTTTGCAATAACAGGAAATGCTCTGATCTTTTCCGGATCTGTAGTTGTAAAAGGAACCTCAAAATTATCGGAAGAAAGATTCTGGTATGTTAAGGTTTTGTCACGGCATATTTCCAATGTCGCTCTATCGCTTACAACCGCATAAGCTCCCGTCTCCGCAAGCTTGTCACGATTTTCGCTATACGGATAAATATCAAAACCTGACGATGGCATCAAAACTTTAACATCAAATTTCTTTACGATTTCAAAAAGTCTATCTACGAACGAGTAGTGGTTGGCTTCACTGATAACTTCGCCATTATCCGCCATAAAGAAGCCTGCAGATAAAGGGCTGGAATCAGTAGCAACAATTTTTCCGCCAAAGTTTGCCATCTTCAACGATTTTATAGTGTTTATTCCTGCCGGACCAGAAGCGCCAGGAATTAGAACAACATCGGCAGCATCGTTGTAACCAGGTGATGCTGACATGCTACTACGGGAAGATGAAGCGGAAGAGGATTGATACGGTGATGATGATTTGGTATTACGCAAATGACCCGACCAGTGGCCGCGATTACTAAACCATCACATATAAACATTCGTTGACCAAAAATTAAAGTTTATAATAAAAAAACCCACAATTACATCCACATTGAATACCAAAGAAGATTATCATGTTCACTGCAATTACAATGACCATTCTGCGCCTGAACTTACAATCCAAAATGTGCTGAGACGCGCAAAAGAAATGGACTTGGAAACATTGGCTTTTACTGAACATGTTAGAAAAACATCTGATTGGATTCCAAAATATTTAAACGAAATAGAATCGCAGGTAAAAAATTACAATGACGGCAATAACTCCCACTTAAAAGTCGTTTCCGGATTTGAGGCAAAGATCCTTGCAGACGGATCCGTTAACTGTTCCGAAGAATATAGTAAAAACTACTTTTTGATAGCCAGTTTTCATAATGTATATGGCGACAAGGAAATTTGGATTAGCGCATTAAAAAAAGCGATTGAAAATCCGGATGTAAATGTAATAGGTCACGTGGCACCAGAGCCGACGTTTACACTTGAGAACAGCGAGGTTGATGAGCTAGCCTCTCTAATAGTAGAAAACAAAAAAATAGTCGAGATAAATGCAAAGTACCGTAGACCGCCTCGGGATTGGATAGTCACTTTCAATAAAAGAGGAGTGAAATTTCACTTGGGTAGTGATGCACACTCTTTGCAACAGATAGGTCAATTCGAAAAGATTTCGGATCTGATTTCATTAGTGTCGTAGTAATTCTAGAACCCTTTTCCTTTCTGCTTTTGCAAGATTTGTTTGATTGGATTAGATCTGCGATATTTTGTGTTTGTTTTGGATCTTCAACATCTGATGCCTGTGTTAAAACTCAATTTTTATCCATCATCTCCTATTATGGGCTTGTCGTAACAGAACAAAGAGATGTTGTTGACCTAATTTACTTTAATGCAAGGAATTAGGCCCTTGGTTTTACTCATTGCTCTTGCTTTGGTATTCTCTGTCTGGAGGACAGAGGAAATCCTCAAGATCTCAATAGCAATACAGAGTGCTATCTCATTACCTTTTAACATTCATTGTGCCTCTTGCAGTTCCAACTCTGATTAATCTTTTTAACCTACATTATTCTGAGGATGTATTTCAAAAAAGGACTTATTTTTATTGAATACAAACGGCCTATCAGAAAGACCACCTCTCTCACATTAATGTTATTACTACCATATACTTAGGCTTCTGATCCAAAAGCAGTAATGGCTTATCGCCTTTCGTAGTTCCATAATCAATTAAAAGTCTGGCTGAATTGCCATGAAAACTTTGAAAGCTTTGTTGACTAGCGGATGGAGATGGTCTTGATGTCGATAGACAGGTGCATCATTATTTATGAGTTTAAGAACCGTTACATGCTAATGCCAGGCTGCTACATGATTACCTTATAACGTTAATATAGCAACATCAATGATATTATAAAACGACCTCATATTGCAAATCAATCGAAGCCAATCATCGATTTCACATAATAAACCAACAACTGTGTCCATTGTAATTCCCACATATAATGAAGCTGAGAATATTTTGAAACTGATAGAAGCAATAAAGAGTAATCTGCCACATATTACATCTACAGAGATAATAGTAGTAGATGATAATTCTCCTGACGGAACTGGCAGAATAGTTGAGAATTACATACATGATATAACCACAGGCGGCGGCAACGACAAATCAAATCAACATCGACAAAATAATAACCATCTTCCTATTACCACCTCTGTTAAGGTTATTAATAGACAAAATAAGAGGGGACTGATTTCCGCAATTTTACAAGGAATAGAATCTTCGGCAGGAGAATATATCCTAGTCATGGATGCAGATTTTTCTCACTCACCAGAACTCATACCAAGCATGTTAGAGCAACTGTCACAGAACCCTGATCATATAGTTGTCGCATCACGATATGTTAAAGGTGGTTCGGTAGTAGGTTGGCCTATAAAACGCAGGATAATTAGCAGAGGTGCGAATATAATTGCCAGACGTATTTTGAGGTTATGTAATATCACAGATCCTATGTCTGGATTCTTTGCATTTCGACGTCAAGTAATGGAAAACATCAACATCGATACTACTGGATATAAACTATTGCTAGAACTTCTTGTTAAGGTCAATGGCAGTAGTACCAGGGTAAAAGAAATTCCATATACTTTTACCGATAGAAAATCTGGACAAAGCAAGATGGATATCAACGTCATACTTGATTACGTTAGAGCGGTGTGGCACCTTTACAGGTATGGCCAGAAATCAAAACAAACGATACTGCAGAGGAACAAAGAGAGGCGCAAGTCGATACTGTTCCTATCTAAGGTTGGCAGATTCTTTACAGTAGGAGCAAGTGGCTTGTTAGTAAACTATGTGGTATCTTATCTACTATCAAATGGCGTACTGGCAAACTTATGGTACGTTGAATCTACAATGATTGGAATAGTATGCTCGATAACTTCAAACTTTTTTCTAAACAAAGCTTGGACTTTTGAGGATAGGAATTTCTCCGCCGTACATACTTTAAAACAGTATGGGCTGTTTGTTACTATGAGCTCAACCGGTGCAGCCTTACAATTAGCAATATTGTATTTGTTAGTACAATCAGGAGACATGAAATACGAATTTTCGTTAATACTGGCCGTCGCTATTGCATCTATGAGTAACTTTCTGCTTAACAAGAAATGGACTTTTCGGGAGAAAGTATGGGGTTAACTTATTCATTTTTACACAATAAGTTAATAGTGGCGAATGTTTTGATGCTCCCCTGATTTTAAAGATAATTGGTCTTTTTCCTGCGATGAGTGAAAACATGCAACATCAGACTACATGGCAATCGCAATTATTATGAACTCATCTGAAAAGTCTCATTAGTATCATT
>Ga0207665_10001685_pt1 | contig 14862 bp, 10 predicted proteins | sample LARL112metaG_FD_184351 | JGI IMG/M metagenome (GOLD analysis project Ga0207665, IMG submission 184351) | Corn, switchgrass and miscanthus rhizosphere microbial communities from Kellogg Biological Station, Michigan, USA - LAR L11-2 metaG... | ecosystem: Host-associated > Plants > Roots >...
GAACAGGGGCAGGACGAGGTCGGAGAGGATGTCGCCGTCGCGGTTCAGCGCCGGGATGACGAGCGGCGCGCCGCTCGAGGCGACGAGGAGCGCGAAGGTTGCGTCGATGAGCTGCGGCTCGTACTGCACGGCCGGATGGCGCTCCGCGGCCGCGTCCATCTCCTCCTTGAGCATGCCCTCGTACACCGGGCTGACCGTGTACTTCGGGCCGCCGAAGACCTTCGCGCCGGTGCGGGCCGCGTGCCGGAAGGCGTACTCGGCGACGGCGCGGCAGATGCGCCGCTCGATCCGCTCCGTCCGCAGCGCGACCTCGTCGCCGCCCTCGCCCTCGCGCCACTCCTGCGCGCCGTACGCGTCCCCGACGGCCATGCGCACGATCGAGATCGGGGCATGGACGCCGCCGAGCGGGACGACCCCGGGAATGCGGCGCCCGGTGCGCACGATCACCTTGCCGCCGATCTCCTCGCGCAGGATGCGGTTCGGCGAGCCGACGTCGTCCCGGCCTTCCGGAGTGATCGTCGCCGCCTTCAGCCCCAGGCCGGCCTCGCGGATCGCCGCGGCGGCCTCGTGGACGACGGCGTTCTGAGTCGCGCGCCGGTGCTCGAGCGAGAGGTCGAAGCGGGGAAAGTCGAGCGCGAGGCCGGTCACCTCCGGGGCGAGAACCCGCAGCGCTTCCTCGAGCAGCTCCTGCCCGGTCTCGTCGCCGTCAAGCACCACGATCGTTTGCCGCATCAGCGCAGCGGACACTAGCGATCGACATGCCGAGGAGGGGTGGCTGGAGGAGGGCGGGCTCGCGCGGACGCTTCCGCTACTACGACGCGCGCGGAAACCGGATCGTCGACCCGGCGAAGCTCGCGCGCATCGAGGCGCTCGTCATCCCGCCGGCCTGGCGCGACGTCTGGATCTCGCCGCGGCCGAGCGCGCCGCTCCAGGCGACCGGGATCGACAAGGCGGGGCGGCGCCAGTACCTCTACCACCCGGAGTACCGGGCGCAGCAGGAGCGGGCGAAGTACGACAAGCTGATCCAGTTCGCGGAGCGGTTGCCGGCCCTCCGGCAGTCCCTGGGCGAGCACATGACGCTCGATCCGCTCGACCAGGATCGCGTCTCCGCCATCGCTGTCCGCCTCCTCAACCTGACCTGGTTTCGCGTCGGCTCCGAGCGCTATGTCCGCGAGTCCAACACCTACGGCGTGACGACGTTGACGAGACGGCACGTGAGCGTGCGCGGAAAGCGGGTCTCCTTTCGCTTCCAGACGAAGCACGGCTACAAGGTGCGGACGGCGCTCGTCGACACGGAGATCGCGACCGCCGTGAAGGACCTGCTGAAGCTTCGCGGCGGCAGGCAGCTCTTCCGCTACGAGTGCGACGGCGAGCTCTACAACCTCACGAGCCGCAAGCTGAACGACTACATCCAGCGCTACATGGGCGAGGAATTCACCGCGAAGGATTTCCGGACGTGGGGCGGCACGCTCGAGGCGGCGATCGCATTCGCCGAGCTCGGCGACCCTCCCGACACCGCCATGGGCCAGAAACGCGCGGTCGCCGGGGTCATGCGCCGCGTCGCCGAGCGGCTCGGAAACACGCCCGCCGTGACCCGCGCCTCGTACGTGAGCCCGGCCGTCGTGGAGCAGTACCTCGACGGCCGCACGATCGACGATTTCCGCCCGCGCCATTTGCGCGTCGTCGGCGCTCGTGATATCGGGCTCGACGTCGAGGAGCGGGCCCTGCTTAGCCTCCTTAGGTCATGGCAAATTCGCCGCAGCCGCGCTGCCGCGTGATTCGCCGGGACTTTTCCGTTAAGCTCAAGCGAATCGGCCCCGCGAAGGAGGAAACCATTGGCTCGAAAGACCGTGCTGGTTTGTGACAGCTGCGCAAAGGAAGTCGGCGACAACAAGGGGGCGACGTTGCGTCTTACCTATTCGGACGCGCGTCGCGGAGCGAAGCAAGCCGACCTCTGCGACGACTGCGCCGGGAAGCTGCCCGGCCACGCCGTCGCCCGCCGCGGTCGCAAGCCGAAGGCTGTAGCGGCTTAAGGCGCCGACTCGTCGGCGCTTCGTCGTTCCGCAGCGACCCAGGCGCCGACGTTCGTCCAAACGACGTCTTGACGAGCGAGGCGGGGAAACCCGCCTCGCTCGTTTTTCACGCTCTTTCCTCGATTTCGCGACGCTAGGGCGTCGGGTCCGAGTCTTACGATAGGCCGATGGGGTTGAGCCTCCTCGTGGGGCCTGCGAACGCAGGCAAGGTCGAGCTGCTCCTCGACCGCTACGTGGCCGCGCTCGACCACGATCCGTACCTGATCGTGCCAGGGCGGCCGGACGTCGACCGCGTCGAGCGCGAGCTCCTCGCCCGCTGCCACGGCCTCCTCGGCGGCGACATCGGCACCTTCGACGACCTCTTCGCCCGGATCGCGGGCGGCAAGGTCGCCGGCGACGTGCAGCGGCTCCTCGCGGTGCGGCGGGTGATCTCCGCGACACAGCTCGACGGGCTCGGCCGCTCGGCCCGCTTCGGCGGCTTCGCCGACGCGCTGCTCGGCACGCTCGGCGAGCTCGAGTCGGCTCTCGTCGAGCCGGACGACGTAGGCGGCGACCTCGCGCGGCTCTACGCGGCGTACCGCGCCGAGCTCGACCGGCTCGAGCTCTGGGACCGCGACGTCCGGCGCCGCCGCGCCGCGGAGCGGCTCGGCCACGACTTCGACGCGTGGCACGGCGAGCCGGTCTTCGCGTACGGGTTCGAGGATCTGACGGGCGCGCAATGGACGCTCCTCGAGGCGCTCGCCGGCCGCGCAGAGGTCACCGTCTCGCTTCCGTACGAGCCCGGCCGCGTCGCCTTCGCCTCGCTGCGCCGGACGGCCGAGGACCTCTCGCGCCTCGCCGACGGCCGCATCGAGGAGCTGCCGCCCGCCGCCGGCCCCCGCGCGCACGCGCCTGCGCTTGCGTACCTCGAGCGCTCGCTCTTCGAAGGGCCCGCGGCCGCGCCCCCCGAGCTCGAGGGGACGATCCGCTTCTTCGAGGGTGCCGGCGTCCGCGGCGTGCTCGAGCTCGTCGGCGAGGAGCTCCTCGAGCTGATCCGAGGCGGCGTCCCTGCCGACCGGATCGCCGTCGTCTGTCCGGCGCTCGACCGGACGCGCGCGCCGCTCGAGACCGCGCTCTCGACCCTCGGCGTCCCGTACGCCGTCGAGGACCGCCTGCGCCTGGGCCAGACCGTCTTCGGCCACGCGCTCCTCTCCGTGCTCCGCTTCGTCTGGCTCGACGGGACGCGCAAGGACCTGTTCGCCTTCCTCCGCTCGCCCTTCTCCGGGCTGACGCGCGCCGCGGTCGACTTCGTCGAAGGACGGCTGCGCGGCCGCGCGATCGACAACCCGGCGCGCGTCGAGGAGGAGGCCGAGCGGCTGCGCGGCGCGTCGCTGCCGGTGCTGGACGAGCTGCGTGCCGCCGAGTCGCCGCTCGAGGGAGCGCGCCGCCTCGTCGAGACGATGCTCCGCCACGCGTACGGCCTCGAGTCGCCGCCGGTCGGGCCGCAGGCGCGCGACGACCTGCGCGCCTACGACGCCGCGCTCCGGCTGCTCGAGGAGCTCGCGGCGTGCCGGGAGGAGATCGGCCCGGAGATCATCGTCGGCGCGCTCGAGCGGGCGACGGTGCGCGGCGCGGCGGCGGGCGAGCCGGGCCAGGTCGCCGTGCTCGACCTCATGCGCGTGCGCACGCGCGAGTTCGACGTCGTCTTCGTCCTCGGCCTCGAGGAGGGGAGCCTGCCGCGGCGCGGCCGCGGCTCGCCGTTCCTCGACGACGAGCGGCGGCGCGCGCTCGGCCGGCGCCTCGAGCGGCCCGACGAGGTGTCGCGCGACCGCTACCTCTTCTACACGGCGTGCACGCGGGCGACGAACCGGCTCTACCTCGTCCGCGAGGCGGCGAGCGACGAGGGCAGCCCGCGCGAGCCGAGCCCGTTCTGGGACGAGGTCGTGTCCCTCTTCCCGCAGGACGACGTGACGCGGTGGACGCGCCGTCGCGCGCTCTCGGCGCTCACGTGGCCGCTCGAGTCGGCCCCGAGCGAGCGGGAGCGGCTGCGGGCCGTGGCCCAGCTGGCCGTGACGGAGCCGGACACGGCCGCCGCGCTCGCCGAGGCGAACGAGTGGAGCCGGCGCCTGCGCCGCGCGCGCCACGCCTTCGACCGGCCGACGGCGCTCCGCAACCCGGCCGTCCGCGCCTGGTTCGGGGCGCGCACCGTCTTCGGCGCGACGGAGCTCGAGCGCTTCGCCGACTGCTCGTCCGCGTGGCTCTTCGAGCGCGTCGTCGACCCGAAGACGATCGACGCCGAGGCCGACGCGATGCTGCGCGGCCAGGTCGCGCACCAGACGCTCTTCCGCTTCTACTCCGGCCTGCCGAAGGAGCTCGGCTCGGAGCGCGTGCCGCCGGAGCGCGTCGAGGACGCGGTCGGCTTCCTGCGCCGCTGCCTCGACGAGGCGCTCCGCGGCGGCGTGCGGCTCGAGCTGACGGAGATCGAGACGGCAGAGCTCGAGGAGACGCTCTGGCGCGACCTCGAGCAGTTCGTCCGCGTCGAGGCGCGCTCGGAGCTCGCGCTCGTCCCCAGCAAGCTCGAGGTCTCGTTCGGCTCCGAGCGCTCGGCGCCGGAGCTCCAGCGCGGCCTCGAGCTCGAGCCGGGCCTCTACCTCTCCGGGAAGATCGACCGCGTCGACGTCGCGCCGTTCACCGCGCGCGGGATCGTCCAGGACTACAAGTCGGGCAAGAGCGTCCACTCGGCGCAGGCGATCGAGACGGAGCTGCGGCTCCAGATCCCGCTCTACATGCTCGTGCTCCGCGACCTCGTCGGGATCGAGCCGCTCGGCGGCGTCTACCGTGCGCTCGCCGGCCGGCGCGCCACGCGCGGGATGCTGCGCAAGGAGGCCGAAGAGGACGTGCCCAACTTCTCGACGCGCGACTACCTCGAGGAGGAGGACTTCTGGGCGCGGATCGAGACCGCGCGCAGGCGGGCCGCGACCTACGCGCGCCGGATCCAGGCCGGCGACGTGCGCCACGACCCGAAGGGCGGCGAGTGTCCGGCCTGGTGCGACGTGTGGCCGATGTGCCGGGTGGCGCGGGCGTGAATCCAGAACAGATTGCGGCCGTCGAAGCGGATGGCGAAGTCTTCGTCTCTGCGGGGGCGGGCACGGGCAAGACCTCCGTCCTCGTCGAGCGCTTCGTCCGCGCGGTGTGCGAGCGCGGGATCGACGTCGACTCGGTGCTCGTCATCACGTACACGCGCAAGGCGGCGGGCGAGCTGCGGCGGCGGATCCGCGAGGAGCTTGTGGCGCGCGACCGGCGCGACCTCGCGCGGCAGCTCGACGGCGCCTGGATCTCGACCATCCACGGCTTCTGCGCCCGCCTGCTGCGCGCGCACCCGTTCGCGGTCGGGATCGACCCGCGCTTCCGCGAGCTCGACGAGGCGCAGGGCGCGGTCGTCCGCGGCGAGGCGTTCGAGCGCGCGCTCGAGGAGTTCTGCGCCGGCCGCGACCCGGAGCGGCTGCGGCTGCTCGCGACCTACCGCGCCGACGGGCTCCGGCGGATGCTCACGGCCGTCTACGAGACGCTCCGCTCGGCCGGACGCGAGCTCGTGCTCGAGCTGGGTGAGCGGCCGAGCCTCGAGGAGCGCTTGGACGAGCTGCAGGAGGCGGCGCGGTGCCTCGCCGACGACGCGTCTGCGACGGAGCTCCAGCGCGAGAGCTCGGCGCAGGCGCTCGAGCTCGACCGCGCGCCGGAAGGGCTCATCGACCTGAGCGGGTTCCGCGCGAGCGGCGAGCGGGCCGCCACCTACGAGGAGGCCCGAAAGCGCGTCGAGCAGGCGGCGCTCGAGGAGCTCGCCGCCCGCGACCGCGACCTGCTCCAGGACCTGCTCGGCCGGTTCGCCGCCGAGTACGCGGCCGCGAAGACGCGCGAGTCGGTGCTCGACTTCGAGGACCTCCAGCTCCTCGCCCGCGACCTCCTCCGCGACGACGCCGCCGTGCGCGAGGCCGAGCAGCTCCGCTTCCGGCTGATCATGGTGGACGAGTTCCAGGACACGAACCGCCTCCAGTGCGAGCTGATCGACGCCCTCGCGGGGGGCCCGGCCGCGAAGGAAGTGTTCTACGTGGGGGACGAGTTCCAGTCCATCTACGGGTTCCGGCACGCGGACGTCCAGGTCTTCCGCGAGCGGCGCGAGCAGGCGGCGCAGCTCCTCGCGCTGACGCGGAACTACCGCTCGCGGCCGGAGGTGCTCGCGGCGGTGAACGAGCTCTTCGGCGCCGACTTCGGCGACGGCTACCAGCCCCTCGCCGCCTCGGCCGACTTCGCCGACCCGGTCTTCGGGCACCCGGTCGAGCTCCTCGTCACCGACCGGGCGAGCTACCGCGACACCGGCGAGCACTGGCGCCGCGCCGAGGCGCGCCACATCGCCCGCCGCGTGCGCGAGCTCGTCGACGCGGGCGACGCGACCCCCGGCGAGATCGTCCTCCTCTTCGCCGCCGGCACCGACGCCGAGTGGTACGAGGAGGAGCTCCGCGCCGCCGGTCTGCCCACCTACCGCGCGACGGGCAAGGGCTACTTCGGCCAGCAGCAGGTCGTCGACCTCCTCGCCTACCTGCGCCTGCTGCACAACCGCTACGACGACGTCGCGCTCGCGACCGTGCTCGCCTCGCCGTTCGTCGGCGTCTCGAACGACGCGCTCGTGCTCATGCGGCGGCACGCCGCGCGGCGGCCCCTGTACACCGCGATCGAGCGCGCCCCGGTGCCGGACATCGACGCCGACGACGAGCGGCTCCTGCGCGCCTTCCGCCAGCGCTACGACCGGCTCGCGGCGGCGGCTGCGCGGCTGTCGCTCGAGCGGCTCTGCGAGCAGATCGTCTCCGAGCACGACTACGACCTCGCCGTCCTCGCCCGGCCCGACGGCAAGCGCCGCTACGCAAACCTGCGCAAGCTGATGCGGCTCGCCCGCTCGTACGAGGAGCTGCGCGGGCCCGACGTCGAGGGCTTCGTCCGCTTCGTCCGCGAGCAGGAGGCGCTCGGGGCGCGCGAGCTCGAGGCGGTCGCCGAGGAGGAGGACGCGGAGGCGGTGCGGCTGCTCACCATCCACGCCGCCAAGGGGCTCGAGTTCAAGGTCGTCGTCGTCGCCGACGCGGGCCGCGAGAAGGCCCCGCCCGGGGCGGACGAGATCCTCGCGACCCCGGACGGACGCTTCGGGTTCCGCGTCGTCCACCCGACGACCGGCGACCGCAAGCCGGTCTTCGACTACGAAGCCGTGCGCGAGGCCGAGCGGGAGGAGGAGCGGGCCGAGCGGCTGCGGCTCTACTACGTCGCCATGACGCGGGCGAAGGAGCGCCTGATCGTCTCCGGCGCGGTCGATCCCGCGGGTGCGGCCGAGCGCGAGACGCCGATCGGCTGGGTGCTGAAGCGGCTCGCGGCCGAGGAGGAGGTCGTTCGCGCGGGCGACGAGCCGGTCGAGCTCGAGCGCGGCGAGGCGCGGCTGCTCGTCCGCGTCGACCGCTACCGGCCGGCGGAGGAGGAGCTGCCGGCGGTGGTGGACGAGGACGGCCAGCTCGCGCTCTTCACGGAGCTGCCGACGGAGCCGCCTCCGCGTGGGATCGAGCTGCCGCCGCTCCAGCCGGTGCCGGCGCCGCCGCTCCACCGCATGCGGCGCCTCTCGTTCACGTCGATCGCGCTCTTCGAGCGGTGCTCGTACCGCTTCTACGCCGAGCGGATCGCCGGTCTCCGCGGGCGCCGGCCGGCGGGCGGCGTGGGGGAGGGCGGGTTGCTCGCGACCGAGATCGGCGACGCCGTCCACCGGCTGCTGGAAGCCATCGACCTCGCGGCGCCCGTCGCGCCCGACCTCGCGGAGGTGCGGGACTGGTACCCGCGCGCCACTGACGAGGAGCTCGAGCTGATCCGCGCCTTCGTCACGTCGTACTGCGAGTCCGAGCTCGCGCGGCGCGTGGCGGCGCTCCCGAACGCGCAGAAGGAGCGCGCCTTCGCGTTCGAGCACGACGGCGTCCTGCTGCACGGGCGCCTCGACGTGCTCCACCTCGACGTCCCGCGCGCGCTCGTCGTCGACTATAAGACGAACTCGCTCGCCGAGGGGACGCCCGAGGAGATCGTGGAGGCCGACTACCGGCTCCAGCGGCTCGTCTACGCGCTCGCGTGCTTCCGCGTGGGGGCGGAGGAGGTCGAGGTCGTCTACCACTTCCTCGAGCGGCCGGACGCGGTCGTCTTGACGGCTTTCGGCCGCGACGAGCTGCCCGCGCTCGAGGCGGAGCTCTCCGAGGCGATCGCCGCGATCCAGGCCGGCCGGTTCGCGCCGAGCCCGGACGAGTTCACGTGCGCCGGCTGCCCGGTCCTCGACGTCGTCTGCGCCGGGCCGCGGCTGCCGAACGCGCCACCGCCGCGCGCGCTCAGCGCCGTGAGCTGACGTGCGCGCGATCCGGATCGAGCGGCACGGCGGGCCGGAGGTGCTCGAGCTCCGGGCCGTCCAGCCGCCGGAGCCCGGCCCCGGCGAGCTGCTCGTCGACGTGGCCGCGATCGGCGTCAACTACCGCGACGTCTACGAGCGGGCGATCCCCGACTACGCCGGTCCGCTGCCGCGCGTGGTGGGCGTCGAGGGCGCCGGGACGGTGCGCGAGACCGGCGAGCGCGTCGCCTGGGTCGACGCGCCGGGGAGCTACGCCGAGCAGGCGGTCGTCTCGGCGGAGAGGGCCGTGCCCGTTCCTGACGGGGTGAGCGACGAGCACGCAGCCGCCGTGCTCCTCCAGGGGATCACCGCGCAGTACCTCTCGGCGGCGGCGTATCCCGTCGCCGAGGGCGACCGGGTCGTCGTGCACGCGGCCGCGGGCGGGGTGGGGCTCCTGCTGACGCAGCTCGTGCGGCAGCGCGGCGGGCGGGTGCTCGCGACGACCTCGAGCGAGGAGAAGGCCGAGCTCGCGCGAGCGGTCGGCGCCGAGGAGGTCATTAGCTACGACGAGTTCCGCGAGCGCGCCCGCGGCCTCGAGGCCGACGCCGTGTACGACGGCGTCGGCGCGGCCACCTTCGACGCTTCCCTCGAGGCCCTGCGTCCGCGCGGGACGATGGTGCTCTACGGCGCGGCGAGCGGCCAGCCGGCGCCGTTCGCGCCTGGCAGCCTCGCCGCGCGCTCGCTCTTCCTCACGCGCCCGGCGCTCCACCACTACACGGCGACGCGGGCCGAGCTCCTGGAGCGGACGCGCGCGGTGTTCGACGCGAACCTCGACGTCCGGATCGGCGCGCGCTACCCGCTCGAGGGGGCGCGCCGCGCGCACGAGGATCTCGAGGCACGCCGCACGACGGGCAAGCTCCTGCTCATGCCCAACGGAGGTCGCGATTGAGCTCCTCGCGGTACGACGCCATCGTGATCGGCGCCGGGCACAACGGGCTCGTGACGGCGTGCTATCTCGCGCGTGCCGGGCTGCGCGTGCTGGTCCTCGAGCGGCGGTACATCGTCGGCGGCGCGTGCGTGACCGAGGAGACCTTCTCCGGCTTCAAGGTCTCGACCGCCGCCTACGTCAACAGCCTCTTCCACACGCAGATCGTCCGCGACCTGAAGCTGGCCTCGTACGGCTACGAGGTCCTGCCGCGAGACCCTGCGTCGTTCACGCCGTTCCCCGACGGGCGCTCGCTCATGATGGGCCGGGATCCCGAGCTGACGCGCAAGGAGATCGCGAAGTTCAGCACGCGCGACGCCGAGCGCTATCCGCGGTACGAGGCGATGCTCGAGCGGGTGGCGGCGGTGATCGAGCCCACCCTCACGATGAGGCCGCCCGATCTGCTGAGGCCGCGCCTCGGCGACTTGAGCGCCGCGCTCTCGTTGCGACGCTCGTTCCAGGGGCTCGGCGACGCCGCCGGCGAGGCAGTGGAGATCCTCACCGGTGCCGCACGCCCGATCCTCGACCGCTGGTTCGAGTCCGAGGAGCTGAAGGGGACGCTCGCGACCGACGCGATCATCGGCGCGATGGCGAGCCCGTCGATGCCCGGAACCGCCTACGTGCTCTTCCATCACGTCATGGGCGAGGCCGGAGGCGCACGGGGCGTGTGGGGGTACGTGCGCGGCGGCATGGGCGGTGTCACCCAGGCACTCGCGGCGGCCGCGCGCGACCTCGGCGTCGACATCCGCTGCGACGCGGAGGTGGCGCGGATCCTCGTCGAGGACGGCCGAGCCGTCGGCGTCGCGCTCGCGACCGGCGACGAGTACCGCGCCCCCATCGTGGCCAGCAACGCCGACGCCCGCGTGACGTTCTTGCGCCTGCTCGAGCGGGACACGCTGCCCGACGCGTTCGTGGCGGACGTCGAGCGGATCAGCTACGCCAGCGCCTCGGTGAAGATCAACGTGGCCCTGGCCGAGCTGCCGAGCTTCCGGGCGCTTCCGGGGACGGAGGCGGGGCCCCAGCATCGCGGCACGATTCACATCAGTCCCGACCAGGACTACATCGAGCGCGCGTTCGACGATGCCAAGTACGGCCGCCCCTCCGCCGAGCCCGTGCTGGAGTGCACCATCCCCTCGGCGGTCGACCCGACGGTCGCGCCGCCTGGCCGTCACCTGATGTCGATGTTCGTGCAGTACGCGCCGTACGACCTTCGCGACGGCTCGTGGGACGAGCAGCGCGAGGCCTTCGCCGACCGCTGCTTCGACGTGCTGAACGACTACGCGCCCAACTTCAAGGACGCCGTCCTTGACCGCCAGGTCCTGGCGCCCCCCGACCTCGAGCGCGTCTTCAACCTCACCGGCGGAAACATCTTCCAGGGCGCGATGACGCCCGGTCAGCTCTTCGCCTTCCGTCCTGTCACCGGCTACGCGAGCTACCGCACACCGCTCTGCGGCCTGTACCTGTGCGGTGCCGCCGCCCATCCCGGCGGCGGCGTGATGGGAACGCCCGGGCTCAATGCCGCACGCGAGATCCTGCGTCGGCGCCGCCTGCGCCGCGTGGCTCGTCGGTCCTCCTAGACCTCGACGGTTGTGACGCTGCAGTTCTCGACCGCTGCCCAGACGACGGCTTCGACCGGCTCGCGCGCCAAGTAGGCGCTCGCCATCCGGATCGGCCCGCCGGAGGTGACGAGCGCGATCTCGTCCGCCGGCGATTCCGCGAGCAGCGTGTCCAGGAACGCGGCCATCCGCTCGTAGAGCTCGCGCAGGCTCTCGCCGTCCGGGTGCCGGTCGTCGGGCCCGAGCCACGCGGTGCCCGCGACGGTGCCGAGCTCGGCCGCGACCTCGGCGGCGACTCGGCCCTCGTTGACGCCGAAGCTCCGCTCGCGAAGCGCGGGACTCACGTGGATGTCGAGCCCGAGCCGGGCCGCGAGCGGCTCCGCGGTCTCGAGCGCCCGGCGCAGGTCGCTCGACCAGAGCTCGCCGATCGGCTCGTCGGCGAGCCTTTCGGCGAGCGCCTCCGCCTGCTCCCGGCCGGCGGCGGAGAGCGGCGGGTCGCTGTGTCCCTGGATCCGGCCGTCGCGATTCCACTCCGTCTCGCCGTGGCGGATGAGGTGGAGCTTCGGCACGGCGCGCAGGCTACTCGCTTGACATGTGACTGAATGGTCACGTATTGTGCGGTGGTGTCGGACGATGACGACCTCGTGTTCCGAGCCCTGGCCGACCCCACGCGGCGACTCCTCCTCGACCGCCTCTTCGAGCGTGACGGCCGCACGCTCACCGAGCTCGAGAGCGAGCTGGAGATGACCCGCTTCGGCGTCATGAAGCACCTCCGCGTGCTCGAGGACGCGCGCCTCGTCACCACCCGGAAGGTCGGCCGGAGCAAGCACCACTACCTGAATCCGGTTCCGATCCGCCTGATCCACGACCGGTGGATCGACAAGTACACGGAACGGCGCGCGTCCGCGCTCGCCGAGCTCAAGACGAGACTGGAGGAACCAGCATGACGACGATGACCGCGACCGCCACCCAGGTCTACAGCGTGTTCATCAAGGCGACGCCCGAGCAGATCTGGGAGGCGATCACCAATCCGGAGTTCACCGAGAAGTACTTCTACGCGTCCCGTGTCGAGCTCGCGAACGGCCGGCGCCGCGCGTTCGGTCCGGAAGGCGAGCTCTGGGGCGACGAGGCGATCCTCGAAAAGGACCCTCCGCGCCGGCTGGTACACGGCTGGCGGGCGCTCTACGACCCCGAGCTCGCCGGAGAAGCGACGAGCCGGGTGACGTGGGAGATCGATCAGCAGGAAGGCGGCGTGTCGCGACTCACGGTGACGCACGACCAACTCGAAGGCGCTCCGAAGACGGCGGAGAGCGTTGCAGGTGGCTGGATGTACGTGCTCAGCGGTCTGAAGACGCTGCTCGAGACCGGCGAGCCGCTGGCGTAGAAGCGCGTGGGCCATGCGGGGCGGCGTTACCGTCTCCCGCATGGCCCGCAACTACGTCCGCGAAGCGCGGAAGCGCGTCGGCCCGAAGCGGGCGCGCATCCGGCCGATCGTCGAGCGGCTGGCGGCCGCGCATCCGGACGCGAAGATCGCGCTCTGGCACGGCAGCCCGCTCGAGCTCCTCGTCGCCGTGATGCTCTCGGCGCAGACGACCGACGTGAACGTGAACCACGTCACGCCGGCGCTCTTCCGCAAGTACCGGCGGCCCGAGGACTACCTCGCCGTCCCGCCCGAGGAGCTCGAGCGCGACATCTACCGCACCGGCTTCTTCCGCCAGAAGGCGAAGGCGATCCGCGGGACGGCGCGGATGCTGATCGAGGAGTTCGACGGTGAGGTGCCGCGGCGGATCGAGGAGCTCGTGCGCCTGCCCGGCGTGGCGCGGAAGACGGCGAACGTCGTCGCCGCGGAGCTCGGCAACCCGCAGGGCGTCGTCGTCGACACGCACGTGCGGCGGCTCTCGCAGCGTCTCGGCCTGACGAAGCAGGAGGACCCGGTGAAGATCGAGCGCGACCTCCAGAAGCTCGTCCCGCGCGACGAGTGGGGTCGCTTCCCGCACCTGCTGATCTGGCACGGCCGGCGGGTTTGCAACGCGCGCCGCCCGCTCTGCGAGGAGTGCGTGGTGAACGACCTCTGCCCTTCGAGCCGTGTCTGAGGAGGTGCGGCGGTAGTAAGTTCCCGCATGTCGTCAGAGGAGGGTGAGATGAGCCACCACCGTGAAGCCGCCATCGCGCAGATCGCGGACGGCATCGCTGCCTTGACGAAAGCGGGCGACCGCGACCCGGAGCTGGTGAAGAAGGTCATTGCCGCCGTCCTCGAGTCCCACGAGTCGCGGGGCGACACCATCGCCGCCGCGGCAGGAGCGAGAGCGTCACGATCCTGGGGTGCACCGTCTCGGTGGAGTACGAGTGCAGCGCGAGCTAGCGTTGCGCCGCTAGGAGCGGCACGCGGCGCAGACGCCGACGATCTCGAGCCGGTGAGCCGTCGGGACGAAGTCCTCCCGCGCGGCCGCCGCCTCCAGCCACGGCTCGATGCCGCACTCGCCGAGCTCCACCACGCGGTGGCACTCGGAGCAGACGAGGTGGTGGTGATGCGCGTCGCTGCAGAGCCGGTAGCACGTCTCGGCCGGGCTGTGCGCGAGCGTGTCCACGACGCCGTGCTCGACGAGGCTGCCGAGCGTCCGGTAGACGGTCGCGAGGCCGATCTTCTCGCCGTCGTCGCGTAGCCGGCGGAAGAGGTCCTGCGCCGTCAGGTCGTGCGGCTCGCGCGCGAGCTCCTCGAGCACGCGCAGCCGCTGCCGCGTCACGCGCAGGCCCGTCGCCGCGATGCGCTCGTCCAGCGCCGGCCCCGTTTGACGTGTCTCGCTCACGCGGCCTATCCTAGCCCCTAGATGCGATCGAGAATCATTCTCGTCTAACGGTCCGTGCTCGAGCCGTTCCACTACGCCTTCGTCCAGCGCGGGCTCCTCGAGGCGCTCCTGCTCTCGATTCCGGCCGGGATTCTCGGGACCTGGATCGTCCTGCGCGGCCTCGCCTTCTTCTCCCACGCCGTCGGGACGGCGGCCTTCCCGGGGCTCGTCGTCGCCGCCGGCCTCGGCTGGCCCGCGCCCGCCGGGGCCGCGCTCGCCGCGACCGCCTACACCGTCGGCGTCGAGGGGCTCGCGGGCCGCCGCGAGAGCGACCGCGAGGCGCTGACCGGGCTCACGCTCGTCGGCGCGCTCGCGCTCGGCGTGATCCTCGCGAGCGACGTCTTCCACTCCGGCGCCAACGTCGAGACGCTCCTCTTCGGCAGCCTCCTCCTCGTCGGCTCGCACGACGTCCGGCTCGCGGCGATCGCCGCAGCGGTCTCGCTCGTGCTGACGGCCGTGCTCGGGCGTCGCTGGCTCGCCGTCGGGTTCGAGCGCCGGACGGCGCGCAGCCTCGGCGTCCGTGCCGCGCTCCTCGACACGGTCCTCCTCGCGGACGTCGCCTTCGCCCTCGTCGCGGCGCTCTCCGCGGTGGGTGCGCTGCTCACCGCCGCGCTCTACGTCGTGCCGGCGGCCACGACGCGGCTCTGGCTCCGGCGGCTGCTTCCGTGGCAGGCGGCGAGCGTCGCGCTCGCGGCCGCCGAGGGCGTCGTCGGGCTCTGGCTTTCGGTCGAGCTCAACGTGCCGCCGGGGGCGGCGATCGCAGTCCTGGCCGGAGGAGTCTTCGCTGTGGCGGCCCTCGCGCGGCTGGGCCTGCCGATCGCGCTGCTCGCCGTCGTCCTTGCCGCCGGCTGCGGCTTTCGCTCCAGCGGAAGCGGGCTCCGCGTCGTCGCCACGACGACCCAGATCGCCGACTGGACGCGCGCCGTCGGCGGCCCCGACGTCGCGGTGCACCAGATCCTCCGGCCGAACACCGATCCACACGAGTACGAGCCGCGGCCGCAGGACGTCGAGGCGACGGCCGGCGCCAAGGTCGTCTTCGAGAACGGGGACGAGTTCGACCACTGGATGG
>Ga0207665_10001686_pt1 | contig 14855 bp, 14 predicted proteins | sample LARL112metaG_FD_184351 | JGI IMG/M metagenome (GOLD analysis project Ga0207665, IMG submission 184351) | Corn, switchgrass and miscanthus rhizosphere microbial communities from Kellogg Biological Station, Michigan, USA - LAR L11-2 metaG... | ecosystem: Host-associated > Plants > Roots >...
TGGAGGTCGACCATCCGGACTTCGAGGGCAAGGATGTCTCGGCGATCATCAGCTGGTTGGCGACGCAGCCGGAGGTCCAGCTCGACAACCCCGCCATGCTCGATCCGCGGATCGGCATGGTGGGCGCGTCCTACGGTGGCGGCATCCAATTGGCCACCGCTGTGAACGACCACCGAATCGACGCGATCGTGCCGACCATCGCATGGCACAGCCTGACCACAGCGCTGTACAAGGACCAGGCGTTCAAGAGCATCTGGGGCACCGGCCTGGCCGCCGCTCTCATCGGCACCAACGCCCGCGTGAATCCACGGATCTATCCCGGCCTGATCTACGGCGACCTGACAGGCACGCTCAGACCGGAAGACCAAGAACTCATCGACGAACGCGGACCGGATGAGCTGGTAAGCCAGATCACCGCGCCGACCCTGCTGATCCAGGGCACGGTCGACACGCTGTTCACGTTGGCCGAGGCCGACGCGAACGCGAAAGCGCTTATCGCCAGCGGTGTTCCGACCAAGGTTGTGTGGTACTGCGGCGGCCACGGCGCATGCATATCCACTACCAACGACGGCGTGATGGTCAAGCGGGCGACGATGGATTGGCTCGACCGGTACGTGAAGGGCGATTTGACCGTGGACACCGGTCCCCAGTTCGAATGGGTCGACCAGCACGGTACACAGTTCTCGTCGAACACCTATCCGGTCAAGCAGGGCACTCCGATCGTCGCGTCGAGCACCAAAGGCGGTTTTCTGCCGCTACTTCCGTTCATCGGCGGCTCGGGACCGGAGCTCCGGATTCTCACCGCGGGTCCCATCGGTGCGTTGCTCGGCATTCCGTCCGGTTCGAAGGCGATCAATGCGCTGAACCTCACCATTCCGAAAGCGACCACGACGACCTACATCATTGGCGCGCCGCAGCTGACGGTGATGTACTCCGGGACGGGCACGAGTCGCCATGTGTACGCGCAGTTGGTCGACGACAGCACCGGTCTGGTGTTGGGCAATCTCGTCACGCCGGTCCCGGTGACATTGGACGGGCAGACGCACACGGTCTCGGTGCCCATGGAGATGGTGGCGCAGACGCTCAAACCCGGTGAGTCGGTGACGCTGCAACTGGTCGCGTCCACGTTCCCGTACGAGACGATCACAACGTGGGGCGTGCTGACTGTGTCGAGCATGACGCTGTCGCTGCCGACGGCTAACGTGGCGGCGATCTCAACCCCGTCGGCCGCGGAGATGGTGGCGTAGCGACAGCAGTGTTGGCGTCAGCCCTCGACCCGCGAGCGGATCCAGTCGAGGTTGGCTTGCATGTTCTGCTGCCATTCAGCCAGTCGCCGCGAGATGATCCTTGCCTCTTTGTCCGGCTGGGCGGCGATCCCGACGGTCAGCCCCGACGGACCAGGTCCCATCCGGCCCCACTGCCGAATCAGCACGCCGTCGGTGGCCGGTTCCACCTCGAAGCCCCAGGTGGCGCCCACACCATCGGGACCGATGACGTTCCACACCCAGCGCCGCTGATCCTCGACCTCGACGACCGCACACACCGTCTCCCAGTCGCCGAACGCGTCATGCTGGCTGTGGCCGCGGAAGCGGGCACCGACCTGGACCCGGTCGGCGTCGTCGAGCCACTCGACGGTCTGCAGCTCTGCCGAGCACTGTGCTGGCAGGGTGATGTCGGTGACATATTTCCACGCTGTGGCGACATCGCAACGAACGCGCTGTGTCACTTCTATCGTGGGCTGATCGCGGTAGCGCACTGTTGCAGCATGCCAATGACGCGCGACGAAGCGACCGGAACGACAGGAAAGTGGGGCACCTAGTGAAGGTCGGCACCATGATCGAGCCCCGGTTGCCGGGCGCAGTGGAGTTCGCCGCGGCGGTCGAGCGGATCGGTGTCGATTCGTTGTGGCTGCCCGAGGTATGGGGCTACGACGCACTGACTGGACTGGCGTACCTCGCGGCCAGGACGTCAACGGTCGAGCTGGGAACGTTTGTGGTGCAGCTTGGTTCGCGCAGTCCCGCGCTGCTCGCGACGTCCGCACTGAGCTTGCAGGAGCTGTCGGACGGCAGATTCCTGCTTGGTGTCGGCACGTCTGGGCCCCGAGTGATGGAGGGCTGGCACGGTGTACGGTTCCGCAAGCCGGTGGAGACGACCAGGGAAACCATCGAGATCGTCCGGATCGTCAGCCGCGGAGACCGGCTCGATCATCCCGGCGAGATCTACCCGCTTCCGCTGCCGGATAGCAGTGGCGCTGCGCTGAGACCTCAGGTGCGACCACGCCACGTGCCGGTCTACGTGGCGGCGATGGGGCCACGCAACCTGCGACTCACCGGTGAGATGGCCGACGGCTGGCTCGGCAACGCGTTCATTCCCGAAGCCGCCGAAGTGTTTCTGGGTCCGTTGCGCGAAGGCGCGGCGCGCGCCGGACGCGCATTGGCGGACCTCGATCTCGTTGCACCGGTCGCCGTCGAGATTCACGATGACGAAGCCGAGGCCGAGGCCGCGGCACGCCGGCACGCCGACGGGTATGCGTTCACCATCGGCGCGATGGGTGCGGGCGGTCGCAATTTCTACAACGACGCGTTCACCAGGCTGGGCTACGGCGAAGAAGTCGGCATCGTCGCCGAGTTATGGCAGAGCGGGAAACGTGAGGAGGCCCGCCAAGCGGTGCCGATCGACCTCGGCCGCCTCACGAATCTGGTTGGTACACCTGACGGTATCGCCGAGCGGGTGGGCAAGTACCGGGCCGGGGGGATAACCACGCTGCTGGCCAAATTGGAGGGCGACTACTCGCACCAGCTGGCGACGCTCGAACGGCTACTCGACATCATCGCCGACAGATAGAGCCCGTGCCGGGGGGTCGCTGAAACCTGCCGGCTCTTGTGTCGTTGCGCTCGCCTCCGAGCGACAACTCAGCGACACCAAGTCCGACCAACCCTTATTGAACGTGCGGATTCCCAGTCCTACGCTCGATTTGGGCCTCTGGAGAGGACGACGACATGGCAACTACCGGGACTGAGCAGCCGGACGAGTTTATTTCCGAACGCATCGCGGGAGGAATGCTCCCTCGCGTTCTCAACACCTTCGACATGGTGGCCATCTTCGTCTCGATCGTCCTTTTCATCACCAATGCGGCAGTCGTCCAAAGCGCCGGCCCTGCCGCGTTTGGCTGGTGGATCATCGGGTTCCTCGCGTTCCTGATTCCCGGCGCCATCGTCACCGGTCAGCTGGGCCTCATGTTTCCGGGAGAAGGGTCCATCTACCTGTGGACTCAGAAGGCTTTCGGGCCCTTCTGGGGTTTCTTCGCCGGATTCTGCGCGTGGTGGCCCGGCGTCCTGGTGATGGTCGCAACCGGTACCGTCGTGCTCAGCTACCTCGGCTACGTCTTCCCATCGACGATCGGCGCGGCCAGTGTCCAGGTGCAGGGCGTGGTGATCATCGCTTTCATCGTCCTGTCGGCCGTGCTGGCCAACCAGCGATTCCGGCTGACTCAGAACATCGTCAACGTGGTGTGTGTGCTTTACGCCGTGGCGATCGGGCTGGTGGTTCTCGCCGGTGTGGTGCACCTGGCCGGCGGGGTGGCACCCGAGACGAACCCGACTGATTGGCACGCGTGGTCACCGTCGGCTGACACCGGTATCAACCTCACCAATTGGAGTTTCTTCGGATTGGTGGTGCTCGCGCTTCTCGGTGTCGAGGTGCCTCTCAACATGGGTGTTGAGATCAAAGACGAGCGGTCTATTACGCGCTACCTCGTGTGGGGTTCGTTGGCCGTGATGGTCGCGTATCTGCTGGCGACGTGGGCCGTGATGGTCACGGTCCCCGCAGGCGACGGCCAATCGGCGCAGGTGACCGCGCTCGCGACAGCCGTGGGTACGACGCTGGCCGGCTGGTTGGGAAAGCTCGTCGCGATCCTGCTCGCCGCCTTCTTTCTATTCATCACGGTGGTTTACAACTTCTCGTTCGCCCGCCTGGTTTTCGTGTCCGGCCTTGACCAGAAACTGCCCGCGGCCATGGCGCGGGTCAATAAGCACAAGGTGCCCAGCAATGCGGTGTGGGTGCAGACCGTCATCGCGGCGCTATTCGCGTTGGTCGCGTTCATCGTGTTCCCGTCCCTCGGGCTCGGCGGAGGCAAGCCGATCGACATCCAGACGAAGGTGTACGACGTGCTTCAGGCCGCGGTCACCGTGATCTGGTGCATCTCGATGGTCGTGCTGTTCGTCGACGTGGTGATCATCATCCGGCGCTTCCTACCGCGCTATCGGGAGACCCGTCTGGCCCACCCGGCGGTCTTCTACACCTGCGCGGTCATCGGTGGTCTCTCGGGGCTTGTCGCGGTCATCGCGACGCTGAGCGGATCGTGGACGCCGCTGATCTCCAACGATTCGGGGGCAGTCTCAATCGGCGGCGCGACCATCGCCTACGGCACGTGGTTCTTCCTCGTCGCGGGCATCGCCGTGCTGTCCTTACTCGTCGCGGTGGGCATCTACTGGCTCGGCCACGCGACCTCGGCTCGCGCTGTGCGCGAAAAGGGTTAGCGCGTCACGACATTCACAGACTGCCGAGGTCGTCGGGCACATCGACCGCGTGCTCTTTGAGCGCATCCAACGGCACCACGTCGAGGGTGCGCTCGTGGCTGGAGGCCAGCACCACCGGAGCGGCACAGCCATCCTGATAGGCCCGAAGCCAGTTGGCCGCGGTGACGCACCAACGGTCACCCGGCATCAGGCCCGGGAACTGGAACTCGGGTCGCGGCGTCGACAGGTCGTTTCCGATCGAGCGCTGATGCTCGAGGAACTCGGCGGTCACGACGGCACAGATGGTGTGGCTGCCGATATCCTCGGGCCCCGTCGAGCAGCAGCCGTCGCGGTAGAAGCCTGTCATCGGTTCGGTGCCGCACGAATTCAGCGGGCCACCCAGCACGTTGTTTTCGGGCATTCGGCCGCTAGCCGGTCGTCGACAACTTGACGGCGGCCATGTGGTCTCGTTGCGCCGCCTCCCTGAACTCCTCGAGCGTCGGTATCCGGTCATCACGGAAGCCCAGCCCCATCATGCGCTGGGCCCTCTTGACGCCATAGGACTCCGCGCAGCGATGGGAGAGGTCGGCGACGACCGCGGGGTCAGTGATGAGTTCGCCGCGCATCTGCGTCTTCGTCCCATCATGGAGGACTTCGGCGGCCCCGCCGTCGCGGAAGTTGTTCTTCCATGGCGCACTCGTCAAGGCATAGAGGTGATTGTCAATGACATGAGCGCTCACCGGAATTGAGTACGGACGCCCGGTTTTACGCCCCTTGAAGCTGACCACCATCATCTGCTTGCGTGCGGCACCCGCAAGCGGCGTGCCCAGCAGGAACCGCATGGCCGGATTGACGAAATGGAGGAGCGCCTCCGGCGGATGCGAGATGAAGACCGCGGGTGACTTTTCTGCCATGTAGTCACGGTAGGACGAGACGGGCACCGCGGGGTCGGAAAAGCCCATCTCACCGGTGGCGGTTGGTTCTGCCTCCATCGTCGTGGACAAGGCTGGCGATGTCGCGGTTCCATCCCGCGTAGCGGGCGCGCTTGAGGCCCTGCCGAACGAGGGCGACGAGTAGCGCGGTCGCCGCCGTCGCCGCTAGCCAGGCCGCCACTGCTGCGCCGACGGCGTCGACACCTGCCTGCCAGGACGGAGCGGGCGCTGCGACCTGACGTCCGCCTTGATCCACCCAAATGTCAACGCTGTCGCCGCTTTTCACAGGGGAGTTCCACGTGAATGCCCCGGCGTTCTCGACGTCGCCTGCCTGCCATCGGGCCTGAACGAGGGCGACCGGGCCCTTCGGACTATTCGCGCTGTCCTTGGTCGCCGTGGCCGCGACCCGGTGGCGGCTTTGTTGTTCTGCCGCGTAGACGCGGCTCTGGTCGTCGTGGACCGCGGTCCCGATCGCACCGGCGATAGGCATGGCGGCCAGCGACACCGCGACGGCGAGCGACATGACGGCGACTTCGATGCGGTCGCTTGTCCGCACCAGCGGACTGCGCCCACGGGCTTGGGCCAGGCGCCAGCGCCACCAGGGAACCGTGAACCACTGCATGTGACCCTCCTCGATCAGCCGCGCACCGAGGTGTGGATAGACCACACAGGGAAAATCAAACCCGATCATGCAGTTCGACGCACATTGCCGCAATGGTCTCTAGCGCGGCGCTCATCCCCGGACGCTGTTGTCCGCGCCGCCGCTTTGAGGCATGGACGGATTGATCTTAGCGTTTGGCTAACTCCCTGATGGTCGTGATTTGACGAGCGCCACCGCATTCCGGCAAACGTGATGTAGCTTCATCCGGCCCAGCGGCCCCAGGGGTGCGACGTCCGCCGAGCCCTTTCATGTGGCCGGCCCAACGGCGGACGCGAGTAGTTCGCTACTCAATTTCCCGACGGTGTGAATTCGTCGTAGTTATTCCGACTTCAGCAACCGCCGCGGCGCACATACCGCGCTCTTGGTCGTAGTGTCCGCTCGTATGTCGCACCCGATGTGAAAGGGGTAGTCGGCAGTCGCGATATTGACATGCGCCGCGACATTGCTGGCAAACATGATGTAGCTTCAATCGACACAGCGGGGACAGCCGCTGCCGAGGAGTAGACGGTGGATGCGACACCATTCGGGCACTATCAGCTGCAGAAGCTGATCGGCCGGGGCGGTATGGGCGAGGTCTACCGGGCCTACGACACCAAAACCTATCGGATCGTCGCGCTCAAGGTGCTGCCACACCATCTCGCCGAGGACGCCACGTTCCAGCAGCGGTTCCGGCGTGAATCGCAGGCCGCGGCCGGGCTCAACGACCCGCATGTGGTCCCGATCCACGGCTATGGCGAGATCGACGGCCTGCTCTACCTGGACATGCGGCTGATCGAGGGCCGCAACCTCGGGACCATGCTCGAGGACACTGAAAAGCCGCTCGGTGCGGCGTTCGCGGTCACGGTGGTCGAGCAGGTCGCAACGGCGTTGGATGCCGCTCACGAAGCGGGCCTGATCCACCGCGACGTCAAGCCGTCGAACATCCTGATCACCGACCGGGAGTTCGTGTATCTGATCGACTTCGGTCTCGCCCGCACGGCCGGCGACAAGGGCTTGACCACGGCGGGCAACACGCTGGGCACGTTGGCGTACATGGCGCCGGAGCGTTTCGAGGGCGCGCAGATCGATCCGCGCGCCGACATCTACGCGCTGACCTGTGTGCTCTACGAGTGCATCACCGGTTCGCGGCCGTATCCGGCGGAGAGCTACGAGCAGCAGATCAAGGGCCACATGGTGTCGCCGCCGCCTCGTCCGTCGGCCATCGATCCGAAGCTGGCGGCTTTCGACTCCGTCATCGCCAGGGGCATGGCGAAGAAGCCGGCGAAGCGGTATCAGACGGCCGGTGAGCTGGCGGCCGCCGCACGGCGCGCGCTGGAGACGCCGGTGCGCGCGACGGGTCGCTCCGGCAAGCATTCGAAGCAGCGCTCCCGGCGGGAGTCGCGACGGGCGCTGGCGATAGCGGCCGCGGTGGTGTTGGTGGCCGGTCTCGGCACATTCGGCGCATGGCAGTGGCGGGGCGGATCGGGCGGTAAGGACACGCGGCCGGCGAACGTCGCGGAGAGTTCGTCGACGGCGACGCCGGTCGCCGTCCCGGGCGCCGTCCCGGAGATCGCGGCGACCGTGCCCGAGGCGATCAGGAAGACGGGCCGATTGGTGATCGGTGTCAATGTTCCTTATGCGCCAAACGAATTCAAGAACTCCGCCGGTGAGATCGTCGGCTTCGACGTTGATCTGATGAATGCGGTGGCGAAAACGCTTGGGCTCACACCCGATTACCGGGAGACGGCGTTCGAGAGCATCATGCCGTCGGTGTCGGGTGGTAGCTTCAACGTCGGGATGTCGTCGTTCACCGACAACAAGGAGCGCGAGGCGAACGTCGACTTCGTGACGTACTTCCAGGCAGGGACGCTGTGGGCGCAGCGGCCGGGGTCGTCGGTAGATCCGGATGCAGCGTGCGGCTTGAAGATTGGGGTCACGTACGCGTCCATCCAAGACACGGAACAGGTTCCGGCCAAGAGCGATCAATGTGTCGCGGCAGGCGTTTCGCCGATCGAGAAGGCCGTCTACACCCGGCAGGACGACCTGACGGCGGCCTTGATCGCAGGCGAGGTGGAGGCGATGGCGGCCGATTCACCGGTGACGGGGTTCGCGGTCAAGCTCAGTGGCGGAAAGCTGGAGCCGGCGGGGGAGGTCTTCGACACCGCGCCCTACGGCTGGCCGGTCGCCAAGGGGTCGGGGCTGGCGGAGTCGCTGAGGAAGGCCCTGGAGCACCTGATGCAGACCGGCGAGTATAAGACCATCGCCACGGCGTGGGGCGTCGAGAAGGGCATGATAGACATGCCGGTGATCAACGGCGCGATTCGATGACCGACGTGCGGGTGTAAATTAGGCGTCAGGCCGTTTCGTATTTGCCTTGCCAACCGTAGAGCTTGTACGTGCAGACGATCTGCTTGCGAATCGACCGCCGTTCGCCCGACCGTGCAACCTCCGGGCGGAACCCAGACATGGTTAAGGACTCGGCTATGGAATCGTCCGGCTTGTTCTCACATCCCCATCAGCCCGAAGTCGTTCCGGAAAGGGAGCGTTCTACCGAACCCGTGCAGGCCCCCGCCTTCTCCGACCGACCTCGAAACGATGCGACTGCGGATACGCCGCCGTCCTCATGAACGGACTGACTGGGACGCGGCGTTCGGCCCGGCCCGTCAGGCTCGCGCTTGCACAGCAGTTAGGCGCCGAGATCGATGGGGCGTGGTGGCCCTACACGGCCTCAGTGGCAGGTGAACTGCCTGGGCTCATCGAGGCGCTGCACCCCCCGCTGGGTGAAATCGTCGACATCTGCATCAACTGGTCCGCAACGGAGGCGCCGCTCGAGCTTTACGAGGTCGCTTCCAGCGCTCGGCCGAAGCCCGGTGGGCAGCGGCGCAGACGTCAACGTCTGATGGTGATTGGCGGCCGGCACGGGTGCGCAACACTCCTTGTCGTGCCCCACATGACATCCCAAGCGCTTGGCGTCATGGTGATGCGCTGCGCGGGGGCCAGGCCGGTCTCCGGCTCAGAACGCTGCACCCAAACGTTCGAGATCGCCGATTGTGTCATGCGGGCCGCAGAGATCGAGAGCGCAGCGTGGGCAAGACGTATGCGCGACGTCGCCGCGGGTCCGTCTCAGCAGGTGTAGAAACACGAATGGGCTGGTACGGAAGATCCGTACCAGCCCACCGTCATGTATCGGTCGCTCAGACGGCAGTGACTCTAACCGCCTGGGGACCCTTGGCTCCCTGCTCGACCTCGAACTGGACGCGTTGGTTTTCCTCGAGGGTGCGGAAGCCGCTTCCCTGGATCTCGGAAAAGTGGACGAAGACATCCTTCGCGCCGTCGTCAGGAGTGATGAAGCCGAAGCCCTTGTCACCGTTGAACCACTTCACAGTTCCCTGTGCCATTACTTACTTCTCTCATTCAGTGCGGATGTACCAAAAACATCCGCGGACACAATAGCATGAGTTCTCATCAATACCCAAAAGCGTTGGGGCGGTTGTTAAATAGGCCAGAACCGACTCAGCACGCGCGGCGCTGTGCGCCGCCGGAGGCGCGACCACGTCGGCGACGGGCGGGCCTCGAGCTGCGAGCTTGCGGCGGGCGGGGCTGGGCGGTGGCCTTAGGGGCGGGAGCCCGGTAGGGCGCGCTCTCGCCGGCCACGGCGTGGACGGCGGCCGAGTCGGCTGTCACCTGCTGTGGAGTGACGCGGATTCCGGCTCGGCGCATCAAGGCCTGGGTATCCGTGCGTTGCTCGGGCAGAACCACGGTCACGACGTCGCCCGCATTTCCGGCACGCGCGGTGCGTCCGGACCGGTGAAGGTAAGCCTTGTGCTCGGCCGGCGGATCGATGTGTACCACCAACTCGATTCCGTCGACGTGCACGCCGCGCGCGGCGATGTCGGTTGCCACCAACACCCGAGCCGTCCCCGTGCTGAACGCGGCGAGATTTCGGTCGCGCGCGGGCTGAGAAAGGTTGCCGTGCAAGTCAACTGCAGGCACTCCTGATTCAGTGAGTTGTTTGGCGAGCTTGCGGGCTTGATGTTTGGTGCGCATGAACAGGATTCGCCGTCCGGTTCCGGATGCGAGCCGGTGCACCAACTCTTTCTTGGCTTCGACGCCGGAGACGTGGAACACGTGATGGGTCATTGCGGGGACTGGCGAGTTGGCTCCATCGACAGAGTGCAAGACCTCGTTGCGGAGGAACCGCTTGACGAGCTTGTCGACGCCGTTGTCGAGGGTCGCGGAGAACAACATCCGCTGGCCACCGTTCGGCGTCGCGGCCAGAATGCGGGTCACGCCGGGAAGGAAGCCGAGATCGGCCATGTGGTCGGCTTCGTCGATGACCGTGATCTGGACGGAGTCCAGGCTGATCAAGCGTTGCCTCATCAGGTCCTCGAGCCGACCGGGGCAGGCCACCACGATGTCGACGCCCGACTTCAGCGCCGCTACCTGCCTGCCTTGCGGTACTCCACCGAAGATCGTGGTCACCCGCAGGTTGTAGGCGGCCGCCAACGGTTCCAGCGTCGCCGTGATCTGGGTGGCGAGCTCACGGGTCGGGGCCAACACCAGGCCCGACGGCCGTGACGGGCGGCGCTGGTGCCCCGCGAGCCTGCTGACCAACGGAATCGAGAAGGCGAGCGTCTTGCCGCTGCCCGTTTTGCCGCGGCCGAGTACGTCTAGCCCGAGGAGTGTGTCGGGCAGGGTTTGGATTTGAATGGGGAATGGTTCGGTGATGCCACCCGCAGCGAGCACATCGACCAACGGTTCACTTACGCCGAGATCGGCAAAAGTCTTGTCTGTAGTAATTTTTGGTGTCTTTCAGCATCGGTTGTGCCGAGTCGCGGCGAAGGAACGCGCGGTCGACCAGCACTAGGTGGCGAGATTGCCGGTGGGCAATATCGATCGCCGCGATACGAGCTGTGCTGGCGCACGGATCATCTGAATCGGTGCTTCAACCACCAAGGATGGGCTGGCGCCGGAGGGATGAAAAGCGTTTCACGACGTGTTGGCCGCTGAGTCGAACAGCCAACGTTATTAACAGCGTAGCGCATCGCAGTGCGTGGACCGAATTAGCTCGCACGACCGCACCCGCTGGTCGGTCGAAGCAAGCGCCGTACTCACTGGCTGTACAGTTGAGAGTGGACCGCTTCTGTTAGCGGTAACCGCGAGTCGTAAAGCTGAGCGTGCGATTCGATTGTCGTCCGTTCGTCACCATTGCGTACCGGTCGGCCTGCTCATTCTTAAGGACGCGACATGGAAAATTCGAGCTTGTTTTCTCATCCCGACGTGCCGGAGGTTGTTCCTTCAGGCGCAACCTCCACAGAACCAGTGGAGCACCCCACTTTCTCTGACCGGCCCGACACGAACTCTCCTGGCAGTTCTAAGCACTCCTCGTGAACGGCCTGACCGGGGCGCGGCGGTGCGCCCGTCCCGTGCGGATCGCTCTGGCCGGCACGCTGGGCGGCGACATCGACGGGGCATGGTGGCCGCACTCGGCCTCGGTGGCGGCCGAACTGCCGGAGCTGATCGAGGCCTTGCACCGACCTCTCGGCGAAATCATTGACATCAGAATCAACTGGTCGGCGACCGAGGCGGCTCCTGATCTGAACTCGATGGGTTTCGACGTCAAGACGATGCCCGGCCGGCGCAAGCGCCCTCAACGTTTGATGGTGGTCGACGGCCGTCGTGCCCGGGCGACGCTCCTGGTTGTACCGCACATGACGATGCCCGCCCTTGGCCTGATGGTTATGCACCGTGCGGCTGGAATGCGAGTTCCGGATGCGCACCAAGCCAGCAAGGTGTTCGAAACCGCTGACCGCGTCGTGCGTACCGCGCAGGCTGAAAGCGCGCTGTGGGAAGACCTCGCGCCGAAAGTCCAGGCCGAAAGACAGCCAACTCCCGGCCCCTAGGAACGACGACGGGCCGGGCGCTGAAATATATTGTGCACAGACACTTTTGGCGCCCCAGATGTCAAATGTCGGCTCGCTGGCTCATCTCCGAACCCCATTCGCGGGCCGACATACTCGCGACCATGTCGCAACTCGCAGCGCCCTGACGCGCTAGACGCGCCGGATTCTCGCTCGCCTCACGGCCTCATCCCACATCCGCGCCACCCGGCCACCGAAACGCGGCCATGAAGCTCGCGGGGTGCACGCTTGCTGGCTAATTCATGAAACGGTGAACGCCGTCCGTTCGCAGTTGTTGAGCCATCTTCGCCTGCCGATATCCCAAACAGATCCCGCCGGCAGTCATGATCACCAGGCCCGCAACGCCCGGCAAAGCTCCTGCCGCCATTTCGGCCATCGGTTTGGATGAATACTCGTTGTATCCGGTCCGATAGGGGATCTGTCCGGGCGAAGTCACGCCGAAGCTCGTCAGCGACGGGTCACGCTGGAGCACCTCATCCGATGCCCGAAGTAGCCGTGGCGACGCATCACCGGCCGCCCGCGGCACCGGATCGACGGCGCCGGTTGTCCCGCGCGGTGCGACCGATGCCCCGAGGATGTGCACCGGCGGAAGCGGCGCAGGTGCGACAAGAACCGGCACAGTCAACACCGGTGGTTCATTCCCGCCTGGACGGTGTGCTGCTTCGCCCGCAACCGCGTCCACCGTGTCGGGGCTGGCTGGCGTGGCGGGAATGACGGGGGGCAGGTCGGCGGGCGGCGGAGCTTCGAGGGCAGGCGCGAGCGGCGCTTCGGGCAGCGGGACCAAGTCGAGGGGAGGTGGCGCTTCGGGACGTAGCGGCACTCTATTGATGCTCTTGCCGGGCAGATCGCTGGTGCCGTGATCGGGTTTGACAGGCTTCTGCTCTCCGGCCTGCTCGTCACCGGACGCCACTTGAATGGAGTCCTTCGCCTCAGTGTCTTTGCTCTCGACCGCCTTGCCGGCTTCATCGCCGGCGGCCCTGGCATTCTCGCCGCTGCTGGAGAACGCATTGTTGTCAACGGGGCGCGGGGCCGGGGCCGGACCGCTGTCCGAGGCGGTGCTGTTGGCGTTCTCGCTTCCGGCCGATCCGGAAGGGGTGTCGGCGGCGGCTACAGCGCCGCCGGCACCTGCCAGGAGAAAGGCGGCCGCGATCGCGCCTGCTGCCAGGTGTGTCGCCGCCTTAACCATGCCGCCTCACCTACGCCGGCGTGCAACTGCCCGGCAAATATTGACGTTGTCGTGTAATTGTGGCATCTGACGGGCTGCGCGTCGTGCTGATCGAGAGAATCACAGCCGTAGTCGTATGAACGAATTCCGTTGTTGCGCAAGGGTTGCTCGAAAGCTTGCAAGAGTGCCGAGTCCGCCGACATCGCGTAGTGGCCCCCGGGAAATTACGGTGTCGCAACGTTGTCGAACAGCGGCCGCTATAGATTGAGCAAAGACCCTCCTTCGCGATCTCTAGCGCAGTCCTGTGTGCCTCGCAAATAGTAATAGACGTGCACGCCAATAGCGACAGCAATCTCTCGAGCAAAGCTAAGCGACCAGCTCAGGTCTAGTAACGGCACCAGATTATTACTCTCGCAACCCGGCTGACTCGTCACCGCACGACGATCGTGTGGCTCCCTCGCCGAACAAGCTCCCCGATGACCGGCGCGCCGGGAACTTCACCCGCGATCAGCAACCCGCCGGAGGTCTGTGCGTCGGCGAGCAAGAGCGCCTCGTCGTCGCTGACTCTCGTGAGGTCGACGTGTGGCGCCACCCAGTCCAGATTGCGACGCGTCCCGCCGCTGACGTAACCCGCCTTCAATGCCTCACGCGCACCGTCCAGATAGGGCACCGTCGCCGAGTCGATCACCGCCGTGACGCCGCTGGCGCGCGCCAGCTTGTGCAGGTGTCCCAGCAGCCCGAAACCCGTGACGTCCGTGGCACATTCGACTCCTGTCTCCAGTGCCGCACGGGCGGCTTCCGCATTCAGCGTGGTCATCACCGCGATCGCCTCGGAAAATCGTTCGCCGGTGGCCTTGTGCCTACTGTTGAGCACGCCGATTCCCAGCGGCTTGGTCAGTGACAGCGGCGTGCCGGACTTACCGGCGTCGTTGCGCAGCAATCGGTTCGGATCGGCGATCCCCGTGACGGCGAGGCCGTACTTGGGTTCCGGGTCATCAATGCTGTGCCCACCCGCGAGGTGGCAACCCGCCTCACCGCATACATCCAGCCCGCCGCGCAGCGTCTCGGCCGCCAACTCGAACGGCAACACGTCACGCGGCCAGCCGAGCAGGTTCACGGCGACTACTGGGCGTCCGCCCATCGCGTAGACGTCCGACAGCGCGTTCGCCGCCGCGATCCGGCCCCAGTCGTAGGCGTCGTCGACCACCGGGGTGAAGAAGTCCGTTGTCGCGATCAGCGCCGTGCCGTCCTGGATGCGGACCGCCGCAGCATCGTCGCCGTCGTCCAGCCCGACAAGTAGCTCGCCGACCGGATTCCGCGGCTCGACCTTCGTCAGCCCGCGGACCATATCCTCGAGCTCGCCGGGCGGGATCTTGCACGCGCAGCCGCCGCCGTGGGCGTACTGGGTCAGTCGGTAGTCCATGGCCTCCATGCTGCCTGCCATGATGGTCGGCATGGGCCAGGGAGGCGTTTCCGGTCTGGTGACCGGCACGATCTTCAAAATCGCTGAGCGGCAGGTCCTGTCGCTGGCGGGTTCGATTCCCGTCCGCCTCCGCCATGAGCCGGAAACCTGACATGGCTGACCCGCGACGCCGTGTGCCCCGCACCGACCTGCTGCTCGCCGACCCTCGGTTGACCGAAGCGGAGCGGGTGCTCGGCCGCGTATTGGTGAAATCCGTT
>Ga0207665_10001687_pt1 | contig 14854 bp, 10 predicted proteins | sample LARL112metaG_FD_184351 | JGI IMG/M metagenome (GOLD analysis project Ga0207665, IMG submission 184351) | Corn, switchgrass and miscanthus rhizosphere microbial communities from Kellogg Biological Station, Michigan, USA - LAR L11-2 metaG... | ecosystem: Host-associated > Plants > Roots >...
CTGGAGGCCATGCAGGTCAACCTGACCAGGCTGGTGGACCTCACCGGCGAACTGCGCCGCCGCCTCGGCCCGCTTGGACGGCAGGCGGCAATCGCCCGCCGGGCCGCGACGATCCAGGCGGACCTGCGCGACGCCAAGCTGCGGCTGCTGGCCGACGACTTCGCCGGCGCCGCGGCGGCGCTTGAGCGCGGCGAGGCGGACGAGGCGGCCGCGCTGGCCCGCCGGGCCGAGCTGGAAGACCTGCTGGCTCAGGCGCGCCGCCAGGAGGCGGCGCTCGACGCCGACGAGCAGCAGCACGCGCCCAGGCTCGAGGCGGCGCTCAACACCTGGTTCGAGCTCTCTTCCCTGGCCGAACGGCTGCGCGGGGTGGCCAACCTCGCCCGCGAGCGTCATTCCCTGCTGGCTGCCGACGAGGCCCCGGCCAGGCCCGGCCGGGATCCCGGCGAACTGGACGCCGAGGCGGCCTCGCTGCGCGAGCAGGAGGCGGTGCTCGGCGAGGCGCTGGAGGCGGCCAGGGCGGCGCTCGGCATGGCCGCCGAGGACCGCACCGCCGCAGAGGCGGACCTGGCCGCGGCCGAACGGCTGCTGGCCGACCAGGCCCGTGCCGCCGCGGCCCTCGCCGACCGGCTGGCCAGGCTGCGCGGCCAGGTGGGCGCCGCCCGCAGCCGCGTCGCGGCCAGCGAGGAGGAGTCGGCCCGGCTGGCGGACGCCATCGAGCAGGCCAGGTCCCGTGCCGAGTTCGCCCAGCGGGAACTGCACGAGGCACAGGAGACGGCCGCCGTCGGGACCGATGACCGGGCAGGCCTGGCCGCCGCGCACGAGGAGGCGGCCGCCGCGCTCACGGAAAGCTCCGCCCGCGTCGCCGAGTGCCGCGCCGCCGAGCGGGTGGCCAGCGCCGAACGTGCGGCCCTGGTTGCCCGCCGCCAGGCGCTGGAAGAGGGCCTGCGGGCCGTACAGGACGGCACCGCCGCCTCGGCGGCCCTGCTCGCGGACCCGGAGTGGGCCGGGCATGTCCTCGGCGGGGTCGCTGCCCTGCTGACCGTGGCCGAGGGCGCCCAGGAGGCCATCACGGCGGCGCTCGGCGGTGCCGCCGACGCGGTGGCCGTGGCCGGCCTGGATGCCGCCGTGGCGATCCTGCACGGCCTCAAAGGCGCGGACGCGGGAACGGCCGGGCTGGTCATCGCCGACACCGGTGCCGGGACCCGGGAACCGCCGCCCGGAGGCGTGGCGACCCGGGAACTCCCGCCGGGCGTGGTGCCCGCGGTCGATCTGGTGAAGGCGCCCGGGGAACTCACCGCGGCGCTGGCCGGGCTGCTGGCGGGAGTGGTGGTCGCCGACGACCTCACCGCGGCGCGGGACGTGGTTCGCGCCCGTCCCGAGCTGAGGGTGGTCACCAGGGACGGCGACCTGCTCGGGGCACACTGGGCGCTCGGCGGCTCGGCCAAGCCGCCGAGCATGCTGGCCATGCGCGCGGCGGCCGAAGAAGCGTCGGCCGCGCTGGCCGGAGCCGAGCGGGCCGCACAGGAGGCGGCCACCGCGCTGACGGGCGCGCTGGCCGACGAGGAGCGCGACCGCGAGGCCACCGGCCGGGCGCTGGCGGGGGTGCGGGCCGCCGACAAAGCCGCGGCGGAGTCGTCCGGGCGGCTCGGCCGGCTCGCGGGCGCGGCACGGGCGGCCCAGGAGGAGGCCGCGCGACTGGAGGCGGCGATCGCCTCGGTCGCCGGGCAGCGGGAGCGGGATGCCGCGGCCCTCGCCGGAGTGGTTGCCAGGCTTGCGGAGGCCGAGGCGGGCGAGGCCGGAGAGCCAGGGGACGGCGAGACCGGCCGGGCGCCGGACGCGCCGGAGGCGCCGGACCGCGATTCCCTGATCGCCCGGGCCAGCGCGGCCAGGGAGACGGAGACCGACGCGCGGCTTGAGGTCAGGACGGCCGAGGAGCGGCTGCGGGCGATCGTCGGCCGCGCCGATGCCCTGGCCGCGGCGGCCGTGCGGGAACGGCGTGCCGCCGAGGCGGCGGTGGCCAGGCACCGGCTGCGGGCGCAGCAGGCGGACGTCGCCGGGGCGGTCGCCACGGGCGCGGACGCGGCCCTGGCCAGGATCGCGCAGTCGCTGGCCACCGCCCAGGCGGACCGCGAAGCCGCCGAGCAGGCGACCAAGGGGCGTGCGGAGGCGCTCAAGGAGGTACGGTCGCGCGTCCGGGCCGTCACCGCGGACCTGGACCGGGTGGTGGACACCGCGCACGGCGCGGAGGTCAGCCGGGCCGAGCAGCGGATGCGGGTGGAGCAGATGGTGGCGCGGGCCGCCGAGGAGTTCGGCGTGGACACCGAGACGCTGCTCGCCGAGTACGGGCCGGACGTCCTCGTGCCGGTTTTCGAAGAGCCGGAGCCGGCTGCCCCCCGGCGCCGCCGGCTGGGATCCGCCGCCCAGGCCGGCCCGGCTCAGGGCACGCTGGCCCCGGGCGGCCTGGTCCGGCACGACGGCGGGCGGAACGGCACCGTGCAGAACGGCACCGTGCAGCATGGCGGCGGGCAGAACGCAGGCCGGAACGGTTCCGGCCAGGAGGGTTCCGGCCAGGGGGGCGGGGAGCCGTTCGTGGCCGGCCACGGTGCGTCCGGGAACGGAGCGTCACGCAACGGGACATCAGGGAACGGCGTTGACGCCCCGGCGGCCGGCCAGGACAGGCAGCACCGGGACCCGGCGGAACCGGGCGTGGCGCGGATTCCGGCGGCCCGCAGCGCCGCGGGCGGCGCGGCGGAAGCTGCGGGGGACGCCGAAGCCGGGGCCACGGCGCACAGCCCGGCCCAGGAGGCCCCGGCCGCGGGTGTGGCGGACCGACCCACGGAGCCGGTGCGGACGATCCCCTACGTACGGGCGGAGCAGGAGAAGCGCGCCGCCACCGCCCAGCGCCAGCTCGACCAGCTCGGCAAGGTAAACCCGCTGGCCCTGGAGGAGTACGCGGCGCTGGAGGAGCGGCACCAGTTCCTCGCCAACCAGCTCGAGGACCTCAAGAAGACCCGCCGCGACCTGCTCACGGTCGTCAAGGAGGTCGACGACCGGGTCCAGCAGGTGTTCACTTCGGCCTTCGCGGACACCGCCGCCGAGTTCGAGCAGATCTTCGCGCGCCTGTTCCCCGGCGGCGAGGGCAGGCTGGTGCTGACCGAGCCCGACGACATGCTGGCGACCGGCATCGACGTCGAGGCCCGGCCACCCGGCAAGAAGGTCAAGCGGCTCTCGCTGCTGTCCGGCGGTGAGCGCTCGCTGACCGCGATCGCCTTCCTGCTGGCCATCTTCAAGGCCCGCCCGTCGCCGTTCTACGTGCTTGACGAGGTCGAGGCGGCGCTGGACGACACCAACCTGCAGCGGCTGCTCGGGATCTTCGAGGAGCTGCGCGGCATCTCCCAGCTGATCATCGTCACGCACCAGAAGCGGACCATGGAGGTCGCCGACGCGCTGTACGGGACCAGCATGCAGGGCGACGGGGTATCCGCGGTGGTGAGCCAGCGGCTGCGGGAGCGGGAGCGGGCATAGCACTGCCGCACCGCAGCCACCGCACGAGCCGGCGCGACCGCGCCACGGGTTCTTTGTCTGTCAGACTGGGGCCGTTATGGAGTACTTGATCATTGTCATTGTCCTCGTCGTCCTGGCCCTGATCGCCGGCGGCGCCATGCTGGTCCGCGGCCGGCGGCGGCCGCGCGGCACAGTAGCGCCGCCGCGGCCGCCCGCTGCCCCCTCCGCGCCGGCCCGCGCCGGCCAGGACGCAGACACCACCACCGCGCCGGCGGCACCGGGCGCCCCGGTCGCCGAGGCCCCCGCCGCCGAGGTGGCGGAGGCGCCGCAACCGTTCGCGGGCCGGATGACCCGCCTGCGTGGCCGGCTCGCACGCTCGCAGAGCGGGTTCGGCGCGGTGCTGCTCGGCCTGCTCTCCCGTGACGGGCTCGACGAGCAGGGCTGGGAGGAGATCGAGGACACCCTGGTCGGGGCCGATCTGGGGGCAGGCCCGGCGACGCACATCGTCAACGAACTGCGCACGCAGGTCAGGGTGGGCGGCGCCCGGGGCACCACCGAGGTGCGCGCGCTGCTGAGGAAGGACCTGATCGAGCAGGTCGGCCCCGATATGGACCGGTCGCTGCGGGTGGCCAGGCACGGCGACCGGCCCGCCGTGGTGCTCATGGTGGGGGTCAACGGCACCGGCAAGACGTCCACCTGCGGCAAGCTGGCCCGTGCGCTCATCGGGGAGGGATACACGGTCCTGCTCGGCGCCGCCGACACGTTCCGCGCCGCCGCCGCCGACCAATTGCAGACCTGGGGACAGCGGGTGGGCGCTCAGGTGATCCGTTCGGACCGTGAGGGCGCCGATCCGGCGAGCGTCGCGTTCGACGCCGTGAAACAGGGCATCGAGGAACGCGCGGACACCGTCATCGTAGACACCGCGGGGCGGCTGCACACCAAGACAGGCCTGATGGATGAGCTTGGCAAGATCAAGCGCGTCATCGAACGGCAGGCGACCGTGGACGAGGTCCTGCTGGTACTCGACGCCACCACGGGCCAGAACGGCATGCGCCAGGCCAGGGTGTTCGCGGAGGCCGTGGACATCACCGGGATCGTGCTGACCAAACTGGACGGGACCGCCAAGGGCGGCATCGTGGTGGCGGTGCAGCGGGAACTCGGGGTACCGGTCAAACTGGTCGGCCTCGGCGAAGGGCTCGACGACCTCGCCCCGTTCGAGCCCGCTACGTTCGTCGACGCGATCCTCGGCTAGCCATGCCCGCCAGCTGGCGGCTGACCCCGCACCAGAGTGTCCCAAAACGGCATATAGCCCATGTCTTGACCACCGGCATCCCCGGGGCAGCGTTACGAATTCCGATAGGAGCCGCAGTCCATTACGAGCGCTATGAGGGATTTCCTCGCGCTGCTTGCCCGGGCCTCACCGGTTCAGCACGTGGACCCTGGTGCTCTCCGCGATGGCACCGGCCGCTGCGATATCGGGCTCGGCGGCCCCGAGTTCGCGCAACGTCGTTCCCAGATGGCCGATCACCCGGTCGAAATGCCAGTCGTTCAGCCTCGGCAGCCCGGCGTGCGCGGTGCGGAGATCGGCGCCGGTATAGCTATTCGGGCCGCCCAGGACCATGGTGAGGAAAGCTGCTTGTTTTCCGATTTGCCGGTTCATATCGGCGTCGCCGAAATAAGACGCGAGCGACGGATCCGCGAGGACTTTCCGGCAGAACAGCGCGGCCACGGCATCGATGGCCGGAGCGCCGCCTAAACGATCATAGAGGCACGCTTGTTTCATAGCTGGGTTATAGCTGTGAGAGAGGGGCGTGACAAGCGGCTCGGGACAATTCGATTGTATCCATCGAGCGGGACGCGGCCCGGCGGCGAAACATCTGCGTAACATGACGCCCGGCCGTTTCACCCGGCGGAAACAGTTCGTAACCACCGGCGAAACGCCCCCGGGAGACGCTGAGGCGCAGCGCAGGTCCCGAGAGGTGGTCGGATGAAGCTCATCACCGCCGTGATCAAGCCCTTCAAGCTGGACGAGGTCAAGTCCGCTCTGCAGGCGTTCGGCGTGCACGGCATGACGGTCAGTGAGGCGAACGGTTATGGCAGGCAGCGCGGCCACACCGAGGTGTACCGCGGCGCGGAGTACCAGGTCGACCTCGTGCCGAAGGTGCGGCTTGAGGTGCTCTGCGACGACGAGGACGCCGACGACCTGATCGGCGTCGTGGTCAAGGCCGCGCAGACGGGGCGGATCGGCGACGGCAAGGTCTGGTGCGCCCCGGTGGACACGGTGGTGCGGGTCCGCACCGGCGAGCGCGGGCCTGGGGCCCTTTGAGGCTGTGGAGACCGGTGCACGGCCGTCCGGGGCACGGCGCCTGGCCTCGTTCGCGCCCGATCGCGCCCGGCGCAGCACGACCGCCGACCGCTGGCTGGCCTCGCTGCTTGGCGCGGAGCCCGGGGTGGCACTGGTGGCGGTCGGCGGCTACGGGCGGCGCGAACTGCTGCCGGGCAGCGACCTCGACGTGCTGCTGCTCCACTCCGGCCGGCCGGGAATCGCCGCGCTGGCCGACCGGGTCTGGTACCCCATCTGGGACTCGGGCACCCGGCTTGACCATGCCGTGCGACGCCCGGCCGAAGCGCGCGAGGTGGCTCGCCAGGACGTGCGGGTGGCGCTCGGCCTGCTGCACGCCAGGCACGTCGCCGGGGACCCGGGGCTGACCAGCGACCTGCGCAGCGGCGTCCTGGCGGACTGGCGTACCGGCGCCCGCACCCGGCTGGCCGAGCTGCAGGCGCTGCACGAGGAGCGGACCGCGCGCAGCGGCGAGCTCGCGTTCCTGCTCGAACCCGATCTCAAGGAGGCCAGGGGCGGTCTGCGCGACGCGGAGGCCATCTACGCGGTGGCCGCGGCCTGGGTAGCTCCCGGGCCGGGACCGCGGTCCCGCGCGGCGCAGGAGGCCATCCTGGACGCACGGCATGCCCTGCACGAGGTGACCGGCCGCTCCAGCGACCGGCTGGTGCTCCAGGAACAGGACGAGGTAGCGAGGGTCCTTGGCCTGGCTGACGCCGATACGCTGCTGTGCCATCTGGCCGGGGCCGGGCGGGCCATCGCCTATTCGCTCGATCAGTCGCTGCGCCAGGCACAGCGCAGCCGCGGCATGGGCGGGCGCGGTGCGGGCAGGGCCGGCCGCCTGCGTGGCGGCCGGGCCAGGACCGGCCCGGAGCGGCGGCCGCTGGCCGACGGCCTGGTCGAGCAGGACAGCGAGGTCGTGCTTGCGCGGTCCGCGGAGCCCTCGGCAGACCCGGTGCTCGTGCTGCGCGCCGCGGCCGCCGCGGCCACGGCCGGCCTGCCGCTGGCGCCGCGCACGCTGGCCCGGCTCAAGGAATGCCCCCCGCTGCCCGTGCCGTGGCCGGCCGCCGCCCGCGACGCCCTGGCCACGCTGCTGGGCACCGGGCAGGCCGCCGTCGCCGTCTGGGAAGCGCTCGACCAGGAGGAGATGCTGCCCGGCCTGATCCCCGACTGGGAACGAGTAAGAAACCGGCCGCAGCGCAACCCGCTGCACACCTTTACCGTGGACCGGCACCTGGTCGAAACGGCCGCCCGGGCCGCGGCGCTGACCAGGGATGTGGCCCGCCCCGACCTGCTGCTGATCGCCGCGCTGCTGCACGACATAGGCAAGGGCTGGCCCGGTGACCACCGGGTGACCGGAGAGGTGGTGACCCGGGACACCGCCCGCCGGATGGGCCTGCCCGAGGCAGACACCGAACTGGTCGCCAGCGCCGTCCGGCACCACCTGCTGCTCCCGCACACGGCGACCAGGCGCGACCTCGACGACCCGCAGACCGCGGCCCAGGTCGCGGCCACGGTCGGCAGCCGCCCCCTGCTGGAGCTGCTGCACGCCTTGGCGGTCGCGGACGGCCAGGCGACCGGCCCGGCCGCGTGGAACGACTGGAAGGCGGGCCTGGTCGCCGACCTGGTGCGCCGCGTCGAGGCCGTCCTTGGCGGCCAGCCTCCGCCCGCGCCGCTGCCGCTGCGCCCCGCCCAGGTCGCGCTCGCCGAGGCGGGCCAGCCCGCGGCGATGGTGACCGGCCCGGAGGTGACGGTCGTGGCGCCCGACCGCCCCGGCCTGCTGTGGCAGGCGGCCGGGGTGCTCGCGTCCCACCGGCTGGCGGTGCGGTCGGCCAACGCGACGTCGCACGGCGCGATGGCGGTGACCTCGTTCACCGTCGCCCACCCCTACGGCGAGCCACCGGACGCCGCGCTGGTCACCTCGGAGCTGCGGCGGGTGCTGGCCGGCGAACTGGACGTCGCGGACCAGCTCCGGCGCCAGGGAATGCTCGGTGCGCCGGTCCGGGGCGCGGGCCCGGGCCCCGTGACGAAGGAGCAGGCGGGGGGCTCCGGGGGGTCGTCCCCCAGGACCAGCACCGGCCTTAGGCCGCCGGGGCCCAGGGGAGCCGTTCCCCCGGGCCGGCCCGGGCTCGCGCCGCCCAAGGTCACCCTGGTCGACGATGCCTCGCGGACCGCCACCGTGGTGGAGGTGCGCGCGCACGACACCCCGGGCCTGCTGTGGCGGATCGGCCGCGCCCTTGGCGAATGCGGCCTGGACGTACGCGCGGCCCGGGTGGAGACACTCGGCGCGGAGGCCGTGGACGTCTTCTACGTGGTCGGTGCCGATGGCCGCCCGGTCACCGACGCTCCCACCCGCGGCCGGATCGCCGCTCAGGTTCTCTCCGCGCTGACCGGATAGGACATGCCCCAGGGCGTGCCGGAAGACGCCCTGGGGCGTGCCCCGTGAATCCGGGCCAGGCTGAGATCTCCGGGGATGCCCTAGCCTTGAGCATGTGTTCGAGACTCTCTCCGACCGGCTGACTCAGGTCCTTTCCTCGCTGCGGGGCAAGGGCAAGCTGTCGGCAGCCGACATCGACGCGACCTGCCGGGAGATCCGCCTTGTCCTGCTCGAGGCGGATGTGGCCCTGCCAGTGGCCAGGGAGTTCATCGCCCGGGTGAAGGAACGGGCCCTCTCGGACGAGGTCTCCGAGGCGCTCAACCCGACCCAGCAGATCATCAAGATCGTCCATGAGGAACTCATCGCGATCCTGGGCGGCGAGGCCCGCAGGCTGCGTTTTGCCAAGAACCCGCCGACCGTGATCATGCTGGCGGGCCTGCAGGGCTCCGGTAAGACCACGCTCGCGGCGAAGCTTGCGCTCTGGCTGAAGTCGCAGGGCAACACCCCGCTGATGGTCGCGGCCGACCTGCAGCGGCCGAACGCCGTGCAGCAGTTGCAGGTGCTCGGTGAGCAGGCGGGCGTGCCGGTGTACGCACCCGAGCCGGGCAACGGCGTCGGGGACCCGGTGGCGGTGGCCAGGCAGTCGATCGACGAGGCCAGGCACCGCCTGCACAACGTCGTCGTGATTGACACCGCGGGCCGGCTGGGCATCGACGAGCAGATGATGGCCCAGGCGGCCGCCATCGCCGATGCCACCGACCCGGACGAGATCCTGTTCGTGGTCGACGCCATGATCGGCCAGGACGCGGTGACCACGGCCCAGGCGTTCCTCGACGGCGTCGGCTACGACGGGGTGGTCCTGACCAAGCTGGACGGCGACGCCAGGGGCGGCGCGGCGCTCTCGATCGCACAGCTCACCGGGCGGCCGGTGATGTTCGCCTCGACCGGCGAGAAGCTCGAGGACTTCGACGTCTTCCACCCCGACCGGATGGCGTCCCGGATCCTCGACATGGGTGACATGCTCACGCTGATCGAGCAGGCCGAGCGCACGTTCGACGCGGAGCAGACCGCGGCCATGGCGGGCAAGCTGGCCTCGGGCGAGGGCTTCACCCTGGAAGACTTCGTCGAGCAACTGGCCATGGTGCGCAAGATGGGGCCGATCAGCAACCTGCTCGGGATGCTGCCCGGCGCCCAGCAGAACAAGGAGTTGCTCAGCCAGGTCACCGACGCGGACCTGGACCATGCCGCGGCGATCGTGAACTCGATGACCCCTGGCGAGCGGCGCAACCCGAAGATCCTCAACGGGTCCCGGCGGGCGCGCATCGCCAAGGGCTCAGGCACGACCGTCGGCGAGGTCAACAACCTGGTCGTCCGGTTCCTCGAAGGCCAGAAGATGATGCGCCAGATGCTGGGCGGCGGCGGCATCCCCGGTATGCCGGGCATTCCCGGGATGCGCCGGGCGGCCACCAAGGCCGCCAAGGGCAAGAAGGGTTCGGGCAAGAAGAAGCCCAAGGGCGGGCGCCCCGGAGGGGCACCCGGACGGTCCTCCGGCGGTGCCGGAACGGCCCCGAGCCGGTCCGCGGGCGGCCCGGCCGGCCTGGGCGGTGCCGGGCTTCCCGGCCTCGGCGGGCCCGGCGGCCTGAGTGGCCCCAGCGGCTTGCGGAACCTGCCCGATGCCCTGAGCGGCCTTCCGCCCGGCCTGGGCGGCGGTCCGGGCGCGCTGCCGCCTGGCCTGGGCAGCAAGGGCCGTTCCGGCGGCGGCGCACCAGGGGCTCCAGACGGTCAGCGCTCGGGCGGGACATCGGACCGTCAGCGTTCAGGCGGAGCACAGGACGGCCGGCGCGCCGACCGTGCGCCGGAGAACCCGGCCACAGGCGGGACGTCAGACGGCCGGCCCGCGAGCGCAGCGCCGGACAACCGGCCTGCCACCGGCGGGGCGCCGGACGATCGGCCCGGCTCCGGCGGGGCGCCCGACAGTCGGCGCGACGGCAATGTGGCTCCCGGCAGCACGGCGAACGGCGATTCGAGGAGCGGCGGCGCCGATGAAGGCCCGCCCGGGGTCGCCGCCAGCGACCTGCCCGCCGGAGTCACTCCTCCGTCCGGCGGCCGGGGCCGGCTGCTGGGCCGGAGGAACAAGAAGCGTTAGCCGTTTGCCGTCGTTGCGCCAACCACGACAAACGCCGCCGGACGATCGGTCCCTGGCTGCGCTGGGAGCCGGCACGTGGGGTGGTGAGTACGTTCTGGTGCGCGGTGTCTGGCACAATGGCGGGGTTACATCGTCCGTCAGTCAGTGACGCCCTCTCACGCTCGCTGGCCCGGGCCCATCCGGGGCATGCCGCCGGTCCCCACCTGGCGCGTTCGTCTCCGCAGCAGAGCCTCATGGGAGAAGAGCTTCAGCCGTGGCTGTCAAGATCAAGCTAAAGCGCCTGGGCAAGATCCGCGCGCCGTATTACCGGATCATCGTCGCTGACGCCCGCACCAAGCGGGACGGCCGGGCGATCGAAGAGATAGGCAAGTATCACCCCAAGGTCGACCCGTCCCTTATCGAGGTTGACTCCGACCGGGCCCAGTACTGGCTGTCGGTGGGAGCGCAGCCGACCGACCCAGTGCGCAAGCTTCTCGAGATCACCGGCGACTGGCAGAAGTTCAAGGGCCTGCCCGGCGCCGAGGGCACCCTGAAGACGGCCACGCCGAGGCCGGACAGGAAGGAAGCGTTCGCCGCGGCGGTCGCCGAGACCGTCAAGGACCTCAAGGTCAAGGGCGGCGATGCCAAGGCAGGCGCCAAGGCCGGCGACGGCAGGGCCGCGGAGGCCAAGACCGACAGGGGCAAGGCGCGCAGGTCGGCCGGCTCGGCCGACAAGCCCGCCGGTGGCAAGGCCGCCAAGGACGACGCTTCCGCCAAGGACGCCGCGGCCAAGGACGGCGACTCCGCCGCCAAGGACGGCGCGGCCAAGGACGCGACTGTCAAGGAAGCGACTGCCAAGGACAGTGGGGCCAAGGACAGTGGGGCCAAGAGCGCCGCTGCCAAGGACAGCGCTGCCAAGGACGGCGCTGCCAAGGACGGCGCTGCCAAGGACGGCGCTGCCAAGAGCGGTCCGGCCAAGGGCACTGCTGCTAAGGACGCGGCTGCCAAGGACGAGGCGGCTAAGGACGCCACGGCCAAGGACGAGACGGCCACGAGCGACGCCGCGGACTCCGCCAGCGAGGAGGCCGCCGCCGAGAGCGAGCCCGCTGCCGCCACAGCGTCGGCCGCCGGGCAGGACGGAGAGGCCTGAGGTGCTCCAAGAGGCGCTCGAGCACCTGGTCAAGGGAATCGTGGATCACCCTGACGATGTCAGCGTCGCCAGCCACGGGCTCCGCAGGGGCCGGGTTCTTGAGGTCCGCGTTCACCCGGACGACCTGGGCAAGGTGATCGGCCGGGGCGGGCGCACCGCCCGGGCGCTGCGCACCGTCATCGGCTCACTGGCGGGCGGCCGTTACGTGCGGGTCGACCTGCTGGACGTGGACGAGGTCAGGTAGCAGAGCACGGCGTGGCGACGTGCGCTGCTCGCCGCCGGCGGACGGCTTAGCCGTGGCCGCGGCGTTCATCCGGGAGGACCCCGGAAGTACGGTGTCGGCTGCCCGCCGTCGGCAGGAGTCTTCGCGCTGGCCCGTGCTAACCCGGGGGGCGACCCTCCGGGCTCCCGTCAGGGCGGCTGCGGGGCAGGCTGGAGAGCTATGGAAGAGTCCCTCGTAGTCGGCCGGATTCTCCGGCCGCACGGGCTCCGCGGGGAGTTGTCGGTTGAGGTCCGTACCGACGATCCCGCCGAGCGGTTCGCGGCCGGTTCCGTGCTCGCCACCGACCCGCCGGAGGCGGGCCCGCTGACCGTCACGGCCTCGCGGTGGCACTCCGGGCGGCTGCTGGTCAGTTTCGCGGAGATCGGGGACCGCACCGACGCCGAAACGCTGCGCGGCGTCTGGCTGACGATCGACGCCGCCGATGTCTCCCTGCCGCAGGACCCGGACGAGTTTCATGATCACCAGCTCACCGGGCTGACCGTGGTCACCGTGTCCGGGGAACTGGTTGGCACCGTCACCGACGTCCTGCACACCGGCCAGGACCTGCTCGCGGTGACCCCGGCGTCGGGTACATCACGGCAGGCCGAAATGCTGGTGCCCTTCGTGTCGGCGATCGCCGTTGAGGTGGACCTGGCCGGCGGGCGGCTTGTCATCGACCCGCCACCCGGGCTGCTCGACCTCGGGCAGGCCGATTCCAATGGCGGTGAGGCGGGCGGAAGCCGTGAAGATTGACGTCATCACGATCTTCCCGGAGTACTTCAGCCCGCTGCGGGTCTCCGTGCTCGGCAAGGCGGCCGAGCGCGGCCTGATCGAGTTCGCCGTCCACGACCTGCGGACCTGGACCCACGACGTGCACAAGAACGTGGACGACACACCGTTCGGCGGGGGACCGGGCATGGTGATGGGCCCGGCCCCGTGGGGTGAGGCGCTCGATGCGCTGCTAGGACCACAGGCACCCGGCACCAGGCTGGTCGTGCCCACTCCGGCGGGCGTGCCGTTCCGGCAGGAGACGGCAGCCACGTACTCGCGTATGGCACATCTTGTGTTTGCCTGCGGGCGGTACGAGGGGATCGACGCGCGCTTTGCCGAGGACGCGCGCACCCGCGTGCCGGTCGACGAGGTCAGCGTCGGGGATTACGTGCTTTCCGGGGGCGAGCCGGCGGTCCTTGTGATGATCGACGCGATCTGCCGGCTGCTGCCCGGGGTGCTCGGCAACGCCGCCTCCGCGCCGGACGACTCGTTCGGCGGTGGGGCCGGGCCAATGGCCGGCCTGCTGGAAGGCCCGGTTTTCACCAGGCCACGCGTATGGCGCGAGCGTGAGGTCCCCGCGGTCCTGCTGTCGGGAGACCACGCCGCCATCGCCCGGTGGCGGCGCGACGAGGCCCTGCGCCGCACCGCGGCCCTGCGGCCCGATCTCGTGGCGGCGCTGCCCGCGGGTACCCTGGATCGCCGCGATCGGGAGGTGCTCCATGAGGCTGGCTTTCCGGTCCCGGGCGAAGATATGGCACACTGAAACCGCCGCCTCGCGGAATTCTCACCGGGCGGGGATGCTTTTCGCGCCAAGCGACCACGACAGACCGTAACCACGCATCGCCTCGTGCCGAACAGGCGCGTGCGCGAGGATCATTGAGGAACGCCAGCCATGCACACCGCCATCGCCGACTTGGAACAGGCGCAGATTCGCCCCGACATCCCGGGGTTCCGGCCTGGAGACACGCTGAAGGTGCACGTCCGGGTCGTTGAGGGAAACCGGACCCGAATTCAGGTTTTCCAGGGTGTGGTGATCCGGCGCCAGGGCGGCGGGGCCAGGGAGACTTTCACCGTCCGCAAGATCAGCTATGGCGTCGGGGTGGAGCGGACGTTTCCGGTCCACAGCCCGTCCATCGACAAGATCGAGGTCGTCAGCCGGGGCCGGGTACGCCGGGCCAAGCTGTACTACCTCCGGTCGCTGCGCGGCAAGGCTGCCCGGATCAGGGAGCGCCGCGAGACGCCCGCGCAGTAGCGGGGCCGTGGAATCGCTCGTAAGGGGGAACGCGGCGCTGGGCACAGGCGAGAGGCTGCCCGCAGGGCAGTGGGATCGCCGCTGTGAGAACCCGGCGCTAGGCTCGATGCGATGAATGACGACCGGGACACTCGGGGCGAAGACTTGTCCACAAGCGACGGACGCACGCGCCCGGGCCAGGTCGATGGCCGGCAGTATGGCGGCGTGCCTGGTGACGGCGCCGCCACGGACCCGGAGGGCGGAGGGTTCGGCGGCCCGCCCCGGGCGCCCTGGCCAGGGGGCTCCGGCGGTACGTTCGGCGACGGCGGGACCGTCGGTAACGGCGCGCCTTTCGGCGCCCCGGCCGCCGATGCGCCCAGGACCGTGGCCGGGGACGGCGCGCCCGGCTACGGGAGTGCCCCGCCAGGGGCAGGTGCCGGCGGAGCGCCGGGACAGGCGCCGCCGCGCGGCAACGCCGTAGGCGAGTCCCGGCGGGGACGGCGCCGGAGCAAGCGGCGGCCGAGCATGTCCTGGTGGGTGGAGTTGCCCATCCTGCTGGTCTTCGCGCTCGTGCTGGCCCTGCTCATCAAGAGCTTCGTGGTGCAAGCGTTCTACATCCCGTCCTCGTCGATGGAAAACACCCTGGAAATCGGCGACAAGGTCCTGGTCAACAAGCTTGTCTACGACTTCAGGTCGATCCACCGCGGCGACATCGTCGTGTTCAACGGCGACGGATCCTGGGATCCCGTACCCGCGCAGCCCGCGCCGCTGCTCAGCCGGCTCTGGGCCTCGGTCTCCGGGCTTTTCGGCACCGCGCCGGGAGTGCATGACTACATCAAGCGGGTCATCGGGGTGCCCGGAGACCATATCGCCTGCTGCAACCGCCAGGGCCAGGTCACGGTCAACGGCGTGCCACTCAGCGAGAGGACCTATCTCTACCCCGGCGACCAGCCGTCCGAGCAGCGGTTCAGCATCACCGTTCCGGCGGGCCGGCTGTGGGTGATGGGCGATCACCGCAGCGTGTCCTGGGACTCCCGCGGCCACATGAACGACCCGGGCAACGGGACCATCCCGGAGAACCATGTGGTGGGCCGGG
>Ga0207665_10001690_pt1 | contig 14832 bp, 14 predicted proteins | sample LARL112metaG_FD_184351 | JGI IMG/M metagenome (GOLD analysis project Ga0207665, IMG submission 184351) | Corn, switchgrass and miscanthus rhizosphere microbial communities from Kellogg Biological Station, Michigan, USA - LAR L11-2 metaG... | ecosystem: Host-associated > Plants > Roots >...
TTGACCAGCGCACCTTCGGCGAGAACCGGCAGCTGGCAATGCGCTACGAACGGCGCAATGCGCACGATCGCGTTATGGCCCCAGTACGGGCCGCAGTCGCCTTGCCACCACGCGCTGCCGATGGTGTAGGAGCGCATGCTCAGCCGCATGCCGAACTGGAAAATACGGGCAAACGCGCTCGCCGAAGGCATGCCGATCACCAGGCTTTGCAGGATCCCGAGATTGGGCTCGATCTGCATGATGCGCACAAGCTTGAGGATCAGGTCGACGCTCATGGCGCTGTCGGCATCGAGCATGATTGCGAAGTCGTGATCTTTGCCCCAGTGCGCGCAGAAGTCGCCGATGTTGCCGGCTTTGAACGCGATATTGTGGCTGCGACGGCGGTACGTCAGCGCGACGCGCCCGCGCCATGTTGCCGCGAGCGCCGCAAAACAGGCATCCTCGGCGGCGGCGATATCGTCCTCGCTCGTGTCGCTCAGGACGTAGACATGGAAGCGTTCCCCCACGCCGTGTGCATCGAGGCCCTGCATCGTCGCCTCGAGCATGCGCGCAGCGGCGTCGGGCGGCTCGTTGCGGATGCACAGGAGGACGGCGGTCGAGGCGGTGATCGGCTCGTCTCCCGCCACGCGTCCGGCGACCGGCAATACCGCCGCCACCGGATCGCGGGCAAAGCGCATGATCAAGAATCCGATGGCCGCGTTCCAGAAGCCGATGACGTACCAGGGCAGCGTCAGCGCGAAGAGGGCGACCAGAACGATGTCGAGTGCGCTCAATCCCCCCGGCGAGAGCGCAACGGTCGCAAGCCAGATCAGCGCCGCTGTGGTCAGCCCAACGCCGAGGAAAAACAGCACCGGACGCCATGCGGACAGGGCGGTGGGCGCGGGAATGACCGCCTCCTCGCGGGAGGACCGTTGGAGCATGGAATGGCTTTGCGAGTGTCTGCGGGCGTTTCCAGAATATAGCGGGGTTGGGCGAAGTCCAAATTCCGCGCTACGCGTGCTACTCTTAGGTTGTGTTGGTAACCCCTCCGGGACATTTTCACGACAAGCCATAGCGTGATCGAAATGCGGGGCAAAGCGCTCTGGTATGTCGGGCCCGGCCATGCCGAACTGCGGGAGGAGACGGTCGCCGCGCCCAAAGGCGGCGAGGTGCAAGTTCGCTCGCTGTTCGGCGCCGTCAGTCGGGGCACGGAACGGCTCGTCCACGCCGGCCGGGTGCCTGCGAGCGAGTACGAGCGCATGCGCGCGCCGTTGATGGCGGGGAGCTTTCCCTTCCCCGTGAAATACGGCTACGCGATCGTAGGAACGGTCGAAGCCGGCGATGCCGGCCTGCACGGGCGTACCGTCTTCAGCTTGCATCCGCACCAGAGCCTCTTCACCTTGCCGGCGGAAGCCGTGCTTCCCCTACCCGAGCCGGTATCGCCGCGCCGCGCCGTGCTCGCGGCCAACATGGAGACCGCGCTCAACGCGGTGTGGGATGGCGCGCCGGCGGCCGCCGATCGCATCGCCGTCGTGGGAGGCGGGCTCGTGGGACTCCTCGTCGCTTACCTGTGCGCGCGACTGCCAGCGGCCGAGGTCACGGTGGTCGATGTCGCCGCGCGCGCCAAGCTCGCGCACGCGCTCGGCGCCCGCTTCGCTCAGCCGGATGCCGCCCCGGCCGATTGCGATCTCGTGTTTCATGCAAGCGGCACCGGCGCGGGTCTCGCCACTGCGCTTCGGCTCGCCGGCGAGGAGGCGATGATCGTCGAACTAAGCTGGTATGGAAGCGGCGAAGTCGCCGCGCCGCTGGGCGAAGCCTTTCACAGCCGTCGTTTGCGGCTCGTATCGAGCCAGGTCGGCAAGGTTGCGCCATCACATCGCTCGCGATGGACGCACCGGCGTCGCCTCGCGGCGGCGCTTGCGCTGCTCGACGCCCCCGCGCTCGATCTCCTGCTCGCACCCGCCATCGCGTTCGCTGAGCTGCCGGCGAAATTGCCGTCGGTTTTTGCGTCCGACTCCGACGGGGTCTGTCCCCTGATCCGCTATCCCGCGGCCGATGACATCCAATAACGAAGAGGAACCCCGTGTACGCGGTTGAAGTCTCCGACCAGATCATGATCGCCCATTCGTTCCGCGGAGAGCTGTTTGGCCCGGCGCAAAACGTGCACGGCGCGACCTTCGTCATTCGGGTGGCGTTTCTTGCCGACGAGCTCGACGCGCACGGCATTGTCGTCGACATCGCGCGCGCCCAAGCGTTGCTCAAGGACGCCTTGGGACCGCTCAACTATCGCAATCTCGATGACCTGCCGCAGTTCAAGGGCATCAACACCACCACCGAATTCTTGACCCGGCATCTGTTCGAGCATTTCGCGGCCGCCGCGCGTGCAGGCAAGCTCGGCCGCGACGGCCGCGAACTCACCTCGATCCGCGTGACCGTGGCGGAATCCCCCACCGCGCGCGCTTGGTACGAGGCGCCGCTGTGGTAAAGGAGGTCTTCTTCGCGGTGCCGGGTGACCTGCGCACCCCCACCGGCGGCTATACCTATGACCGGCGGATCGTCGCGGAGCTTCCGGGGCTCGGTTGGCGCCCCGAGGTCATCAATCTTGGCGACGGTTTTCCCTGCCCGGCGGCCGAGACGCGCGCGAGCGCCTGCGCACGGCTATCGGCGCTCGCCCATGGGCGTCCGCTCGTGATCGACGGCCTCGCCTTCGGCGCGCTGCCGGATGCCGCCCGGGAGCTGTGTGCGCGACACCCGCTGGTCGCGCTGGTGCATCATCCGCTCGCGTTGGAGGCGGGACTGGCGGCGGCCAAATCTGCCGCCTTGCGTGCGAGCGAACGCGCGGCGCTCGCTTGTACGCGCCACGTGGTGGCGACGAGCGCTAAAGTCGCGCGGCTGCTCGTCGACGACTACGGGGTTGCGCCCGACGGGATGAGCGTGGTGCAGCCGGGAACGGATCGCGTCCCACCACGGCCGCGCAACGAGAACAGTGTCGTCAAACTGCTCGCCGTCGGGTCGCTGATCCCACGCAAGGGTTATGATGTTCTGGTCGCGGCGCTCGCCCGACTGACGAATTTGCCCTGGCGTCTCACGGTCGTGGGCGATCGCGAGCGCAGCCCGCAAACGGCCCGGCAGGTCAGGGCCGACATCGCGCGTTTGGGTCTTGCCGACCGAGTTACGCTCCTCGGCACGGTCGGAGCCGATGAGCTTGCGCCGCTCTACGCATCGGCCGACCTCTTTGTGCTGCCCTCCCGGTTCGAAGGCTACGGGATGGCGTATGCCGAGGCCATTGCCCACGGCGTGCCGGTCGTCGGCACGACCGCCGGCGCCATTCCGGAGACGGTACCGGCGGATGCCGGCGTGCTTGTTGCCCCCGACAACGTCGAGGCGCTCGCGGGGGCATTGCAACGGCTCATTGCCAATGCCGGCGAGCGCAAGCGCCTCGCCGCCGGCGCCCGTGCCGCCACCTTTCCATCCTGGCGGGAACAGGCCATGTTATTTGCCCACGTCTTGGACCGGCTGAGATGAGCGAATACTCCGCCGACTGGCTCGCGTTACGCGAACCTTACGATCGCGCTGCGCGTAATGCCGCGGTGCTCGATGCGGTGGCCTGCACCTTCGCTGGGCAGGGAGCCATTTCGGTCGTCGATCTCGCCTGCGGCACCGGCTCGACACTGCGAGCAATACGGCGCCATCTCCCGGCGCGCCAGAGTTGGAGGCTGGTCGACAACAGTCTCTCGCTGCTCGCGCGGGTGGCTTCCTACCGGAGTCCGTCGCATCTGACGGTCGCCACCGCGGCGGTCGATCTCGCGCGCGATCTCGAGCTCGCGCTGGATGGGCCGCTCGATCTCGTCACCACATCGGCGCTGCTCGACATTGTCTCCCCTGCATGGCTCGATCGTCTCATCGTCGAGGTGGCGTCGCGGCGGCTGCCGTTTTACGGCGCGCTGACCTATGACGGCCGCGCCGTCACCCAACCGCTGGCGCGCTACGATCTCGAGCTGCTGGCCGGCTTCAACCTCCACCAACGTACCAACAAGGGCTTTGGTCCCGCGCTCGGCCCGGCGGCAGCGGCGCGCGCCGCGCAGCGGTTCGAAGAGTTCGGCTATACCGTGGAGCTGGGCCAGTCCGACTGGGTGTTCGGGCCCGACGATCGGGCGATTCAGGAGGCGGTTTTTGTCAGCTGGGCGGAGATCGGACCGCTGACCACGACGCTCTCGTCGCATGAAATCTCGGGCTGGCTGGCGTGGCGGCGCGCGCATCTGGCCGAAGGCCGGTCGCGGCTGCGGATCGGTCACATCGATATTTTCGCCCGGCCGATCGGCAGGCGCTGAGCACTGAGGTCGCAGTCGAGCAGCACGTCGCCACCGAGACTGTGGGCGCGCATGGGCGCGCGCATCGCCTCATCGAGCCGCTCGATCGGCGGTAATGTGAGGCTTGATCGTCCGCCGCCCAGGATAATGGGAGCGACGAGAACGTGCAGCCGGTCGAGACAGCGTGCCGCGAGGAAGCGGGAGACGGTGTCGGCGCCGCCTTCGATCAGGATCCGGCGGAAACCGCGCGCAGCCAGCGCGGCAACGATGCCGTCGGGGGCGAGCTGACCGTCGGGGGCGGGAAGCCGCACGACTTCGACGCCGGCAGGGAGGGCCGGGGGCGTCTCGATGGCGCTGACGACGAGCCGGCAGCTCCCGTCCGCCGCCAGAAGCCGCGCGGTCGACGGCAATCGGCCGTTGGGATCGATGACGACCCGCGCTGGGTTTGGGCCCTCGACGCGCCGGACGGTCAACTGCGGATCGTCGGCGATCGCCGTGCCTACGCCGATAACGACCGCGTCAACCAGCGCCCGGAGCCGATGCAAATGGATGAGGCCGCTCTCGCCATTGATATAGTGGGAGTGTCCGCTCGCGGTGGCGATGCGGGCATCGATGGACTGGCCACATTGCCCGACCACCACGAGGTCATCGACCTGGCCCCGACGCAGTGGGCCGAACATGTGCTCCCACGGGCGCGGCAGGGAACGGTTGGCGCTGCGAAACGTTGTCGGTACCGGCGCCCACGAAGAGGCGGAGCCGGAGCCGTTTTGTGAGGGACCAGGCACATTCCGATCCGGCTCGGCGGGGCGTCGAACCGCCATCGTCAATTACCTACTTTCGCAGCGTGCTGCCGCGTGCCATGATATTTCGCAAGAAAATGACTGCAAACACGCGCAATCAAAAAGATTTTAACGGAATAAACTCCACCAGGGCGAGTTCTTATTTGGTCGACGTTTGGGCTGGGCGCGAATCGCAAGTCGCGCGTGTGTGATATGGCTGGGAGTGGTACGTCGGGAACGTTTGGCGCCGCCGAGCAAATCGCAGTCGAGCGCGGTCTCGCCGAGTTTCGCTGTAGCCGGCCGGTCATCCTGACCTCGGCCGGGGAAAGCGTTGCGGTCTTGCCGGTCGACGGCATGACCGACGAAGCCCTCGTCTCGTTCCGGCAACTGTGCGCGCCGCGGCGGCCTCATCTGCTCATCACCGCGCGCCGCGCACGTGCGCTCGGCCTCGAGAGCGCCGAACCGACGGGCTTGGCCGTCGGGGATCTGCACGACCGCGCCGCGATCTTCTCACTTGCCGCGGACGCGCAGGTCACCCGCCGGCTCGACGTCGTCCCGACTGGCAAAACGGCGGCAGCCGCAATCGAGCTTGCCAAGCTCGCGCGGCTGCTCCCGGCCTTGCTCGTTTGTGAGCAGGCGAGGGAGACCGCGACCGCAAGCGAAGTGCCGCTCGTGACCGTGGCCGCCGATGCAGTCGCAAAATTTCGCCGCGCGGCGGCCGACTCGCTTGCGGTGGTTGCCGAATCCGCCATCCCCCTCAACGGCGGAATTGCGGCTCGCTTCGTGATCTTCCGCGACGCGCTCGGCGGCACGCCGGCCGCCGTCATCGTCGGGAAACCCGACCTCGCGCAACCGGTTTCGGTGCGACTGCATTCGGCCTGCCTCACCGGAGATGTATTCGGCTCGCGCCGATGCGACTGCGGGGATCAGCTTCGTCTGGCGCTCGCACAACTCGAGCAGCACGGCGGCGGCATCATTCTTTATCTGGAGCAGGAGGGCCGCGGCTTGGGGCTCGCCAACAAGATCCGTGCCTATCGGCTGCAGGAAGCCGGACTCGACACGGTCGACGCCAACACGGTGCTGGGCTTCGACGACGACGAACGCGATTACGCCGTTGCCGTGCGCATGCTGCAGTTGCTGGGCTGTACGCGAGTGCGGCTGCTGACCAATAACCCCGCCAAGCTCGATGGCCTCTCCCACGCGGGCATCGACGTCTCGGGACGCGTGCCCTTGCAGGGCCCGATCAATTCCCATAACCGGCGCTATCTCGCCGCCAAGGCGGCGCGCGCCGGACACAAGCTCGATCACATCCTCGGCGCGCTGACCGAGGCGGAGGACGAGCCCGGCGAGTCTTGACCGCCGCTCGGCGTGTCCGCGAGGCCATGGCGACGGGCGAGCGTCGCTGCCACGCCGCCGGCGAGCGTTGCAAGAACGCACCAATAGGCATAGCGGAAGTCGGCCGCCACGCCGAGCACGGCGAAGCTCATGACATAGACCGTGGCGCAAACGGTCACGGAGATGGCGAAGCTTCCCGCGGGCGTCGTCCGTGCCGGCCAGGCGAAAAGCGTGACGGCGACGGCGAGGGCGAGCCAAAGGCCCGGCCGAAACAGGAGCGTCGGCTGGAGCGCGTCGTGCAGCGCGACCAAGGGCGTGAAATATCGGCTGTGGCCGTAGCCCGAGGCCGGATCGAGCCAATCCCAGACCGGCAGCACGAGGTTCGAACGGGCGAGGAACTGCCACATGAACGTCGCGCGGTGGCTCAGATAAGCGAAGGGATGTGCGGCGATGGCATGCCACCACGCCTCGAGCAGCCGCGGCGTGCCGAAGATCCTATCGTCTGGGCGCTCCAGTCGCCGCATCACAAATGGGCAAGGCGCGACGTGCCAATAGGAGTCCCAGCGCACGGGGTCGTAGCACTTGCTGGTTAGCAACGCCGTCTCGTCGGCGCTCCACGCCGTCGGGAACTGGTTCTCTCCAGCAAAGTGGGTCATGCCGCCGAGATCAAAAACCAGGATCGAGTGTTGCGGGTTCTGCCGCTCGGCGTGCAGCGCACCGTAGTAGACGAAGGGAACGAAGGCGGAGAAGAGAAGGAGCGCGGGGATGAAGGCGATCGCCGTACGCTTGACGTCGAAACGCATCGGCCAAATCGCATAGGCGGCGAGAATCGGCGCGGCGAGCACGGCATTCGGCCGCAGCAACACGCCGAAGGCAACCAACAGCAGCGAGACCGCCTGCATGGCCGCGCGCAGTCGCGCGGTGCAATCGGCCGCGAAGAACGCGAGCACCGCGGCGGTGAGCCAAACCACTGCGAACAGGACGTCGCGCCAGACCATGCCGAGGAAAAAGAATGCGGGCGGCATCAGCGCGACGAGCGGCGTGGCGAAGCCGAGCCAAGGCGAGCGCCGCCCCGCAAGCAAGGCAAGCATGCCGAACGCGAGCCAGTAGAGGGTCGCGGTCAGCAGGAACATGCTCGCCGCGCCGGGCGCGATCGGATCGATGAGACGCCAGAGCACCCCCATCGCCGGCGATTGCCAATCGCCGAACCGCCACGCAATGGCGTCGGCATAGACGTAGCGGGCATCGACGGTGCTGTAGCCGGGATAGAATACCAGCACGGTGAGGGCATAGCCGGCTGCCGTCGTAACGAGGCCAAGCCATGCACGCCGGGGCAGTGCCGGAGCGCTTGCCGCGATCGGATCGCTGTCCTCAACCGCTGCCATCAAGGAGGGTCAATGGCTCCCGGAAACTCGATCATGCCGGAGCCGCCGACCTCGCGATTATCATCGCGCCGGTCTCAGTGCAAATCAGTCCGTGCCGAGCCGCTGTTTCCAAGGGCGCGGCGTGCCGACAAGGCGCACGAACCGCTCGTATCGGCTCGCCGTCCGCGGAAGCTTGCTCAGAAAGCGTCCCAGAATTCGGCGCGGAGCGGCCTGCCGTGCTTGACCATGATCTCATGGGGCGAGATCGGCGCCGATGCTTCTTCGACTTTCCCGGCAAATTTCGGTCTGGCGACCGTGGTTATCGACCAGACAACGGCGGTCGCCGCGATGGCGACCATTGCGGTCAGAATGATGAGCTTGCGCATCTCGTGTCACCCTTCATTGTGATGAGTTGCGCAACTGCATTGCCACATCGCTGGCGCCGCCAGCGTGAGGTGCTTCACAGAGGCTTATCTTTTTGGGGCAGAGGGGTCGCCGACTCGCCCGGGTTCCCCCTGGCTCTAGCGGCGGCGCTAACCGGAAAGCCCCCGGCGCGGGAGATGCCTCAGCAACGCTGCTTGCAAACGAGCTGTTGGCTCGTGCAGCTGAGCGCGCAAGCGCCTGCAGCGCTTGTGCTCGATGGCGTCGTGGGAGTTGCCGCCGCCGCGGCCGTCGTCGGAATACAGGAGTTCTGGCAGGTCATTGCGAGCGTGTCGCAGTTGATCTGACACGTGAGCGTCGTCGTGTTCAGGGTCGGCGGCGTGATGGGCACAGGATTCACCGTCTGACCGGCCTGGGCAAAAACTTCGGTTGCGAACGCCGCGAAACCGAAGACCACGAGGGCCGCTAGCACAATGCGTGTCATCGGACTCCTCCCTAGTGATGCCCCCAGTGAGTACCATCGAGCCGTTATGGGCCGCGACATGCGCGAATAGATACGCCGGTCAAGCCAGAATATCCATCCCTGCGTGCTGCGGTCGCGTTTCATCGCGCCGCAATGGGCCACCCCAGCCCCTATGACGGTGCAACTGCTCGAGGATCTCTGGAACAAAGTGGAGGCCCGGATCCCATGTCCATCCTGCGATGTTCCAAGGCAGACGAGTGCGCGGGCAGAGGCCGGCTTTGAGCGTGAGCCCACCCACCGCACCTCATCCGCAAACGCGTGAGCCCGTCGGCAGTGAAGCCGACGGGCTGCCGCAACCCAGAGATTGCTACTTGATCATATCGGCGCCGACCTTGCAGATCAGCGCGTCCTGGTCGCCGGTGCCGCCACTGCAGCCGATTGCACCGATCAGCTTGCCGCCCTCGACGAGGGGAAAGCCGCCCGGAGATGCGACGAGCGTGGGGTCGAGCGTTGAAACGTAGGGATGGCCCGTTTCGTAGGCGTTATAGAAAATTTGCGAGGGGCGGCGGTAGCGTGCTGCGGTGCGCGCCTTGCCCTGAGAAATGTTTCCCGACGCGATCTGGGCGCCGTCCATGCGCAGGAAATGGACGAGGTCGCCGTTCGTGTCGACGACAGCGATGTTCATTTTCCAATTGCGCTTTTTTGCCTCGGCTTCGGCGGCCGCCAGAATCTGCTTTGCTTTCTCCCCTGTGATCGCCATGCCATACGGAATGTCGAAAGGCATAGCATCCGGTGTCCCGCCAGCCGGTGGATTTGCCGGCGGCTGCTGAGCGACCGCTTGGCTGCTGAGAAGCAGCGCGAGAGTAAACGCCGAGGCAACGGACACGAACCCACGCATAAAATCCCTCCCGATAATCGATGCTGTTGAGACCCATCCGCCGCCGCATCGAAGGCTCGACGATGGCAAAAACATATTAGAAACAGCGCGCAGGGGTTTCAATCGCAATCCTCAAGCAGCGTACGCTGCAATCTGAAGCGAAGCCAATCCAACCCACACGACAGTTCCGGTAGTGGGCGGGCTGCCCCTTATAACCGCAATCGATAAGTGACGGCTCGAACTGACAGGAGTACGCTGCCTCGCTGCTAGCGCCCGCGCGCTAGACAATTGTTGGCAGGCCAATCCGGGAGATTCACTGGTCCATGAGAGGGCTCGCGAGCGCCGTCATTGCGGCGATCATCATCGGCACGCTTTACCTCGGTCGGGAGGTGTTCGTCCCGATCGCGCTGGCGGTCCTGCTGAGCTTCGTGCTCGCGCCCCTGGTTCGGCTGCTGCAACGCTGGCGCATGCCTCGCGGGCTCGCCGTCGTCGCAGTCGTCCTCCTTGCTTTCGTGGGCATTTTCATGCTCGGCGGCGTCATTGCCACGCAAGTGACGGAGCTTGCCGGTGATCTGCCGCGATATCAGTTCACGATGCGCGAAAAGATCAAATCGCTGCGCGGCGCGACGGCGACGAGCGGGACGCTCGAGCGGGCTGCTGACGTGCTGCAGGATCTTGGTAAGGAACTTAACAAGCCGAAGGAGCCGTCGGCTGGTTCAGGCGCCCCGCTGCAGATCCCTGCGCCGGTTCCCGACGCGAAGCCCATACCGGTCGAGGTTCGCCAACCGCCCCCCACCGCTCTGGAGAGCATCGCAGCACTGCTTTCGCCTCTGATCCACCCCCTCACCACGACAGGCATCATCGCCATTTTTGTCATCTTCATGCTGCTGCAGCGGGAGGACTTGCGGAATCGTCTCATCAAGCTCGCGGGCTCGCATGATCTGCAAAAGACGACCGCCGCGCTCGACGACGCCGCAACCCGCCTGAGCCGGTTGTTTCTGATGCAGCTCGCCGTGAATGCTTCGTTCGGTGTCGTGATCGGCGTCGGTTTGTGGGTCATCGGAGTTCCCAGCCCCATCTTGTGGGGCATTCTCGGCGCCATTCTGCGCTTCGTGCCCTATATCGGCGCTATCATCGCGGCCGTGTTTCCGCTGGCACTTTCGGCGGCGGTCGACCCTGGATGGTCCATGTTGTTGTGGACGGCGGCGCTCTTTGTCGTCGTCGAGCCCGTAGTGGGCCACGTCATTGAACCGCTGCTTTATGGGCACAGCACCGGACTGTCACCGGTCGCAGTAGTGGCCTCGGCGACATTCTGGACCGCGCTGTGGGGCCCCATTGGGCTCATTCTCGCAATACCCCTGACTGTCTGTCTGGTGGTGCTCGGCCGACATGTCGAGCGCCTCGAGTTTCTCGACGTGATGTTCGGGGATCGGCCGGCGCTTTCGCCGCCGGAGATCTTCTATCAGCGGATGCTCGCCGAGGACCCCGCCGACACGGTGGAAAAAGCCGAGGAGTTTCTCAAGGAGCGGCCGCTGTTGACCTACTACGACGAGGTGGCACTGCCCGGGCTGAAGCTCGCGCAGAACGACCTCACCCGCGGCGCGCTCGACCGTGCGCAGGCCGAGAAGATCAAAGCGACGATCCTCGAGGTGGTCGACAACCTGGCCGAACAAAATGGTGGTAGGCCGGCTGGCGATACCACGCACGACCCCGAGGCCGCCGCGGCGGTGGAAGCCGTGGACAAAACCGTCCCGGAGCTCGCCGTGATCAAGCGTGAGGCGCTCGGGCCCGAGTGGCGGACTGATGCGCCTGTGCTGTGCGTTGCGGGACGCAGTCCGCTTGATCAGGCCGCAGCCGCGATGGTTGCGCAGCTGCTGGGGAAACAAGGCCTGGGCGCGCGGGTCGAGGGCGCAGACGCCGTAGCGACCATGAACATTCTGCGTCTGGAGACCTCGGGCGTGGCGTTGGTCTGTCTGTCTTATCTCGACGCCAGTAGCCTCGCCCATATGCGGTACACTATTCGTCGCCTGCGCCGAATACTACCGGCGGCGCAAGTCTTGCTTGCTTGCTGGAAAGCGGATGTGGACCCAGCGACATTACGGGACTCGACGACAGCAGATGCGGTCGCCACGACTCTGCCTGAGGCGGCGAGGTTCTGCCTGGAGGCGGCACGCAATTCCTCGTTTCGTGCAGATGCGCAAGAACCCAGCGAGGCGAGCGCAACTGCAGCATGAGTCGGTTATCATGAGCCCGCGCGAGCTTTTTGAAGCGCGGCGTTGGAGGCATTTTCGCTCCTTAGCTTAGAGCCCGTTCAAGCGCGCAATGTCATCGGATCGAAATGCTTGCGCAATCCGTTCCAGCAATCGGGGTAGTCTTCGTCGCGCTCCGGAAGCTCGGCGGCATAGCGCGTCACCCGCTGGCGGAAGCGCGTCTCGAACATGAAGGCGAGAGTGGTAGTGAGCTTGGTCGGCGCGAGCGCAGCCTCGCTCGCATGCGCAAACGCGTCAGAATCCGGCCCATGCGGAAGCATCGTGTTGTGCAGGCTCATGCTCCCGGGAACGAATCCCTCCGGCTTGGCGTCGTACACGCCGTAGATCAGACCCATGAACTCCGACATGATGTTGCGGTGATACCAGGGCGGGCGAAACGTGTTCTCGGCGACCGACCAGCGCTCCGGAAAGATCACGAAGTCGACGTTCGCCGTTCCCGGCGTCTCCGACGGCGCGGTCAGCACCGTGAAGATCGACGGATCCGGGTGATCGAACAGCACAGCGCCGACCGGAGAGAACCGACGCAAATCGTATTTGTACGGGAAGTAATTGCCGTGCCAGGCCACCACGTCGAGCGGCGAATGTCCGACCTCGGCCCGGTAGAGCTCACCGCCCCACTTCACGACTAATGATTGCGGCCCCTCGCGATCCTCGTAATCAGCGACCGGCGCCAGGAAATCGCGAGGATTGGCCAGGCAGTTGGCCCCGATCGGCCCGCGGTATGGCAACGAGAACGGATTGCCGTAATTCTCGCAGACGTAGGCCCGCGCGGGGCCCTCGATCAGCTCGACGCGAAAAATGATGCCGCGCGGAATGATGCAGATCTCGCCCGGCGTGATCTCAATGACACCGAACTCGGTTCGGAAACGCAGGCCGCCGTGCTGTGCCACCACCAACAGCTCGCCGTCGGCATCGAAGAAGTGTTCGCGCGTCATCGATTGGGTGACGAATAGAAGATGTGCCGCCATGCCCGTCATCGCCTCGGCATCCCCCGCGGTCGTCACCGTGCTCAAACCGGTAACGAAGGTCCGTTGGTCAGTCGGGATCGGCACCGGGCCCCAGCGGCGTTGGATGAGCATCGGCGTGCCGTCCTCGTGCTCGGGAGCGGTGCGAATATTCCCGCGGTCGATCCTCGCGAGTCGGCCGACGTGGCGCACGGTCGGGCGGATGCGGTAGAGCCACGAGCGCTGGTTAGTCGCTTGTGGCGCAGTGAAAGGCGAGCCGGAGAGCTGCTCGGCATAAAGTCCGTAGGCGACCTTCTGCGGCGAGTTGCGGCCGACCGGTAACGCACTCGGCAGCGCCTCGGTCTCGAAGCTGTTGCCGAACCCGGACATGATCCGCGGGTCGTCACTCTGCGGTCCCTCGTCAATCCAGCGAGATCTTCGCGGACTGGATCACTTCGCGCCATTTTGCCGTTTCGCTACGCATATATTCGGCAAAGCTCGCCGGTGAGCTCGTGAGCGGCTCGATGCCCGCCGTGCGCAATTTCTGTTGCATGGCGGGCTTTGCCAGCGCCGCGCCGATCTGCGCGTTGAGCTTGTCGATGATTGCTGCAGGTGTCTTGGCCGGCGCGACAATGCCCTGCCAGGCAGACGCCTCGTAACCTGGAAACCCGAGCTCGGCGATCGTCGGCAGCTCGGGAAAGTCGGGAAAGCGGGCCGGCGACGCGCTCGCGAGCGCTTTCAGCAGACCGGATTTGATCGGCTCGCGCCCGGTCGCGACATCGAGCATCATGATCGGCACGTGGCCGGCGATGACGTCCTGCACCGCCGGAGCTGCGCCTTTATAGGCGATGTGCACCATCTCGACGCCGGCCCGGTGCAGCAGCAGCTCCATCGCCATCTGGTGCGGGCTCGCCGGCCCCGAGGATGCAAAGGAGATGGCGTTCGGCTTCGCCCTGGCGAGCGCCAGCAAGTCCGCGAGCGAAGCGGCCGGGAACGATGGATTTGCAACCAGCAGCAGCTCGAAACGCCCGGTGAGCGCGACCGGCGCGAAGTCGCGTGCCGGGTCATAGGGGAGCTTCTTGTAGAGGTTGGGGTTGAGCGCGTAGGTCGTGAGCGACGTCGAGAGCAGCGTGTAGCCGTCCGGCGCCGTATGCGCCACTGCCTCGGCACCAATCTGCGTCCCCGCGCCTGGGCGGTTCTCGATGATGACCGGCTGATGCAGACTCGCCGAGAGTTCCTGCCCGATCAACCGAGCCAGCAGGTCATTGCCGCCGCCGGCGGCGAACGGCACCACGATCTTGATAGGGCGAGAGGGATAGTCGTCTGCGAACGCGCTCGCCGTGCCAACCATCAGCAACAGCAATGCGCTGATCCACAACGGCGCGCTCTTGCGCTTACTGGCGGCCATCGCGCCCTCCCAGCTCAATTCGATCTCGCTCCGGCGGGTCTTGCGTGTCACTTCAACGCGTCCACGCCCGCGCTCGCGACCTGAACATCCTGGTCGCCGTTGCCTCCGCTCACGCCGATCGCGCCAACGAGCTTGCCGTCGACCACGAGCGGCACCCCGCCTGGCGTGCCGGCGACCCCGGGAAACGTCAGAAAGAACGGATGCCCGCCCTCGATGCCGTCAAAGAACGCCTTGGTGGGCCGCCGATACCGCGCTGCTGCGACCGCCTTCTGCTGGGCGAGCTGAATCGCCGAATAAGGCGCGCCGGTCATCTTGCCGAAATAGACGAGGTCGCCCGAGGGCTCGACCACGGCGACGGCGTTGGGCACGCCGATGGCCTTGGCCTTTGCCATCGCCGCCTCGGCGGCCTTTGCCGCCTGCTCGTAGCTTATCGGCATGCCGAAGGGGGGCGCCGGCGGCGGCCCGGGCTGTGCTCCGGTTGGTGGCGTGGGTACCTGTTGTGCCTGTGCGCCGGGCGTGCAGAGCACAACGAGACAAAATATCACCGCAGCCGTTTTCGCGGGCATCGCACACTCTCCCTGATGACCGAACTTCGGAAGGCCGTACTTGACAGCCTGCCATTCGTATCGTTTCATTCGAAACGAATAGATCACATTTCCCCGCGCGGGTCAAATTTCTCCGGTACGGGGCCAAGAGGGACCACGCGGGACTATGCATCCGGC
>Ga0207665_10001692_pt1 | contig 14821 bp, 14 predicted proteins | sample LARL112metaG_FD_184351 | JGI IMG/M metagenome (GOLD analysis project Ga0207665, IMG submission 184351) | Corn, switchgrass and miscanthus rhizosphere microbial communities from Kellogg Biological Station, Michigan, USA - LAR L11-2 metaG... | ecosystem: Host-associated > Plants > Roots >...
GTCTCCGCTGCGGCGGTGCGCGGCTTTGCAGCGCTGCGCTTCTTGCCGCCGCGCGCGCTTCTAGCGTCCAATAGGGCGACGGCCTGCTCGAGCGTGATCGTTTCCGGCGTTAGATCGGAAGGAAGCGTGGCGTTGACGCCGTCGTGGCTGGCATAGGGTCCGTATCGGCCGTTCTTCACCACGACCGGACCGGCCTTGTCGGGATGCTCGCCCAGCGCGCGGCCGGGATCGGCGCCGCGGCGTCCCTTGTGGGCGGCGCGCTTGGCGCGTTTCTCCTCGATCAGCGCGACCGCGCGGTTAAGTCCGACCGTGAGGACGTCGTCGCCCGCGGTCAGATTGGCGTAGATCTTCCCGTGCTGCACGTAAGGGCCGAAACGGCCAACAGCGGCGATGATCGGCTCGCCGTCCTCGGAATGCTTGCCGACCTCGCGCGGCAGCGTGAGGAGGCCGAGCGCGCGGTCGAGGTCGACGTCGTCGGCGGCTAGGCCTTTCGGCAACGCGGTGCGCTTGGGCTTCTCGCCGTTGACGGCTTCGCCCAACTGGATATAGGGCCCGAAGCGGCCCGAGCGGACGGTGACTTCAAGCCCGCTCGCCGGATCTTCGCCGAGCTTCTTCATGCCGTTTTCGGGGGCGCCGTTGCCGTTTCCGGGCGCGAGCTGCCGCGTATAGCGGCATTCCGGATAATTGGTGCAGCCGATGAAGCCGCCGAACTTGCCGAGCTTGAGCGAGAGCCGGCCGGTCTCGCAGTTCGGGCACTTGCGCGGATCAGAGCCGTCGGCGCGCGGCGGAAAAAGGTGCGGCGCCAGCATCTCATCGAGCGCGTCGATGACCTGCGCGACCCGCAGCTCCTTGATATCGCCCACGGCGGCGGTGAATTCTCGCCAAAAATCCCGCAGCAGATCGCGCCAGGCCATCTCGTTATTGGAGATGCGGTCGAGCTGCTCCTCGAGGCCGGCGGTGAAATCGTATTCGACATAGCGGGCGAAGAAGCTTTCGAGGAATGCCGTGAGGACCCGCCCTTTGTCTTCGGGCATGAGCCGCTTCTTTTCGATGCGGACATAGCCGCGGTCCTTGAGCACCTGCAGGATCGAGGCATAGGTCGAGGGCCGGCCGATGCCAAGCTCCTCCATGCGCTTGACCAGGGAGGCTTCCGAATAGCGCGGCGGCGGCTCGGTGAAATGCTGGCTGGCGTCGATCTTGCGCTTGGCTAGCGTCTCGCCCGCGCTGATCTCCGGCAGCCGCCGTCCTTCCTCGTCGGCCGCGGCGTCGTCCTCGCCCTCCTGGTAGAGCGTGAGGAAGCCGTCGAACTTCACCACCGTGCCGGTCGCGCGCAGATCGATGACCCGCTTGCCGCCGCTGATGGCGGGGGAGGCGACCGTGGCGGTGATATCCGCCGTGGTGCGCTCGAGCTCGGCGGATTCCATCTGGCTCGCCACCATGCGCAGCCAGATGAGCTCGTAGAGCCGCGCCTGGTCGTGGTCAAGGAGCGATTTCACCTCGCGCGGGCGACGGGCGACGTCGGTCGGCCGGATCGCCTCGTGTGCCTCCTGCGCATTCTTCGCTCTCGTCTGGTACGCCCGCGCCGACGGGGGCACATAGTCCTTGCCGTAGTCGGCCCCGATCAGGCGGCGTGTGGCAGTGAGCGCCTCCTCCGCCACGTCGACGCCGTCGGTACGCATATAAGTGATGAGGCCGACCGTATCGCCGTCGATGTCGACGCCCTCGTAGAGCCGCTGCGCGACGCGCATGGTGTGGGCGGGCGCAAAGCCGAGCTTGCGGCTCGCCTCCTGCTGTAGCGTGGAGGTGGTGAACGGCGGCGGCGGGTTCCGCCTCGCCGGCCTTGCTTCGACATTGGTGACCGCGAATGCGGCGCTCTCCAGCGCCTGCTTGAACGCTTCGGCCTCGGGCCCGGTGCCGATGTCGAGCCGCTGGATTTTCTCGCCGTCGGCGCCGACGAGGCGCGCCTCGAACTCCTCGCTTCTCGGTGTGGCGAGAGTGGCCACGAGCGACCAGTATTCGCGGGGGACGAATTTCTCGATCTCGAGCTCGCGATCGCAGACGAGCCGCAGCGCCACCGATTGCACCCGGCCGGCGGAGCGCGCGCCGGGCAGCTTGCGCCACAGCACCGGCGAAAGGGTGAAGCCGACGAGATAGTCGAGCGCTCGGCGGGCGAGATAGGCGTCGACCAGGGCGCCATCGATGGTGCGCGGGTGCTTCATGGCGTCGAGCACCGCCTGCTTGGTGATGGCGTTGAACACCACCCGCTCGACCGACTGCTGCGTGAGAGCGCGCTTCTCCTTCAAAACTTCGAGAACATGCCAGGAAATCGCTTCGCCCTCGCGGTCGGGGTCGGTGGCGAGGATGAGCTTGTCGGCGCCCTTGAGCGCGCGGGCGATGTCGTTGAGGCGCTTCTGGGACTTGTCGTCGACCTCCCAGATCATGCGGAAATTGTGCTCGGGGTCGACCGAGCCGTCTTTAGCTGGCAAGTCGCGCACGTGCCCGAACGAGGCCAATACCTCGTAGCCGGAGCCAAGGTAGCGGTTGATCGCCTTGGCCTTGGCCGGAGACTCGACGACGACGATATTCATGCAATCCCAATGAGTTGGAGGGAGATATCGGGCTCGCTCGCGCGCAATCGGGGCGGCCCTTGTCGCGGCGAAAGATGGGGATGTCAACCCTCTCTGTCAAACCGAGGGGGGCCGCGCAGGGGCCGCCAAGGCGTTACGGTGTCCACCTGGCGGGCCCAAAAACCGCCATGCGACTCGCCCGTTTTAAGTCGAGAAATGAAGTGGTTGCAGGGGCTGATAGAGACTATGGATCAAGAAGACGGGCCGTGCATTCAACAGCAGTCAAACAAATCTTCATCGGTGGTCCATCCCTGTGCCCACCGCGTTGCCGGACCACCGCGTGCGTTGCCGGAAAAGCACGGCTTCACAATTTGAGCCTGGGGAATAATCCAGGCCGCAATTCCACCGGTCTGCACGCGGAGAGTTCCGGGCAGGAACCTACAAGGGCGTGGGTTCTGCCGGGGGAGCAGGGCTATGTGGATCGTCATGTATATCGCGATGATGGCGTCGCTGCGGGCAATGGGGCTCGCACCGAGCTTTGTGTCGGTGCGGACCGACGAGGACCGGCCGCCGTTCGGCGAGATCTGAGTCGCAGGTCGCGGTTTCAGTCGCGGCGCCTCGCCGCGATCGCCTAGACGAGCGACACCAGTGCGCCGCCGTGGCGCTCAAGCCGGCCTGCGAGTTCGAGCTCGAGCAGAACCACGCGCACGACAGCGGGCGAACTTCCCGACAATCGCACAAGATCGTCGACCGGCACCGGGGTCGGCCCGAGCAGGGCGACGATACGCGCGCGCTCGCCGGCGGCGGGCTCGGCGCCGGACGCCGGCGGTTCGGGCTCCTCGGCGCGCAACTCGACGGCCGCACCCAGGATCGGGCGCAGCACGGCGAGCACGTCGGCCGCGTCGGTGACGAGGGTTGCGCCCTGCTTGATCAGATCGTTCGCGCCCTCGGCGCGCGGGTCCAGCGGCGAGCCGGGCACGGCGAAGACCTCGCGGCCCTGTTCCAGCGCGAAGCGGGCGGTAATCAGCGAGCCCGAGCGCTTGGCTGCCTCCACCACCACGGCGCCAGCGCACAGGCCAGAAATGAGCCGGTTGCGGCGAGGAAAATCGCGCGCACGGGGCTCGTGTCCGAACGGCATTTCCGACACCAAGGCGCCTTGCGCCAGGATCGCATCGGCCAGCTCGATGTGCTCGCGCGGATAGACGTGGTCATGGCCGCCGGCGAGCACCGCGACGGTGCCGGTTGCGAGGCTCGCGCGATGGGCGGCGGCATCGATGCCGCGCGCGAGCCCGGAGACCACGGTCAAGCCCGCGGTGCCGAGATCGCGCGCCAGCCGCTCGGCAAAGCGCAGGCCCGCGGCCGATGCGTTGCGCGCGCCGACGAGCGCGACGGCGGGTAGCCTGAGCGCGGCGGGATTGCCGCGCACTGCGAGCAGCGGCGGAGCATCGTCGATCATCTGCAGGCGAGGGGGATAATCGGGTTCGCCCAGGGCGACGAAGGTCGCGCCGAGGGCCTGCGCCGCCTTGAGCTCGCGTTGCGCCTCCTCGCGCGACGCGATGCGGGCAGGCCCCTTGGCGCCGCCCCGCCGGGCAAGGCCGGGAAGCGCCGAGAGCGCCGCGTGCGCGCCGCCGTAATGGTTGACGAGCGCGCGGAAGGTGCGCGGGCCGACGTTGTCGCTGCGGATGAGGCGCAGCCAATCAAGCCGCTGCTCGTCGGTGAGCCGCACCCCCTCGTCTGCTTTACTCACCTCGCGCCCCGCAGAGCCGCACCGCCGCCAGCATCGCCGATGCGCATGACGGCCACAACCGGCATTGCGCCACGAATGCAATCCAGATGGCGTTGACGCGCCGCGCCGGGCGCAGTGAGATAGCGTCGGCTCCCGCGGGGGGAGCAAGAATGGGGAGCGGACTGGAGAGGACAACATGAAGCTCGCCATGGTGCCCCTAGTGGCGCTCGGCTTGTGCGCTTCCCCGGCCTTCGCCCAGCAGGCGGCAACGGAAGCGGTGAATGCGCGCACTCTCGCCCAGCAAGTTCCCTCTTCCCTGCTTGTTTTTCCGCCACCGAGTGCGACCGTCCGAGTGTTCGGGACGCCAACGGTCCAGCCCTCGCCGGGGTTGAGGGTTGAATGCACGCCGGTCGAACAATCAATTGCCGGCGTGATCATCGGCCCAACCGATCTTTGCGACCGATAGTAAGTTTGCTGCGCGCCACCGCGGGCGGCAATTTCAGGCGTCCCTTTGCCCGCCGATCTTGCTCTCGGTGCCGCTGATAAGCCGCGCGATGTTGGCACGGTGCATGATCCATAACAGCGCCGTGAGCAACGCGAACAGCACCGCTTCCGGCTGCTCGCCTATGAGCCACACCACGAACGGGCTCGCCGCGCTCGCGAGGAGCGCGGCAAGCGAGGAATAGCGGCTCAGCACCGCGACCGCGACCCAGATCAGCGCGAACGCGATGGCGGCCGGCCACGCCAGCGCCAGTAGGAGACCGATATAGATCGCGACCCCCTTGCCGCCCCTGAAGCCGAGCCAGACCGGGAAGAGATGGCCGAGGAAGGCGCCGGCCGCGGCCGGCAGCGCAAGTTCGTTCGCGAAATCACGGTATTCGGCGCCGTAGTAGGCATAGACCAGCAGCACCGCGAGCGTGCCCTTGAGCGTATCGCCGATCAGCGTCGCTGCGGCGAGACCCTTGCGACCGGTGCGCAGCACGTTGGTCGCGCCGATATTGCCGGAGCCGATGGCGCGGATGTCGCCGGTGCCGGCGAGCCGCGTCAGAATCAATCCGAACGGGATCGAGCCGCAGAGATAGCCGAACAATAATGCCGCGGCATAAGCCGGCCAGAGTGACGGTTGGAACAACGGCGACATGGGCGCTCTGCTACGCGGCCTTCGAGGTCGTCGTGCCGGCAGAGGAGGCGCGCGCCTCACACATATTCGTAGACGGTGCGGCCGGCGACGATGGTGCGCACCACGCGGCCTTCGAGCTTGGCTTCGTCGAACGGCGTGTTCTTGCATTTCGACTTGAGCTCGGCGGGATCGAGCACCCAGGGGACGTCGGGATCGAGCACGATCACGTCCGCGGGGGTTCCCTGCCGCAAGGTGCCCCCGGGGAGCCCGAGGATTTTCGCCGGCGCGCTCGACATCGCCTTGAGCAGGGTCATGAGCGCAAGCTCGCCCGCGTGCACGAGGCGCAGCCCCGCCGTCAGCATGGTCTCGAGCCCGATGGCGCCAGGCGAGGCCTCGGCAAACGGCAGGCGTTTCGTCTCCACGTCCTGCGGGTTGTGATCGGACATGACGACATCGATCAGCCCCGCGCCGAGCGCGGCGACCAGCGCCGCGCGGTCCTCTTCGGCGCGCAGCGGAGGCTTGAGCTTGAGGAAGGTGCGGTAAGGCCCGACGTCGATCTCGTTGAGCGTGAGATGGTTGATGGAGGCGGAGGCGGTGACGTGCCAGCCTTCGTCCCTGGCGCGGCGGAGGACCTCGAGCGACTCGTCGCAGGTGAGGGACGCCGCGTGGTAGCGGCTTTCCGTTAGCGCGACGAGCCGCAAGTCGCGCTCCAGCATGATGGTCTCGGCGGCCGTGGGCACGCCGGTGAGGCCGAGCCGGGCGGCGAACTCGCCTTCGTTCATCACGCCTTCGCCGACGATGTCGGGGTCTTCGGTGTGATGCACGATCAGCGCGTCGAAATCGCGAGCATAGGTGAGGGCGCGGCGCATGACCTGCGCGTTGGTCACGCTCTTGGCGCCGTCGGTGAAGGCGACCGCTCCCGAAGCCTTGAGCAGGCCGATTTCGGCCATTTCTTCGCCGCGCAGTCCCTTGGTCAGCGCCGCCATCGGCTGTACGTGCACGATCGAGGTGTCGCGAGCGCGCCGCATGATGAAATCGACGATTGCGGGATCGTCGATCGCCGGCGTGGTGTCGGGCTGCGAGACGATGGTGGTGACGCCGCCGGCGGCCGCGGCCTGGCTCGCCGAGGCGATGGTCTCGCGATATTCCGCGCCGGGCTCGCCGACGAAGGCACGCATGTCGATGAGGCCGGGGGCGACCACCTTGCCCTTGCAGTCGATGACCTCGGTCGCCTCCGGCACGCCGGCGGCGCCGATGCCGCGCTTGGCCTCGCGGATCACGCCATCGGCGATCAGAAGATCGCCGTCGATGTCGAGGTCGCGGGATGGGTCGAGGATGCGCGCATTGGCAAGCAGGATGGGGCGGCGCTCGGCGAGCATCATCATCGAGAATTATCCTCGGGCCCGGCGAAGCGAACGGCGGCCTTACGCATTGGGCAGGTTCCGCGACAGCGCCTCGAGCACGGCCATGCGCACGGCAACTCCCATCTCCACCTGCTCACGGATCAGCGATTGGGCGCCGTCGGCGACCGCGCTGTCGATCTCGACGCCGCGGTTCATCGGCCCCGGATGCATGACCAGCGCGTCCGGCTTGGCATAGGCGAGCTTCTTCTGGTCGAGCCCGAAATAATGGAAGTATTCCTGCATCGAGGGCACGAACGAGCCGTTCATGCGCTCGCGCTGCAGGCGCAGCATCATCACGATGTCGGCGTCGCGCAGGCCCTCGCGCATGTCGCGCGTGGCTTCGACCCCGAAGCGCTCGATGCCGGGCGGCATCAGCGTCGACGGCGCGACCACGCGCACCCGCGCGCCCAGCGCATTGAGCAGGATGATGTTCGAGCGCGCGACGCGCGAGTGCAGGATATCCCCGCAGATCGCGACGATCAGCCGTTCGACGCGGCCTTTGTTGCGGCGGATGGTGAGCGCGTCGAGCAGCGCCTGGGTGGGATGCTCGTGCGAGCCGTCGCCGGCGTTGATCACCGAGCAATCGACCTTCCTGGCCAAGAGTTCGACCGCCCCGGAGGCGTGATGGCGCACCACGATGATGTCGGGATGCATGGCATTGAGCGTGATCGCGGTGTCGATCAGCGTCTCGCCCTTGCGCATGGAGGAGGAGCCGACCGTCATGTTCATGACGTCGGCGCCGAGCCGCTTGCCCGCGAGCTCGAACGAGGCCTGGGTGCGGGTCGAGACCTCGAAGAACAGGTTGATGAGCGTGCGTCCGCGCAGCGACACCTGCTTCTTGTCGATCTGGCGGTTGAGCTCGACGAAATTCTCCGCGAGGTCGAGCAGCCCCAAAATCTCCTCGCGCGAAAGCCCTTCGATCCCCAACAGATGGTGCTGGTTGAGGACGAAGGTGGGCTTCGGAGCGATGTTCATTAAAGTCGCTTCTATAGGCCCCGCCGCCGCGGCCCGCAAGGGAGCGCGGGCGCTTCTGCCAACGCAATTGTGGATGTTTCGGGAGCCGGCCGCAGGCTGAAACGAGGAAGAATTCGCGTTATCAATGCATGCTCGCGCCCATACCCGAGCGCCAAAGGAGCAGGCGATGCGCGTCGAGGAGGTACTCAACCAATCGCCGCCCTATGTGGACATCGATCTCTACGCCAGCGATCGGCCGCTTGCGGACGCGATTGCGGCCAACGGCGGCGGGCGCGACGCGGCGGCGCTCTCGGCCTTCGGCAACCACTGGGGCTCGGCCGAGATGTTCGAGCTCGCGCGCGCGGCCAACGAGAATCCGCCGCAGCTCAAGGCTTTCGACCCCAAGGGCTTCCGCCGCGACGTCATCGAGTTTCATCCCGCCTACCACCAGTTCATGGCGGAGAGCATCGCCGCCGGCTTGGCCGTCTCGACCTGGCGCGAGGACGCGACGGCCGCTCCCGCGCCCGCGCAGGTTATGCGCGCCGCGCGCGTCTACATGGCGGCGCAAATCGAGACCGGACACCTGTGTCCGATCACCATGACACGCGCCGCAGTGGCGGCGCTGGCGGTCGCGCCGCCGCTCGTCGGACAGCTCATGCCGAAGATCATGTCGCGCCGGTACGACTCCCGTTTCCTCCCCTGGTGGGAAAAGGTCGGCATCACGCTCGGGATGGGAATGACCGAGAAGCAGGGCGGCACCGACGTGCGCAGCAACACCACACGTGCGCAGCCCGCGGGTGAAGGGTACGGCATCACCGGCCATAAATGGTTCATGTCGGCGCCCATGTGCGACGCGTTCCTGGTGCTGGCGCAGGCGCCGGGCGGGCTCACCTGCTTTCTCATGCCGCGCTTTCGTCCGGATGGCTCGATCAATGCGCTGCACTTCCAGCGCCTCAAGGACAAACTCGGTAACCGCTCCAACGCCTCCTCCGAGGTCGAGTTCGACGATGCCTTTGCTTGGCGCTTGGGCGAGGAGGGCAGGGGCGTGCGCACCATTATCAACATGGTGCAACTCACGCGACTCGATTGCGCCCTTGCGTCTGCCGGCATCATGCGCATGGCGCTGGCGCAGGCGATCCATCACGCGCGCTACCGCAGCGTGTTCCAAAGGCATCTCGTCGACCAGCCGATGATGCGGGGGGTGCTCGCGGATCTCGCCCTCGATGTCGAAGCCGCGACTGCCCTCGTGATGCGGCTCGCCCGCGCCTACGATATCGCCCCGAGCGATCCGGGCGAGGCCGCGCGCGCGCGGCTGCTCACGCCGGCGGTGAAATATTGGGTGTGCAAGCGCGCATCGGGCATCATCGGCGAGGCGATGGAGTGTCTGGGCGGCAACGGCTATGTCGAGGAGAGCGTGTTGCCGCGGCTCTACCGAGAGGCGCCCGTCAACGCGATCTGGGAGGGCTCCGGCAACGTCATGTGCCTCGACGTGCTGCGCGCGATTGCCCACGACGGCGAGGCGGCGCGCGCGGCGCTGACCGCGCTCGGCGAAGAGACAGCCGATCTGCCGGGGGCGGGCGCGGCGCTCGCGTTCCTCGAGCGCGGTTTTAGCGGCCCGGATGTGGAAGCCCAGGCGCGCGTCGCGGTCGATGGCCTCGCCTTGTTGGCGGCGGCCGCGGCGCTGCGGCAGAGCGCTCCCGAGGCCGCCGCCCTGTTCGCGCGCACGCGGCTCGAGGATCGTCACGGCGCCACGTATGGAACGAGCCGCCTCGCTCCCGAGGAGGCGCGCCGGCTCATCGACCGCGCCGTGCCGTCGGCTTGAGTAGGCACGACTAGCCGACGTTTTGGCGCTGCATAGGATTTTATCCAGCCAAGTCGGCCGCCGGCCTGTCGGATGGATATTTGTATGACCCGAACCTTAGGACCAGGACGGCGAATGACAGAAGGAGAATCCCGCCGGTTATGACCAGTATGTCTATGCCTGTCCGCTGTTCGGCGCCTACGATTTCGATCAGGATGCGGCCGAGAGCAGTAATTGCGATATAGATGAGGTATCGCACCGGGAGGCGGGTGGTCTTGAAATAGATTCCGACCATCGCTCCGATTTCAAGATAAATGAACAAGAGGAGAATATCCGTGAGGGTCGCCCGGCCTTGGGCAACCATTCCGATGAAAGCTCCTAGCGCCGACCAAACGGTCGTTGCGCCAATTGCGAATAGGGCCAGAAAGTGAAATACGTCGACTAGAAACTCGCCAACCGCATTGACTGCCTCTTTCATATCCCGATGCAAGCTAGTTGCGGCAGTACCGAGCCGGCGCATTGTTTCCAACATGGGCCCCTCCTGATCTACTTGGATTTATCTTTGGCGGCTCGTCGCACAATTACATTCCCGCAGTCTCAATGTTTCGAGAAAGCCAGCGCGCCGCGGGAGAGCCGATCGAGCGCGCCTTGGAGGATGTAGGCGGCCGCGTGCTGATCGATCACCCGGGCACGGCGGGCGCGCGTCACATTGGCCGCGATCAACTCGCGCTCGACCGCGGCGGTGGACAGCCGCTCGTCCCAGAGCGCGATCGGAAGCTCGGTCAGCCGCGCGAGGTTGCGGGCAAAGGCGCGGGTTGATTGCGCGCGCGGACCCTCGCTGCCGTCCATGTTGATGGGGAGCCCGAGCACGAAGGCGACGGCTTGGCGTTCCGCGGCAAGCGCGATGAGCCGCGCGGCGTCCGCGGAGAGTGTCTTGCGCGCAATGGTTTCGACCCCCGCTGCCAGCCGCCGGTCGGGATCGCTCGCCGCAACCCCGATCGTCTTGGTGCCGAGATCGAGCCCGATCAGCGCGCCGCGGGCGGGCAGATGCGCCGCCGCTTCGGCCAAGGGAAGGATCAGTGCCGGCATCGACGTTGCCTAGCACGCTGCCGCACTACGGACCATCCGCAATCGCCGCCGCCGACGTTATGTTACGCGGCGCGGCGCTGGGTGTGGCGGCCTTCGGCGATCTCCTCGATGATCATGGCCGAGAAGGCGTCGAGGTCGCCGGGTTGCCGCGAGGTGCGCGCAGCATCACGACCGGTAGGGGGAGAGCGCCGCGCTGCCATCGTCGGCGCAAGATGATTTCATCCCCCGCGCCTCCTCGGCGGGGTAAGGTGGGCTGTGCGACTTTCGCTCGGACCATCGCGCGGTGAACGGGTGGGCGCGGCGGTTGTTCCAGTTGGAGCAGGAGGTTCGTCATGGCCAAGAAGCCGGCCGACGTCCGGCGCAAGCTCGTGGAATTCGACGCGCAGACCTGGCAGGCGCTGGATCTGCTGGCGCGCGACTCAATGAAGACGCTCCAGGAGCTTGCCGACGAGGCGTTTCGCGACCTGTTGCGCAAATACGAGCGGCCGACCGATCTCAAGACGGCGCTTCGGCAAAGCGCGCGGTTCTCAGCCACACCAAGTGGCGCGCCATCGCGGCGCGCGCGTGGACAGCGTCGCTAGGCTTCAGGTCGCCGCCCGCATGTGCCGCGGAGCGGCGGCCCACGCGGGCAATCAGGTTGAGGGCGGCGGTGCGAAGAAGCACCGCCTTGAGCCGTCAGGGCGCCTGCAGCGCCAGAACTCGCCGTCGGGGGAAGGTTGCGCTTCGGAGAACGGGATCGCTTCGTGCTGCACGGGACCCATGCCGGCAAGCGGGCCCTGAATAATGACATAGCCTTCGCCGGTCATGATGACGCGCTCTTTCGGCACGACGAAGCAGTCGCCCGTGCCACAACACCATTCGCCTGCGGCGTTGCGGTGGCCGCCGCGGGAAATCCAGCTGTCATGGGCCGAGGTAATGGGAACGACAAGAACGAAGCTAGCAATCACAAGCACGAGCCGTGCAAGGCTTCCGAACATGAGTCCGCCCCTTTCGTTATTCCGGCCCGGCCACTCTTCAAATGACGCACACTCTCCTTGGTTCCCGGATGGCGCCGGTTGCAGACGCGAACTGCGCACGCGGCATTGTGGATAACTGCGCCTCAAAGTCGGGTCTGCGACTCTGGAGGCGAATCAACCCTTTGATTTTAAGTATAAACACAAAACGGTCGTAAAAGCGATCTTGCGATATTGCATTGCACCATTGCGCCCGGAAATGGCCGCGCCCACGGCTGGCGCGGCAGCGAGAACTCGTTATCGGTACGTCACTTAGGATAAGCTATTGCAAGCGAATGGAGGAGGCGATGCGAACAATGTTAGTGGGGATTGCCATGGTGCTCATTGGTGCCGGGGCGGCGCGGCCGGCCGCGGCGGCGGAGATCAAGGTCCTCACGGCCGGCGCCTTCAAGCAGGTGCTGCTGGCGCTCGTACCCGACTTCGAGCGCACGAGCGGTAATAAGGTCATCGTCGACAACGACACCGTCGGCGCGCTGACCAAGCGGATCGAGGGCGGGGAAACGTTCGACCTCGCCGTGCTGACGCCCGCGGCGGTCGACGCTCTCGCGAGCAAAGGCAAGCTCGTTGCCGGCAGCCGCGCCAACCTTGCGCGCGTCGGCGTCGGCGTCGTGGTCAAGGAGGGCGCAGCGAAGCCCGACATCGGCTCGGTGGATGCATTCAAGCGCGCGCTGCTCGCCGCGAAGTCCGTCGCCTATATCGATCCCGCCGCCGGCGGCTCGAGCGGCATCTACGTCGCGGGTTTGCTCGACAAGCTCGGCATCGCTGCTGAGATCAAGCCCAAGGCAAAACTCATTCCCGGCGGCGCGGTGGCGGAGCATGTGGCGCGCGGCGAGGCCGAGCTCGGCATTCACCAGATCAGCGAAATCCTGCCGGTGAAAGGCGTCACGCTCGTGGGTCCGCTGCCGGCGGAGATCCAGAACTACACCGTCTATGCCGCCGGCATCGGCGCCCACGCCAAGGAGGCCGACGCCGCCAAGGCCTTGCTCAAGACGCTCACCAGCCCCGCCGCCGCCGAGGTGCTCAAGTCGAAGGGCATGGAGCCGGCCGGGTCGTGACGCCCAGCTAGGTTCGCATGCAGGCGATGAGCATCAAAGCGCTGTTCTTCGACGTGTTCGGCACGTTGGTCGACTTTCGCACCGGCGTCGCGCGCGAGGCCGAGAGCATTCTTGGGCCCACCGGACCCAAGCTCGACTGGGGCGCCTTCGCCGATGCCTGGCGCAAGGAGTATCAGCCGGCCTTGGAAGAGGTGCGTGCCGGCCGCATGGCATTTCGCAAGCTCGACCTGCTGCACCGGGAAAATCTCGATCGCATTCTGCCGCGGTTCGGAATCTCCGGGCTTGCAGAGGGCTCGGCGCGCAATCTCAATCTCGCCTGGCATCGCCTTCCGGCTTGGCCCGACGTGCCGGGAGGGCTTGCCCGGCTCAAGCGCCATTTTCTGCTGGCGCCGCTCTCGAACGGCAACATCTCGCTGATGGTCGATCTCGCCCGCCGCAACAATTTTTCCTGGGATGCGATCCTGGGCGCGGAAACCGCCGGCGACTACAAGCCCAAGCCGCGCGTCTACCTCGCCGCCTGCGAGGCCTTCGACCTGCCGCCAGCCGAGTGCATGATGGTCGCCGCGCACACCAACGATCTTCTGGCGGCGGCGAAATGCGGGCTGCGCACGGCGCACGTCGCGCGGCCGAACGAGCACGGGCCCGGCATCGGCGAGGCCGCTCCCGAGGCGCCGGTCGACGTCGCGGCCACTGATCTCGAGGATCTCGCCGCCAAGCTCGGCGCGTGACAAGTGTCATCGCCGAAACGTGCGCGGTGCTGGCGGAACACCAGCTCGCCGCCGCATTTTAGTATGCAGGAGCGTCTCTTCGGAACGACGGCATGGCCGATCCGGTTTCCCAATTCGCCACCCGTATCGCCTATGGCGCACGGCAACTGCCGCGGGTTGCCTGGTACATCGGGCACGGCATGGTGATGCGGCGGCTCTCGCAGGCCGTGCGCCAGCGCGCCGGTCAAAGCCCGCGCGCGCATGTGAGCGTGCCTGATCGCCGGCGGCTTTACGCCGACATGGCCGTTCTGTTTCAGCGCGACCTCGCCAATGTCGAGGCCGGCATCTATCCCTTGCCCGCCGACCATGACGGCGCATTGCCGGTCCTGCTCTCCCGCTCGCGCCTTTTCTTCGAGGATCTCCCGGACGTCCATCGCCGCCGCGAGCGCCGCGACATCCGGCAAGTGTTGACTGAGGACACGCGCGGCAAACGGCCCAACTATTATCTGCAGAATTTCCATTTCCAGTCGGGCGGCTGGCTGAGCCCGGAATCGGCGCAGCGCTACGACACCCAGGTCGAGGTGCTGTTCAACGGGTCGGCCAACGCGACGCGCCGGCAAGCGCTGGTGCCGCTCTTCGAGATCTTCGCCGGGCGCGATCAACGCCGCCTCAAGCTGCTCGACGTCGGCTGCGGTACCGGCCGCTTCCTCGATTCATTCAAACAAGGATGGCCGCGTCTGCCAGTGCTAGGCGTCGATTTGTCGGAGGCCTACGTCGCCGAGGCGAAGCGCCACCTCAAGCGATGGTGCTGGATCCATGTCGTCATCGCCAATGGGGAAGCGCTGCCCGTCAGGAACGAAAGCCAGGATGCGGTGACGAACATCTTCATGCTGCACGAATTGCCGCCGAAGGTGCGGCGCATGGTCTTTCGCGAGTTTGCACGTGTGTTGAAACCGGGCGGCCGCCTGGTCGTGGTGGACTCACTCCAGCTTGGCGATGAGCCCGACTACGACGGCATGCTCGAGCTCTTTCCGCGCAGCTATCACGAACCCTACTACAACAGTTATCTCAAGGAGGACTTCCGCGAGATCGCCGCAGGCTGCGGCCTGGCGCACCTGCGGGACGTCAATGCGTTCGTGTCGAAAGTAATGGTTTTCGCGAAGCCGTGAGCGATCGAGACTCGCGCACGACCCGCGTTGTCACATCGTCACCCGTCGCTCCCCCCGCATACTGTGCCGTCAAAGGCTTCTACGCCTCTCTTTAATAGCCTGTGGACGCGCGCAAGCGCGCGCTTATGCTGGGAGGCGGTCACCTCGGGCACAGGAGCAGCGAAGATGGAAGCTAAGAAAGCCTATTTCATTGTCCGAGCGGAGGTTCCAAACGAGT
>Ga0207665_10001695_pt1 | contig 14818 bp, 14 predicted proteins | sample LARL112metaG_FD_184351 | JGI IMG/M metagenome (GOLD analysis project Ga0207665, IMG submission 184351) | Corn, switchgrass and miscanthus rhizosphere microbial communities from Kellogg Biological Station, Michigan, USA - LAR L11-2 metaG... | ecosystem: Host-associated > Plants > Roots >...
TAAAAATGGGAGTCTTTTATCGCTTCCTGCGAGGTACATGCCGGCCTATGGCCACTACTAGCGTGAAAAGTTCAGCAACGGTCTCGACTACCAACCAAGGTGTTCCCAGTTACGTTCCCGCATTGGCGGTGCTCACTACGCTGTTCTTCATCTGGGGATCGTTAACGTCGCTAAATGATGTCCTGATCCCGTTTGCCCAGCATGTATTCAGCCTCAATCTGGCTGAGAGCATGCTCATTCAGACGGCGTTCTTTCTCGCTTACTTCATCATTTCTCTACCGGCGGCGAAGATCATCGATTGGATAGGCTACAAGCGCGCAATCATCGTGGGCCTGAGCACAATGGTCGCGGCATGCTTGCTGGTGTATCCCGCCGCCAAAATTCCTTCTTTCCCGTTCTTCTTAGCTGCGCTGATGATTCTCGCCGCCGGGATTACCGTCCTACAGGTCGCGGCCAATCCGTATGTTGCGGTGCTGGGCAGACCTCAGACCGCATCCAGCCGGTTGAATCTGACCCAGGCTTTTAATTCATTGGGGACTGCCGTTTTCCCGTTCGTTGGTGCGCGTCTGATCCTGGGGGAAACTGTCAGCGCCGCGGCACAAAGTGCGTCGCAGGACGCGGTGATCAAACTGTATGTTTACTTCTTTGCGATTGTGCTGGTGTTGCTGGCCATCTTGTTCGCGGTTTTCCGTTTGCCGAAAATCGAGTCCGCCGAGCGCCATAAAGGCGAAAAGATCGACGACTCTATTTGGAAACACCCCAACTTGCCTTACGGCGCAATTGCGATTTTTGTCTACGTGGGCGCGGAAGTTGCGATAGGTAGTTCAATCGCGAACTATCTCGCTCTGCCCAACATTGGGCATTTCGCGTCAAATATTGCCGATCCCGCGACGCAATACCGCGCGGCGCTGGCGGTCGCTGCAAGGTACATTTCGATTTATTGGCTGGGCGCAATGGTGGGCCGCTTTATCGGTTCAGCCGTTCTGCAAAAAGTGAGAACCTCGACTGTGCTCGGATTTTGTGCACTCATGGCGGCTTTGCTGGTTGTAATCACTGTCCTGAGCAGCGGACACTTCGCAATGTGGACCGTACTTTCAATCGGGCTGTTCAACTCCATCATGTTCCCGTCGATCTTCACCAGTGGCATCGCGGAATTGGGGCCTCTAACCGGCGATGGCTCGGGACTCTTGAACATGGCAATTGTGGGCGGCGCCATTATCCCGTGGGTAGTCGGCAGAATCGGAGACGCCATCAACCACTCCTACTATCCTTCAACTATTCAGGGCGAAACCAGCTGGGGACAAGGCATTCACTACGCGCTGATAATCGCAGCCGTTTGCTATCTCTACATTTTGTTTTATGCAGTCAGCGGCTCTAAACCGAATAGCGAACGCTACGCCAAGGCGGGGGCGCGCTCTTAGGCGTGGAGAACATCTTTGTCGGCGTGGACATCGGCGGCACCAAAGTTGCCGCAGGACTGGTGAATGGGGTCGGAGAAATTTCCTCGCAGGCGCGCGTCCCCATGGTTTCCACCTCTTCCGCAGCTGATGGACTGCAAGCCGTGCTTGCGGCCATTGCAAAAGTAATTCCCGACCATGGCGCTCATGTCGCCGGAATCGGCATCTGTGCGCCTGGGCCACTCGATCCAAAAACCGGCATCATTCTCAATCCTCCTAACGTCCCTTGTTGGCGCAACTTTCCCCTGGCTGAATCGGTGCAGAAACTGCATTCCGTCCCGGTCAAAGTCGATAATGACGCTAATGCCGCTGCCCTCGCAGAGGCCCGTTGGGGAGCGGCGCGTGGCTATAAGCAGGTTTTCTATGCCACCATCGGTACTGGCATCGGTACGGGCATCGTTTTCGACGGGACTATTTATCACGGACGCACCGGCTCCGCAGGCGAGGGGGGCCATGTGAGCATCGACTATCATGGCCCGCTGTGCCGCTGCGGCAAACCTGGATGCATTGAGATTCTTGCCTCGGGAACCGCTATTACGCAGCGCGCCCGGGACCGAGTTTCTGCAGGGGAGAAATCCTGCATGTTTGATCTCGCAGGCGGAAATATTAATGCCATCACGGGCGAAGTTGTCGCACAGGCCAGCGCGGCGGGAGATCCACTGGCGAAAAATATTCTCGGCGAAGCATCGGAAATGCTCGCAGTCTGGCTGAGCAATATGATTGACCTGCTTGATCCGGACGTGATCGTCATCGGCGGCGGAGCGGCAGCCCTCTATCAACCGTTCTACGATCAGATTCGCGCACGGGTGGCCAAAATTACGCTCAATCCGCGTGCGATGGAAGTCCCGATTGTGTCGGCCCGCTACGGCGCGGATTCCGGCATTGCAGGCGGCGCGGCATTGTGCGCTTGAAAACTCACTACTGGCAACCAGAAGCTTCGAGGACATCCAATGCTCTTAAACCACAGGCTGTGGGCTTTTGTTCTGCTGACAGTTCTTGCAACCTTTGCTTCCGCGCAGTCTGGCGTTGTTGTGTTCCATGAGGACGGATTCCCAGCCGCAGATTCCGCAGTCGCTCCTGACGCAGTGTTGCACCATGCACTTCCCGGCGCGTCCTTCGCATCTATTGCTGACCTCAAGCCCCGCCTGTCATCGGCGAAGCTGTTGGTTATGCCTTACGGGTCGGCATTTCCGGTGGAGTTGTGGCCTGAGATTCAGAGTTTCCTACAGCGCGGGGGGAACCTGCTAGTACTTGGAGGCCGTCCGTTCACTCGCGCCGCGTACCGAGATGGCTCAAGTTGGAAACTGCGCGACTATAGCGTTCGCTACACCCGGCCGCTGTTGATCGATCAATATCAGGACACGCCGGGTTCGCAGGATTTGAAGTTCGAGTCGAATCCCGACATGCCGCTGGCGTTGCCGCAATTCGCGTGGAACAAGGGATTCAGCCCCATCATTCATTTGAGCGCCGTCGATCTTTACAATCGCGGCGGCTCGGCGGGATCGATTGATTCGAATCTTGATGCGCTTGCTTGGGGAACGAGAGACGGTCAGCGAATGTCTGCGCCGGTGATTCAGATCGATCATCTGCGGAATGGATTCGATGGCGGCAGATGGATTTTTGTGGATGCGGAGCTTGGGCCGGATTTCTATTCTGGCGTGAACGCCAGCGAACTGATTTCAAAAATTGCCGAGCAGGCGATGCGCGGCGCGGAAGAGTTCACGGTTCGGCCGGTGCTGCCGCTGTATTTACCGGGGGAGCCCGTCGAACTGCAAGTGAATTACAGCGCGGCGGAAAAGAACGCGACCGTTTCCATTAGAGTGGCCGGTGAAAACCAGGTACTCGATTACGAAACGGCTCGCACGCCATTGCCTATCACGCAGCCGATTGTTTATTCACCTCCGAGAGAAAAGGGACTGCACATTGTCACGGCGGAATTGCGGGTCGGAGATAAAGTCCGCGCTATCTATCACTCCGCTTTTTGGATTCGCGACCTCGATTACCTGCGCTCTGGCCCCAAGCTCGGCGTCAACCAGGATTATTTTGAACTCGACGGCAAGCCACTCGCGGTCATCGGCACAACTTACATGTCGAGTGAAGTGCAGCGGCTGTATTTCGATCATCCCAACGTCTACGTCTGGGACCGCGACCTGCGCCAGATTCACGATGCCGGGCTGAACATGATTCGCACTGGCTGGTGGACGGGCTGGGACAAATTTGCTGACGAAAACGGAGCACCCTACGAGCGCACTCTGCGCACCATCGAAGCGTATTTAATGACGGCGCGCAAATACGGCTTGCCCGTCCAGTTCAACTTTTTTGCATTCTTACCTGAAGTACTGGGAGGTGTGAATCCGTATCTCGATCCGGAAGCGGGGCGCAAGCAAAGAACTCTTATCACGGCAGTCGCCGCGCACTTTCACGATGTTCCGTTTCTAGCCTACGACTTAATCAACGAGCCGAGCTTCTCGAAACATCTCTGGACGATGCGGCCGAATGGCGACTGGATTGAATCGCAGAAATGGAATGAATGGCTGAATGCGCATTATCCGGATCGCTCGGCGCTGGCCGCAGCGTGGAACGTGCCGATCAACTCCGTACAGGGTCAAATCGCGTTGCCTGAGGACATCGATTTCAATCCGCGTGGTATGTACAACGGCCACAACTCGCTCAAGATTTACGATTATGAAATGTTCGCGCAGGAAAGTTTTGCGCATTGGGTTGAGCAGATGCGCGACGGGATTCGAGAGACTGGATCGAACCAACTCATCACCGTTGGCCAGGATGAAGGCGGGTTTCAAGATCGCCTTTCTCCCGCGTTTTTCGCGTCTTCCGTTGATTTTACCACCAACCATTCCTGGTGGCAGAACGATTCCCTTCTCTGGGACTCACTCGTTGCCAAGCAGCCCGGCAAAGCCATGCTCATCCAGGAAACCGGCTTGCAGCGCGAATTGAATCTTGACGAAACCTCGCGGCGTACGCCGGAGAGCGAAGCCGCACTGTTCGAACGCAAAGTTGCGATGTCATTTGTGCAGGGCTCGGGCGCAATCGAATGGCTGTGGAACACGAATTCTTATATGACCGAGGGTAACGAAACTCCCATCGGAGCTCTTCGCGCCGACGGCACCGAAAAGCCCGAGGCCTCGGTCATGCGAAATTTCGCAAAATTCGCGGCGCAGATAAAAGATCACTTGCGCAATCCGCAGCCGGCCCAAGTCGCGGTGATAGCCTCGCAAGCAGCGCAGTACTCGGCGCTCGCCGAAGCACAGATCGAAGCGCAACGAAAATCGGTGCGTGAACTGGCGTATTACGATCACGTGACTCCGTACATCGTTTACGAAAATCAGATCGACAAAATGGGATCGCCGAAATTGGCGGTTCTGCCCTCGGCGCAAGCTATTACCGAAAAGACCTGGCAGGCGCTATTGAAATACGTTGACCGCGGCGGAACCCTGCTTATCACCGGTCCGATAGATCGCGACGAACATTGGCAAAAGGTAAATCGCGCAGCGGAAATAATTCCCGGCGCAACCGCTCAGCCTCTCACTTTCCACACTGCTCAACAAGCGACAAATCAAGTTGGAAAGACCGCGCTTGATCTGACGTTTAGCCAGGAGGTACAAAGCTGGCTGGAGTGTCTGCACTTCGGCGATGGATCCTCTCTGAAGCGGACAACGCGCGGAAAAGGAGTGATCGTGTGGGCGGCCAGTCCAGTCGAACTAGCGCAGGATGAGCTTTGGACTGGACTCTTGTATTCGCCAGTTGCAGGTGCGGCGGGCCTTCAGCCGCAATTTGACGAAGCCCCGCCGCTCTCTCCCGGAGTCATGGTGTATCCCATGCCGCTCGAAGACTCGGTCTTGTACATCTTCGTATCTGATTACGCCAGCGACAGCCAAATCGACGTGCGCGACAAAAGCACGGGAACACGCATGACCTTCACGCTTCCGGCTGAACACGCAGCGCTTGCGTTGATCGGGAAGAAAGAAAAGTCCGTGATCGCGAAATACGGCTTTTGACCCGTCGTCGCAAGGATTTCTACCACTAAGGACACGAAGTTACACGAAGGAACCCAGGCTTCTTAGTGTGCGGGCGCAGGCTGCGTTTGCGGACTCGAGAAATCAACTTTTGGAACCGCGCGCGAGGCTTCAGTAGCCTGGAAATATGCGGTATTCGGCTTGAACCCTGCCCACTGCGCGAAGACGCTATTGGGAAATTGCTGCACGTAGGTGTTGTAATCCTGCAAGGTATCGTTGTAGCGTTTGCGCTCGACGGAGATGCGGTTTTCCGTGCCGGCAAGTTCATCTTGGAGGCGCAGGAAGTTTTCGCTTGATCGCAATTGCGGATAATTTTCGGCTATAGCAAGCAGTCGCCCTAGCGCGCCATCCAGTCGCTGATTGGCCGCGATCTTGTCGGCAGGTGCCTGCGCCGAGAGCAACTGCGATCTCGCTTGTGCGATCTCTCCAAACACCGCCTGCTCTTGCTTGGTAATCCCCTTCACCGTCTCGACCAGGTTCGGGATCAGGTCGGCGCGCCTTTGCAGCACCACATCCACCTGCGACCATGTCGACTTGACTGCTTCGTTTTTCGCCACCAGAGTATTTTTCACGCTCACGTACTTGCTAAACGCAAGCAGCAACAAGACCGCAATCGCGATTAGAACAATCGTAAATTTGCTCATGAGATATCCCTCGATCCTGGTGTTCTAAATACTTTGACGCGAACCCTGCATTGTATCTACTGACGCGGCAACTGTCTCGATGGCGCTTAAATATTGCTCAACGATCCGGGAAACTGGCAGTTGTTTTCTGTCAAGCTTCTGCGCCCGTACGTCCATCAGTTGTACGAACGGCGAAGCATCGAAGTTCAACCGCGTCGAAAGCTCTGTGACTGCTTCCCGGGAGTGCTTTCGGCCCTGCTCGCCCATCTCGACCAACACGTGCCTAAACAGGGTGGTGAATGAAGACAACGAATGCAGCATTACTTCCCACAGTTGCTTCTCCTTATTCGCCGCCACCAACAAATGCTGTCGCAGCAGAACCAGCTTTTCCCGCAGCTCGTAACGCAGCTGAAATAAATGAAATGCCATCGGCACCCGCAAGCTTTGCAGTACGTCTTCCCCGTACAACACGCGATAGCGCTGCTTCATGTCGATAAATTCGATGGAAAAAACAGCCGCCGACGCGCGCAGTTCTTCGGAGGTCAGGATCAGCGGCGGATGGTGCTTCCTGCCGCGCCACCACTCGGCGACTCCAGCAATTTTCGCCAGCAAAGCGAACGACGAATCACGAACCATGCAGAGCAGATTCAAATCCGAATATTCAGGATGGAATTCGCCTTCCGCCGCCGAGCCGTAAAGTATCACGCTGGTGATGTTATCGCCCGCAGCCGCGCGAATCTTGCTGATGAATTCGTTCGTGAGTTCTGTGTGTTTATGATTGGCCATGGTCTCTCCTCACCAGCCGCCGCTGGCGCCACCGCCACCGGAACTGCCGCCACCGAATCCTCCGAAACCTCCGCCGCCTCCGCCGAAACCACCACCACCGAAGCCACCACCGCCCCAACTGCCGCCGCGGGAACCACCGCCGAAATTGCTGAATAGCAGCAGCCAGAAAATGCCTCGCAGAGGCGTGGCCAAAACGATAATGATGATGACAATCAATACAAATATTCCGCCAAGCGAAATTCCGGTAGAGGGTCGGTTTGAAGGCGAGGGCGGCTGCTCCGCTCCGGTCAGCTGAATTCCAGAATCTTTCGCGATCACGTCTGCGACTCGCAAGGTCACCAGTCGCACGGCGCCGTCGTAGTCTCCTTGCCTCAGCAGCGGCACGGCTTCACGTCCAAAGCCGCCGACTTTTCCGTCAGGAAGGATCGGCTCAAGTGCATAGCCGACTTCTGTGCGGTATTTGTGATCTTTAATTGCGAACAAAACCAGGACACCGCGGTTGGTTGACTTGCTTCCGATGCCCCACCGCTTGAACAGATCCACCGCGTAACTGTCGATGTCACTGCCGTCGAGCGAATTGATGGTGACCACGGCGACTTGGGCGTGCGCTTTCTCGTCCAGTTGCCGGCAGACGTCGTTCAGCCCAGCGACCGTCTGATCACCGAGTACGTGCGCGAAATCGTTGACATAATTCGAGGGACGGAGTTGGGAGACAGGCTCGGCCCGTACTAAGACTGCGGCAAATATAAGAACCGCAAGAAGGATTCGTGCCCGCGCCATCGCGCTGATTGTACAGGAGTGGGTGTCTAGAAATCTGATACGTCCGCAGTAAGCGCTCAGACGAACTGCTGCAGAAATTGCACTACCGTCCCCTCCGCGAAATGCCCGTCGTCGCCGTTCCGTTGACCTATGAACGAGCAATGACCGCCGTCGGCAGTTTCAATGAACGTGATATTGGGATTTGCCGCAATCTTTTCCCGGGTTGCCGGCACAATGCGAATGAAGGGATCATTTCTGGCGTAGAGGATCAAGGCCGGGACCGAAATCTTGTCGACGACATTCGAAGCCGCCGCTCGCGCGTAATAGTCCGCAACTCCATCGAATCCACAATAAAACGCCGTAACTTTGTCGTCGAAGTCGCGTAAGCTCTTCAGCCCGCGCAACCGAGACAAGTCATACTTCCCGATAAAACAGCGGGCTTTGGCGCGCATGCGCGCTTTCAGCCTCCACAGAAAATATTGTTCATAAAGGAGGTTTGCCGGCGAATGCAGTGCATCGGCGGAAGCCGCCAGATCCAGCGCTGGACATACCGCGGCTACGGCGGCAAACTCGGGGGGCGGGTTCGCTCCCCACTCGCCCGCTGCTTTCAGCACCAGATTGCCGCCCATGGAAAATCCACAAAGCGCGAACTGGGAGATTTGGTCGCGTTCGATGAAATGCTTCGCCACCGCAACCATGTCGCCGGATCGCCCCGAATGATAGAGAGTCGGCGCGAGCCGGTCAGTGCCGCCACATGTGCGCTGGTTCATGCGGATGACATTCATCCCCGCCGCCATCCCCTTCTCCGCAATCCCCAACATGTAGTTGGATTCGCTCGAACCTTCGAGCCCGTGGATGATGATGACCGTCAGCGCAGACCGTCGTTCAGTCTGCCAATGACAGTGGCACAGAACCTGAATTCCCGGCTCGACCTCAACCAGGCGTTCTTCGGGCCTAGAGACGGCAAATCGGCGCGGCAACAGGAAGCTGGCGATGGTTTGAACGTGACCACCGCGGAGCCATCGCCTGGGGCGGAACTCTACAGAATCCGGTCTTGAAAGCGTTGTTGTCGCCACATCTGAATTCTATATGCAGGCCCGGCTACAGCTTTATCCCTCGGCAATTGACGGGATTCAAAGAGCAACCCCGCACTAACGATTGCCTATCTGACGTGCGGGCTAATTTTTCTGAAATCAATTAAACGGAGGAACTCTCTAATGAACCTACTGAAACTTTCCAGTACGGTAGCGGCGGTTGTTGTTGCAGCGGCGTTGTTCGTTACGGCGCCCAGCAAGGCATCAGCCGACTCGCGTTCGCATTGCCAGCAGCGGGTTGAAAGAGCCGAGCAACACTATCGTCACGAATTGCGCGAGCATGGCAGGCACAGCCGCCAGGCCGAAGATGCAAAAGCCCGCCTGAACAATCAATGGGAGCACTGTTGGAATGAAGCCCACGGCTGGTACGATCCGCATCGCCGTGAGTGGCGCACCGACCGCGACTGGGACCGCAACTACGATTGGGACCACGACCGCGACGACCACGACCGTGACGACCGGGACCGCCGATAAGTCGCTGATGAGCACCGCACCTGGTTCCCCTCTCGCCGGGAGCTTGTCTAGTGCTCCTGACGGGACTTCAGCTATAGCCCTCGCCGACAGCGATCAGAGCAGGATAAAATTGCTCTGGAAGCTGTCCTCCGAGGGCGCGTAGCTCAAACGGATAGAGCATCGGATTTCTAATCCGGCGGTTGCAGGTTCGAGTCCTGCCGCGCCTACCATTTCCTTTCTTCTGAACGCGATAGCCTTGCTCTCAGTTCCGGTCGGGTGCCGTTTCAGGAACGTCGATATTACTTTGGTTTCTGCCGGGAATTCCCGGCGGTAATCTTCCCTTCCCCCTGAAGTCACCGCTATTCTTTGCCCATGAAGACCATCTCATTGGCCCTGTTTCTGCTGGTTTCATGCGCCGTCGCGCCCCGGGCCTTGCACGCCCAAAGCGCTCCGACAAATGGCAGCAGGAAAGTGACCAACAAGGTCGTTCCGGAATATCCGCATCTCGCTCGCGACATGAACTTGACCGGCGCGGTAAGACTCGAAGTCGTAGTTAACGCGAACGGGACAGTAAAAGCCATTCAGGTGAAAGGTGGCAGCCCGCTTCTGGTGCAGTCCGCACGTCTGGCTCTCAACAATTGGAGATGGGAGAAGTTAGACCACGAAACCGCTGAGCAGATCGAATTTAACTTCAAGCCATGAGTTAAACCGCGCGCTGGTCTCTCTCCTGTACTCTTGCTGCTTCCCGTTTTGGTTTCCCTGCCATTAAAAGTGCGCGGCTTTTGTGATACAAAATTCTGTGATCGCAAGCTTGCGAACCTTCCCTAAGTCTTCTGCGGCGGCGGCGTGTTAAGGGCGTTTTTCATAGCTCTTTCTGAAAGCCGCTGGCTGCGAGCACTGGCCGAGCGCTCTTCCATTGGCCAACGCACCTCCAGCCGCTTTGTTGCCGGTACCCAGGTCGAAGATGCTTTGCGGGTCGCGCAAACCCTCAACGCTGCCGGACTGAGCGTCTCGGTTGACAGTCTCGGCGAGAACGTCAGCACTCAACAGGAAGCCCGCGAAGCCGCAGGCCTTTACCGACAGTTGCTGTCGGAAATTTCTGCGCGCCGACTGAATGCCAATGTGAGCGTGAAACTCACGCACATGGGCCTTGACGTGGACCCGCAGATCGCACATCAAAATGTTCGCGCCCTAGTCTCGCAAGCGGCATCTATGCAGCCTGAGAACTTTGTTCGCGTGGATATGGAAGGTTCTCCATACACCGACCGCACGCTGGCATTAGTTCACGAATTGCACCGCGAACCGGAGAACCGTGGATGTGTGGGGGCGGTCATCCAGAGTTATCTGCGCCGCTCCGAAAACGATGTTGCCGAACTACTGCGGGAGGGAATCCGCATCAGGTTGTGCAAAGGTGCGTATCAGGAACCTGCCGAGATCGCGTTCCAGGCCAAGTCAGAGGTGGACGCCAACTACATCAAGCTGATGAAAATCCTGCTGAAGAGCGGCATTTACCATGGCCTGGCCACGCACGACGAAAAGATTATCCGTGAGGCGCAGGCCTTTGCATTGCAGGAGCAGATTCCCCGCGACTCTTTCGAGTTCCAAATGCTTTATGGAATCCGCCGCGACCTCCAGCGATCTCTGGTTCGCGAACGATGGAACATGCGCGTGTATGTGCCATTCGGAACAGAATGGTATCCGTACCTGATGAGAAGGCTGGCAGAACGTCCGGCAAATGTCGTGTTCGTAGCTCGAAATTTGTTTCGAAGCTAAGTTGGCCTTCGCCGGCGCAATCTTAGATCGCAAGAAAATTTCTGATCAGCTTCTTGCCTTCTCCGGTAAGCACGCTTTCGGGATGGAATTGCACGCCTTCGACTGGAAACTTCTTGTGACGCATGCCCATGATGGTTTTTGATCCGTCCGGCTCAGTCGTCCAGGCACTGACTTCGAACTCTTTGGGTACGGTTTTTTCTTCGACGATCAGCGAGTGATAGCGGGTAGCGGTGAATGGAGTTTCCAGGTCCTTGAACACGGTGCGCCCATCATGGGTCACCTGGCTGGTCTTGCCATGCATCAGGTGCGATGCCCGGACCACCTTTCCGCCAAATGCCGCTGCCATGGCCTGATGCCCAAGGCATACTCCCAGGATCGGCAGCTTGCCGGTGAAGTACCGTACCACATCAATGCTGATACCCGCCTCTTGCGGCGTACACGGGCCGGGCGAGATCACGATTCGTTCGGGGCGCATCCCCTCGATTTCACCCACCGTGACCTGATCGTTGCGGCGGACTTCCACTTTGCACCCTAACTCGCCCAGATATTGCACCAGGTTGTAGGTGAAAGAGTCGTAATTGTCCAGAACCAGAACCATGTCTTCTCTCAGCAGCTTACAGCAATTTTATCGCTTCTTTCGTCGGAGGACCGACCGGCCCCTGTACCCTGGCAAGCGAGACCCGTGTTCCGCCGCCATGCCGCACCCCTGGCCTAAAGTTCAGCTTGACAGGCTGCTCTGGAAGTTTGATGCTTACATAGTTTTAGGAGTCTCCCCCATGGTCGTGGAAGTTCAGCAGGCAGAAAAGCGAGCTACCCGTCGCTTCGCATTGCGACTCCCGGTTTCAGTCAACTACAACGGAAATGCAGGCCCTGCTCTGTCGGCGCAAACCCGCGATGTGAGCGCCCGCGGCATTTGTTTCTATTTGGAGGCGCCCCTGGCTGTCGGCTCGGACATTGATTTCACTTTGACCCTCCCCCCTGAAATCACCCTGACCGAAAGCATTCGAGTGCGTTGCAAAGGCAAAGTGGTTCGCGTGGACACTGGACTCACCGATGCCAAGGTTCCCGTCGCGGCGGTGATCGACGAATACGAGTTCCTCTCAGAATCGTAACGTACAAATGCGCGCCGCTGCGCCTCCACCGCTAAAGTCTTTATAAACCAGTAAAGTAGTGCTACTCTCATTTCAAAGCTCCAAATCCAGTCGTTTTGGGGGATGTGTCCCCGTGTTTTGCGCCCGACCTCTAAGCCGTATCGCGATTTTGGCCGCTCTGGCCGCGCTGCCAGTCGCTGCCCAGACCCGCACGAAGCCGCGCCACTCCATCGAGGTGCAGTCCGTTCGGGTTGTTCCCGGCGACACTGGCCCGGTTCTCGAAATCGTTGCCAGTAGCCCTCTCACACCAAAACTGGAAACTGTCGAAGGGCCCCTGAGGCTGGTCGTAGACCTTCCCGACTCGACCCTCAACACGCCGCGAAAAAAAATCCCCTTCCGCAACGAGCAGATCAAGGGCATTCGCATGGACCAATACCAGACCAATCCCGCGGTTGCACGCGTGGTGATCGATCTGGCTGGACCGGTACGCTACACCTGGGACGCCATGGGCAACCGCCTCCGCATACGCCTGCGAGCTGACGATGCAGCTAGCGCAAAGCCGCCCTCTGTGCCGTCATTAACTATCGGTCCGAAACCGGTGGCTGTGCCAGTCGCGATCGGCAGCTCCGGGTCGCTGATTGAAGTGGGCAGCCGGGTTTCCTCTGGATCGTCAATCATTGCAGGCGAAGAAACCGCCATTCTCCGATTGAGCCGCGGCGGCGAAGTGCGCGTCTGCCCTGGGACTACGGTCTCAGTTTCGACGTCAACCAATGGGCAGAACTTAATGCTGGGAATGAGCAAAGGAGCTTTGGAGACCCACTACGGACTTAAGGAGCAGGTCGATTCGGTGCTGACTCCGGATTTCCGAATCGTTCTTCCCGGACCGGGAGAATTCAATCTTGCCGTCAGCGCAGACTCGCGTGGCAATACCTGCGTTGGCTCGTTGCCCGGCAGCACATCCTCGGCGGTGATCGCCGAGCTGTTGGGCAACGGGACCTACGAAATCAAACCTGACCAGCAAATCATGTTTCGGCGGGGACGACTCGATACCGTAGAACCTGCCGTGACTTCGTGCGGATGTCCTCCGGCGCAGGAACCGATTCTGCGTGCGTCGGCCGATCCCTCGACGGTTATGCCAGATCAGACGGCGGCACAAAAGCTGCAACTGGAAAACTCAGACGCGTCGGGGATTAAGCCCGGCCCTCCCAGCACTTCTCCGCTGCCGGATGTCGATCCGGTGAGCAAACCCAGCCCCGATCCGCCGGATAATCGTATGAAGGTGTCGCTTGAGGCTCCACTTGTGTTCAGCGGCAGAGACATTGCGAAAGCCCGCGCGAGCGCGAGCATTCCGGCGGCGCCGGTCGCACAGGCCTCAGCGCTTCAGTTAACTGCTAAACCTTCCGATCCCTTGCCCGCAATCGTAGTTCTGCCTCCCGCAGCCGATCCCAAGACTACGCACAAAGGCTTCTTTGGCAAGATGAAGCACTTCTTCGGCGGAATGTTTCACTAAAACTGCCATGCGGCCTTCGATCAAAGCTGATCGAGAACTATCCTCTTCGAATTCCCCGCGCCAGAGGCCGTACCCGCTCTTTTAGATCGTCCGCCAGATCTGAGCCGCGCTCCATGGCATCTTCTGCGAAATCACGCGCGGTTTCTTTCCAGTCGTCAAATGTCTCACGTGCGTTTTCGTATCCGCGGCGCAAGTCCCGGCGCATCTGGCGGCCCGGCTTGGGTGCGAATAGCATACCCACGACCGCTCCAGCGCCCAATCCGATTAGCAGAAAAGTAATTGCGGTTCCGACGTTGCTGCCTGACTCGTATTTGCCTTCTCGCATGAAGCACCTCATCCTGTGAGTTTATGCTTGGATTCGTATCCCGTCATTCTAGCTGTACGTAGCAGCAGTGGGAAATTGCGCAGCCACTCCCGATTCCCAAATCCGGACAAGTCGTATAAAATACAGAGTTTAGGCCCACAGCGGCGACGTTTGTCCCTTTCGGCCCTGCGGCTCGCTGCGGACAGGCCGTTCGGCTTTGCTCCCGGTAGGCCGCAAATCAGCTAGGAGAACAATTTCAGCGATGTCGATTCCAGCAACACAACTACGTCCGGGCATGATTATTAAGCACAACAACGACCTGCATTCGGTGTTCAGCGTTGAGCACCGCACCCCAGGAAATCTGCGCGCGTTTATTCAGGCCAAGCTCCGCAACCTGCGCACTGGAGCCATGTTCGAGCACCGCTTCCGTTCGCCCGATCCCATCGACAGGATTAATGTGGACGAAGTGCAGATGGAGTTCTTGTACGCCGATGGCGGCGATTACTACTTCATGAACACGGAGAACTACGAGCAACTCCATCTCAACCGGGACATCCTGGGCGATTCCGTGGATTACTTGACGGCCAATTTGCAGATCAGAGTCGAATTTTTCGATGGCAAAGCGGTTGGTATCGAACTGCCGCAGACGGTGGATTTGACGGTGGTTGAAACCGAACCGGGACTGAAGAGTGCAACTGCCTCCAGCGTAACCAAACCCGCGAAAACTGAAACCGGACTGGTGGTGCAGGTCCCACCCTTCATCAACGAAGGCGAAAAAATTCGCGTGGACACGGCAGAGGGCACGTATTTGTCACGAGCATAAGAGCAGGTTTCAAGGTTTCAAGGTTTCAAGGTTTCAAGGTTTCAAGGTTTCAAGGTTTCAAAGGTTTCGAGAAAGCGCATCCCGATCCGTCAGTTGCGTGAAACTTTGAAA
>Ga0207665_10001698_pt1 | contig 14806 bp, 13 predicted proteins | sample LARL112metaG_FD_184351 | JGI IMG/M metagenome (GOLD analysis project Ga0207665, IMG submission 184351) | Corn, switchgrass and miscanthus rhizosphere microbial communities from Kellogg Biological Station, Michigan, USA - LAR L11-2 metaG... | ecosystem: Host-associated > Plants > Roots >...
CCATTCCGTCAACGGAAGCACTGTCGTCCAGTTCACCGGCGCAATGGACCGTTGCGTTCGCGGATCGAATTCGCGCACCGACTCGACAGTGTCACCGAGCAACTCCAGGCGAACCGGCCGTGGCGCTTCCGGCGAAAAAATATCCACAATCCCGCCACGCACCGCGAACTGCCCGGGCAGTTCCACCATTTCCGTACGCGCGTAGCCAGTCGCACCCAGATGCGCCAGGAAATCCTGCAACGGCACTTCTTTATCTTTTTCCAGGATTCGCGTCAGCTCCGCATAGTCGCTGCCATCTCGATAACGCCACAGCACCGACGCCACTGGCGCAATCACCAGCGAAGTTTCTCCCGCCGCCAATCGATATAACGTCGCGGCGCGCCGTTCCAAAATATCCGCGTGCGGACTGCGCGATTCCCACGGAAACGTATCAAACGCCGGAAGCACCGCCACTCCACCGGTCGCCCCGGGAAAAACCGAAAAACAAAATCGCAGCGTTTCCGCAATCGCTTCCGCTTTTTTATTTGAGTCCACAATCAGGAACGCTGGCCGTCGCAATTGCGAAGTGACGTACGCCACGGTGATCGCCTTGGCAAGGTCGGTCAGCCCGACACATCCCGCCACCTTCGCGCCACCTTGCAGCGCGGACACCACGCCCTCCAGCGCAGGCTGCCGCAACAATGCTTCGAATCGTTCACGAACAGCAGGTAGGATCATGAATACTTACTTGCGGTCCGTTCCGCCGGGCACAGCCAGCTTGCGGATTTTTTCAAGGATGGTGGTCGTCGAATAGCCCGCCACAACCGGGATGGAAATCACTTTTCCGCCCGCCGCTTCAACTTCTTCGCGGCCCACGATCTGATCGCTGGCCCAGTCGCCACCTTTGACCAGGACGTCCGGCAGCAGCGCTGCAATGATCTCGCGCGGCGCATCTTCGTCAAAAATCACTACGCCATCCACGCACTCCAGCGCCGCCAGAATTTCCGCTCGCTCGCGTTCCGGCAAAATCGGCCGACCCGCGCCCTTCGCCACGCGCACGCTGCGATCGCTGTTCACGCCGACCACCAAGGCGTCGCCAAGGCTGCGCGCCTTTTGCAAAGTCTCAATGTGCCCCGGATGCAGCAGGTCAAAACAGCCGTTCGTAAACACCACGCGCCGCCCATTGCGTTTCCCTGGGCCAAATTGCAAAATCGCTTCGTGCAAACTCAAAACCCCGGCACTCAATTGATTCTCTCCGTCGATTGGCTCGCAGCGCTTTACATCTCAGTTTATCATGCGCGCGGAATTGCCCCTTTTTCCATATCCACCTGCCGCGAGCACATCCGTGACCTCTAATCTCGTCATTCCAAAATTCAAGCGCAGTTCAGTACTTCGAGCCGTAATTGGCATCCTGTTGTGCATCATCGGCGTCTTTCTCACTCGCAGAGATTCTTACGAAATCCAAACCGTGCTCGCCACGGCCGGCGGCTGCCACATGGCCACCGATGTTTACGAACCTCGTTCCGGTTCGCCCGTCGGCTCCGTTGTCCTGCTCCACGGTCTCTTCTCGAACAAAAAAGTCATGTCCATCACCGCCCAAGAGTTCGCGAATCAGGACCTCCGCGTTTTCGTTCCCGATCTCCCCGGCCATGGAAAAACTCCTGGCCCATTTTCTCCCGACAGAGTGGAGTTCTGCGCCGAAGCGCTTGTGCGTGATCTCTCAGCTCGCAAAGCCATCATCCCGCAACGTACTCTCCTCGCGGGCCATTCCATGGGTGGTGCCATCGCCACTCGCGTTGCCGCTGATGTTTCGCTCGCAGGAGTGATCGCTATATCGCCTGCTCCCATGCATCCCTTGCCAGACGTCGCGCCCGAGCTTCTACTGTTTCCCACTCCGCCGATTCTCGCCGCGCATTCTCTCGTCCTCAGCGCTTCTTGGGAACCTGCTTCGATTCGGCGCATCGCAGAGGATCTCGTTACGCAATCCTCAAATACTCCGATAAAGTACGAAACCATCCCGCGCACTACTCACGTCAGCATCCTTTTCGCTCCCGCAACCTTCGAAGCCATCCGCTCGTGGACTGCTCAAACTCTTGGCACCAATCCGAAAGCTCCTTTGCCGGAGAATATGCCCGCTCTCGGCTGCATCTTCGGTATTCTCGGCCTGGTCATCCTCGCGCCGCCGTTTCTACGCGAAATGGCCGGCGCGCAACGGCCTGAACTTGCGACAACCGCAACTGCTAGGCCAGCGCCATTTCTGCGTACCGCAGTGTTCCTCACAATCTTTTCGACCCTGAGTGTGGCTGTTCTCCACTTCTTCGTTCCTTTCCAATTCCTGCACATTTTTCAGGGCGGCTACGTCGCATCCTTCCTATTTCTGGTTGGTGCAGCCATGGTGCTCAGCCATCGCAAAACACTCCCCTCGCCAAAATCCTTTTTCACCCTGACGGCCGCGAGCAGCGCCGCCGCGGCTGTTGTTTTGCTCCTTCTCTTTGGCACCTGGCTGGAATTGACCTTCTACGAAGCCTGGCTTACTCCATCACGCTGGCTCCGCCTGCCCCTCCTCGCCATTTTGTTAATTCCCTGGCATCTCGCCGAAGAACTCTTTCTCGGCATTCCGGCTGGCAAAAAGAAAGTGCGCCGTCTCCTTGAATTCCTCGCCTCTCGCCTGATGGTCTGGCTCATTCTCGTCGCCGCGATTTTTTATCTGCATTCCGGACAATTCCTTTTTGTCCTGCTTGCGACCAACATTCTTTTGTTTTCATTTCTGCAACGGATGGCGACAGATGTAATACGTGTCCAGACACGCTCCGCCGCGGCAGCCGCAATTTTCAGTGCTATACTCCTCGCTGGTTTTGCTTTGGCGATACTCCCCATCGCTTGACGGCTTTCGCCGGAACCAGGTCTCATCAGAACGCGAGAGAAATCTCATGGCTGAAATTGTAATTGTCGGCGGTGGTCCGTCCGGCGCGATGTGTGGCGAACAACTCGCCCGTTCCGGCAACACTGTTCATATTTTTGATGAGCACCTTGCGTGGGAAAAGCCCTGCGGTGGCGGTCTCACTCACAAAGCGATTCAGCGCTTCCCTTTTTTGCTCGACAATCCCTATCCCAAAAAACTGATTCACTCCATTGAGCTCATCGCCAGCAATGAACAGCGCGCCAAACTCGAAATGCGCAATCCCATCGTCATTTATTCACGCATGGTCTTGAACGGGCTGCTCCTGGAACGCGCGCAAAATGCCGGCTGCCAGGTGCATCGCTCGCACGTCGTCGCCGTCGACACTTCCGGCGAAAAGCCGCGCTACTCCCTCGAGGGTGAATGGCACACCGCCGATTTCCTCGTGCTCGCCGCCGGCGCGCGCAATCAATTGCTCCCGGAAACTCGGCCGCTCCAAAAGGACGAACTCGAAATCACGCAAGGCTATTTCATTCCGCAGGCCGCCGATTCCATCATCATCAAATTTCTTCCGCACTTTGACGGCTACATCTGGTCCTTTCCTCGCTGTGATCATTTATCGGTCGGCATCTGCGGCAGCATGGCGTCTCACAATCAAACCGAACTGCGCACCCACCTGCAAACTTTTATCGGCAAACAAAAACTATCCACCGAAGCCGCTCGTTTCTACAGCCATGTTCTTCCTTCGCCGCAAGTTCCAACACTTTCGCAGCGCACGGTTGTCGGCAAGAACTGGGCACTGGTAGGCGATGCCGCCGCATTCGTCGATCCGCTCACCGGGGAAGGCCTTTTCTACGCCATGCGCTCGGGCGAACTTCTCGGCAAAGCCATCGCCGAAGGCAATCCGCAGATGTACACCGACTGGGTTCGCGCAGCCTTTTCCTGCGAACTCGAATTCGCCGCGCGCATCGTACGCCGCTTCTATCGCGGCTCGTTTCTCGGCACCGCCGTTACCACGCGCATGGTACAGTTCATGCGCCGCAGCACGATTTTCCGCCAAATCATGGCCGATATTTTCAGCGGCACGCAGGACTACACCACACTCAAACAACGCGTGGTTGGACATCTCGGCATCACTCTGAGCGACTTCGTAACTTCGGTCCTGAATGTAGACGCGCCCGCTGTCGCCAAGCCGCGCCCAGAGAGCGTCACCGCGCGGTAAAGCAGAACCGCGTCTTTTCGGAGATCTTGCGTGGACTCCCGAGACCAGTTTCCCATCGAGCACGGTTTCCGCATGCGCGGCGCAGGTATGTCGCGCCTCGACGTATTCAGTGATGTGGTCTTCGCCTTTGCTCTGGTTCTTCTTGCAGTTTCGTTGACGGTACCAAAAAGTTTCCAGGCGGTTCATGAATCCGCGCTCGCTTTAGTGATTCTTGCCATCTGTTTCGCAATGATTGTTGGCGGCTGGATTTCTCATTACACTTTTTTCCGCCGTTACGGGCTGCACGATCGGTTTACTCTTGTTCTAAATTCCTGCTTGCTCTTTCTGATTCTCTTTTGTGTCTATCCCTTAAAGTTTCTCTACTCCACGATCATTGGCTATCTTTTCCGCAACGATTTCTCGGCAAAGTTCGCTGCCGCTGTGCAGGTCATGGGAATTGTCGCGCTTTACGCTCTAGGATTCGCCATGGTCTTCGTCCTGGTCGCAGCGCTCTACTGGAACGCGTGGCGGCTCAGAGATTCGCTCGCTCTCAATGGCGTCGAGCGGCTGCTCACCGTCTCATCCATCGTCGACGCCCTCGGCCTCTCCGCCATCGGCCTCATGGCCTGCCTCGCCAGCCTCATCCTGCCGTCTGCATGGACCATTTACTCAGCACTCCTATATCTCCTGATCGTTCCCTGGAAGGCGCTCAACGCACTCTATTTTGGCCGCAAAGCCCGCACGCTCCGCAAACTTGTAGCCGCCCCCACACTGTGACCAAGCAATCTTAGAACTAAACGCCAAGCTGATGATGGCCCCGGGCGAATTACACGTTTGTTTGCTTCCCTCCCCGACGCTGATGCCGTAATATTCCCGCTGTAATTCAAAAATCCACCGCAACGGAGTCCCTATGTACTGCTCAAAGTGCGGCAGCACAGTCGCCCCCAATACCGCGTTTTGCCAGAATTGCGGCACGCCCACGTCGCTGACTCCTGCACCCGCGCTTCCCGGCGCAGAAGTCGCCGTGCCCGTGGTTTCCGCAGGCACGATTTCTCCTCATTGGCTGCCGCCCAAGACGCGAACCTACGCCGGCTTTTGGCTTCGCTTCGTCGCCCATCTGATAGACAGCCTGCTTCTCGGCGTTGTCTTCATGGTGCTGCTTGTGCCGCTTTTCTTATTGACGGGACTCGGTGGCCTCTTGCACTCCATCAAGCCGGAACATCCGCCCGATCCTGCCGTGGTTGCGGCGTTTGCCTCTTCCATTGCCTTGATCATCGTTGGAAGCGTTGCGGCAGGCTGGCTCTATAACGCGTATTTCGAAAGTTCCGATTGGCAAGGCACGATCGGAAAAAAAGTGATGAACGTCGTCGTCACCGATCTCCAGGGGAATCGCATCTCGTTCGCTCGTGCTTCCGGCCGCTTCTTCGCTAAACTCATTTCCGGCCTCATCCCATTCGCTATCGGCTACATCCTCGCCGGTATAACCGAAAAAAAGCAGGCCCTCCACGACATGATCGCCGGCTGCCTGGTGCTCCGCTCTTAAGCGAGCTCAACATCGCACCATGGGCTGTATTTGCATCGATATTTCACCAAACCGCGCAGACCCCCGGATCGGAAGACTCAAGTGCAATAACCTAGTTGAGATGGAGAGGCGAAAAGACTGCTGCAATAGCGAGGACCGGAGCCTACAAGATAACGCTACACCAACTATCAAGCGAAGAAGCCAGTGGCGCAGGCAATCCTGCCTGCGCTCTTTCAGCAACCAAGGCCTAGCCGCCGCAACCCATCGCGGCGTTCGGTTTCCGACTTATACTTTGTACTCGCGGACGTTTGCCCGCTTTTGTCTTAAACCGCCGACCGCCGCACCAACGGCTTCCGCACCGGTGGCGGAATCATCGTCGCCATTTTGCGGATCATCGCCAGCACCAATCGCTTGTCGCCATCGGAAAGCGTCGAACTGTACCGTTTGATTTCCACCAGGAAACGGATCTCATCCTGGGAAAGTTCGCCCAGCATCTTTTGCGTTTCTTTGTCCCGCGGCGTTTCCGTTCCTGGGAAAAAATCGGCCAGCGAAATGTCCATAGCCTCCGCAATTTTCGCCAGCGTTTCAAGAGAAGGCACTGTGTGACCATTCTCCACGCGCGAAAGATAGCAGCGCAGCAGTCCCGTGCGGCGCTCGATGTCGCCTTGCGATAATCCGCGCTGGCTGCGATATGTCTTGATGACTTCCCCGATGTTTACCTGCGGCTTTTCTTTCGGCATCGTTTCCTCATTCGAGCCCCACAGGGCTTCTTTCATGAGGGGGTAGCTTAGTCACTAACAGCAGAACTAGCAAGGACGATTTCCGGGATTTATAACGAATGTGCTTCCTAAGAAACAACACCCGCCGGGCACATATTTTGTGCGCTCACAGCGGGTGCATACGTGCGATGTTTTGTTGACTCGGACTTATATACGAGCCGCGTTCCGCGACGCGAGATTCGCGAAGTCGATTAGCGCGAAGCCAATTATCGCGATGTAGCAGTCACGGTTACCGGCTGCTGCAGTCGGAATTCCAGCAGTGTTTCGCTGGGAACTTTCACTTGCTGTCCTTTTGTAAGCACTTGCACCCCCGCTCCAGCTCCGCCCCCGGCTGCCGCGCCCACCGCCGCTCCTTTGCCCCCACCGACAACGCCACCGATGATAGCTCCCAAGATAGCGCCGCCGCCCACTTTCTTCGCGGTATCCCCGCCGCGGCCTTTCCCTTGCACGTTATAGTCGCTGCTCACCAGTGAATAATCCTGGCCATCGATCACAAGCCGCGTCAGTTCCAGCTGCAATTCCGATCTTCCGGAAAACTTGCCGCCTTCATCCGAACTTGAAAGCCTGCCGTAAACGTCGCTGCCGCGTCGCGCCACCACCACCCCGTTCACGTTCAAGTCGGTTTCCAGGCTGGCGTGGAAAATATCCCCGACACGATTCTTGGAGGAATCCACACTGTCGATCATGCGCACCAGCAGCGGCTGACCCGCGGGCAACGTAACCTCACCACCGTTGTACGCCTGTGGCGGTCCTGCTTGAGGCGGTGGTCCCTGATCATTCGGAGAGCTGTTGGGGGGAGGCGGATTATCGGGCCCGCGATTGTCGCGATTATCCGGATTGCCGCGATCGTAAGGTGGATTGCTCGGAGGTGGCGGCGTGGCCTCCGGCCGGTGATGGCCCATTCCCCGCGTAAACGTCAACGCCACTATATCGTGCGTCGGGAAGGTTTGCACATCGCCATTCACTTCAAACCGCAAAACCGCCTGCGTGCCACCCAGGTAACGACCTTGCAACACGCGACCGTCTTTCAATTCCAGCGTATCGGCAAATCCAGCGCCGGAAAACAATAATGCGACTCCAGCCGTCACCAGCCATTTCGATATATTCCTCTTCCTCATGTTCCCTCGCCTTCCCTCACCCGCGTGACCCCTTGGCCCAAGTTTGCCCTCAACCGCGCTTGCCCTCATTGACTCGCAAGTGCACCAGATACACCCTCGCGTTGCAACCTTAGATGTACCGCAAGCGCAATTAGGTTGCGCAAATTACATCCTACTGTGTGGCTTCGTAAACACCCCGGCTGATGTCCGCCATCAGCGCCGCGCTATCATTTTTCTCCGCCAAGCCACGCACCAGAATTACCAAAATGTAAGGCCGGGCTGCGAACACTATCGCGGCATCGTGATGAATCTTGATAATCTCGCCGGTTTTGTGGGCTACCTGAATTCCTGCCGGTAGTCCCGCCGGAATGCCTTCGTTAGACTTTTGCCGTTCTAAAATCGCCACCATTTCCTTACAGCTCTCGGCGTCCGCAGTTCTGCCCTTTGCAATCGCTTCCAGCAGTATGCCCAGCCCACGCGCCGTCGTCGAATTGTTCAGACCCTTCTCGTACGCCTTGTTATCTTCCACGCCGCGCAACACATTCATGCCGTCCGCACCAAGCCCACGGACCGTAGCCCGAATATTCTCCACACCCAATTTTTCGATCAGCAGGTTCGTCGCGAAGTTGCTGCTCGCCGTGATCATCAACTCGCAAAGCTCCCGCAACGTGCGCGCTTGTCCCTCCGCCTTATATAGCTCTGCCTCCGAATCGTCCGCCACATTCAGCGCGTAAACAGACCCGTCGACGATGCTGCGAAACTCATTCTTGAGTGGGATTTTGTCCTCAAGCTTTAACTTGCCTTCTTTCACCTGGCGAAACAATTCAATCATCACCGGAATTTTCATCGTGCTGGCTGCGTGGAACACATCATCCGCGCGCACGCTCCACGCATCCTTCCCGTCCAGCGTTTTGAAGTACACACCTACGTCCGAGCCGCTCTGCGCAATTCTCTGCTGAATCCCGTTTTCGGCAGCGGCTAGCTTCGCGCTCTGCGCCGGCAACGCCATGCACGACGCCGCGCAAACGCAAAGCACAGCAGCGAATCGAAATATATGCATGAACACTTGCAACCAGGGAAAGCTTCTCATGGCCGCGAATTGTGCATGACGCGGCAATCCATTGCAATCTTGCAAGCTCGTGGGAATGCCCGGACCATCAGTGCGCTGCTGCTGCTCCCGCCGGGACTTCGCCTGCCTCGATGTTGAAACCGCCAACCTGAATGACCGGATGAGCGCCCTGTAGATTCGCCGTGTCATACGAAACGGAAATAATCCGCTCTTCGCCGGGCAGCAGCGAAAAATAGTTGTCCTCCCAGAAGACCGGCACCACGTCGAGATCATCCTTTTTGCTCGCAAGCCTCAGACGTACTTGAAACGCCACGCTTGACGACGGGTTCTTCAAGCGCACATGCGCTTTTCCCGTCGCCGCTCCCACCGTCTGTTCCACAAGTCCGCTGGTTTGCAACTTAATCTGTGGCAAAGAATTCAGTCCCGTCAAATCTCCAAACTCGGCCTGCGGCGTGTATACCGTATCCTGCTTGTGCGCCCAGTCCAGGGTATCCGGCTTCGCCGAAAGCCAGTAAAAATTATTGCTCACGGTTTTTCCGCGCAGATTAAGCAAATCCAGCTTCACGAAAAACGTCATCGTAAGCCCGTCAGCCTTCGGCAAATCGAAGGCCTTCACCGATGCATCCGCCGGAACATCAAGCGACTCTTCTTTATCCGCAAGCAGTTTTCCCTGCAGTGTGTAAACGCGCGCGCGCACTTTCATACCCTTGTGTTCCTGCGACGTCTCATTCACCACCGCCACACTCTGATCGTTATAGCCATACTGCACGTGAACCGGCTCCATCGCCCGCTTGGTTCCGAAATATCCGCCGCCCGGCGCCAGATAATAGTCATACAAATGCCAGATCAGCGATGGCCACGCATTGTTCAGCATCCACTGAATCACCCCGGTGGAAACATATTTGTTCCGGCCATACGCCTCGAACATGGCGCGCTCCCCATCGTATGCCGCCGCTTGCGCTTTGCGTTCGTAGTCTTCCAGCGACGTCGCCGTCCCGTAGCGCTTGTTCAACCCATCGGTGAAAACATTCACCGTGGTAAATCGCTCGCCACCCGCATGGAAATTCCACACATCGTCGATCGGCCACAGATGATCCTTGGGAATAAATCTCTTCAACGATTCGAGCGTCGGAATCGCCGGCCCCGGGCTCGTCTCTGTGTTGTAGCCATGCGCCCCGCCTGCATCGGTATCAGCCAGCCAGTACACCGGCGGAACGTATTCATACGGACCGGTCATCTTCACCCCGGATTTTCCAGTCACCGTAGTCTGCGCCTGGCTGGCCGACGACACGGAAGGGTTCGGCCACTCAGCATCTTTCAAGATGGACAAATACATCTGCTCGATTTCCGCAGGCGGCGGATTGTCGCTGCCGTAAAGCCAAACGAAAACGCTCGCATGATTCCGCAGCCGCCGCGCCTGGTCCGCCATCGATGCCGCCGCCACCTTGCGAATATCGGGCGTCCACTTGTCCCACAATTCCCAGGCGTCGCAGCAAGTCCATCCGGGCATCACCAGGATTCCCAGTTCATCTGTCTTGTTGAAGAGTTCATCGCGATCGATGCGCCCTTCAAGACGAATCGTGTTCAAGCCCATATCTTTTACATAGCGCAGATCGGCATCGAGTTTTTTTGATTTTGCTCGCAGAAAAATATCCGGCGCCCATGCTGCCCCGCGGATCAAAATGCGCCGCCCATTTATCTTAAAGAGCCGATGACCTTTTTCCGTCAGCTCGCTGGTAACCTGTCGAATACCGAACGAAACCGCCGCCGAATCGGAAACCTCATTCGCAGTCTCGAACCGCATATTCGCGTGATAGAGATACGGTGTGCCGATGGTGTACGGCCACCAAAGTTTTGGATTCACGAATTTCAGCGCGGCGAACTGCTGCGCCTCGAAGCGAACGGTTTTGCTTTCTCCGGCGGCCACTTCGACCGCCTGCTTTACGATTTTCCCTTCGACATCCGCCACCAACGTGCCGCTCACAACCGCCGCGGAATCGTTCCGCAGGTCCGCTGAAATCTTTATATCCGCGGCCGAAAAATCGTCATTCAATCGCGATGTTACAAACGGATTGCGAATGGCCACCGGGCCGTTCGCAGTAACCCGGACTTCCTTCCAGATCCCAAGATCCTTGTCCGGCGGAGTGGGATTCCAATCGACCCACGTGATGCCGAGATCCTCCTTCCCAGGAGCCGACATTTCCAGCGCGATCACATTTTTCGCGCCGGGCTTTGCCAATTTCGTAAGATCGAATTCGAAAATCCGGTAAGCACCCGCAATATCCTGCGCATCTGCAATTTTCTGTCCGTTGAACCAGACATTAGCCCGATAGTTGATTCCAGGAAAATGGATCGCGATATTTTTCTTGGTGAACGCCGCAGGCACAACGAATTCGTCTCGCCACCACCACGAACACTTAAAGGGGCTGTCTTCGGGCATATCCTGATTCGCAAAAAACGTCGCGCTGGAATAATTCATGCCGGGAAGATTCTTAAAATTCGTCCCCACCATGGGATCGGGATAGGTTTTGTCGTCAACCAGAGTTCCCACCACGGTGTTGGGAATCGCAGTCTTGTGCCAACCAGTCGTCACCAAGCCACTCTGCGAAATTTTATCGCCCGCATCTTTCGCTTCACACGAGGATTGAATTTCCCAACCGCTCAAAAGTTCCAATGGCGCTGTCTGCACTGAAGTTGCCGGGCCCGAAGTTGCCGGCGCTTGTGCTCGCGCAAGCGGTGGAATCATCATCGGTGAGCCAACGAGCACAGCAATCAGCAAGGTGTGGCGGCGCATGGATCCTCTTTCCGTCAATGAAGGACGAAGCGCAGCAAGATTAAACCGATTCAATGCTGGATAACACAATTTTTATCGCCCAAGATTTCAGGATGCACCGGTGTTCATCCCACGGAATTTAACCATACCCGAAATACTTTCTTAACTAACACCCACAGGTTTGGTATGCATGCCCAGAGCGCCAACCGCGTCCTCCGGCGCAGCCACTCCAGATCGCGACCTGTTAGCTTGCACTTGCAGTTTTGGAAACGCAGCGGCGCCCAGGTTTACCGCATCATACATTTCTTGAGCTATGTTAAAATACGAGAGCACAATATGGATAAATATCGAATGGATAAATACCGGATAAAGCATAAAGGCTCAAGATTCGCGGTGACTTTTGACGCTGGCGAAACAGTTGGTGTCTATGGCACCGCGAAAGAAGCACGACAGACAATCAACGATTGCGAGCAGCGCGATTTGATTTTTAAAACGGCAAGAACTCTGGTCAAAAAAGCCGTGGACGGGTTAATGGGCACATATAATATCGACCGGCAGACAGCTCAAGAATGGATCAAAGACGCAGCCGGTTAACCTCAGCCTTTTCACGCACAAAATCACCCTCTCGCGTGCTCACTGCATCGCAAAATAACTCACTGACCCAAGAGCTAACTGCATTTGAAGTGGTCGATACCTGGAGTGGATACTTCAGGAATTTTTTGGTGTCATCCTCACCGGCCGCAACTTGGACGGTGCAACGGGGACGCTGGCGTGGTCCGGCACGCGCGCCCCCCTTACATTCTCGAAACGAGCCTTCCGGGAGTCTTCGCCGTGCGGGATGTTCGCTCGAGCATGTGAAACGCGTCGCCTCCGCAGTCGGGGAAGGAGCGATTTCCATCTCGCTCATTCATCGTGCTCTGGAGGAATTGTAAGTGTCCGTGCAATCCGCCCGTTGAGGCTTTAACCTTCTTGCTGTTCAATTCGATCGGCGTAAAGAAAATGACGCGTCTTTATTGGCTCCAGGGTGAATCGCAGAACCCTGTCTTCACATTCACGATCAGCAACGGTGAAGCGATCATGTTGCCTCTCGTGCTCAGCCCACGAATCCACGCGAAAAGTCTCCACGTACACACCGCGAATTTCAGCGTCATAAAAAATGTCCCAACGTATAGCACCATCTCGCCGACGAATCCTCTGATAGAGGTATATCGCGTCGAGAAATTGGGATTCCATGGCCGGATCTATCTGGTATTCAACCATAACCAAGACCGGCCCTTCATCAGGTTCCGGCTCTTCGAACATCGACATTTTCCCCCAGTGGTTCCATACCTCCAGCGAGCCCGGAGGTTCTGGCAGTCGTGCGGCAAACGGAAGGACCAGACAAACCGCGAGCCCCGCACTAGAACAAATCAGGGCCCTGCCGGCACTTGTATGATCGGCAGCGACGCCCCACAGCGCGCTGCCCAAGGCGATGCTTCCTTGAAATACCAGCAAGTAGATCGCGAGAACACGCGCACGCACCCAGTCGGGCGCAAGTTTCTGAATAAGGATATTGAAGCTCGACATGAAGACCGTCCATGCCGCACCCCCGAACAGGCTCAAGATGCAAAGCAACCATAGTACGTGCAGCGTTGCGATCGCCAGCGTGACCGCAGCAAAGACAACCGTAGCTCCGGACACAATGGTTTCCACAGAGACCAAGCCTCTTGCGCGTTGCAACACGATCGCTCCGATGACCGCGCCAACACCGAAACAACCAAGCAGCAAGCCATATCCAAGCGAACTCTTCGTTAAATTCTTTGCAACCGCGGGCAGCAGCGCCCAAAAAGCGCTCGCGAAGAAAATCACGCAAGCCGAACGAACAAGTAGTTTGACGATATCCGGTGAATAGCGAACGTAGCGCAACACGGCGCGCGTAGCTCCGGCGAAAGTCTCGATCGGCAATCTGCTCTTGCGCGCGGGACGTTTCCAACCGGCGATAACCCAAATGACGCCGACGAACGAAAATACGTTAAGGATAAATGCGGTGCCAATGCCTGCGACCGCAATGATTACGCCTGCTAGACTCGGGCCGACGGCGCGGGCGAGATTGAACTCGATGCCATTCAGTGCCAACGCCGGAGCAAGATCCTCCTTCGGCACAAGCTCCGGAAAAATCGCGCGCCAACTCGGAGACTCGATCGCGTCGCCTGCCGACAACCCAAACGTCAACACCAACAATAGCCAAGGGGTCATGGTGTGCGTAAGCGTTGTCGCAGCAAGGACAATCGCAACCCCTACCATCCACAACTCCGTGCGCAAAATTAGTTTGCGACGATCAAAGATGTCTCCAATGGAACCCGCAGGCAGGGCCAACAAGAAAAAAGGTAACGCGCTTGCAGTTTGAATCAGGGCAATGTAGACGGCGCTTGATGTAAGCGACGTCATCAGCCACGCCGCTCCAACACTTTGCGTGAACGTGCCGAGGTCCGAGACGAAGTCGGCGATCAGCAAATTACGAAAGATCGGAATTTGTAAGGGACGCCAGGCGCTCCGTGATTGCGCAGTCGACTTTTCCATTCGAAGGTGCACCCACACCCAGACCAATTCGTAGGACAACTACCTGGCCGCCGCCTTCTCCAAGTGGCCGCCGAACGCGTAACGCATCGCGGAAAGAAGTTTGTTCTGATAGTCTGCTTCACCTCGTGATGCAAAACGCTGATACAGCGAGGCGGAGAGAACCGGGATCGGAACACCCTCGTCGATCGCGGCCTGGATCGTCCAACGGCCCTCGCCCAAGTTGGCAACATGGCCTTCAAACTGAACGAGGCCTGGATCCTTGGGCAAGGCGGCAGCGGTCAAATCCAGTAACCACGAACCAATCACACCGCCGCGCCGCCACAGCTCGGCGATATCACGTACATCGAAATCATATTGATAATGCTCAGGGTCTCGCAAAGGTGTAGTTTCTGCCTCGAATGCACTCTCTCGCTTACCCACATTCGTATTGCGCAAGAGGCTAAGACCCTCAGCGTATGCCGCCTGCAAGCCGTACTCGATTCCGTTGTGAACCATCTTCACAAAGTGTCCCGCACCAGTGGGGCCGCAGCGCAGATAGCCCTGTTCGGCGGTCCCACCGATCAATTCACGCCTCGGTGTTCGCGGCGCGCTCGCAGAGCCAGGCGCGGGATTCGCGAAAACTGAGTCTAGATATTTCACTACGTCCTTGTCCCCGCCAATCACGCGGAAGGCCGATAGTCCCTGGACGAGCGGCCTGGTGCCCGCGCCTTACCGATCTCTAAGGCTTAAGTGATGGAGCGACGCAAAAACTGGTTTCGATAATTCCCTAGCGTACATTATGCGGTTATGCGAGACGACCTCCGCGTCACCGCCCCAAAATGAACTTCTAACGCAACAAAAGAGCAGGTGCTGCATCTCAAATAGTGAATTGAAAATAGCTCTGGAGAAATAATGGACTACGTCAATCTTGGCAAGACCGGACTTAAGG
>Ga0207665_10001699_pt1 | contig 14801 bp, 14 predicted proteins | sample LARL112metaG_FD_184351 | JGI IMG/M metagenome (GOLD analysis project Ga0207665, IMG submission 184351) | Corn, switchgrass and miscanthus rhizosphere microbial communities from Kellogg Biological Station, Michigan, USA - LAR L11-2 metaG... | ecosystem: Host-associated > Plants > Roots >...
AGCCTTCCTGGGATTCCTGGGGGCATACGAGCTGCATTCGATGTGGCTCGGGTTCCTGGCTGGCATCGCCGGCGGGCTGATCGGCGCCGTCGTCATGGCCGTGCTGAGCGTAGGCATGGGCCTCGATCAGATCGTAGTCGGCATCGCCATCACGCTGGCCGGTGAGGGCATCACCAGCGTGCTCCTGCAGGCGAAGTTCAAGGGGACGTCCCCCGGCCTCGGCAACCCGGCTACCGTGGCGATCCCCGGGCTGTCCCGCATCCCGGTGCTCGGGCACAGCGTGTTCGACCAGCCGCTGCTCGTCTACCTGGGGGTCGGGCTGATCGGGCTGATGGCGTGGGTGTTCCGGTCAACCACCTGGGGGCTGAACCTGCGGGCCGCCGGCGAGAAGCCCGAGGCGCTGGATGCGGCAGGGGTCAGCGTGCTGGCGGTCCGGACGTACGCCGTACTTACCACCGGAGCGCTCGCCGGGCTCGGCGGCGCGTACCTCGCGATCGTTGGGGCGGGCACGTTCACCCCCTTCATGACCCAGGGCCAGGGATTCATCGCGATCGTCATCGCCATGCTGGCCAGGGGCAAGCCGCTGTGGGTAGGCGTCTCGTCCTTGGTCTTCGGCATCTGCCTGTCTATCGCCACCGCGCTCCAGCTCACCAACATCAACATCTCCACCGACGTCATCAACCTGCTGCCTTTCGTGGCCATCATGGTGGCGCTGGTCCTGTTCGCCCGGGGTAACTATCTCCCCCCTGCCCTGTGCCAGCCGTACGTCAGAGGCGGAAAGTAAGCGCGGCCCAGCGCCAGCCGCGCTGGGTCCTGGAGAGGAGCGTTCCATGCGCGATCCAGACTTCACCCTCGCGGCCGGGCCGACTGCGGCCAGCGCCCGGACGCTCGCCGCGCTCGCCAGTCCCATTACCTACCACTATGACCCGGTCTTCCTCGATGCCTTCCGCCGCACGGAGGCCAAGGTCGGCCAGCTGTTCCACACGAAGAGCGAGATCATCCTGATGCAGGGCGAGGCCGTTCTCGGCCTCGAGGCCGCGGCCCGCTCCCTGGTACGCCCGGGCATGCCCGTGCTGAACCTGGTGTCGGGGGTCTTCGGCAAGGGCATGGGCTACTGGCTCAAGGGATTCGGCGCTGACCTCCATGAACTGGAGGTACCGTACGACCAGGCCGTCGAGGCCGAAGCGGTCGAGCATTACCTGGACGACCATCCGGAGACCGAACTGCTGTGCGTGGTCCACTCCGAGACACCGTCGGGAACCTTCAATGACTGCTCCCTGATCGGTCCGATCGCGCGATCCCGCGGGGTGATCACCCTGGTGGACTGCGTCTCATCGCTCGGCGGCATGCCCCTGGAGCCCGATTCCTGGCAGCTTGACGTGTGCGTGGCGGGCCCGCAGAAGTGCCTCGGCGGGCCACCGGGAATGTCGCTGATCTCGGTAAGCGAGCAGGCGTGGGCGGCTATCGAGCGCAATCCCGCGGCGCCTCGCGCCTCGTTTCTGTCGCTGCTGGACTGGCGCGAGCAGTGGCACGGGCACGGGCAGTTCCCGTACACGCCGTCAGTCTGCGACATCCACGGCGTCGAGGCGGCCTGCGACCAGATGCTGGAGGAGGGCCTGGAGGCGTCCATCGCCCGGCACGAGGCCGCGGCCGCTGCATGCCGGGCGGGGGTACGGGAGATGGGACTGGGGCTGTGGCCCAAGAGCGAGGACATCACTGCCCCGTGCGTGACCGCCATCGCGGTGCCGGACGGCCTCGATCACGAGGCCGTCCGCAGTCACGTGCGAGAGCGTTACGGCGTGATGCTGTCCGGCGGGCAGGGGGCCGGGAACCTGGTGCGGATCGGTCACATGGGACCGACAGCCAATGGCCTCAACCCCGCCGTCGGACTGATGGCGCTCGGCCGGGCCCTCGCGGATCTCGGCGTCCGGGTCCGCATCGGGTCTGGAGTCGAGGCGGCACTGGCCCTGCTATCCAGCCCGCCGAAGGCCTGACCCGCGCCCGTCCGCTGATGATGAAAGTTTTCAGTTACCAGTTGACACTTGGCCGTTGACATGCTTAATCTGTCAAATGGGAGACCTGCGGCTTTTGCGTGCCAATCCGCTGGGATTCGGGACGGTGACAAAGAAATGGGGTGCATGTGGAATTCGGAGTCAACCTCAACAACCGTGAACCCTTGATCACCCGCGGCTACTCACTCGCCGATCTCCTGGACCTTGGCGAAATGGTGGAAAAAAGGGGTTTCGATTCGGTCTGGGTAGGCGACAGTCTGTTCTCCAAGCCAAGATTCGAGCCGCTCAGCCTTTTGTCGGCACTTTCGCAGCGGACCTCGACGATCCGGCTCGGGACCGCGTGCCTGGTCACCTCGACACGGAATCCCCTGTACCTGGCGCTGGAGTGGGCGACCCTCGATCACCTTTCCGGCGGGCGGTCGATCCTCGGCGCATGCATGGGAAATCCCGAGCTGGGGGTGCGCCGGGAGTTCGAGGCGCTCGGGCTCGACTTCGGGGACCGAGCCGCGATCTTCGAGGAGGGACTCGCAGTGCTGCGATCACTGTGGACGGAAGGCTCGGTCACCCGCAGCGGCCGCTACTACACGTTGGATGACGTCTCTTTCTTCTCCGGAACGGAGATGGCCCCGCTGGCCCCGCTGCAGAAGCCCCAGCCGATATGGGTCGTCTCCAACATCCGGCTGACCGGCGACCTGAGGCCTGACATCGCCAAGAGGCGACTGGAGAGCGCGTGCACACGGGTGATCCGGTACGGCGACGGATGGATGACCTGCTGCCGGGCCGAGCACCCGGAAGAAGTGCAAGAGCAGGTCGCCCAGCTGCGGAAAACAGCCGATGATCTTGGCGAGGATTTCTCCCGCTACGTCGTCTCCTATCAAGTGACGATGAACATCGGCGAATCGGAGGATCAGGCGAGAGCCGCATTCGGCCAGTACATCTCCAGCTATTATCCGGAGCTGAGCAAATCCGTGGACCTTTCCAACTGGGGTCCGGTCGGAAGCCCTGACATTATCGTAGATTGGTTCCAGCGATTTCACGCTGCGGGAGTCGACTATTTCATTTGCCGCTTCGGCGACCTAGATCAGTTCAGCCAGGTAGAGCGTTTTGCCGCCGACGTACTTCCCGTTCTCCAGGCGCGAGCAGGAAACGGGCAATAGTCAGTAGGAAGGTCCAGTCAGATGGCAGAGGAACCTCGCACGGAAGAGCAGATGCGCAAGTCTGCAGAACTGGTGGTCGATGTCTGCTTCGCAGTCAACGAAGGAGACGTCGTCACCATCATCACGGACAACCGCCGCAAGGAAGAAGCGGACATGGTCGCGACGGTCGTCTCCGAGCGCGGCGGCTGGCCGATCGTGGCCAACAACAATACGCAGGTCCAACGGGCGCTCCAGGACACCCACTTCCCCATGGTGCCGCCGCGGAACCTGCACCGCGCTATGGTGACGTCCGACCAGATCATCATCATGACCAACCTCGAATGGGCGAACCGCTTCGCCCACGTCCCCGCGGTCAAGGAATCCGTCGCGAACAAGGTCCGGATCGGATCGATCGAGGAAGGGTTCGGGCGGTGGCCGATCTCGGTTGAGGACATCGAGCGCACCATCGGTAACGCCAAGGCAGCGATCGCGCTGCTGGAGGGGAAGAACCGGGTTCGGGTGACCTCCCCAGCCGGGACCGATGTTGAAGTCAGCATCGAGCGACGTCCCGCCCTGGAGGTGGTGCCCGTCAAGCTGCCGGGCGCAATGATGGGGCCGGCGCCGCTGTGGGGCGAGGTCGCCTACGCAGCGGTGGAGGACCAAACCAACGGGACCATCGTCGTCGACGGCAACATGCTCGGCATCGGGGTGCCCGCCCACGTCGAGCACCCGATCACCTGGCATGTGGAGGACGGCCGATACCGGTCCATCGAGGGCCGCGAGGATGCCCGGCGGCTCCGGGACGTGATCTCGGGCGTGGACGGAACCGACGTGGTAGCCGAATTCGCATTCGGGACGAGCGATTTCGCCCCCATCGGCGGACCATCCGAGAAGGGCCGCAAGGGTACCGTTCACTTCGCTCTCGGCGACAACCAGAACTGCTATCCGGGCGGCCAGAACAAGAGCGTCCTACACCTGGACGGTGTGTGCCACAACGTGTCATTGCAGATCGTGGAGACGGGCGAATACATCGTCAAGGATGGGGTCTGGCAACTGTGAGTCAGGCAGAGGTGATCTCACTGCACGACGTCGATCCGGTCGAGCTCCCCATGGGCAGCTGGTCCCGGCTCTTGGTCACGCAGCGCACGGTCACCGGGAACGCCTCGACGATGGGGTACTCGGTGTTCAAGCCGGGACTGGTCGCCGCTGACCTGTCACATTCGGTCGAAGAACTGGCCTTCGTGGTCGGCGGACGGGGCGCCGTCCGGCTCGAAGACGGCCAGCTCGAGGTGCATGCTGGCCAAGCGCTGTTCATTCCGGGGCGAATGTGGCACACGGTCGTCAACGACGGGGACGAGGACCTGGTGATGGTCTTCTCGTTCCCGTCGTCGGATTATCCGCCCACTGAGCGCCGAGAGCCCCGCAAATGATCGAACAAGAGGGAGCCCTGGCACGGGTCAGCGGGCGCCTCCCGGCCAGCCCCGCTGAGGCGGCCCAGCAGGTCGCGGTGGCCTGCCGGATCCTCGCGAAGTTCGGCCACGAGGACCTCACGCTCGGCCACGCGAGCGTCCGGGGGCCCGATGGGCGCACGATCTACATCAAGCGGAAGGGCAAAGCGCTCCGGGAGATCCTTACGCCGGACGTCATGCCGATTTCGCTCGACCAGGCGGACGGGTACCTGGCGCCGGGCGCGCATCTCGAGGCGGTCATGCACACCGAGACATACCTGGCCCGCCCCGACATCGGGGCGGTGATTCATACCCACCCGCTGCACTCGATCGCGGTAGGCGCGACGGAGCCGGGACTCGCCATCCTCTCTCATGACGGGCTGATGTTCCCGCAAGGAGTCCCTGTTTACGACGGGACCGCCGGCCTGGTGACCTCTCGTGACCAGGGCAAGGCCGTGGCGCAGGCGCTCGGCGCCGGAAGGGCCGTGCTGCTGCGGAACCACGGCATCCTGGTAGCCGGCGAGGACATCCGCTGGGCCGTCCTGGCCGCGATCACCCTGGAGCGGGCCGCGCAGCTGCAGTTCATCACCCGGGTTCTCGGCGATCCGGTGCCGATCCCGCAGGAGGCGGCCGGTGAGCTGTTCCCCGCCAAGTACCAGGATGAGTTCGCCGACGAGTACTGGACCGCCTGGTGCCGCCAGCTGAGCACCGCCCGGCCGGGGGAGCTGCCGTGACCGAGCGCATCTCCGCGGTCGTCAACGGCCGGCCCTTCGAGGGGACAGTTGCCGCCAACGAGCTGCTGCTTGACTTCCTTCGCGACGAACTCGGGCTGACCGGCGTGAAGCAGTCGTGCGAGGTGGAAGTCTGCGGCACCTGCACGGTGCTGGTTGACGGAGCGCCGGTGAGCTCGTGCTGCTTTCTCGCCTGCGACGTCGACGGCTGCCGGGTCGAGACCATCGAGGGGCTGGCGGGCACGGCATTCCACCGGTCCGCGGTGGAGGCGTTCATGCGCCACGCGGCCGTCCAGTGCGGCTTCTGCAGCGCGGGCATGATCCTCACCGCCAAGGTCCTGGCCGACCGCGACGTGGATCCGTCGCCGGACCAGGTCAGCCGGGCCATGAGCGGCAACCTGTGTCGCTGCACCGGCTACCGGTCCATCCTCGACGCGATTACCGCGATCCTCCGGGAATCCCGGGGGGAAGCGCAGGAGCCGGGAAGAGGACCGCGAGAGTCTGGGAGAGGGGTGCCGTCGTGAGCACTGACGCCGCGGCGCCGCCTTCGGCGGCGCGCTCGACCGGGGCCGTTGGCCAGAGGATCGAGCGGGCGGATGGGAGGGCCAAGCTCTCCGGCCAGGCCGCGTTCACCGGAGACCTGCACCCGCCCGGCATGCTCTGCGGGGCCGTCCTGCGCAGCCCGGTCGCCCATGCCCAGATACTGGCGGTCGACACATCCGCGGCCGAGAAACTCGACGGCGTCGTGGCCGTGCTCACGGCCGGTGATCTCGCCGATATCGACCCGTTCTACGGGCACGCGCTCCGGGACCGCCCGATCGTGGCGCTCGACCGGGTGCGTTTCGTCGGAGAGCCGGTTGCCGTGGTGGCGGCCGAGACGCAGGCGGCCGCCGATCTCGCCGTCAGGCGGATCGACGTGCAATACGACGAGCTGCCGGCGGCCGCGTCGCTCGAAGCCGCCCTGGCCCCGGATGCCCCGATGGTGCATGAGGAACCGGCCCGGCCAGGATCGGCTCACGGCCTCGGCCGCCTTCCGGAACGCGACGGCAACGTCTGCTATCGCTATGGCTTCCAGAACGGGGATCTCGGGCGGGCATTTGACGAGGCCGCGGTGGTGGTTGCGGGCGAGTACTCGTTTCCGGCCGTGTACCAGTATTCGATGGAGACGCACACGACGATCGCGAACTGCCAGGGTGATGAGATCAAGATCTGGTCGTCCTGCCAGCACCCGTTTCTTGTCCGGCAGGAGATCGCAACGCTGTTCGGGTGTCCGCTGGACCGGGTGCAGGTGATCGTGCCGTTCCTGGGCGGCGGGTTCGGGAGCAAGTCGTACACGAAGATGGAGCCCATCGCAGTGGCGGTGTCCAGGAAGGCCGGCCGGCCGGTGCGTATCCGCAACGGCGTGGACGAGTCGATGGTCACGACCCGGCGGCACAACATGCGCTGCCGGATGCGGACGGCAGCCGCGGCCGACGGCACGCTACTGGGCCGGGAGGTCGACCTGTGGCTCGACACCGGCGCGTATGCGGACAACGGGCCGCGTGTCACCGCGACCGCCGGGGACGCGGCCCCAGGGCCCTATCGCTGGCACGCGGTCCGGGTCGGTGCAGATTGCGTCTACACGAATACTGGGCCCGCGGGCTCCTACCGAGCCTTCGGCGCCACTCATCTTCAGTGGATCGGGGAATCGCAGGTCGACGAGGTAGCGCGGCGCCTTTCGCTGGATCGGCTCGACATCCGCAGGCTCAACCTGCTGCGTTCCGGTGAAGAGGTCCGCCGGGGCGGCAAGCCCCTTGATGCCGATCTGGTGGGCGATGTGGAGAAGGCAGCCGCAGCGATCGGCTGGCACCAGCCACGGACTGCAGGGCGAGGACGGGGAGTCTCCGTCGGGCTGCTGGCCGCGGGGGCTCATCCGGTCTCGACGGCCACCGTGCGCATGGGTTCTGACGGCGGCGTCACGGTCCTGGTCGGGACGACGGAAGTGGGGCAAGGAGCACGCACCGTGATGGCGCAGATCGCGGCGGAGGTGCTGAGAACACCAGTTGATCGGGTGTTGGTCCCCGGAACGGACACCAGGTACACGCCCTACGACCGGTCCACCGGCGCCAGCCGGTCAACGACGATAGCGGGCGCGGCGGTTCAGCGCGCAGCGCAGTCCGTGCTGGATGCCCTGATGGAGACGGCCTCGACCGTACTAGAGACACCGCCCGGGCTGCTGCAGCTCGAGGAGGGCGCGATCGGCAGCGGATCCCGCACGGTGACACACCAGGAACTCGTCCGCGCCCGGTTCGGTTTCGACGGCGGTGAACTGGTCGGGCACGGCCGGGTCCAGCCTGAAGGCGGGACCGGCTCGTACGCGGAGGGACCGGTCTTCTGGGAGGTCTGCGTGGCGGGAGCAGAGGTCGAGGTGGACAAGCAGACCGGCGTCGTCACGGTCCTGCGAACCTCCAGCGTCGCCGATGTCGGCCGGGCTATCAATCCGCAGCTGGTCACCCGGCAGGACGAGGGGGCCACCCTGCAGGGGATCGGGAACGCACTGTTCGAGGAGATGCGCTACACGCCGGACGGGTTGCTGCTGAACGACACCCTGCTCGACTACCGGATTCCCTCCTTCGAGGACGTACCGACGTCCATGACGTGCACGATCGTCGAGAACGGCGACGGCCCGGGCCCCTTCGGGGCCAAGGGCTGCGGTGAGGGGGTGCTGGCGGCGATCCCGGCGGCCATCGTAAACGCGCTGGCCGACGCCGGAGTGCCGATGAATGTGCTGCCGCTGACGCCCGAACGGGTCTGGCGGCGGATCCAGGAACTCGACCGAGGGACGAACCAGGAGGGATCATGACGATACCGAGAGTGTCGGCGGTTGTCGGTGCCGGGACGATGGGTCCCGGAATGGCGGCGGTGCTTGGCCGGGCAGGCTCGAAGGTCACGTTGAACGACGTCAGCCCCGAAGTGCTGCAGCGGGCTGAGGGTGCCACCACGCTTGCCGCACAGGTCCTGGACCGGGTGGAAGCCCCGTCGCAGCCTGGCGGCTCCATCTCCTTCGAGGCAGACCTGAAGACCGCCCTTGAGGGCGCGGGCCTGGTACTGGAGGCGGTGCCGGAGAAGCTTGAGCTCAAACGGGAGGTCTTCGCCTACCTGGAGGAGCATTCAGCGCCGGACACCATCCTGGCCAGCAACACGTCCGGGATTCCCATCACGGAAATCGCCAGGGACGCTAAGCACCCAGGCCGGGTGATCGGCATGCATTGGTCGAACCCGCCGCACCTGATCCCGATGATCGAGGTCGTGCCGGGTGAGCGGACCGACGACGGCGTCCGCGATGCCCTGGTCGGGATCATTAACGCGTTCGGGTACGAGGCGGTGGTGGAACGGGAAGTCCCCGGGTTCGTGGAGAACCGCATCCTCTATGCGATCCTGCGGGAATGCCTCTCCCTCGTGGAGCGTGGGGTCATCAGCGAGGCCGACATGGACACCTGCGTCAAGTGGGGGATCGGCTACAAACTCTCGGTCATCGGCCCCATGCGCCTGCTCGACATGGCTGGCCTGGACATTTATCAGAGCGTAGCCTCGTACCTCAATCCCGATCTGTCCAGTTCCGCCGACGTCCCGCAGCTCATCAAGGAGCGGACGGCGAAAAACCAGCTCGGCATGAAGACACTCGGCGGGATCTACGACTACACCGAGGCACAGGTAGGCGAACGGCGGGCAGAGATCGCCGCCGGGCTGGTCGCTGTGCGCAAGGTGCTATCGGCTCTCTGACATCCCAGGAGGCGGAACTCCGATGACTGCCAAGAAGGTCTACATCCTGGATGGCGGCTCGCTCGTCATCGACCGCTCGCAGGTCCTGTGGCACATCGATGTCGGCACGCCTGTGCGGTTCCCCGTTTACAGCGTCCTCATCGAGCATCCCGATGGCCTGATCATGTACGACACCGGCTACGACCTCGAGCACGTCAACCGCGTGCTGCCTTTCGAGCAGCCGCAGCAGACCGCAGACCAGACAGTCCCCGCCCAGCTGAAGGAGTGCGGGTTCGAGCCCGAGCAGGTCAGCTTCGTGGTGAACTCGCATTTCCACTTCGACCACGTTGGCGGGAACAGGTACCTCACGAATGCCACCAACCTGGTGAGCAAAGAGGAACTGCGCCACGCGAAGGTGCCAGAGCCATTTGAGCGCCTTGGCTATTCTGACCTCTCCTTCGACTACCCCGGAACGAAGTACGAGCAGATATCCGGTGATATTGAGATCGCCCCCGGGGTGTGGCTGTATGAGACGCCAGGTCACACGGCGGGACACTATTCACTGCTGGTCGAGATGGACAGCCAGCCGGCTATGATCTTTGCTGGCGACGCTGCGTACACGCAGGAGAACATCGAGCGACAGATAGTCGGCGGCTTCCACCTGGATCCGACCGCCGCGGTCGAGTCGATCCGCCGCCTGAAAAGGCTGGCTAAGACCCACAGCGGAGAGATTTTCCCCTCGCACGAAATGGAGCCATTCCTCGCCTGGAAGAAGGCACCCAGCTACTACAGCGGCTGACCGGCCGCGTCGGGTCGAGCACGCCCACCGCGAGCATGCCCACCGCGAGCACGCTCATCGTTAGTACGCCGCCGACTGTCAGAGGGAGACGAAAGGATGAAACTGGAAAACAGGGTGGCTATCGTCACCGGAGCCGGCCAGGGCATCGGACGCGCCATCGCCGAGAAGCTCAGCCAGGAAGGCGCCAGCGTCGTCGTGGCCGACATCAATCCGGACACCGCGACCAAGACAGCAGCCGACATAGGCGGACTCGCCCACACGGTCGACGTGAGCAACGAGGAGCAGGTCGCCGGACTGGTCAGCACGACGATCGGTAACTACGGCAAGGTCGACGTACTCGTCAACGACGCGGCCATCGTCCCGTTCACCCCTTGGGATGATCTTGATTTCGCCGAGTGGCGACGCATCATGTCGGTCAATCTCGATGGCGTGTACCTCACATCCAGGGCGGTCTACCCCCACATGAAGGAGGCCGGCTACGGCCGGATCGTCAACATTGCCTCGAACGTGATCGTGGCCGGAACGCCGAATATGGCCCATTACGTAGCCTCGAAGGGCGGCGTGTTCGCGTTCACCCGGGCGCTCGCCACCGAACTCGGCAGCTACGGCATCACAGTGAACGCCGTGGCGCCCGGGCTGACGGCCAGCGAGGGCGTGCTGGCCGGGCCGCACGCCGAGGCCTTCGACTTCGTAGTGTCTTTGCAAGCCATCCCGCGCAGGGCGGTTCCCCCGGATATCGCCCCGGCCGTGGCTTTCCTCGCCTCGGAGGAGGCCGCGTGGGTCACCGGTGCCATGATCGTTGCCGACGGCGGCCACACCAGGCACTGAGACTCAATTCGATGCCGAATCGCCCGTGCAGATGAGGCTGCCGCCGTTCCGCGTCCACCGCCCCCGGTCCGTCCAGGAGGCGTCCCGCCTGCTGGACGAATTGGGCGACGAGGCTGCCGCGTACTGCGGCGGAACGGAACTGCTTCTGGCCATGAAGCTCGGGCTGGCGGACTATTCGCACCTGGTCGATCTGAAGCGGGTGGACGGTCTCCGCGGGATCGCCACGCAGCACGACAGCCTGCGCATCGGGGCGTCGGCCACCCACTACGAGCTCGAGTCTTCCCCGGTGCTGCGGGCCTGGTGCCCGGCCATGACGATCATGTCGTCGCAGGTGGCCAACCTCAGGGTACGGTCGGCGGGCACCCTCGGCGGAAACCTGTGCTTCGCAGATCCGCACTCCGACCCGGCGACATTCCTGATCGCTGTGGGTGCCTCGATACTGTGCCAGAAGGAAGACGACACCAGGCGGATTCCCGCTGCGGATTTCGTGACCGGGCCCTACCAGACCCTGCTGGAGCCGGGCGAGTTGCTCGTTGCGGTCGAGCTTCCCGCTCTCCCGGAAGGGACAGGCGTAGCGCATGTCCGGATGAAGCTGCGCGAGCGGCCCGCGGTGACCGTCGCCGCCATGGTCCGGCTTACCCGCGGCGCTATATCGCAGGCACGTCTCGTCGTCGGGTCGGTGGGCGCTGTGCCGGTCGCCGCGGACGCCGCCGAGTCCATGCTGGGGGCAGGCGCCGCGGACTTCGGCGCCCGGGCGGACGCCTGCGCCGAACAGGCGTCCCTGGCCTGCAGCCCGCTGCCAGACGGGGACTGCTCCCCGGATTATCTGCGGCACTTGGTGGTCGTCCACTCCCGCCAGGCGCTAACCGCTGCGTTTGCGGCTGTGCGCTCTGAGGGCTCATGAAGGGCTGATTCGAAGAGGACGACGGGGGGCAGACTTCGCCCTCCTCTTCGCGGGTATCGCGCCGGGGGCAACTGCCAGAGGCCAGCTTGAGCCCGATCGATCCGAATAACAAAGCACGTGCCTCGCCCGTTCCCTCAGGTCGTGATCTGGCGGGAGGTGCTGGGCGCGTGCAGGGTGCCCCGGCCGAGGAGGGTCAGGAAGGCAGCCACGGAGTGCGGCTCGGCCATGCCGGAAGACAAACTCGTTGAGATAGATCTGCTAGTGCCCGGCGGAGGTGCCGTGATGGGTGCGGGCTAGCCAGGTCTTGAGGTTAGAGATGTGCCCGGCATCTACCGGAGTCGCACAGCTCTCCGTCAGTTTAGAGCTCTCCGAGAGCCGAAAGTTCGGGCGATTGGCTCCCCATAGTTATCCAAGCTAAAGAGTTCACGTGCTTTGCAGGCCTCTGACCTGCAGAAACTGGTGGAGCTGAGGGGATTCGAACCCCTGACCCCCTCGATGCGAACGAGGTGCGCTACCGGACTGCGCTACAGCCCCAGACGAACGCCAGTCAGCGTAGCAAACGATGGAGCTCACCCGCGCCGGTCTACCTGCGCCCGCTGCCGGCCAGCCGGTCCCTAATCGCCCACGGCCCGCCGCTCGCCTTCGGCGTACTGGTCGTAGAGCTCGTCTCGCACCCGCTCGGAGATGTCGATGACCCGGGCCGTCTGCGCCTCTTCGCGCTGCCTGGCGGCGGCCTCCTGAGCTTCGCGCAGGCGCCGCTGCTCTGCGCGGTGCTCAGCGAGCTGCTCGGCGTCGGCGCGGATGAGCGCGCGCTCGGCGTCGGCATGCCTCACCTCGCGCAGCACCAGCAGGTACCCGCCGAGCATCGCAACCGGAGGGATGGCTACCCACCAGGCCGCCATGCCGATCAACGCGATCCCGGCCGCAGCCGCCGCGAGCACGATGAGCATCATCAGCATCCGGCGCCGCGCGGATAGCACCCGCCCGCGGGTCTGCGGATCGGCCGGGCCGAGTCCGGCAGCCTCTCCCGCCTCGTACCCGGACCGTTCGGCCTCGTCCGCCGCCCCGGTCCCGCTCGCGCTCGCGACCCGGTTTGCGCCGACCACCCGGCCCCTGCCAGCGGCTCGGTCTCTACCAGCGGCTTGGCCTTTGCCAGCGGCTCGGTCTCTACCAGCGGCTCGGTCTTTGCCAGCGGCTCGGTCCGGGTCAGAGGCCCGCTCTGGGTCAGCGGCCCGGCTCGGGCCAGTCTCGGCTTGGGTGTTGTCATCAGCCATCTGGATCCCCGCCCCGCCAGCGTCGGCGCCGGCGTTGATCTCGACAGGTTCGTCGTCCGTGAGCTCGTCCGGCGACTGCCTGGCCTCCGGCGATTCCGACTGCGACGACTTCGCCGCCTTCGCTCGTGAGGAGTCCCGCTTGAGCCACCGGGGGATGAGCACGCCGGCCCAGATGGCGATGATCGCCAGGTAGAGGAACGCGCTACTCACCCCGTCGTCCTCTCATCGCGCCCACGCACCACCGGCTCACGGACAGCGCAACCAGCGCTTCTGTGCCGGACGCATGCGGCAATGATGGACGGCCCCACGTCACGCACGCTAAGGCCCTTGATCGCCGATGACGAGCATTCGGTCCGGTGTGTCGTGAGATAGGGCTAGAGCGAGCTCAAGGCTAATCCTCAGATGCTGCCCGAACGCGCGGCGGGTAGCGCGCTGCGCCACCGCGGCATCAGCCCGCCCGGGACATCCTCCACCGACAGCGCGTAGCAGAGATGATCACGCCACGCACCGTCTATATGCAGGTGGCGGCGCCGTATGCCCTCCTCGCGGAACCCGAGCTTTTCCACCACTCGCCGGCTGGCGTGGTTCTCCGGCCGGATGCTGGCCTCGACCCGGTGCAACCCGACGACGAAGAAGCAGTGGTCCACGGCCATCGCGAGCGCGGTCGGGGTGACCCCGCGGCCGGCCCAGTCCTCGCCGACCCAGTAGCCCACCTGTGCCGCCCGCGCCGATCCCCAGATGATGCTGCCCACGGTGAGCTGCCCGACGAACCGGCCGTTATAGGTGATCACCCACGGCAGCGCCTGCCCGCGCCGCGCCTCGCGCCGCATCGCGCGGGCCATCGCGATGTAGGGACCCAGGCCGGACCGGTACAGCGGCGTCTCCGGGTTGGTCGGCTCCCAGGGCCGCAGCCAGGCGGCGTTCCGCACCCGCATGTCCCGCCAGGCGCGCGCGTCCCGTGCGCGAACCGGCCGCAAGCCGACCGAGGCACCGACCAGTCCGGGCTCGATCAGCGTGGCCGGCCACCCGCGCATTCGTGCCACGGTTCATCTTCTCCCAGTTCGAGCGCGCAACGCCACGCACTTACCTCATGATTCTGCGCCAGATCCCTGACACCGGCCGCTTCGGCTCGGCACCGATCGGCCCGGCGAGGCCTTCCGCGCCGTCTGGCATGCTTTGACCGCTTCGCCGTCCGAACGGGACGTGCCCGGACTGGACACTGGCGTCACGTATCCCGGCTGGTGACGTGATCGCCGCCGTGCGCCTGGTCGATGGCGTGCCCGAGCACGGGCAACAGAACCGCCATCCCGTCCCTGACCCCGCCGGTGGAACCGGGCAGGTTGACGATGAGCGTGCGCCCGGCCAGTCCGGCGATGCCGCGGGACAAGATCGCCGCGGGCACTCCGGCGGCGGCCCCGGCGGCACGGACCGCCTCGGCGATCCCCGGCACCTCCCGGTCGACCACCCGCCGGGTCATCTCCGGCGTCAGGTCCCCCGGGGTGAGGCCGGTTCCCCCCGTCGTCACCACGACGTCATACCCCGCTGCGACCGCTTTCCGCAGCGCTGCTTCCACCGGTTCGCCGTCCGGGACGACCAACGGTCCGTCCACGGCCTCGACCCCGGCCGAACGCAGCAGCCCCACCAGCACCGGACCGGAGCGATCCTCGTACACCCCGGCCGCGGCGCGGTTGGAGGCGGTGATGGCCAGCGCCCTCATCGCGGCGGTTCCGGGTTCCGGCCCCCGGCCCGGGTCCTCATCGCGGCCGCTCCCGGTTCCGGTCCGCGGTATGCGCCCTCATCGCGGCCGCCGCCACGGGCCCGACTTGCCGCCGGACTTCTCCTCCACCCGGACACCGCTGATCACCGCGGCCGGGTCCACCGCCTTGATCATGTCGATCAGCGCGAGCGCCGCCACGCTCACCGCGGTC
>Ga0207665_10001701_pt1 | contig 14795 bp, 14 predicted proteins | sample LARL112metaG_FD_184351 | JGI IMG/M metagenome (GOLD analysis project Ga0207665, IMG submission 184351) | Corn, switchgrass and miscanthus rhizosphere microbial communities from Kellogg Biological Station, Michigan, USA - LAR L11-2 metaG... | ecosystem: Host-associated > Plants > Roots >...
CGGCGGTGGCGGCGACGTCCGAGAAGTACTTCGACCCGGTCCAGCCGCCGAGCGACATCACGACGCGCAGGTTGGGGTGCGCCGCCTTCAGCTTCAGCAGTTGGTTGAAGTTGCCGTACAGGTGCTGGTTCGGGTTCGCGGAGTCGTCGGCGACGCCGTCGACGCTCTGGTCGGCGCCGGTCGGCGCCTCGTAGTCGGACCACGGATCGGTGAGCCCGCACGTCCCGGCGGCGGTCGGTGCTCCGAAGGCGTAGTCGACCACGTTGAGCTTGTCCGCAGGAATCTGCTTGACGAAGTAGCCGCGTGCGTAGCGCGACCAGTTGGTGAAGAACGCCGCGCGGACGTCCGTCGGCGCCGCGGTGGTCTTGTCGGGCGGACGCGCCGCTGCGCTCGCAGACACCGTGACCGCGACGAAGAGCGCCGCAAGCACGGCAATCGGAACTCGAGCCCTCATGTCTCGTCCTCCTTGCTCGAACGGGCGGGGACGAAGGACGGCGCCTGACGGCAAAGTGTTCTTGACCAATTCGGGACGGGCGCGCATCGCTTCGTGGCGAATAAACCACTCCTGCACGAAGTGGTCTAGTCCGACTTGTCGCTTCGATAAGACCAATTGGAACGCGCTCACCTCGTCTGTCTCGTGCCGAACCGGCCTGTTTACAGGGAGTACTCGGCGCGCTCGCCTGGCGGTTCGTCTTCAAGCAGGACAAGACCAATTCCGTACGAGAGGCTCGCGTAGGCTGGCTTGCCTCGGATGCAGGTCGAGGTCGGACAGCGGGCACAGCGGACGCGGGTCGTCCGCGAACGAGACATCGAGCTCTTCACCGAGCTCACCGGCGACCGCAACCCGCTCCACTACGACGAGGCGGCCGCTGCGCGGAGCCGCTTCGGCGGGATCATCGTCCAGGGCGGCGTCACCTCTGGCCTCCTGAACGCCGTCGTCGCCGAGGACCTGCCGGGGCCGGGCAGCGTGTTCCTCCACGTCGACTGGAGCTTCCGCGCGCCCGTGCGGCCGGGCGACGAGATCACGGCCGAGGTCGAGGTCACGGAGGTGCGGGCCGACAAGCCGATCGCGAAGCTGCGCACGACGATCACGAACCAGGAAGGCACTGTCGTGCTCGACGGCGAGGCGCTCGTCTGGACCGAGCCGCTCTAGGGCTGGGGGCCTAGGACCCAGGTCGCCGTCGTGCCCCGAAGGACGGTCATGATCGGCGATTCCCCGGGCGTCTTGAGCTCGGGCAGGTCGGGTGCCTGCTCGACGTCGTCTCGTGCCGGTCGGGCTCGACCAGCGCTACCAGGACGCGACCGTGACGCCGCCCCACTCCTCGGGCTCGACGTCGCGCACGGTCTGCGTCAGCTCCCAGCGGTGTCCGGCGAGGTCCTCGACGACGCCCGAGCGCTCGCCGTACTCCCACGTATGCGGCTCCTGGAGCACGGTTGCGCCCGCCTCGCGCGCTCGCTCGAACGCGGCGTCCACGTCCGGCACCCGCAGCTTGATCAGCTGCGTCACCGCCCCGCCGCTCGGCGCGACCTGGTCGCCGTGGACGTCGGCGACGACGATCGAGCCATCCGCGCCGACCCGAAGCTGCGCGCGGTGGTCCTCGCCGATCCGCACCCGCTCGCCGAAGCCGAACGCCTGCTCGAGCCACGCGACCGCCTTGCGCACGTCGGGGTAGATCAGCACGGGCGTCACGGTCGCCGGCGGCGCGGAGCGATTCGTCAGCATTGCCGCTTCACCTTACGAAAGGAGCCGCATGGCCGTCGAGGAAGCGCGTCTGGAGGAAGTGGGCTCGGGCCTCGCGCCCGTCAGCCCCGGCTGGTTCGTCGTCAACGTCGCCGAGGCTGCCTGGGTCCGGAACGACGCGTTCGGCGGCCGCTGCGTCTTCGAGAGCAGCCGCCGGGTGCTCCAGGACCGGCCGGCCGCCGAGCCGCAGATGTTCCCGGAGACCGGTTTCACGCTCGCGGTGCTCGAGCCGGGCAAGCCGACAGGCATGTACCACGCCGAGTCCGAGCAGGAGAACTTCCTCGTACTCGCGGGGAAGTGCATGCTGCTGGTCGAGGAGGAGGAGCGCCCGCTGCGCGCCTGGGACTTCGTTCACTGCCCGCCCGGCACGCGGCACACGTTCGTGGGCACCGGCGACGGGCCGTGCGTGATCTTCATGACGGGCGCCCGCCGCGAGGACGGCTCGATCGTCTACCCGGAGTCGGAGACCGCGGAGGCCCGAGGCGCAGGGGTCGAGACGGAGACGCCGTCGCCGGCCGAGGCCTATGCGCCCTATCCGCACTGGCGACTCGGCCGTCCCGACGCCTGGCCCGCCCTGCCCTGGGGCTGAAGGGCCGCTCAGCCCGCCCGCATCCGGACGTACTGCGTCACTCCCGCGACGTGTCGCTCGATGAAGCGGGCAAGCGGCGGCGCGAGGCGCAGTTCCGGATCGGTGATCAGCTCGGGCTCGACCAGTTTCACCACCCGGCCGCGCGTCTCGATCGAGCACGAGCCGCTCGCGAGGACGTTCTTCACCCACTGGACGTCCGACCCGTAGGTCAGGAGGAAGATGTACGCGTCGCCTCGCCGAAAGACGTTGATCGGCGTCCGGTAGGTGCGTCCGCTGGTGCGTCCTCGATGCGTCAGGATCGCGAAGGACGGAAGCCTCCTCGCGAGGGGCCGGGTGATCGGATTGAGGTAGCGGTTGACGTAGCGCCGGTAGCGCCACATGCGCGTCCGGCCAGGCATCGTGGCTTCGTCTCGGGTCACCGGCCGCCGAGCGAGCTGCCGCCGGTGGACCTCACGCTCTAGCCGCCGCGGGCAGGACTTCGTCGAGTTCCCGGTCGACGTTGAATCCGCGCATCTCCTCCAGATCGGGCGAGGAGTCCCGCGGCAGGGCGACGGCCAGGCCGGCCTCGCGCGCTTCGTCCCGGGTCCCGCCGCCGCACAGCACGTCGACGACGGACCGGTGCAGGGAGCGGAGGTAGCCGAGGTCGGCCTGCGCGATGCCGAGAGCTTCTTCCGCCGAGAGCGGCGGGCCGTGGCCGGGGATCACGGTCTCCGGTGGGTCTTCGCGGAGCAGCTCGATCAGGCCGGCGAGCGTCAGCCGATACGCGGCCGGCGAGGTCGCGAAGGGAAACTCGACTGGCGACAGGTGGTCACCCACGATGAGTAGCCCCAGCTCGCGCAGCCGGAAGCCCGTCCCGTCAGGCGTGTGCCCGACGAGGGGAAAGCTCTCCACCACGAACTCGCCGAGCGCGACGGCCGTGCCGCGCGCGAACGGCCGATCGACGCGCGGGGGCCCGGCGACGTCGAAGCCGTACCCGTCGACGCCTCGCTGGACCGAGTTGGCCGCCGCGCCGCTCGTCACCTTCGCGGCCGTCTCCTCGCCCATCGCGACCGTCGCCTCGGGAAACCCGCCGATTCCGCAGACGTGGTCCCAGTCGCCGTGCGTGATCAGCAGCTGCCCGACCGGGGCGCCCAGCTCCGTGGCGCTGCTGTCGATTGCGGCCACCTCGTCCGCGGTGATCGCCGGGTCGACGACGAGCGACTCGGTCTCGCCGACGACCAGCAGCGAGGTGGTCTCCCAGAGGAACGCCTCGAATCGCTCCCAGCGGGGCGTCGGCACGGCTACGACGTCAACGCGGCCGGCCGCTCGGCCCGCCGGTACTCGACCTCGTAGCCGAGCCGCCTCGGGATCGCGAGCAGCCCTTCGAGGTCGAGCTCGATCCGCGCGCCGGCCTTCTGCGTGACCTCGTCTTCGATCGGCAGGTCGAAGTCGTCGGCGCCGTAGTCGAGCGCGCGGAACGCCTCCTCGTTCTGCGTCAGCACCGAGGTGCGGATGTGCTTGACGTTGTCGAGGAAGATCCGCGACAGGGCGATCCAGCGCCAGTACTCCTGCGGCGAGATCTCGCGGCCGCCAAAGGCGGTGCCGTACGGCTTGTACGTCCAGCAGAGGAACGAGAAGAGGCCGCCGGTCTCGTCCTGGAACTCCCGCGTGCGCTGCAGGTGCTCGAGCCGCTCGTCGAGGGTCTCGTCGAAGCCGATCACCATCGTCGCCGTCGTGTTCAGGCCCGCCTCGACGATCGCGCGCTGGGCCTCGAAGTAGTCCGCGACCGTGTACTTCCACTTGGCGTGCCGGGCGCGGAAGTCCTCGGTCAGGATCTCGGAGCCGCCGCCGGTGATCCAGTGCACGCCGGCCTCCCGCAGCCGCGCCGCCGCCTCGGCGTACGAGATGCGCGCGCGGTCGGCGAGGAAGACGAACTCGGCGACGGTGAGCGCGTAGAACTCGACGCGCTCGGCGTAGCGCTCGCGCACCGACGCGAACAGGTCGCAGTAGAAGTCGAGCGGCAGCTTCGGGTTGAAGCCGCCGTTGAAGGCGACCAGGTCGCCGCCGAACTCGAGCAGCTCGTCGATCTTCGCGAACACGTCTTCTCGCGAGAGCACGTAGCCGCCGCTCTGGTTGGGCAGCACGTAGAAGGCGCAGTAGTCGCACTGGGCGACACAGACGTTCGTGTAGTTGACGATCCGCATGACCATGTAGGTCGCGCGGCCCGGTTCGTGGTAGCGCCCGCGCACCTCGTTTGCCAGGCGCTTCAGTTCCTCGTCGTCCGCGCCCAGCCAGAGCTCGCGCGCCTCGGCGACCGAGATCCGATTCACAGGACGTCCATGAACGAGCTGACCGAGAAGACCGCCTTGCCGACGCCCGGCTCGCCGTAGCCCGGCGGCGGCTCGAGGTTGTGCCGGGCGAGCGCTTCGCGGTACGCGCCGAGCAGGCGCACGTGGTACTCGAGCGGCGCGCCGTCGGGGTTGTCGCGGCCGAGCGGCGTCGTCGGCTCCGGGCACCAGGTCGTGAAGCGGGGCGTGACGCCGTGGCTCATGAAGTAGTCGAGCCCCTCCACGGTCGAGTCGACCGCCTCGCCGACCGTCTCGAACCCGAACGGCTTCGCCATTTCGACCCCGGCGACGAAGTTCGGGATCACGTGGCTCGGGCCGAACACGTCCGCCGCGTCGAGGATCCGCCGGTGCCACTCCTCGCGGCCGACGTACCGCTCCTTCCCCGGAGAGATCAGCGAGAACAGGCGCTTGTCCCAGACCTCGTAGTTCGGGTGGTAGATCGAGATGCCGTAGTCCTTGAACCGCTGCGCATCGGCCTTCGGCAGCGCCTGGGCCACCACCTTCCCGATCCAGCGGCCCGGGAAGCGCTCCTCGATCGCCTGCGCGTAGCGGCCGTAGAAGTCGGCCTCGGCGAGACCCTCGACGGTCGAGGTGACCGAGCCGCCGGTGAGCGTGTAGGCGTGCGTGTGACCGTCGTCGTGGCGGTTGATCAGCTCGAGCGCCTCCAGCACGTCCTCGACCGGCTTCACGCCCGTGTACGGTCGTCCGGCCTTCTTGTGCTGGCGCCAGTTGTGGTTGATGTCGCAGAAGCCGCACTCCTCGTGCGCGCCGAAGTACTGGCAGAGGCGCAGCACGGTCAGGTAGATCAGGTAGCCCCACTCGATCGTCGGCGCGGTCTCCATCACCGTCTTGCCGTTCGAGAGCGTGTGGCGGTAGTACTCCGGCATCGGCGGCAGCACGACCTCGCTCAGCTCGTTCTCGTCGAGTGAGAGCCGCAGGCCGTCCTCGCCGCGCGAGACGCGGTAGGGCGAGTCGGGGTTCACCCGGACGGAGACGATCGTGCGACGCAGCTCCCACGGGCCGCCCTCGAGCGCGATCTCCTCGGGCGGGCGCTGCTGCGCGGCGGCGCCGAGCTCCGTCAGCGGCTTCTGGTCGAACGAGAAGATGAAGTACGACTTCGGCTTGACGCTCCCGTCGAGGTTCTCGGTCAGAGCGGCGTCGTCGAAGGCGATCCCCGTGCGGAGCAGGTCCTCCTTCAGCACCGCCTCGCGCGGGATCTCCGGATAGCGCGCCGCCAGGTCCTCGACCAGGGCGGTTCGCGTGCCGACGGTTGCGCTCACGGCTGGAACCTACCGCCGGGCGAAGCCTTACGGAGCCTTTACGAAAACTTGATCGGCAGCCGTTGGACTTTGCCGGAGGCCGTAGCTACGGTGGCCAGCGGGTCGTGCTCCGCCGAATCCTCATCGGAGCCCTGCTGGCAAGCGTCGCCGCGGTCTTCACCGGACCGGCGCGCGCCGCCGCGCAGGTGCTAATGCCGAACGTGAGCTACCAGCGCACGGTCCAGTTCACCGCGCACGGGCCCGTGGCGCTGAACGTGATCGTCGCGCCGCGCCCGGGCGGCCTCTACCAGCTCAAGCCGCTGCTCTCGAACAACGCGATCACCGGCACCGAGCGCGTCACGTCGATGCAGAAGGACGTCTCTGGGCAGGCCACCGTGGCCGGCGTCAACGGCGACCTCTTCAACTTCAACGACGGCCACCCGAGCGGGATCGTCATGCAGGACAAGGTGCTCGAGAGCCCGCCCTACCGCGCGCGCTCGAGCGTCGGCATCACCGCCGACGGGAAGCTCCAGGTCGCGCGCGTCTCGTTCTTCGGCTACTGGCAGGGACTCGGCCAGCGCCGCGTCCTCACCGGGCTGAACCAGCCGCCGAGGGTCGACGGCACCTCGCTCTTCACGCCGGCCTACGGGCCGGCTACGCCGAAGATCCCGGGGGTCTGGGAGGTCGTGCTGCAACCGTTCCCGCCGGCCGTCCCCGGCACCGACCTGACCGGCGTCGTCACCGCGACGCATTCCGGCGGCGGGCTGCCGATCCCGAAGGGCGGCGCGGTGCTCCTCGCCCGCGGCTCGCAGGTCGCGAAGCTACAGGCCGAGGCGACGATCGGCACGTCGATCGTCTCGCGCCTCGTTCTCTCACCCGACTGGCTCGCGGCCGGTGTCACCGACGCGCTCGGCGGCGGCCCCGTGATCGTCCGCAACGGCAAGGCCGTGTGGACGGCCGGCGAGGACTTCCTGCCGACGCAGCTCGGCCCGCGCAACCCGCGCACCGCCGTCGGCCAGCGGCGCGACGGCAAGATCGTCCTGCTCGCCGTCGACGGTCGCCGCGGCGGCTACAGCGTCGGCATGACCAACTGGGAGCTCGCGCAGGCCATGGTCCGCCTCGGCTGCGTCACGGCGTCCGCGCTCGACGCCGGCGGCTCGACGACGATGGCCTTCGACGGCAAGCTGCTCAACCGCCCCTCGGACCCCGGCGGCGAGCGCTCGGTCGCGGAGTCGCTCGCGATCATGTACACGGGCGTCTACGCGCCTCCGCCCGCGCTCACCGTCGTCTCGCCGAACGGCGACGGCGTCGACGAGCAGCAGCAGCTCTCGTACAAGGTCGTGCGTCCGTCGAATGTGACCGCTTCCCTCGTCGGTCCGGGCGGAGCGACCGCGTTCACGGAGACGCTCTCGCGGCAGCCGGGCATCTACAGCTACACGTGGCCGGCCACGACGAAGAAGCAGCACGGCCTGCGCAAGCTCAAGGGCCGCTGGTACCGGACACTCGACACCAACCCGCTCGGGCGCTGGCGCTGGGTGATCTCGGCGACGGACGACCAGGGGCAGGCCTCGTCGGTCGAGCGCTCCTTCTGGCTGAACGACACGCTCGGTTTCATGCAGGTCGCGCCGCGCTCGGTGCGCGTGACGAAGAAGACGCGCACCGCCGTGATCGCCCGCTTCAAGCTCGCCTTTGCGGCTCGCGTGACGCCGTCGATCTGGACGCCCGGCGGCGTGCTGATCCGCCGGCTCCCCGGCCGCAACCTCGCAGCGGGAACGCGGACGATCGCGTGGAACGGCCGCTTCCAGAACGGCCGGCTCGTCTACCGCGGCCGCTACGTCTTCAAGGTGTTCGCGCAGAACGCCTTCGGCCCGGTCGACCTCGACCAGGCGTTCGTCGTCCGCCGATAACGGTCCGTAGACTCGGCGCGTGCTGCTCGCGTCGATCACCGGCTCGATCACCTCGTTCGTCGGCAACCACGGCGTCGAGGCCGTCTTCATCTTGATGGCGATCGACGCCGTCTTCCCGGCCGCCAGCGAGCTCGTGATGGTCTACGCCGGCGCGGTCGCCTCGGGCGCGTTCGCCTCTCAGCACGTCGTGCTCTTCGGCAACACGATCGAGTCGCACGGCTGGGCGTACGTGACGATGGCGATGGCCGGCACGCTCGGCTACCTCGTCGGGTCGATCGCAGGCTGGGGGATCGGCCGCTACGGCGGCAGGCCGTTCGCCGAGCGCCACGGCCGGTTCCTCCACCTCGGCCCGGAGCGGCTCGAGCGTGCGGAGCGCTGGTTCGACCGCCACGACCGCTGGGCGGTCCTGCTCGGCCGGGTCACGCCGGTCGTGCGCTCGTTCGTATCTATCCCGGCGGGCGTCTTCGAGATGCGCTTCTGGCCGTACCTGCTCTGGACGATCCCGGGCGCGGCGGCCTGGGCCTTCGCGTTCGCCGCGATCGGCTACGCGTTCGGAAGCAATTACGAGCACTTCCACCACTACTTCGACATCGCACTCGTTGCAGGAGCCGTGCTCGTCGTGCTGTACGTGGTATTCCGGCTGTTCTCAAGACGAGCCTCTAGACTGAAATCCCGTGCCTGACATCCCGCTCGTAGACGTCAAGGCCCAGTACGAGCGCCTGATCCCGCAGCTGCAGGAGCGGATCGCGGCGGTGCTCGACTCGGGCGTCTTCATCCTCGGCCCGAACGTCAAGGCGTTCGAGGCGGAGGCCGCGCAGCAGCTCGGCGTGCCGCGCACCGTCGGTGTGGCCAACGGCACGGACGCGCTCGTGCTCGCGCTCGACGCGATGAGCATCGGCCCGGACGACGAAGTGATCTGCCCGTCGTTCACCTTCTACGCCACCGCCGAGTCGATCGCGCGGCGCGGCGCCACGCCCGTCTTCGCCGACATCGACCCGGTGACGCTCAACCTCGATCCCGAGGACGTGGCCGCGAAGGTCACCGACCGGACGCGGGCGATCATGCCGGTGCACCTCTTCGGCCGCGTGATGCCGTTGCAGGGCCTGACGGAGCTCGGCATCCCGATCCTCGAGGACGCCGCGCAGGCCTACGGCGCCGAGGGCGTCGCGCAGGTGGGAGCGCTCTCGACCTTCAGCTTCTTCCCGACCAAGAACCTGTTCGCGCTCGGCGATGGAGGCCTCGTCGCGGCGACCGACGAGGAGCTCGCCGACCGGATCGCGCTGCTTCGCTTCCACGGCTCGCGTGACAAGAAGGACTTCGAGGCGGTCGGCTACAACTCGCGGCTCGACGAGCTGCAGGCCGCCGTGCTGCGCCTCTTCCTCGGCGAGATCGGCGGCTGGAACGCGGCACGCCGCGAGGCGGCCGCCCGCTACGAGGAGCTCGGCCTCGGCGAGCTCTGCGAGCTGCCGGCCGACGAGCCGGGCCACGTCTACCACATGTACGTCGTGCGCTCCCCGGAGCGCGATCGCTTCCGCGAGGCGCTGGCCGGGGCCGGCATCGGGAACGCCTCGTACTACGTGGTGCCGCTCCACCTCCAGCCCGCGCTGCGCTACCTCGGCTGGAAGGAGGGCTCGCTGCCCGAGACCGAGAAAGCGGCCGCCGAGAACCTCGCGCTGCCGATGTGGGCGGGAATCCCTGCGGACACGCAGGAGCGGGTGGTGAGCGTCATCCGCGAGGCCGCCGCGGTGCGCGCTTGAACCTGATCACGCGACATCGCGTTTGGCAGTTGGCCGCCGACGCGTGCCTCGTTGCCCTGGCGTGGTGGCTCGCGTTCACGCTCCGGTTCGACAACCCGACGCCCGTCTACTACGAGACGCTCTTCAAACGGTCGATCCTCGTCGTCGTCGGGATCAAGCTCGCGGTCTTCATCGCGCTCGGCTTCTACAACCGCTGGTGGCGCTACGTCTCGACGCGTGACATGTGGCGGATCGCCTGGGGCGTCGCGCTCGCGAGCGTCCTTGCCGACGTGGCCGTCTACCTGATCTCACCGGTTCCGACCGTGAAGCTGCCGCGCGGAATCGCGGCGCTCGACCTGCTGCTGACACTGGCCTTCATCGCCGGCTCGCGGCTGCTCGCGCGCACGCTGATGGAGCGGCCGACGAGCGGACTCGTGGCGCGCGGCAAGGAGGTGCTCGTCGTCGGCGCCGGCGATGCGGGACAGCTCGTGATCCGGGAGATGCAGCGCAGCCGCCAGCTCGGCTATACGCCGATCGGCCTGATCGACGACGACCCGCGCAAGAAGAACCTCCGCATCCACGGCATCCGGGTGCTCGGCACGACCGACGACCTCGGACGAATCCTGCGCGACAACCGCCCGGACGAGGTGATCCTCGCGATCCCGTCCGCTTCGGGCGAGATGCGTCAGCGGATCGTCAACGTCACGCGCGAGGGCAACGTGCCGGTGAAGACGCTGCCGGGCCTCTACGAGCTGATCGCCGACGACAGCAACCTCGCGACGCAGCTTCGGCCGGTGCAGGTCGAAGACGTGCTCGGCCGCGAGCCGGTCGAGGTCGACCTCGAGTCGACGGCCACATACGTGAAGGGCGCGACGGTGCTCGTCACTGGCGCCGGCGGCTCGATCGGGTCTGAGCTCTGCCGCCAGATCGCCCGCGTCGGCCCGCAGCGGCTCGTGCTCGTCGACCAGGGCGAGACGGCGCTGTTCGAGATCGAGCGCGAGCTCGTGGACGAGCGCGGCTTCGCGGCGTCGATCCCGGTGCTCGCCGACTGCAAGAGCCGCACGAAGATGCAGCAGGTCTTCGACCGCTACAAGCCGTCGGTCGTCTTCCACGCAGCCGCGTACAAGCACGTGCCGCTGATGGAGGCGAATCCGCTCGAGTCCGTCCGCAACAACGCGCTTGCGACCCGGGTCGTGGCCGAGGCCGCGGTCGAGCACGGCGCCGAGCGGTTCGTGCTGATCTCGACCGACAAGGCGGTCAACCCGAAGACCGTGATGGGCCAGTCGAAGGCGCTCTGCGAGTGGATCGTCGAGGCCTTCGGCGCGCGCGAGGATATCGCGACGCGCTTCGTCGCCGTGCGCTTCGGCAACGTGCTCGGCTCGTCCGGGAGCGTGATCCCGATCTTCCGGCGGCAGATCGCCAAGGGCGGCCCGGTGACCTTGACCCACCCCGAGATGACGCGCTACTTCATGACCATTCCCGAGGCGGCGTCGCTGGTCGTCCAGGCCGGCGCGATCGGCGGCCGCGGCGACGTGTTCGTGCTCGACATGGGCGAGCCGGTGCGGATCCTCGATCTCGCGATGCAGATGATCCGCCTCTCGGGCAAGGACCCGGAACGCGACATCGACGTCCAGATCGTCGGCACCCGGCCCGGCGAGAAGCTGCACGAGGAGCTCTGGGGCCAGGGCGAGGTCGCCGAGGCGACCGTCCACCCGAAGATCATGCGCGTCCGCGGCCCGATCGTCGACGCGGTCTGGCTCCAGGACGAGCTCGCCGAGCTCGACCGGCTGGTGCGCGAGGGCGAGACGCTCGAGACGGTCTCGCGCCTGGCGACGATGATGCGCGCCCCGCGCCTCGTCGGTGCACAACAAGACACGGTTTCGGAACAGACGCTGAGCTAGCCCCGTCCACCGCCGCGGCTACGGTGGCGCGGTGGAGATCCTCGACGGGCTGAACCCGGAGCAGCGGCGCGCGGCCGAGGCGGTGCGCGGACCGGTCTGCATCCTCGCCGGCGCGGGCTCCGGCAAGACGACGACGATCACGCGGCGGATCGCGTGGCAGGTCGGCTCCGGCGCGCTTCGCTCCGACCAGATCCTCGCCGTCACGTTCACGGACAAGGCGGCCGGCGAGATGCGCTCGCGCCTGCAGCGGCTGGGCGCCGAGGGCGTCGAGGCGCGCACCTTCCACTCGGCGGCGCTCTCACAACTGCGCCGGGCCCGCGGCGAGGGCCCCGGGCGGATCCTCTCGACGAAGGCGCTGCTTCTGCGGCAGATCGCGAACACGCTGCCGCCGCCCTACCGCTTCCGGCCGGCCGGCGACCTCGCGACGGAAGTCGAGTGGGCCAAGAACCGGCGGCTGACGCCGCAAAGCTACTGCGACGGGCTGAACGGCCACGAGCCGCCGATTCCGGAGGATCTGATGGCGTCCGTCTTCCGCGAGTACGAGCGTCGCAAGTCGTCGTCCGGGCTGATCGACTTCGAGGACCTGCTGGAGCTCACGATCCGCATGTACGAGGAGGACGAGTGGGCGCTCGCGGCGCTGCGGGAGCGCTACGCCGCGTTCACCGTCGACGAATACCAGGACGTCAACCTCCTCCAGCAGACGCTGCTCGAGCTCTGGCTTGGCCCGCGCGACGACGTCTGCGCGGTCGGCGACGACTACCAGTCGATCTACGGCTTCACGGGCGCCTCACCCGAGTGGCTGCTCGGGTTGGGCCGGCGCTTCCCACACGCGACGGTCGTCCGTCTCGAGGAGAACTACCGCTCGACGCCGGAGGTCTTGGCGCTCGCGAACCGGCTCGTGCCGCAGCTCGGCGGCGCCGAGAAGACGCTCCGCGCGACGCGGCCGGTCGGCCCGGAGCCCGAGCTGCGCGGTTTCGACTCGCCGGAGGACGAGGGCGCGTGGGTGCTCGCGCGCGTCCGCGATCTGCGCGCCGAGGGTGTCCCGTACGAGGAGATGGCGGTGCTGATGCGGCTGAACGCGCGCTCGGTCGACTTCGAGGAGCTCTTCGCGGACGCCGAGGTTCCGTTCCAGGGCGCTGCGCTGCTCGCCCGCGACGGCGCCAGGCAGCTGCTGAAGGCGTTGCGCGGTGCCGGGTTCGGCTCGCTGGCCGAGGAGGTGCGGCGTGTAGCCCACCAGCAGGGTCTCGTCGAGCCTGCGCCCGACGGCGTCGGCGAGCGGGAGCTCGTTCGCCAGGCAGACCTGGCACGCCTCTGCAAGCTGGCGGAGGAGTTCGACGACGGCTCGCAGACGGTCGAGCAGTGGGTCGAGTGGCTGCGCGAGCGCTTCGACCACGGCTCGCAGGGAGGCGTGCACCTGCTCACGCTCCACCGGTCGAAGGGGCTCGAGTTCGACGCCGTCTTCCTGCCGCGCGTCGAGGAGAAGGAGCTGCCGTGCAAGGCGGCCATGCGCGTGCCGGGGCAGATCGCCGAGGAGCGGCGCCTCCTCTACGTCGGCATCACACGCGCCCGCAAGCACCTCGCGCTGACCTGGGCCGGCAAGCCGAGCCGGTTCCTGCTCGAGCTCGGCGTCGAGGCGGCCTCCGCCCCGAAGCCGAAGCGGCGCGAGTCCGAGCCGAATGACCCGACCTACGTCGCGCTGAAGGAGTGGCGCCTGAAGCGCTCGAAGCGCGACGACGTTCCCGCGTACGTCGTCTTCCACAACTCGACGCTGGCGGAGATCGCCGCCCGCCGGCCGACGACGATCTCCGAGCTTGCCTCGGTGCCGGGAGTCGGCCCGGCGAAGCTCGAGCGCTACGGCGCTGACGTGCTAGACGCTCTCGCGAGCTGAGAGCAGCAGCTCGAGCATCTGCGCGGGGTCGCGCCTGACTCGCTCGCGCTCGCCCTCTCGCTTGCGCAGGTCGAGCGCACGCGGGTCGGACAACGGGATCAGCCGCCCCTCGCGGATCAGCATCTCGTCGACGCCGCCGAGCCGCCCGCCGTAGGTCGTGTAGACCGGCGTCCCGAGGGCGACCGCCTCGCGATTCATCGTCCCGCCGGCCGAGACGACGAGGTCGGCGAAGGCGATCAGGCTCTGCGCGTCGACCGCCTGCTCCGGCACCTGCACCGACGGGAGGCCGAGGCCGCGGACGTACGCCCGCTGCTCCTCCGTTCGCGGGATCACGATTGCATCGACCGACTCGTCCCGGCCCAGGTGCTCGAGCACCTGCGGGAAGAGCGGGTTCGAACGGCGGTGGTAGAGCGAGACGTCGGGCGGGGTGCGCACGACGACGAGCGTCCGCGCCGGGTCGACCGCGAACTGCCCGAGCGCCTGCGGATCGGGCTCGAAGTCGGCGAGGTAGTACTCCTCCTTCAGGCCCGGGTACTGGAGGAGCTTCGGCGGGCGCGCGCCGTAGCGCGCGAGCCGCTCGGGCGGGATCGCCTCCGGGACGACGACGCGCGTGGCCGCTCGGCAGCCCAGCTGGTGCTGCAGCCAGGCGAACTCGTAGTCGAAGGTCGTCGCGCTCGGGATCCCGAGCCGGTGCGCGGTCATCGTCAGCTCGTGGGAGCCGTGCGCGAGGGCGACGTCGAACTCGCGGCCGCGCGCCCAGTGCCGGAGGTCGCGCAGGCGTGAGGTGAGCGAGCGGAACTTGCCGAGCCGCGAGCGCCCGCCGTGCCGGCCGAGCACGTCCGCGTCGATCCCGTGCAGCTCGAGCAGCTGCACCGTCTGCGCGTAGTCGCGGGCGGTGACCTCGACAGTGTCGCCGCGGCCTCGCAGGATCTTCAGCAGCGGCCGAAACACCAGCACGTGTGCCGGCGCGGTGATGTCGACCCAAACCCTCACAACCGCTCGACCAGGCGGAAGCGCGTCGCCACGATTGGCGTGTCGGCGCGGATCGGCTGCTCGAAGAAACGCTCGTGCGCCTCGCGCCACTGCTCGACCGACTCGAACCCCTCGCCCTCGTCGCGCGCGAACTGGAGGTCGATCTCGCCGGCGGGAACGACCCGCACCTCCGTCAGCTCGACGATGCCGACGGGCTCGTCGTCGAAGCCGAGCAGCAGGCAGCGGTCGCCCGGGCGGCCGAAGTCCTCGTCGGGCTCGGGCAGGCCCGCGGTGGCGCTCTTGGCGCCGCGAAGCACGGCGTCGACGAGCTGCTGCCGGAGGTCGGTTCCCGGACAGCCGAGCTCGAGCGGCGGTCGGTCGCTCAGCTCGCGATCGCCTCCAGCCGAGGCTCGCGGAGCGCGCCCGGTTCTCGCTCGACGTGCCGCTCGTGCCAGAGCGTGAACGCGAGCAGCCC
>Ga0207665_10001703_pt1 | contig 14787 bp, 12 predicted proteins | sample LARL112metaG_FD_184351 | JGI IMG/M metagenome (GOLD analysis project Ga0207665, IMG submission 184351) | Corn, switchgrass and miscanthus rhizosphere microbial communities from Kellogg Biological Station, Michigan, USA - LAR L11-2 metaG... | ecosystem: Host-associated > Plants > Roots >...
TGCTAACCGCATCCTTGCCGCCGGGTTCCTCCTCTGGTCGGTGGCGACAGCGACGACAGGACTGGTACGCGGATTTGTCCTCTTGCTTGCGATGCGTTTCATACTTGGAGTCGGAGAATCGGTTGCTCTCCCTTGCGGCTCGAAGATTCTGGCGAAAAATTTACCGGAACACCATCGCGGATTCGCCAGCGGCGCCCTCATGTCGGCGCTGAAATTTGGAAATGCCGCTGGCACCCTTGGCGCCGGCGTTCTGATGGCCAAGTTCGGCTGGCGCCCTGTCTTCATCGCTATCGGGCTGCTTAGCCTAGCGTGGCTTCCTGCCTGGAGGAAGTGGATGCCAGCCGAGGGTAGAGTCCAGTCACACCACGAGAACCCCGGCCCTAACTGGGCGACTATTCTGCAACATCGTTCTTTTTGGGGAACCTCAGCCGGGCACTTCTGCAGCAACTACCTCTTCTATTTCATGATCACCTGGCTGCCGTCGTATCTCATCCGCGCTCATCATCTGTCGATGGCCACCATGTCCATGGTCGCGGGCCTCTACTATTGCGTGGATGGGGTCTCGGCTATTTCAACCGGATGGCTTCAGGACTTCGCAATCCGGAGGGGAGGTTCGCCAACGCTTGTCCGCAAGAGCGCAATGGCTATCGGATTCTCCCTGGCTGCTGTTGGGGTCCTCGCCTGCGCTGTCGCTGGCACGCATCCGTACTTGCCTTGGCTCCTGGCTGCAGGTTGGGGATGTGGGATGACCGGCCCCGGTCTCTACACGTTTCCGCAGACTCTTGCCGGACCCCAGGCTGTGGGGAAGTGGTACGGCTGGCAAAACGGGTTTGCAAATCTCGCCGGAGTCCTCGGACCGGCCCTTACCGGATTCGTCCTGCAACACACTGGGACTTTTATTGCTCCATTCGCGATTACCGCGACGGTTTGCGTTGCAGGCGTAGTGGCCTGGATATTCGTCGTCGGCTGCGTTGCACCAGTGACTTGGACCGCCCCATCAGGGCCGGTAATCGCTCCCGCCCGCGCCAGCGCGTGACGCTATTTGAAAACGCTGCATGCGATGGCCTCGCCAAAAAGTTGTAAAATGAAGTCAATTCAGCATCTGTGCTCCCAGTCATGCGATCAAAGAAAGAACGATCGCGAAAAGAGAATCAATATGTCTCAGAACAACGGTAATTCCACCAGCCTTCGCCTAAAAACCGGCCTCGCCGAAATGCTCAAAGGCGGCGTCATAATGGACGTCACCACCGCGGAACAAGCTGTCATCGCCGAAAAAGCCGGCGCCGTGGCCGTGATGGCGCTGGAGCGAGTGCCCGCGCAAATCCGCGCCGAAGGCGGAGTCGCGCGCATGGCCTCGCCTAAGAAGATTCGCGAGATCATGGCCGCCGTGTCTATCCCGGTAATGGCCAAGTGCCGCATCGGCCATTTCGCCGAAGCGCAAATCCTCCAGGAACTAAACGTGGATTTTGTGGATGAGAGCGAAGTCCTGACTCCCGCCGATGAAGCACACCACGTGGATAAGCATGCGTTCAAGGTGCCGTTTGTGTGCGGAGCGCGGAATTTAGGGGAGGCGCTGCGGCGCATCGCAGAAGGGGCCGCGATGATCCGAACCAAGGGTGAGGCGGGCACGGGAGATGTAGTGCACGCGGTCAAGCACATGCGACAGATTGTGCAGGAGATGAAAATTCTCACCGTGCTTAGCGAAGAGGAACTCTACGCTAAGGCCAAAGAACTGCAAGCGCCATACGAACTGGTGAAACTGGTGGCGAGGGAAGGGAAGCTGCCTGTGCCAAATTTCTCCGCCGGCGGAATTGCGACGCCTGCTGATGCTTCGTTGGTTATGCAGCTTGGAGCAGAGGCCGTGTTTGTCGGCTCGGGCATTTTCATGGGAAAGCGTACATCGTGCACTCATTCGCTGGATACCCATCCGTATGACGACAGCTGTGCGATGTCGCCGCCGGTCGAGGCTGAGAAGCGCGCCCGCGCTATTGTGAAGGCCGCCACCCACTTCAACGACCCTAAAGTGTTACTTGAGGTCAGCGCAGACCTGACTGGGGCGATGAAAGGCATCGCCGTTGCCGCGATGGATGAAGCCAGCATGATGCAGACCCGGGGCTGGTAGGATCGGCTGGAACCCAGAAATCGCGGCTGCTGGCTTCGGGCGCTAAAGCGCGGAACCCATTTGCTACAACCTTGCGGCACGAGTGAACTCGTGCCCTTCCCGCATGCTTTGGTTTGCGACGGGAGTGTCAGCACCACACCCAAAAAAAACCTCGCGGACAAGAATGTCCGCGCCACACGAGCTGGCAATGCATTCGGGGACGGTGCGCGCGCCACGCAAGCTGTTAGGGAATTCCTCACGGCGACCCATAGATCAATAGCACGTTCGTGCTACATGTGCGACGGTATGGTTATCGCTCTCGAGACATGTGATCCTGAGCGGGATGCCACGTCAACCGCGCCGCAAAAAGAAGCGCGCCGTACGCGTGTTTGGGCCAGAGGAGCCCGAAGCGCGTGATGAAGGGCCGCGACTCTTACCCCTATCTGAAGAGCAGCGTAGAGAATCGCGCCTGGATCACTACGTTACGCTGGCAAACATCGCGCTTGGGATTGCAGACCAGGACGGCGTGACAAACCCTCCCCACCCGAGGCAGAAATGAGTCGTCGTTTTAGCTGACAGGAGAATGTGCGATCGGTCTTGAACCGCGCCGGAAGGCCGCTAAAACCTCGCCACGTTGCTCGACCTCGTACGGTTGTGCTCGCCATGCACATACTAGTCAGCGACGGCAACTCTACATGCGTTCACCAGCTTTACTCCGCAGCAATCCCGATTGGCAGCTTCGTCTGCAAGAGTTCAAATTGACAATGTAATAATTCAAGGAGGTCAGTTGAGCCCCGAAAATTTGCAAGGCAGATATATGGCGGCATTGTCCAGGATCGCCGGAGAGCCAACCTCCGGGGCCACCAAGCGGCATACACCGATATTCCAACGTGATGCTGCGAATACGGAAAAACAATCTATTCAAGATGCCGCCAACGCCCTAGCCGCTCTCTGGAAAGTCCGCGCGCCGATTAAGCGATAAAAAGTTCAGCTGTCCCTTCGCGTATGTTTCCAGCTTCCTTCCTCATTCGAAAGCGAACGTTTCGTTATGCCTTTTAAGATGCCAAGAAAAAACTGTGTGAGTTGGCAGTCGTAAGCTAGCGCTCGCGCTCCCTCCGGAGACACGGCATCTTCATCCGGTAGAATCAAATAGGTGGCAAACTGGCAAATATCCGGCAGCCGGCCAAAAAACCTTTATGAAGATCGGCGTCTTAGCGCTTCAGGGCGATTTCGATGCTCACCGCAAACGGCTCCTGGAACTCGGTGCCGAAGTGGTGCTCATCAAGAATCCCGAACAGCTCGACGAAATCGACGGGCTTATCATTCCGGGCGGGGAATCAAGCACCTTTCTTAAGCTTCTCGGCGAAGCTGGTTTCGAAAAACTTAAAGAGTTCGTTCGCGTGAAACCTACATTTGGCACTTGCGCCGGAGCAATACTGCTAGCAAAGGAAGTACAAAATCCAACACAGAGTGGATTGGGAGCGATCGACATCACGATTCGCCGCAACGCCTACGGCCGGCAGATGGACAGCTCAATCCGTGAAGGGACCTTCCGCAGCTCTCCCATTGAGATGGTTTTCATCCGCGCACCCAAAATCGAACGCGTCGGCGAGCAGGTCGAAGTTCTAGGCTCTGAGGGCAATGACCCAGTGGTTGTTCGCCAAGGCAAAACCATGGCTGCAACCTTTCATCCCGAGCTGAGTGAAGATATGCAAGTGCATCGGGAGTTCCTGGATCTGGTGCAAAACGGGAGCAAGAACCCGCAGTCATAGGGTTGCGCTCGCGTTTCGCGGAGATGGCTCAGCTGCAAATTCCCGAACTCAGTCGGCCTGTGAAACCTCCGCCGCGTGATTCAGAATCTCACGCTCCCGCGACGAGAAGTTGTCGTATCGGCCGGAGTTGAGCCACCGCTGCCGAGCTTCGGGCGGCATCGCACGCAAGAGAACAATTGCATTGCGCACCGGCACACTCAGCCCCGAAGGAAGTTGTGCAGCGGCACCCGCGAGCTTGTGATTAGCACCCGCGCCGGCCGTGTATTTTACGAGGACGTAAGTCGGATCAGTAGAGCTTCTCTGGCCAGCGCCGTTTGAGGGCTTCGCTGGGGGAGTTTGGCCATTCGGACTGGAATTGCGCGGCGACCGATCGTCGCGATTGTCTCGACGCTCGTGACGATAATCAGGGGTGTAACCCGGGTCGGGAGGATCATACCGATAGTCGTAATAGTCGTAGTCGCCGTACGGGTAGGAGTATCCATAGGGTCCCCACCACGGACCAGAACCATAGCCGTAGGCGTACGGATATCCGTACCAGTAGGGAGCAAAGCCGAAGTCAAACCCGTAGAACCAGGGTGATCCGCCAAAGAAGAAGCGATCGCCGCGAAAACCCCGGAAGCCTCCGCGACCAAAGCCGTCGTGAAACCCACCGAAACCGCCGCGAGAGTCACCGAAGTTCCCACCACGAAAACCGCCGCCATGAAAGCCATTGCCTCCGCCGCCGTGGAAGCCTCCACCGAATCCACCGCCATGGAACCCACCGCCGCCATGGAACCCGCCGCGTTGAGCGAAGGTGGCCTGCGGCGCGGCACATAGCGCGATTTGAACCGCGATTGCCGCAACCAATTTCAAGTAGATGGTCGGTTTCATGGGACTGTCCTCCTACCGTTTGTTAGATGCGCCGGGAGCTCATTTGGCGTCCTCGGGCTGCACCGGCGATTCGGCAGAATTGTATAACTATCGCGCCCGAAGCGGAACTCAGGAAAATTTGTGTACCTTCGCCGTGGCCGGGCCAGGAGAAGCGGCGCATGCCCTGCGCTATACTTGCTTTTTATGGCTGCGCAGGAGAAAACCTTTTACCTGGAAACTTTCGGCTGCCAGATGAACGCGCACGACTCGGAAAAAGTCGTGGGCACGCTGGTCTCGCAGGGATACCGCCAGGTACCGACCGTCGAAGAAGCCGGCCTGGTGCTGTACAACACCTGCTCGATCCGCGACAAAGCAGAGCAAAAGGTTTTTCATCGTCTCGCTGATTACAAGAAGCTCGAATCACAGGGCAAAAAGTTCGGCGTGTTGGGCTGTGTGGCCCAGCAGGAAGGCGCGAAGATTTTCGAGCGCGCGCCGTACGTTTCATTGGTATGCGGATCGGCATCCTATCGCAAGCTGCCGGAGATGCTGACCCAAATTGAAGAAGCCGGGGCGGGGAAGCGCCTGCGGATTACCGGCCTTGACGATCGTGAGACCGACGAATGCTTCGAGACTGAATTCACCGCCCGCACCAACCCCCATCGCGGGTACATCACCATAATCGAGGGATGCGACAAGTTCTGCTCGTATTGCGTAGTGCCTTTCACGCGCGGAAAAGAACGCAGCCGCACTTTGGAGTCGGTGATCGCCGAAGCCCGCCAGATGGCTGATCTCGGCTACACAGAAATTCAGCTGCTAGGGCAGAACGTGAATTCGTACCGCGATCCGCAAGGGAAGCGAACGTTTGCGGAACTGCTGGCGGCGGTGGGCGCTGTACCCGGAGTACGTCGGGTGCGGTTTACCACTTCACACCCTCGTGATTTTGGCAAAGACATTGTCGACGCAATCGATGTTACGCCAACGCTCTGCGATCACGTGCATCTGCCAGTGCAGAGCGGATCGAGCCGGGTGCTTAATGCCATGCAGCGGCTTTACGACCGAAAGGAATATCTGGAGAGGATCTCCTGGATCAAATCGGCGAGGCGCGACATTTCAATGACCACGGACGTTATCGTGGGCTTCCCCGGCGAGAGTCAGGAAGACTTTGAGGAAACCTTGTCGCTGCTCGATGAAGTGGGATATGACGGGGTGTTCGCGTTCAAGTATTCTCCACGGCCGAATACACCTGCGATTGGCCTCGAGGACGCAATCCCCGATGCAGAGAAATCGCGAAGACTGGCGGTGCTGCTGGAAAAGCAGCGCGCCATACAGCAGCGGCGAAACGTTAAACATCTTGGCGAGATAGTTGAAGTAATGGTTGAAGGGAAGAACGAGGCGCGCCGGCAGTGGATCGGGCGCACGTCGCAGAATAAGACTTTGAACTTCACAGCACCAGACTCGGCCGGCGTGGAATCAGGCGGCTATGTCCATGTAGGCGTCACGACTGCTCTCCCGAACAGCCTGGTGGGTGAGATGGTCATCTGAGAGTGTTAGCTTCGTCAGGGTTGGATAGAGAGTCACCAACGAAGCAGAGAGTCGAGGAGTCACAATGGAAGTGGAAATGAGAATTCGCGGCCTGTTGCTGGATCCGGTGACCAACACTCCCATTGTGATTCTGAAGGATGCGAACAGCGATACGGTCCTGCCGATCTGGGTAGGAGTCTATGAGGCCAACGCGATCGCTCTGGAGATCGAGAAAGTAAGCACTCCGCGCCCTATGACCCATGACCTGATTAAGAACGTGCTGACCGGCCTGGACGCACACGTGCACAAGGTTGTGGTGACGGAACTGAAGGAAGACACGTTCTACGCTGTTATCTGGATGGAACGCGAAGGCCGCGTGGTAAGCGTGGACTCGCGCCCGTCCGACGCGCTCGCCCTTGCCCTTCGCGTAGATTGCCCGATCTACGTCGACGACGAGGTGTTGAAAAGTTCCAAGAAGGCCGCCAGCGCCTCCGATCCCGCTACCAGCGAAGAGCTGCGCAAATGGCTGGAAGGCCTGGGTGACGAGGACTTGGGCAAGTACCGGATGTGAGTATCATGACATCGACCGCCATCTATGCCATCATTGCTATGTGCGGATAACCCTCGACCTCGATGATGACCTTCTAGACGAAGTGAAGCAGTACGCCGACCGTCGCTCGGTGGCATTGGGTGAGGCCGCATCCGACCTGATACGCCGCGGCCTGAATAGTTCACTTCAAACCAAAACTGTAAACGGATTGCAGGTCGTTGTGCGGCCCGAAAACACACCGAAGATTGACTCAGCCTTCGTCAAATCGCTGCTCGAGGGCAAGCTGTAGATGCGGGGCAGGACCTAAGCGGCAGATGTGCACTTGGACGGGCCAAGCATCTGACTTTACATAATACTTGTTATCGGACATTACAACACTGCCCGCGTCCCCGCCGATGACTCGCTTGTTGCGGATCGGCAGCTACTTCCCTAGTACTTCCGCAATCTTCGCAATCAATTCGGAAGGCGTGAACGGCTTCTGCAGGAATGCAAAGTCGCCATCCAGTTCCTGGATGTCATCGTCCGCATAACCTGACATGTAAAGCACCCGGATCTCAGGCCAGCGGTTCTTCGCCAGGCGTGCCAATTGTGGCCCGCTCATTCCGGGCATGATGACATCGGTCAGCAGCAGATCAATTTTGCCATCACTGTTGGCAATTAGATCGGTGAGCTCAGCGCTATTGGGCCCAGTAAGGACTGAATATCCGGCCTGGTGAAGAATGGTTTGGCCGAGTTCGCGTAGAAGGGGCTCGTCTTCCGCCAGGAGGATAGTCCCGCTTGCCCGAGTCTGCGACACAGCGACGGCCGGCTTGGGCAGAGTAGCTGGTGGCGCATCCGCGACAGGGAGTGAAACTCGAAATGTCGTCCCCTTGCCTGGCTGGCTCTCGACGGTTATGTGTCCATTACTCTGTTTGATGATTCCGTACACGGTGGAAAGGCCGAGGCCCGTCCCTTTTCCCAGTTCCTTAGTGGTAAAAAACGGCTCAAATATGCGGGCCCGCGTGGCGGCGTCCATTCCGATACCGGTATCGTGGACCGATAGCCCAACGTAGGAACCAGCGCGAACCAGGTTTTCATCGCTGCCGATATCGGCCGGCACAACTAAAGGAGCGGTCGAGATCGTCAGTTTGCCGCCGCTCGGCATGGCATCACGCGCGTTCACCACTAGATTGAGAAGCACTTGCTCCATCTGCACCGGGTCCGCATTAACGCAGCCCAGGCCGGAAGCGGTGTCTATGGCCAGCTCAACATTCTCGGCTACTACCCGCCGCAGCATCTTTTCCAGGCCGCGAACCACGATATTCAAGTCGAGAATACGTGGCTGCAGCGTCTGGCGGCGTCCGAAGGCGAGAAGCTGACGAGTCAGAGCGGCCGCGCGGTCGGCCGCCTGTTGGATTTCCAGGGCGGCATGAGCATCGGGGCCGGCGCTTCCCTTCTCAAGCAAGAGACTACTGTAGCCCTTGATGATGGTTAGCAGGTTATTGAAATCATGAGCTACGCCGGACGCAAGCTGTCCCACAGCTTCCATGCGCGCGCTCTGCGCCAGCCGGCCCTGCAGCTGCTTCTGCTCGGTGACGTCGACCAAAACCCCGTGAATCAGGAAGCGGTCATCATTGCCGCGGACCAAGGTCCCACTATCGTTGATCCAGACTATATTTCCGTCGCGGCGAAACATGCGGTACTCGGCTCGAAATGGGTTTCCGGAGAGGGTGGCCTCTTCCGCGCTCGCCACGATTTGGCGATCGTCGGGATGAACATGGTCGATCCAATTTGCTGAACTAGCCAGCCACTCATGGGTGCTGTAGCCCAGGAGCGCTTCGATCTGCGGGCTGACAAAAAGCCACTGCCCTTCCAGGCCCAGTTCCGCAATATAGGTTACTGCTGCAAGCTGCTCCACCAGGCTGCGATAGAGCACCTGGGCTTGCTCGCGTTCGCTGGCGTTGCGATTGCGCTCACTGACGTCCACGGCAACGCCGATGGTTCCGGTCAACTCACCTTCCGAGCCGCGCAGGGGAGCCCAGTGGGTTTCGAAGCAGAGCCGCAACGCCGGCAGTTCGTCGACGCTCAAAAATTCTTCGCCGCGGAGAGCGCGGCGCACGTTCTGCAGAATTACCGAGTGGTCGCGATACATCTCAAAAACTGAGCGGCCGACGGCTTCACCGGGCTGCAAGCCCATCTTTTGCAGGGCAGATCCTTCTGAGAGAGTAAAGAATCCCTTGGTGTCGAGCGCAAAAAAGACCACCGGCGCCTTGGTGACAATGGTGCGTAGCCGCTGCTCGGTTTCGGAGAGCGGCATGCCGAGTTTCGCGTAAGGGCTCACAAGGATTCAGCAGTCCGGCGGCACCCTGCATAGAGGAGCTGAAAAGCACGTTGAGCGTACTCCGGGCTGCTGCACAGTTTAGCTGACGACTTGAGCCGGGCGAGAGTTACCGAGGTTACCGGGCAGCCCGAGGCTTGCACGGCGGCTTGCAATGGCCATTTCCCTCCGGGAAGATTTGACAACAAGAAACGGAGTGTTCTTTATTCTGTGAAACGTAAAATATCCAATAGGTGCCCTATGGAAACAATTGAGTTTCGCAGCTCCGGTCACAAGGTCGTGGATCTGCTCGCGGACTATCTCGAAGAGATTGAACACAAGCGTGTATTTCCTGATGTGGAACCGCGGATGGTAAACCGACTGTTTCACGAGCCGCTCCCTCAGGAGCCAAGCCCACCCGATAGCGTCTTGGCTGAAATCAAAGAGAAGCTGCTTCCCTACTGCACCAATGTCGGCCACCCCGGGTACATGGGACTGATCACGCCTTCCCCCACGCCCGTGGGCGCAATTGCAGATTTCATCTGCTCAACGCTTAATCAGAACGTCGGCGCTTATTCGATTGGGCCCTCAAGCGTGGCCATGGAGCGAAGAGTCGTACGCTGGCTGACTGATCTTTGCGGCTACGGCGAAACTGCTGGAGGCAATCTCACCAGCGGCGGCATGATGGCCAACTTCCTTGGACTGAAGATTGGGCGTGACGCGGTAACGGGCGACCAGGCGCAGCATGCCGGGATCCAGGGTCGATGGGCGGTATACGCATCTGAAGAGCGGCACGTTTCAATCGATAAAGCGGTCGACTGCATTGGTCTTGGCCGAAACGCGCTGCGGCCGCTGCCGACCGACGCAAATTTCCAACTCAGGCTGGATGCTCTTGAATCGGCGATCGCCCAAGACAAGAAAATCGGCGTCCGTCCCATGTGTATTGTTGGCGTCTTCGGAACCACAAACACTGGCGCAGTCGATGATATTCGCGCGCTGCGGCGCATTGCCGATCGCGAAGGCATGTGGCTGCATGCCGACGCGGCATACGGCGGCGGGACGCTGCTATCTCATCAATTTCAGCTGAGAGATCGCGGACTCGAACTCGCAGATTCAATCACCATCGATCCGCACAAGTGGTTTTACGCTCCGCTTGATGCGGGCGCGGTGCTGGTCAAAGACGAGCGGAGGCTCACGGCATCGTTCGGAATCAGGCCTTCATATCTGACTGACGAGTTCGACCAGGAGAACGAACGGTATCAGTACTACGTGCATGGCTTCGAGCAATCGCGGCGCTTTCGCAGCCTGAAAGTGTGGATGAGCTTCAAACGATACGGAGCACGCCAGATTGGTGAATGGATCGACAACAATATTCGCCAGGCAAAACACCTTCACGCATTGGCTGCTGATGATCCCGAGTTCGAGCCAGCCAGCGTTCCGCCGATGTCGGCGATCTGCATTCGATATACCGGCACGGCGTTGAACGAAGCAGAATCAAAGAAACTTCATGCAGAAGTGGCGCAACGTGTCGAGCAAAGTGGCCGGTTCTGGATTTCAACCACCGACCTCAAAGGTAAGGCGTGGTTTCGAATCAATCCGGTAAACTTCCGCACGCGCCAAGAACACATGGATGAGCTGTTCGCGATGCTGAAGTCGGCGTGCCGCGCTATCTCACAACGAAGCACTGCTACAAGCCGCGCGAGCGACTAGTCCAATGAGAAGCCCTCAGCTGGCGCACTCCCCTTGGCCGACGTTAAGCTTGAAGCCGACGTCCTCGCCCCAGTCGTACCGCAGCGACACGTCCGATGGATCCAACTTGGTGAGCGGGTCTACAACCGGCTTAAACCCGTTAACACCCTGGCGCTGCGCGAACGCGGCAAATGATTCGCCTTCCTGGCGGTCGCTTTCGTAGAAATTAACGATCCGGTCCACGGCTTCGGGAATGCGGCGGGCGTGGATTGGGATCAGCTTCTTTGCGAATCCTGGGGAGTTGTGCGCGCCATTGCCGCCTATCAGTAATTGGTAGTACGGCGCCTGGTCGCCATCGACTTTTCGCGACATTCCGTGGAAGCCGATATCGGCGACGTGGTGCTGGCCGCAAGAATTGGGGCAGCCACTGATCTTGATGCGAATCTTTCGCGACTCTTCGTCTGTAATCGCCTGCACCCGGTCCCTGAGCACGTCCGCCAGGTTGCGCGATTTCGTAATCCCCAGGTTGCAGGTTTCTGCACCAGGGCAGCTGACCACGTCTGCAATGTCGTGCACGCCAGCGGCATCGAGTCCGGCGGCGGCCAATCCTTCATGTAGAGGTTTAAGGTTTGCGAGGGGCACATTTGGCAGGAGCACATTCTGATTAGCACTGGTGCGCAGAGTTCCGTCGCCGTAGGTGAACGCCAACTCCGCAAGCTGATAGAACTGGGCTGTGGTGATAGCACCGCTCGGCAACTTGACCCAGGCAGCGGCCAAATCCGGTTGCTTCTGTTGCCAGACGTTCGTTTCGAACCAGGGTGCATTAATCTCTTCCGGACTGGCACCCACAGGAGCGATCTGGACCAAAGCTTGGTGATGGCCGTTGCCGTTTCCATTGCCGTTATGATTCGACGGCGCTTCAGCGTGGAACGACAAGGCCTCTTCGACATTCACGCCACGCGCAGCGACGCGGGTGAGGATTTCATTCTGAAACCACTCGAAGCCCTTTTCTGCCAATACAAATTTCATGCGCGCCTTGTTACGGTCCTTGCGATTGCCGAACTGGGCGAAGACTTCAACGATCGCCTCGGACCATACCGGCACGTCTTCGACGCGAATGAACTCAGCAATCGGCATTGCCGGACGCGGCCAGCTTCCCAGACCGCCGGCGGCCATCAAACGGAACCCGAACTGCTCTTTCCCGTTGACGATTCGTTTGCGACCGACTAAACCGATGTCGTGAATAGCTGCCATGGCGCAATCGGTGTCGCAACCGGAAACCGAAATCTTGAATTTTCGTGGAAGGTCCTGCGATTTGGGATTCCGCAAAAGGTGCTGTGCAAGACTTAAAGCATGCGGCCCGACGTCGAAAACCTCTTTGCTGCAGATTCCTGCTAATGGGCAGGCGGTCACGTTGCGGACTGAATTGCCGCAAGCCTCGCGCGTAGTGATGCCGACACTCTCAAGCTCGCGCAGCACTCGGGGCACATCCTCAATCGTGACGTAGTGATATTGAATATCCTGCCGCGTGGTCACGTGGCCGACGCCCTGTGCGTACTTCTCCGCAATGTCGCCGAGCTTCGCGAACTGATGGGCGGTGAGGCGGCCGCCGGGCAGCTTCACGCGAATCATGTGAGTGTCGGAGCCACGAACGCCATAGACACCGTGCTTGAGGCGAATCGGCTTGAAGACCTCCGGATCGAGTTCACCGCGCCGGAACTGGTCGATCAGCGCGATGAAACGATCGTTTTCTGCTACATCTTCCCAGCGGTGCTCGGACGTGACTGGTATGTCCGCGACGGCCATTGCTTTCTCCTTGTAGTTCTTCAAGGGCACGGCTTACAGCTGCATCGTTCACGCCTGATCTCATGAACCCCACCGAAAACCGTGCCCTCTTGCGTTGCCCCCAAAAACACAAAACCCACCTGCCAGCATCTTCTGGCGGTGGGCGTGAGCTTTATGAATTGATTAGGACTTTAGCTCATATGCACCCTATCCCCAGAAGACACACAACAAGTACAACAACAACACATCGCCGTCTTCTGGGCACAGGTCTGAAGCATTTGGTTAATAGTATCAGATGCGGGCAGGCCTGGTTACAATTCAAAAAATCGATAGGGTTGTGCGGGAAAGCGAATAGGCAACGACGATTGCCTCTTAACTCTCTGTTTCTACGCCCTCATCTTCCCACTGGTTTCCGCAAGCCGCGCACGTCCAGACAAACTTTTGGTCGCCTGCAGCCGCGTCCAGGTGCTCGAAGATCACGTCCTCGGAGTGGCATTTCGGACAACGTATCGCCAGGTCTTCCTCGGCGTGACTGTCTCGGGTTACGGGCTCATCTGCAGGTTCGTACAGCAGCATGGCTTGACGTGCCCAAGGTACTCCAACCTGCATTACTTCCACAGGCACGCCGTTTCGAAAATTTGCTGTGACGGCTTCGGCGCGAGTGGCTTTCTCTTGTCCCATGAAGAACGGTATCTCGGCTTGATCAAGAAGCGATTGCAATTTCAACGCATCCGGCAAGCTCCAAACTGTAGTGATTTCGACCAGCTGCCGGTCTTCGGCATAGGGATCGTCCGCTTCATTCTCAACGTCGGGCGGAGGAGGTGTTGGTGGAAGCGTCTCCTCTTTTGCCAGGTCCAGCTTGCGTTGCGAGATTTCGGTCGCCAGCGCCTGCTGTGCCATTTCCGTTAGATCGGACGTGTCCTGCGCAATGCCAATCAGTTCATCATCGGTAAGCCGTCGATAATGATCGGAGAGGCGAAGCGATTCCGCAGCCGGGCCGAAGCTTCCCATAACGTCCACAAATTACACAGGTTTCGGTGCTGGAGCAAATGGTGTTCCTGGAACGCTATTGCCGACTAAAGCTTTCTACGTCCGCGCCGATAGATTGTGTATGACAACCCCAATCAGCGCTACTCACGCCAGCCACGCGCAGCAGACCCAACAATCTTCTCGGCCAACACAGGCGGCTCCGCAAACACAAAAGACGACGCTTCCGCAAGACACGGTCGCGCTCAAGAGCACGGGAAACAGCGCTGGCGACGCCGATCGCGACGGCGACAGCAAATAGCTTCAGTCCTAACGCAACTCCATAACTGGGAGGACGGGCGAGTAACCCGTCCTCCTCGCGAAGATTCATCCCTTCACGCAGACCACCTGGCGCAACGTGTGCACAACATCCACCAGATCATGCTGCGCTTCCATCACTGCGTCGATGGACTTGTACGCCATCGGAGTTTCGTCGATGACATCCGCATCCTTGCGGCATTCGACGCCGGCCGTAGCCTTGGCGTGGTCGTCCAAGGTAAAGCGGCGCTTCGCTTCGGTCCGCGACATGGCTCGGCCAGCTCCATGGCTACAGCTCATGAAGCTCTCCGGATTGCCCTTGCCGCGCACGATGTACGAACGCGCGCCCATGCTGCCGGGAATGATTCCCATGTCGCCCTCACGCGCGCGGACCGCACCCTTACGCGTGACGAGTACGTTTTCCCCGTAGTGGTGCTCCCAGGTCACGTAGTTGTGATGGCAGCTCACAACGGCGAGAAGCTCATCGGGCTGTGTGGGGACGGGTGCCTCGTCCGTCCGGCGGAGCAAAGCTCCGCTGATTCCTACTTCGAACGCCGGGACTTCTCCCGAGCCCTGCACCGCCGCGATCAGGTTGCGCATCATCAGTTCGCGGTTGGCCAGCGCGTAGTCCTGCGCCCAGTGCACCGCGCGGACGTAGTCATCGAAGTGCTCCGTGCCTTGAGGCAGATACGCGAGATCCTTGTCCGGCAGGTTGATCATCCACTGGCGCATGTCGTTCTTCGCCAGCTCGATGAAAAACGTGCCGAAGCGATTGCCCACGCCACGTGATCCCGAGTGCAGCAGGAACCAGACGTTCTCGTTTTCATCGAAGCAGACCTCGATGAAGTGGTTCCCTGTGCCAAGCGTCCCCAGGTGATTCATTCGCTGCACATGGTTCAGCTTGGGATACTTGTCGATGATCGACTGGTAGGCGGGCTCC
>Ga0207665_10001704_pt1 | contig 14776 bp, 11 predicted proteins | sample LARL112metaG_FD_184351 | JGI IMG/M metagenome (GOLD analysis project Ga0207665, IMG submission 184351) | Corn, switchgrass and miscanthus rhizosphere microbial communities from Kellogg Biological Station, Michigan, USA - LAR L11-2 metaG... | ecosystem: Host-associated > Plants > Roots >...
CGATGTAGTTGTTCATGTACAGGCGCTTGAGGTTCTGCTGGATCGTCGAGTGACGTACCTCGTCGATCATCTGGATCGCCTGTCCGTTGTGCAGCTCCGGGTTCGGCACCGTGCGGAACAGCAGCGGCATCGCCCGGGCGGCCGAGATCTCGGGCAGCGGGATGATGGACAGGAACAGCTTCTGCCATTCCATCCAGCGCTCCTGCACGCCGCGGAACATGTTGCCGCGGATGGCGCCGTCCTGGGCGCCGTAGACTCTGTGGTCCTTTTCCTCCTGCATCGGGAAGTAGGACCGGAGGACCTGCTTGAGCGGGTCCTTCTTGGCAGCCTTCTGGAACGTGTAGTCCGTCCCGTACTGGGCCACCGGCTCGTGGTACTGAGGTTCCCAGGACAGTTCCTGGATCTTCTGGTGGGCCTTAGCCACGCTCTGGCGACTCACGTGTCACCCCTTACCTTTCCTACCTCGGGGACGAATGAGACGGCGCCCTGCAGCCTTCATCTTCTCCCTTCAGCTTCGATCGTCTTTGTGCGACGTCAGCGCCTCACCTCGCCGGGCGGACCTCGGACAGGACCGCACAGCTGAAAGGTCCTCGTGTGCCGATCACACCGCGCATGGCGCCAGTTGTGGCTCTCAACATGAGACACCGGGCCAGGGCCGGATCCGCTGCTCAGCGGCGCGTGAGCGCCGAGGTCACTCCTCCCCGAACATCGCGGCGCGAATCTCGGCCAGGTGCTGGTACGTGTCCCGTGATTCCTCACGGTTGCCTTCCGCCGCCGGCTGGATACCCAGGCACCTGAGCAACTCCGCGGCCGGGGCCCCGGGGTCGCCCGCATCTCCCAGGATCGGATGCAGGCCCTGGTCAGCCAGGTGGTGGAACACCAGGTTGACGACACTCCACGGATTGAATGTCTCAGGGCGAGGTTCAGCATGCTGGTCCACCGGGCACCTCCTAGGCGAGGCATCAAAAAACGCCAGGTCCGGATCGGGGGTCTCAACATGAGACATACCCTCGAGACACCACGTTTACTTTGTAAGTACGCAGACGCGAACTCCACCCCGCGGGCGCCCTGCCTGCGGAGAGCCATCCGGGGAGGCAAGGAGGCGCCATGTCGCCCGCAACATCGAACCGTCCGGTTCTGACCGACGGCGTGGGGCTGGCGGACGCGCGGCAGCGGTTCCTGACCTTCGAGAGCGCCGAGCCCCAGCAGGTGCGCGACACGATCCTGGCGTCCTGGTGGCGGTCGCGACGGTGGAACGTCGCGGCCGACCGGATCGACCTGAACTACACCGGCGAGCCGGACCTCGACACCTCGCTGACCCGTAGCGCCATGCCGGTGCTGAGAACGCTGCGCGAGCACTTGGAAAGCCAGCCGATCAGCGTGATCCTCACCGACGCCTCCGGAGTGGTGCTGTCCCGGCTGGACACGGGCAGCGAGCTGGACCGGCACCTCGACAGCGTTCAGCTCGCCCCCGGCTTCAGCTACTCCGAGGAATCGGTCGGGACCAACGGGATCGGCACCGCCCTGGAGGGCGGCAGGCCGATGCACGTGTTCGGTCACGAGCACTACGCCGAGAACCTGGAGAACCTGGCCTGCGCGGGCGTCCCGATCCGCCACCCGATCTCGGGCGTGACGCTCGGCGCCGTCGATCTGACCTGCTGGCGCAAGGACGCCGACCGGCTGCTGATCACCCTGGCCAGGACCACCGCCGACCAGATCACGCAGGCGCTGCTCACCGACAGCAACGCACGCGAGTTCGAGCTGCTCCAGGAGTACCTGCGCGCCTGCCGGCGCAGCGCGGGAATCGTACTCGCGCTCAACAAGGAAGTCGTGATGATGAACGAGCACGCGCGGCAGGTGCTCGATCCCGCCGACCAGATCGTGCTGCTCGCGCAGGCCACCGACGCGCTGGCCGGCCGGCATCCGGTTCCGATCGAGGTCGACCTGCCCACCGGGGCCAAGGCGCGGATGTACTGCCGCCCGCTGAGCAGCGACGACCGGCTGGCCGGCGGGGTGGTGCACGTCAAGATGGTCGAGCCGGGCGCCGGGCGGGTGGTCGGCGAGACCACGACGCCGAAGCAGCAGATGTTCCTGCCCGGCCTGGTCGGCTCCGGGCCGCTGTGGCTGCGCGCGTGCCAGCATGTGGACGCGGTGTACACGGCGGGGGAGTGGCTCGCGCTCGAAGGCGAGCCGGGGGCCGGCAAGCTGGCCCTGCTCCGGGCGGTGCACCAGCGGCGGGATCCGGCCGGCCGCTTCCACGTGCTGGACGCCGCGGACGCGGTGGATGCCGAATGGCAGGTGACGGCCCGCAGCGAGCTGCTCGAGGGCACCGGATGCCTGGTCATCCGGCACGTCGACCGGCTCAGTGCCCGGCGGCTGCACGCGCTGTCCGCCGCGCTCCAGGAGACGATCGCCGGGGGCCGGCCGGAGTCGCTCTGGATCGCGGTGACCCTCAGCGAGCGGCCCGCGACCGGTGGCCTGGCCGACCTCCTCCGGTTCTTCCCGAGCACGGTGGAGATTCCGCCGCTCCGGCATCACATCGAGGACCTGCACGAGCTCGTGCCGTTCTTCATCGCCAAGCTGAACCAGTACCCGCGGCTGATCTGCTCCCCGGAGGCGATGCAGTTGCTGCTGCGGTCGAGCTGGCCCGGCAACACCGAGCAGCTCTGGCAGGTGCTGCGGAAGGTGGTGCAGCACCGGCGCACCGGGGTGATCGCCTCGAGCGACCTGCCGCCTGAGTGCTGGACCGTGAGCCGCCGGCTGCTCAGCCCGCTCGAATCGATGGAACGCGACGCGATCGTGCAGAGCCTGCTGGACTACAAGGGCAATAAGGTCAAGGCGGCAGAATCGCTCGGAATGTCGCGGGCCACCATTTACCGCAAGATCCACGAATACGGGATCGTCACCCCGGCCAGCTGACCTACGGCTTCCCGCGCCCTCGCGCCGCTTGCCTGTTTGCCGTGCCGTCCGGCCCGCCGGCCGTGCCTGACCCGCCTCTTTACCTCCCGGTGGCTCAAACTGAGAAGAGCGGCCGCCTCCAGGAGCGGTACATAGAAGTCAGGGTCCACCGCCGGTAGTGGATCTCCGGCATTTCGCAGAGGAGGCGTAATGGCCGCGGTTGATGCAGGTGCTGAGGGCTCTTCTCCCCCTATGAGGCCACACGAAGGTCCCCCCATGAGGCCGCACGAAGGCGTGGCTACCACGGAGGAGGGCATACCGCTGGTCGAGCCCGAGCCGGCCGCATCGGGGCTGCTGGCCGGGGACCCGATGATGCTGGGCCTGCCGGTCTTCGTCGCGGGATCGTTCGCGCTCGCCCTGACCCTGCTGGGCCAGGTGCCGGCGACCACGTTCGGCGCTCCGCTGGCGATCATCCTGGCGGCCACGGCGCTCGGCCTGTGGATCGCCACGGTCTGGGCCATCGCGGTCGGCCAGAGCGCGGTGGCGGCGGTCTTCGGCATCTTCGGCGGGTTCTGGCTGAGCTTCGCGGTCCTCGTGCTCGCCCTGGGCCATAACTGGTTCGTCCTGCTCACAGCCGGGACGGGCACCGTGGAGCTGTTCCTGACCACCTGGTTGATCGTCATCGTGATGCTCACGCTGGCCACGCTGCGGCTTCCGGTGGCCTACACGGCGCTGTTCGTGCTCGTCGATATCGCGCTGGTCTTCGTGCTCGCCGGCGTGGCCAACGCATCGACCGGCCTGCTGAACACCGGGGGTGTCTTCGTCATCTTGTTCGCGCTGATCGGGGTGTACCTGTTCTTCGGCGCGGCCTCGGTGGCCACCGGCGGCAAGCCGGTACCGCTCGGCAAGCCACTGCTGAAGTAGGGCCGACCGGGTCTCAACCACGCTGCCGCCGCCCGGGTGCCGGGCGGCGGCAGCGCCATGCCGTGCGGCCGGTGCGCCCCGACCGTGCTGCGGGTCTGCCGCCGCCGTGCCGTGGCTACTTGCGCCGCAGCCCGTTGATCGTCCGGCCGATGAGGTAGCCCCATTCCTCGCGCAGCCGGGGCTTGTCGGCCTCTGCCGCCTCGGCGAGCGCGAGCCCGGCCCCGCCGAGCATCCAGAACGAGAACCGGACCAGGCTGTCGGCCGCCCTGTCCTCCAGGTAGCCCGCCTCGATCAGGTCCCGGACGAACCGCTCGACCAGCCCGAAGGCGTACTTCTCCTCGCATTCCCGCCAGCGGTGCCAGCCGAGCGCGGCCGGTCCCTCCAGCCACACCAGGCGCCCGTACGTGGGGTCGCAGCACTGGGTGAGGAAGGCGTCGACGGCGAGCATCGCCGCCTGCCACGGGTCCGCTGCGGTCGCGGCGGCGACGACCACCGCCATCGCGTGTTCCTCCTGCGTGTCCAGCACGGCCTCGAACAGCGCCTGCTTGCTGGCGAAGTGGTGGTACACGGCGCCGCGGGTCACCCGGCTGGCCGACGCGACATCCTCCAGCGAGGTTCCCGCGTAACCCCGCTCTGCGAACAGCGCCGTCGCCTCCTCCAGCAACGCCGCCCTGGTCGCTTCGGAATACATCTCACGGCGGCTCTGGACCGGCTGCATGCGCAGAGTATAGTGACATACGCAGAGTATGTGACAATCGATGTGTATGGCTATCGATGTGTATGACTGGAGTCCCGCGATGACCGAGTCCCAGACCGCCGCGGCCCAGGCGGCCGAGCCACTGTTCAACCCGTTCGCGCCCGGCTTCACCGACGACCCGTACCCGCAGTACGCCACGGTCCGCGCCGCCGCGCCCGTGTATGAGCACCCGTTTGGGTTCTGGCTGCTCACCGGGTATGCGGACGTGTCCTGGCTGCTGCGGGCCGCGAACCTGTCGGTGGAGGACCGCAACCTGGCCGACAGCCCGTTCGTGCAACTGCGGGAGGCGACATTCGGCGAGGACGCCGCCCGGCCCGTCGAGGAAATGTCCATGCTGGACCGGGATCCGCCGGACCACACCCGGCTGCGCAGGCTGGTCTCGAAGGCGTTCACGCCGCGGGCCATCCAGGGATTGCGGCCGCGCATCACCGAGCTCGTCGACGGCATGCTGGACACGGCGGCGGCCCGGCGCCGGGTCGATCTCGTCGACGCGCTCGCGTTCCCGCTGCCGTTCACCGTGATCGCCGAGATGCTGGGCACGCCGCCCGCCGACCACGAACGAATCCGGGAGCTGTCCGGCACCGTGGTGCGTTCCCTGGAGCCGGTCGCCGATCCGGAGCTGGCCGCGGCGATCATGGCCGCCGACGCCGAGCTGACCGGCATCGCGACCGAGATGATCGCCTGGAAGCGCGACCATCCAGCCGACGACCTGCTGACCGCGCTGGTCAACGCCGAAGACAGCGGCGACGTGCTCAGCGATGACGAGCTGGTCGCCCAGACCCTGCTGCTCTACATCGCCGGGCATGAGACCACCGTGAACCTCATCGCCGGCGGAACGCTCGCGCTGCTGCGCCACCCGGGCCAGCTCGCGCTGCTGCGCCGCGACACCGGGCTGGTGCCCAACGCCGTCGAGGAGATGCTGCGCTACGACAGCCCGGTACAGGCCAGCAGGCGTATCACGCTCGAGCCGGTGACGCTGGGCGACATCACCATCCCAGCGGGCGCTTTCGTCATGGCCAGCCTCGGCTCGGCCAACCGGGACCAGGACTTCTGGGGACCAGACGCCGACGAGCTGCGGCTGGACCGGGAGAACGCCCGGCAGCACGTGTCGTTCGGCGCCGGGCACCACCACTGCCTGGGTGCCTCGCTCGCCCGGCTGGAAGCCTGCATCGCCTTCGAGCAGCTAGTGAGCCGCTTCCCCGGCCTGACGCTGGACGGCGACGTGGTCTGGAACGGCCGGATCAACCTGCGCGGCCCGGCCCGCCTCCCGGTAGCTCTGAGCTGAGCCCGCAGCGGGCCAGCGTCTCGCTGTCTGAGACGGCGCCCGGCGCGGTCCGTTAGGGGGGAGACTTGGGCGCGCTATGACAGCGCTAACTCTTCGCCTTGACGGATCCGGCGTATGCAAGGCTATACGGCGGATCCCGCGAGAGGTAAGGAGCCCCGCATGGCCAGGCGCTGGATGCACACCACCGCGGTGATGTCGGTCTCGCTGCTGGCTGTCGCCCTCCCCGGACTCCCCGCGCCCGCTCTCGCCGCGCCTGCTCTCGCCGGGGTCGGTCACGGCCCGGCCGCGCCCGGCCGGTGCTCGGCCGGTGCCCACACGCTGTCCCATTTCGGGGCGCACGTGTACCCGGACACCGGGAACGGGGGCTACACGAGCGTGCACACCGACGTGGACCTGGTCTACGACGCCACCGCGAACAGGTTCCTGCCCCGCAATCACGTCACGCTCACCGACCGAGCCACGCAATGCCTGACCAGCTTCAGCCTGGATTTCGAGCGCAGGTCCATCGACTCCAAGGCCGGGCCCGACATGAAGGTCCGGTCGGTCACCGTCAACGGCAGGCCCGCGAGGTTCACCTTCGTCCAGCCGACCTACCCCGGTGACCCGCACGGGCAGAACGACCCCAACCCGCTGGCCCACGAGGCCTCGCAGGCCAACCCGGTCGGCGGGCCGCGGCACAACCCGCTGCCCCCGGCCTGCTCGCCCCAGCTGACCTCGACCAACCCGGCCAAGCAGAACTCCAGGAACGGCACCCCCTGTCCCGCGAACAAGCTGGTGATCACGCCGTCGTCGCCGGTCAAGTCCGGGTCCACGTTCACCGTCACGGTCATGTACACCGGCAGGCCGGGCGTGCACCACGACGGCGACGGGACCACCGAGGGCTGGTTCCGCGCTCCCGACGGCGGCTTCGTCACCACCGAGCCGGTCGCGTCCGAGGACTGGATGCCGCTCAACGACTATCCCACGGCCAAGCCCACCTACGACTTCTACGACACCACCAACGCGGGCAAGACCGTCATCGCCAACGGCGTCCTGGAATGGACCAGGCACAACAAGCCGAACGCCGAGTTCCCCGGCGGTTCTGTCACCTACCACTGGCACTCGCGCGCGCCGATCGCCAGTTACCTGGTGGAAGACAGCATCGGCGACTTTCACCTGACCGAGCGCACCGCGGACAACGGCATCCAGTACTACGAGGCGCAGGACGCCTCGATCAGCCCGGCGCAGCAGAAGAAGAACCGCGCCATCATGAACATGCAGCAGAACATCACCGAGTTCGAGAGCCAGTTCAACGGGACGTACCCGTTCACCTCCGCCGGCGTCGTCGTCGGCACCCCTCCGGCCAGCTTCGAGGAGGAGATGCAGACGATGATCACCTTCGCCGGCGGCCGGGTCGGCCTCGACACCCTCTACCACGAGAACATGCACCAGTGGTGGGGCGACAACGTCACCGAGAGCGGCTACAACATGACCTTCTTCAAGGAGGGCATGGCCACCCTGGGCGAGTTCCTGTTCGCCGCCCGGCAGGCGGAGATGGCCGCGGGCGGCCCCTACTCGCAGAAGGGCCAGGCCGCCTTCCAGGCCAGCCTGGTCAAGACGTTCAACCAGGTGTACTCGCAGAAGAGAAGCTTCTGGAAGCAGGCGCCGTCCAACCCGACGCCGTTCGGCCTCTTCTCCGGCTCGGCCACCTACGACCGCCCGGGTGCGGCCTACATCGCGCTGCGCCAGATCCTGGACCCGACCAACTTCACCCAGGCGATGCAACAGATGCAGCGCCAGTACGGCGGCAGCCATATCACCGAGGCGCAGCTCGAAGCGGCCTTCCACCAGTGGATGCCCAACCAGAGCGGAGCCTGCCAGGCCAAGCTCAGCGAGTTCTTCACCGAGTGGTTCGACACCGCCTACCCCAGCGGCGGCGGCAGGGACCGGCCGCAGATCACCGGACCCGGCCTGGCCGGGCCGGGCTTCTACAACCGCACCGGAGGCTGCACCGCGAGCTAGCCCGGGCTGGCGCCGCGATTCATTCCGAACGGGGCATGGCCGGCCCGTCACCGGCCCGCGGGCGCTGCTTCCGGAACACCACGTGCGGGCGGAGCCGGTGGCCGGGCTCGACCCGCGGATGCTCGAAATGGACGTACGGGGTCATCCCGATGCGCCGCATGACCGCCTGCGACGGCGTGTTGAGCACCGCCGTCATCGACCACAGCTCGTCCAGGGCGGCCCCGTCGAAGGCCACGCCGACCGCGGCGGCGGCGGCTTCGGTGGCATACCCGTGATGCCAGGCGCGGCGGGCCAGCCGCCAGCCCACCTCCATGCCGCCCGCGCCCGGGACTCCCTCGGGCATCGGGTTGAGGCCGGTAAAACCCAGGAACTCACCCGTGCCGGCCAGCTCCAGCGCCCACAACCCGAACCCCTGCCGGTCGAACAGCGCCTCCATCCTGTCGATGCCGGCGTCGCTGCCCGCCCGGTCCGGCCTCAGGTGCGCCGGGAAGTAGCGCATCACCTCCGGGTCGGCGTTCATCGCGGCGTACGGATCACGGTCGGCCTCTCGCCAGCGCCGCATCAGCAACCGCTCGGTGCGGATAGTGTCGAAGCGCCTGGCCATCCCAGCAGCCTAGCCACAGCGGCGGCGGGGTCGGCCCGCGATCGCGCCGGCCACGGCGACACCCAGCCTGCCGCCCCGGCCTTACGAAAATCCGGAGGAAATGAGGCGTGGGACTGACCGGCTGCTGCCCGGGGCGCGTTCGCGATCGCGGCGGCACGAGCGGCAGGCAGAATGCCGCCATGAGAGCTGCCCCCCCGCGGCTCGTCGCCTGTGATCTTGACGGCACCATCCTGCGCAGCGACGGGACCATCTCGCCGCGGACCGCCGCCGCCCTGGACCGCATCGAAGCCGCCGGGGCGCGGTACGTCTTCGTCACCGGCAGGCGGCCGCGGTACACCGAGGCCGTCCTCGGGCCGTTCGGCTACCAGGGCACCGTGATCTGCGTCAACGGCGCGCTGACCTATGACATGGGCGGCGGGGGAGTGACCGCGCAGCAGCTCATCCCGGCGCGGCAGCTGGCCGAGGCGGCGGCCCGGCTGCGCCAGGCGATACCGGGCCTGGGGATCGCCGTCGAGTACGCCGACGGCCAGATCCGGGACGGGGTCTACCAGCGAGGGGCCTGGGTCAGGGAAGAAGAGGTACCGCACCTGCCCGACGACCAGCTGTTCGCCCGGGACGCGACGCGGCTGCTCGGCCGCCACCCGGGCCTGTCCGCGGACAAGCTGCTCGAACTGGCCGACCCGGCCGCCGGGGAAATCGTGACGGTATTCCACTCGGGCGGCCGTGGTCTGGTGGAGGCGGTGGCCGCCGGGGTCAGCAAGGGAACCGCGGTCGCCGCGCTGGCCGGCCGGCTGGGGATCGAGGCCCACGAGGTGGTGGCGTTCGGCGACATGGTCAACGACCTGCCCATGCTGGCCTGGGCGGGGACGTCGTACGGCATGGCGAACGCGCACCCCGCCGTGCTCGCCCTGGCCGACCACGTGATCGGGGGCAACGACGAGGACGGAGTGGCCGCGGTCATCGAGCAGCTCTTTGCGGACTCGCTCTGAGCGCTATCGTCGCTAGTGACCCGACCGCCGCCCGCAGGGAGCCGCCGTGGACTTCGCCGAGACCGACGAGCACCGCGATCTGCGCGCCGCGGTCGGCGCCATCGCCAGCGGCTTCGGTCCCCGCTACTACGCCGAGCACGCCGCCGCCCGCGAGCCGTGCACCGAGCTGTGGTCGCGGCTGGCCGAGACCGGCTTCATCGGGGTGAACGTGCCCGAGGAGTACGGCGGCGGGGGCGGCGGCATCGCCGAGCTGTCGATCGTGGGAGAGGAGCTGGCCGCCCAGGGCACCCCGCTGCTCCTGCTGCTGGTGTCGGCCGCGATCTGCGCCGAGGTGATCGCCGAGTTCGGCACCGAGGAGCAGCGCAAGACGTGGCTACCCGCGCTGGCCGCCGGCACGTCCAAGATGGTCTTCGCGATCACCGAGCCGGACGCCGGCTCCAATACCCACCGGCTCTCGACGACCGCCGTGCGCGACGGCGACGACTGGCTGCTCACCGGGACCAAGCACTTTATCTCCGGGGTGGATGAGGCCGAGGCGCTGATGGTGGTCGCGCGCACCGGCCAGGACGAGCGGGGCGGCGCCTCGCTCTCGCTGTTCGCGGTGCCCACCGACGCGGCCGGGTTCGAGGCCCGGGTGCTGCCGGTCGACGTCATGCTGCCCGAGCGTCAGTTCATCCTGCACTTCGACCAGGTCCGCGTCGGGCCCGGCGCGCTGATCGGGGAACAGGGCGACGGCTTCCGGCTGGTCTTCCACGGCCTGAACCCCGAGCGGATCATGAGCGCCGCCCTCGGCGTGGGCGTCGCCCGGCACGTCCTGGGCGCGGCGGCCAGGTACGCGAGCGAGCGCCAGGTCTGGCAGACGCCGATCGGCGCCCACCAGGGCGTGGCGCACCCGCTGGCCAAGGCCAAGATCGAGACCGAGCTGGCCGCGCTGATGACCCGGCAGGCCGCCTGGCAGCACGATCGTCGGCTGCCCGCCGGCGAGTCGTCCAACATGGCCAAGTACGCGGCCGCGGAGGCCGCCATCGCCGCCGTCGACGCGGCCATCCAGGCTCACGGCGGCAACGGCCTGGCCACCGAGTACGGCCTGGTGCCCTACCTCGGCCTGGCCCGCCTGACGCGCATCGCGCCGGTCAACCGGGAGATGATCCTCAACTTCGTGGCCCAGCACAGCCTGGGCCTGCCCCGGTCGTACTAGGTCGCGCCGTGGCCGACCTGACGTCGTCGCTGGACATCGCCGGCGAGACCTACCGCGCCAACCGCGCGGCGCAGCTCGCCCTGCTGGACCAGCTGAACGAGCAGATAGAGCTGGCCATCGCGGGCGGCGGGGATCGCTACCAGCAACGCCACCGGGCCCGCGGCAAGCTGCTCGCCCGCGAGCGGATCGAACTGCTCGTCGATCCGGACAGCCCGTTCCTCGAGCTGTCCACGCTGGCCGCCTACGGCACGCAGTTCACCGTCGGCGCGAGCCTGATCACCGGGATCGGCGTGGTGTCCGGCGTGGAGTGCGTGATCATCGCCAACGACCCGACGGTCCGCGGCGGGTCGGTCAACCCCTATTCGCTGCGCAAGTCGCTGCGCGCCGGGGAGATCGCCAGAGCCAACCGGCTGCCGGTGATCAACCTGGTCGAGTCGGGTGGCGCGGACCTGCCGACCCAGCTCGACCTGTTCGTGCCGGGCGGCCGGACCTTCGCAGGCCTCACCGAACTGTCCGCGATGGGCATCCCGACGGTCGCGCTGGTCTTCGGCAACTCGACGGCGGGCGGGGCGTACGTGCCCGGCATGTCTGACTACTCGGTCTTCGTCGACCGGCGGGCCAAGGTGTTCCTCGGCGGCCCGCCCCTGGTGAGGATGGCCACGGGGGAGGAGAGCGACGACGAGACGCTCGGCGGGGCCGCCATGCACTCGCGGGTGTCCGGGCTGTCGGACTACTTCGCGGCCGACGAGCAGGACGCGATCAGGATCGGGCGCGACATCATGGCCCGGATCAACTGGCGCAAGCTAGGCCCGCAGCCGGCCGACGCCAACCCGGCCGCGCCGCGGTACGACCCGGACGAGATCCTGGGCATCGTGCCGGCCGACGTGAAAGTGCCGTTCGACCCCCGCGAGGTGCTGGCCCGCACCGTGGACGGGTCCGAGTTCGACGAGTACAAGCCGCTGTACGGCACCTCGCTGGTCACCGGCTGGGCGCGGCTGCACGGCTACCCGGTCGGCATCCTGGCCAACCACCGCGGCGTGCTGTTCAGCGAGGAGTCGAAGAAGGCCACCGAGTTCATCCTGCTGGCCAACCAGGCCGACGTGCCGCTGATCTTCCTGCAGAACACGACCGGGTACATGGTCGGCGCCCGCTACGAGCAGGGCGGCATCATCAAGGACGGCGCGAAGATGATCAACGCGGTGACCAACAGCGCCGTGCCGCACCTGACCGTCACCATGGCCTCCTCGTTCGGGGCCGGCAACTACGGCATGTCCGGCCGGGGCTATGACCCGCGGTTCCTGTTCGCCTGGCCGGGCGCGAAGCTCGCGGTGATGGGCGCGGCCCAGCTGGCCGGGGTGCTGTCGATCGTCGGCCGGGCCAGCGCGGCGGCGGCCGGGCGCCCGTTCGACGAGGAAGCGGACCGGATCCGGACGGCGGCCATCGAGGCGCAGATCGACGCCGAGTCGCACGCGTTCGCGGTGACCGCCCGGCTCTACGACGACGGGATCATCGACCCGCGCGACACCCGCACCGTGCTCGGCCTGGCGCTGTCGGCGGTCCACTCCAACACCGTGGCCGGGCGCCGCGGCTTCGGCGTCTTCCGGATGTGATCGCGTGCCCGCTGACCCCGGATCAACCCCCGTGATCCCGAACGGCCCCGTGATCCCGAACGGCCCCGCGCCGGGCCGACCGCAGATCCGCAAGCTGCTGGTGGCCAACCGGGCCGAGATCGCCGCCCGGGTGATGCGGACCGCGCACGGGCTGGGCATCGCGACGGTGGCGGTCTACTCCGACGCCGACGCGCGCGCGCCGTTCGTCCAGCAGGCGGACGAGGCTGTGCGGCTGCCCGGTGCCGCGCCCGCCGAGACCTACCTGCGCGGCGACCTCATCCTCGCGGCCGCCGCCGCGACGGGGGCCGACGCCGTCCATCCCGGCTACGGGTTCCTGGCCGAGAACGCCGCCTTCGCCCGCGACTGCTCGGCGGCCGGGATCACCTTCGTCGGGCCGCCGCCGGACGCGATCGCCGCGATGGGCTCGAAGCTGGAAGCCAAGGCGCTGATGGCGGCGGCCGGGGTGCCGGTGCTGCCCGGTGCCACGGTCACGGCCGGCGCCGATCTGGGCGAGGCCGGCGCGCGGACCGGATTCCCGCTCCTGGTGAAGGCCGCCTACGGCGGCGGCGGGCGCGGCATGCGGCTGGTCCGCGAGCCCGGCGGGCTGGCCGGCGCCGTGGCGGCGGCCAGCCGCGAAGCGGCCTCGGCGTTCGGTGATCCGACCGTGTTCCTGGAACGGTTCGTGACCGACCCGCGGCACGTCGAAGTGCAGATCCTCGGCGATGCCCGCGGCACCGTGGTGCACCTGTTCGAGCGGGACTGCTCGATCCAGCGCCGCTACCAGAAGGTCATCGAGGAAGCGCCTTCGCCCGCCGTCGACGACGCGCTGCGCGCCGCGCTGGGCGAGGCGGCGGTCGCCGCGGGCAAGGTCATCGGGTACACCGGGGCCGGCACCGTGGAATTCGTCCTGGACGCGTCCGGCGATTTCTACTTCCTCGAGGTCAACACCCGGCTGCAGGTCGAGCACCCGGTGACCGAGATGGTCACCGGGCTCGACCTGGTGGAGCTGCAGCTGCGGCTGGCCGAGGGCGAGCCGCTGCCGCCCGAGGTCACCGGGGCCCGCATCACCGGGCACGCGATCGAGGCCCGGCTGTACGCCGAGGACGTGCCGGCCGGCTTCCGCCCGGCCACGGGGACCCTGTACCGGTTCGACATCCCGGCCGGCCCGGGGGTACGGGTGGACGCCGGGTACGCCAGCGGGTCGGTGGTCGGCCCGCACTACGACGCGCTGCTGGCCAAGGTGATCGCGCACGGCCGGACCCGCGCCGACGCCGCCCGTCGGCTGGCCCGGGCGCTGGCCGGCGCCCGGCTGCACGGGGTGACCACGAACCGCAGCCTGCTGCTCGGCATCCTCAGCGAGCCGGAGTTCCTAGCCGGGCGCACCGACACGGGCTACCTGACCCGGCACGATCCGGCGACGCTGGGCCGCCCGGCCGCCGCCGTCACGAATCGGCACGCGGCCGCGGCGGCGCTGGCTGGCCAGGCCGCGCACCGCGCCGCCGCCCGGGTACTGCGGTCGCTGCCATCCGGCTGGCGTAACGTCCCGTCCGCGCCGCAGCGCGTCAGCTACTCGGCCGGCGATGAGCCGTACGCGGTCTCCTACCGACTGCGCGGCCCCGGCTCCGAGCCCGCGTCTGGCTCCGGCTCCGGGTCTGAGTCTGGCTCCGAGCCCTGGTCTGGCTCCGAGCCCCGGTCTGGCTCCGGCTCCGGGTCCGGCTCCACGTCCGGGCCCGGCACCGGAGAGGTGGCCGAGCTGGCCGTCAACGGCGAGCCGCTCGGCGCGCGGATCGTCGTGTATGCCGCGTCTCCGGACACCGTCGATCTCGAGGTCGACGGGATCCGCCGGGCGTACTCGGTGCACCGGGTCACCCAGGGCAGCCGCACCAGCGTCTTCGTGGACGGCCCGGACGGGTCGTCGTCACTCACCGAGGTGCCGCGGTTCGCCGGCCCGACCGCAGCTGACCGCGGCGGTTCGCTGCTCGCGCCGATGCCCGGCCTGGTCGTCCGTGTGCTGGCCGAGGCCGGCGCGGCCGTCACCGCCGGCCAGCCGCTGGTGGTGCTGGAGGCGATGAAGATGGAGCACGAGGTGACCGCGCCGGCCGCCGGCATCGTGACCGAGTTGCGGGCCGCCGCCGGGCAGCAGGTCGAGGCCGGCCAGGTGCTGGCCCTGGTCGCGGCCGGAACGCCCCCCGCCGGGCAGCAGGCCGAAGCCGGGCAGCAGGCCGTCGAGCCTGCCGCGGGGCAGTCGGCGGAGGCCGGCCCAGCGGTCGGCGAGCCCGCCGCTGAGCAGGCCGCCGGGGACCAGCCCGGGGCAGAGAGCTGATCGGAGGCCTGCATGCCAGCGGACATGAACGCGCTCGCCGACGACGTGGCGGCGGAGACCGTCGTGCTGCGCGAGCTCGTGGCCAGCCTGGACGAGCAGGGCTGGCGGCGGCCCACCCCGGCTCTCGGCTGGAGCATCGCCGACCAGGTCAGCCACCTCGCGCACTTCGACGAGGCCGCCACGGAGT